>Ga0163150_10006498_pt1 | contig 14261 bp, 26 predicted proteins | sample OliLakLV19P2IB_FD_148628 | JGI IMG/M metagenome (GOLD analysis project Ga0163150, IMG submission 148628) | Freshwater microbial mat bacterial communities from Lake Vanda, McMurdo Dry Valleys, Antarctica - Oligotrophic Lake LV.19.P2.IB | ecosystem: Environmental > Aquatic > Freshwater > Lake >...
ATGCACAGGCGCCCGGTGCGCCACTCCTTCGCCCGCTTGCGTGCCGTGGCGGGCATTGGCCCCCGCTCACGCGGAATCCTCACGACTGCCCCCTCACGAGCTGCCCCGTGCGTCCCCACTGCGCGAGCTTGCGCGACGGGATTCGAGCGCCGCCGGCGTGAGAGAAAAACACGATCTCGCCCTCCTCGTTGCGAGTGATTGCGTAGCCGCCCGGTGCGATCACGAATCGGGCGAGGTCCCCGCGCCACGCCGTGCGGCCGTCCAGGCCGAACCACCCGGGCATCACAAAATTACTCACCTCGACCATCCTCCGATCGCCAAACAGCTCGACGGCAACCGAATAGCCGTCCTCCTGCACCGGATCGCACAACTCCATGGCGTAGTCGAGGCCGCTCGGTCCAGGCGCCCACCGATCGAGGCTCGCATTTGCCCACAGTTCCAGCGCCTCGTGCGACAGCACCACTGACGGCGCGTCCGACTGACCGAGATCCACCAGGCCGAAGGGTACGTTGCCGACGATCGAGTGAAAACCCGCGGCGGTGTCGTCTCCGTCATCGTCGACGATGGCAATCACCGCGCCCTCACTCGATGGCGTGAATTGATTCTCGTCGTACAGAAACACACCGGGCGCGGGTAATCCCCATGCTGGCGCCGCGTGCTGCTGCAATTGCGTGCGCACGGCCTCGACCCAAAATGCGCAGTCGCGGTTGCCGGCCAGCTTGCCGACAAGCACGACACTCAGGTGCGGCGGCGGGCTGTACGCGCTCATTCCGCGAACCTGTACCCGCGATCGCCGAGGAACTTCCGCGCGTTGCTCGCTGCCCTCGCGCTACGGGTGTCCACTGGATTCGCTTGCGCAGCGGCATTGAAGTCGCTGCCCTCGCGGCGCACGACACAGGCAATTACGTCTTCGGTGATTCCCGCAACCGGATCGATCAGCCCGATCAGACAGGCCGTTGCGCTGCCACCGGTCAGGCAGGTGTTCGCGGGCCCCAACACGCGCGGCCAGTTTCGCTGCACGGCCTCTGTCCCGCACTGGATCAGGTCTCCCGCTGGCGTGCCAGGGGTGGGCGGTCGGCAGCCCATGGCCACCGCCGACCAAAAGAAAATCACCACTGCCATCTCACCGAGTCGTCGTTTCATCTTTCGCCCCTTTCGTTCGCTGCCCCGTAACCAATGATCGCCCCGAGAATCCCGCCGAGACTCGCGCCAGCGAGCCCCACCATCAGCAGCAGGATCAAAACGGGATCCCGTCGCTGGTCACGAAGTACACGCCCGTCGCTCGATCTGGATCATCTTGTAAAGCAGCAGCAGGTAGTTGATCGCGTCGCAGATCCGACCATCGATCGGCTCACTCTCGACACGACCGCTCACCAGGAACGTCTCGATCGCATCTAGGTGTTTGGTCATGTAGACCTGCAACACCTGGTACGGCGTGAGGTGCATGCGCTCGGCGTTGCGATAGAAATTCTTCAGCCGATCGCGCGGGTCCTTGCCTTTGGACGATGCGCCTTGCGTGTAGTCGTTTCCCTTGAGGGTCAAGATCGCGTCGCAGGTGCGGATCGCCTCGCTGAAGTCGTCGTCTCCGGCAATGTGCGGAATGTTCATTGGTCAGGATTCCTCGCAGTGTGATCAGTCTAGAACGGGATGTCCGAGTCATCGACGGGCGCGGCTTCGTCACTCGCTTTGCCCGATCCTTTGCTGACGATCGCCACACTCTTGGCGTTCAAATTCTGAAACCACGCTGACGGTCGCCCATCCGTTGGGGTCCACTTTTTCGCCTCGAGCGCCCACGTCTCGATGGCAATCGTGTCTCCCGCGTCGACCGCTGCTGCCTGTGCGTGCGGTCCGCCACCGTCTTTGCCGTAGCAGTTGACGAGCAACGTGCGCGATGACCTCTCGTCGGTTTTGATCACGATGAGCGGCGTCCCACGTTTGTCCGCGTACACCTCGATGCACTCGCCGGTGATCTTCATGTCGCCACCGACGATCGACCGACCTCGTCGATGCCCATCACGATGGACTTCGCTTTGAGCAACTTGTCGGCCGCCTCCAGCAGTAGGAAATAAGCGCCGCTCTCGCGTCCATGCCGAGTATCGGACTGCTCCATCTCGTCTCGCACTAGATCAATGGCGTATGCCAGTCTCTCGATTCGTCCCTGTCGGATCATGGTTTTTTCCTTTTTGTGCATTTTCGGCCGAATCACGACCCTTACGACCTCTTACGACGGGGTCGTAATTAAAAATCGTCGGTATTTCTCACTCTTTATTGACCCATTACGACCCTTACAACCTTTATCCCAAACTTCTTGGAGAAATTTTTTAACCGCACCTAAAGAGTTTAAGAGATCTTCTGTGTATGGTTGCATGCGTCAATGGCGCTCTTATTAGCATTACGACCTTTTTACTAAACTTTTCGGTACACGCGTTTTGTTGCACCGTCGGCCCATTCGCTCTTGACACTGAACCCCAGCCTGTGCATTACGCCGGCAGCGCGCATCTGCTCACCGCGGCTCCACTGGCCCTTTGGAATGTGCAGGGCGCGCTCGAGGACGTCGGCCAAGACCAACTTTTGGATGGCATTCGACGTGATCCATTCGCCGATTACGTGTTCCCATTCGTCGCGCGTTGATCGCACCTCCTGCTCCTCTGCGCAGACGGCGTGCTCATCTGCAGCTATCGGGTACCACGCAGCCCCGGATCGGTATGCGGCGACCGCCTCCGCCCAAATTTGATCGCGCTGGAGGGCGATCGCTGCCAGGTCTGCCTTTGTGCATTTGACCGGCCAGTAGCGGCGATTGCCGGTGTCGTCCTTGAGGTATTCGGCGTGATTTACAGTACCTGCGAACACGCACGAGCGAGGCACAGTGACCACCTCACTGCCATATGGCGGGCGGTAGCTGTCGACGGCGGATGTGAAAAACGATTTCGCACGCTCGGCGTCGGCTCGTTTTAGGCTATCGAGCTCGGCCATCTCGACGACCAAACGGCCGCCCATAGCCATGAACGCGTCCTTGCTCCCGATGTCGAAGGGGGTGTCGCTGAACCATTGCGCGCCGACGAGCGTACGCAGGGCTGACGACTTGCCCATACCCTGAAGGCCCTCGAGTATCAGGACGTGGTCAGCCTTGCAGCCTGGATCGAACACGCGCGCCACAGCGCTCGTGATCCACCACCTGCCGACCGATGCCGAGTAGGACGTCGACTCGACTCCGAGGCACGTGGTCAGCCAGCTGTCGAGCCTAAGCGCGCCGTCCCATGACAGTGACACCATCCAATCGCGCGCGGAGCTGTACGAGGCGTGCCTCGCGGCGGTCTGCGCCGCCTCCCTGACGTCGCTGGTACTGAGGTCTAGTCCGTAGTGACGAATCAGCCAACCCTTGAGTCGCTGAACGTCGGAGTCGGTCCAGGTAGGCGATGCGACCGCCGCAACCTGATAGGCGTCCCAGGGCGGATCCACGATAGCGATCTGCTGGCGGAAGACGTCGTAGCGAACCCTCCCGCGCCAGCGCGGATCGAACTGCAGGATGATAACGGCGTTGTCACCGGTGCGTTTGAGCCGAGCGACGCCGTGCCTGGTCTGCTCCATGTGCAGCCACGTGCGCCAGTCCTCGGTCGGTTCCTCCCGCGGTGCCGCAAGCGCGGCTGCAGGCATAGGCGCTGCGCGCTCGCGCTCGGGCAGGCCGATGTTTTCGCCCTGCTGACGGGCCTGCTCGAGCTTGTGGTCAAGCTCCTTATCGGACCATGGCGGATCGCAACGCTGGTTGTACTCCATGAGCAGCGCCAGCTCTTCGATTGTGGGCAGCCCGTTACCCACGATCTTGCGCGCCGCCGCGAACGTCGCCGAATGTCCGCCCTGGCCCGAGACCGCGGCCGGCATCGCCTTGACGTAGGCGCGCGCGCGGTCGTACATCTCCGCGCCGCCGCCGCGAACCACGCGCAGTGCGAGTGCCGGTGCGATCGCGGGCTGGTTGCGGATTCGCTGATAGAGCCAGTCGGGCAGCGCCGCGGGCTCGACGAACTCGATCCAGCGGTAACGCTGCCCGGACTGGTGCAGCGACGGCGCGACCACGAATTGCCCGCGGATCTTGATGTCGACCTTGGGCGCGACCTTGGAACTGCGATCGGTGATGTTCGCGGGGGACTGGCCCGGCATCAGGCGGTAGACGTAGTGCCGCCCCTTGCCCGAGCCGGACACGGCCGTCAGCGTGCGCGGCATGGCGCCGAGCTGCGCGAGGTTGGCGACGCCCTCGTCGCCGTCGGCGTCGATGACCACGACCTGCCCGCCGCAAAAGATCCCGATGTTCCCTCGGTGCGCGCGGAACGCGTCGCGGACCAAGTCGAGATCGTTCGTCGCGCGACGTTGCCAGTCGTTGCCGATCGGATGCTTGCCGGGCTTCGCGCAGCCCTCGCCCGCGTGGCACGTGCAGTGCCCGCCCGCGAAACCGTAGACCGGGACGGGCATGAGGCCCATCGCCGCGTAGATCTCGGCGGCCTGCATGACCGTAGTTGACTCGTCGGGCATCATGGCGTCGCCTCGTCGAGTAGCGCCAACGCCTGGTCAACCGAGTTGGCGACGCCGCCCTGGATGCCCCATGCGTGAGCGGCTCGCCACCAAGCGCGCTGCTCGGGAGACAGGCGGCCCGTTGGAGTCTTCACCTCGCAGCCGAACGCCCGTCCGCCGCGGAGCGCGCCGACCAGGTCGGGGCTGCCGACGCCGAGCCCGTAGCGGCTTTTGTGCTCGCGGTCGAATCCGACCGAGTTACGCACGACACGCACGCGGCCGGTGTCGTTGAGTGCCTTTCGGATCGCCTGCATGATCGTCGTCTCCCTCATACCGGCACGACCCCGAAGACGCTCTTAGCCTTCGCGCGCGCCCAGCCCGGTCTGTAGCCCTTGGCGGCGCCCTCGGCCTGCCACCGTCCGAAGATCGCCCGCTGCTCCTCGGCGGGCTTCGATCGCATGCGCGCGTACCTCACGAGCGGCTCGCCCGTGACCACGAGCGGGCTCATCACGCGCGCCGCAGTCCCGCACTCCTCGCACGCAGAGCCGGGCGCCACGGGTGCGCCGCAGACGCGGCAGTAGGACTGATCGACCGCCGGCCCGTCGACATCCCGGCGAATGCCCCTACCCGCGAGCGAGTACTGCCGATCGTCGCAGGGGTGCCCGTGAGTGTGGCTTACGCCCCGCAAGTCGATGAGCACGGCGTTCCCTTTGCCGGGATGTGGACGCAAGATCCGCCCGGCCATTTGCAGGTAGAGCCCGGCCGTCCCGCAGCCACGCGCGAGGATGCACGCGCTCGCGACGGGGGCGTCGAAGCCCTCCGTAAGGACCATGCAGTTGACGAGGACAGGCAGGCGGCCGGCGCGGAACTCGGCGATGGCTGATGCCCGATCGGCTGCGCCCGTGTTGGCGTCTACGACCTGCGCCCGGAGTCCGCACTCGCGGAACTCGGCTGCGATCTTCGCGGCGTGCTCGATTGATACCGCGAATACGATCGCGGACCGTCCCGCTGCGTGCTGCCGATAGGCGTCCACCGGCCGCTGCGCGATCTGACCGGGACGCAGCTGCGTCGACGGCGCGACCAGGTCGCAGTCGACCAGGTGCCCGGCGTCGACCAACTCGCGCACTCGGGCCACGACCAAGAGCCCGCGGAAGGCATCGCCGAGCCCGCGGCCATCGCCGCGCTCGGGTGTCGCGGTCAGCCCGATGACGTGCGCGCTCGGGTAGCTCTCCAGGATGCTCGCGTACGTGCCCGCAGCCGCATGGTGGCACTCGTCGAATACCAGGAGGTCGGCGGCCGGGCGATCTCCGCGCCTCGCGAGCGTTGCCAGGCTGGCGACCTGGACGGGTGCGTAGATCTGCGGACGGCGCGCCGACGTCGGAGCCGTCACGCCCACGCGGAGCCCGGCACGCTCCAGCGCATCGGCGGCCTGGTCGACCAGCTCCGTCCGATGCGCGAGCCACAGCACGCGGCGATTGCGATCGACCGCGAGCCGCGCGATCTCGGCGCCGATCGCAGTCTTGCCGCCGCCCGTCGGGCAGACGAGACAGATCGCCCGCGTCCCGCCCGCCGCCATGCCGCGCGCGCGCTCGATCGCCTGCGATTGGTAGTCGCGGAGCACGATCATCTCCCCGCCTCAGCCAGCGCCTGCAGGAGCTCCGGGGTCACGACTCCCACCATTTCGACAACCCATGCCTGGAAACTTCAGCGCAATGGCGCCCCTGGCACGTTCGCGTCCCCTTCATCTGGTCACTCCTGACGGCGGTGAAAAGCGGCCTGCCGAAGTCTATACGCAATCAGCATCTGCCAGGACACCTAGTGCGAGCGGAGACTTCGGGCAGGCCAAAACCTAAAAGCAAGTCCTGGCCAAGGGACTGTCACACGCGGACATACGCGTGCGCAATAGACAAAGGAGCGCCCCTTACACTTTGGCACTGGCTTTGACTACCGCGTCCGACATTGACGTCTCTTCGCCGCCCGTGTGCTTCGGGCCTTTGCGCTGGCGCCCGCCTTCAAGGACTTCCAGGAGGTTGCGCCGCGTGGGACACGACTATCGCCTGAAGTTTTAGTGTTTCGCTGTCAGCCTCTGACAGCCCCTCGCAGTACGCGGCGAGGACAAGAAGTGCCGCCGCTTTGATTGCCAGTTCCCGCGCACCCCGCAGTGCCGCTTCGAGGCGCCCGGCGCGAGCCGCCTCACTGTAGCGATCCTTGGACAGTTGCTCTACCTCTGCGTCGAGGCGTGCCATCTCTCGGCGAAACGGTGTGACCGCGAGGGTGACGGCTCGGCACTCCATGCCACCAGGCGCGGGACACCGGGCGAGGTTCACAGGCGGCGCAAACGTGTCCTCATCGCTGAATCCCGTGAGGCGAGAGCAAACCGAGCAGACCGTGCTCATGGCGTCCCCTTCGGGTGCTCCGGGCAATAGTCGGAGCGACAATCACCCTCGCGCACGATCCGCCACCGGGGTGGCGCCTTGCCATCGAGTAACCACGCGGGAGGTACAGACCCGACGCCTCGACCTTTGACCACGTGGACCGCCGTGCATCCGACGTAGTCACAGCGCACCCGCGGCGGGTCGCCGCCAATTCCGCAACGGTAGCTCACGGCGTCCCCTCCTTCTGCAGCGCCGCCTCGTGGCGCCCGAACATGTCCAATTGCTCACGGGCACCTGACAGGCGACGCAACGCCATCGCGTGATACTGCGGATCGCGTTCCCAGCCGACGAACCGCCTGCCATCGCGAATTGCTGCTACCCCCGTGGTACCACTGCCAGCGAACGGATCTAGGACTAGCTCGCCGGGCTCCGTGAAATCACGAACTAGCGCCTGCATTAGCCAGATAGGCTTCGGGCAAGGGTGATCCGGATGTTTCTCACCGGCGATCGTTGCGCCTGTCCAAACCGCGGCCCTTCCGCCTCCATTCCATCGTTTCCTCCCCACACGGTGGGCGATTGTAATCGACTCGAATCCGTGCGCCGGTCGGTCCCCCGTTACCTGCGGCATTGGGTTGGACTTAACCCAGACCCCAGCACGCACGTAAGACGCACCGAAGGACTCGCGCCATAGATCCGAGATTTCGGCATTGTGAAAAACAACGATCCAGCGCTTTGCAACTCGCATGAGCTCTTGCGCTACCGGGTCCAGGATGTCGTCGATCGCACCAATGCGGCCGTCAGCCATTTCCTGCGCACGTCGTATGGGGCCAGCGTTATGGCATGACAGGCCGTTGTTGCTCCGGCTCCCCCGTCCCTTATTTGTCCGCGTGCGCGTGTAGAGCTTCGCTGAATATGGCGGATCGGTAATCACAACGTCGATGCTCTTGTCAGCCAGCGATGCCAGCCCCGCGATCGGGTCCAGACAATCGCCCAATCTGAGATCCCACGTCATGACCGCGCCAGCGAAAAGAGTGTGGCGATCGTCGCCGCCCGCAGCTCGAGGTCGCCCGCCAGCGCCGCCGGGAGCTCCACGGCGCGATCTGCGCCGCCGGCGTCCCCGTCGCCCTGCATCCCATTGAGGATGCAAAGTGCCCCGCCGCGCGCCGCGGCTTTGAGTGTGGTGATTTCTTTCTTCGTCCATTTTTTACTCATGGCGTCCCCTCCGGGTCGAGTGCGCGGATCGCGATACATCCGTTGCAGCCGTCGGGCGAGTAGCCGTCTGTGCATCCGCCGGGATGTCGTGCTATATCCCGCAGCGCCGTCTCGTAGCGCAAATGCGCAGCAAGCAAACGCAGGATTGCCTCTGCGCGTAGATAGACCGGCGAGTCCGCGATAGCCGTCATCTCGCGATGGCACCATGCCTCGATTTCTCCGATGTTCACGGCGCCTCCTCGGGGTCGATGGCGGTGGATGCAATGCCCGCGATTTGCAGTACCGCGGTTGGCAGATCGCTCACACTGCCGTCCAGCGCGATGTCCTCTATCGCCAGCAGCGCCACCTCGTAGCGGGATGCGCGCGAAAGTGCGGATTCCAGTTTCGCGATTAGCATTTGTTCGATGCTCATTTGTCCTCACTTTGCCAATCGCTGGCGCCACCCTTGGCGATGCGCTTGGTTGATGTCGCATTGGTCCAGCTAAATCTTTCGTATGGTTTTCCAGGCTTAATCGCCCCCAGGCGATCCGCCGCATCAGCTAGCCCCACTTCCTCGAGAGCCTCAATGCTCACTGTGCGACGGCCGCTGCACAGCACAGGGCCGAAGCGCTTGCCGTTATGCTCAATTGGCTTGGCGCGCGCGCGGTCGTATATGTGCGCTTTCATCACCTTTATACGCTCCTCAAGCGCGGTAATTCCAAGTAGCACGTTCGCGATTTTCGCATCGTCTACCAGATCAGCCGGTACGGTGTTGGCAAGCTCGCCCTCGGCACCGGCCGCTACCAATGCCCAGGCATGGCAATGTTTGCGACTGTAGCAGCGGTTACAGTGGTCGCCCGTTTTGGGCTCATTGCGTGGCTGTAACATCGCGGCCTTGATGCGAGACAGGACATCCCAATAGTCGTCGCCATCGTGAAAACAGCCATCGTGAAACCAGCGGGAGAGGCGCAATGGCAGGCCCGGGAACGAGATACCAACGCGGTATTTGTGCGCACCGCGATCCAATGCCATAGCCAGCCCGTAGACTGCTAATTGCAAGTTTTCGTCGACGTCGTCGACTTTATCGGGCTGGCCTGTTTTGTGATCAATCACGCAAATCGAGCCGTCCGCGTGTGTCAGCACAACATCCAGTGTACCCGCGCTGATTATCTCGCCAGTGTCGGAGTCCCGCAGCGTAGCCACTACCTCGGCCTCGGCTTTCTCGTGCGCGGGAAACGTGGCGAATATAGAGGCATGCTGTGTCGATCCGACGCCGGTCTGTATATACGCGGCGAATTCTTCGTGGTACCGCGTGCCGCGCTCGGCCGCCGCCGATGATTCTGGGAATTGCTCGGCAAGGGTCACGGAATAGCCGCAGTGTTGCGCAAGCGGGAGGCGACTTGGTCTAATGGACCTCGTGCCCAGTCCACTGGTTTCACTCATTGTCGTTGTCCCTTGTTTCGGGTTTATCATTTCCAGACTCATTTCGACACCGCCTCTGCCATCGGCTGCTGTTTAGTAACATCCATGACCACGTCAAACTCACTCTCCAAGAGTTCCGTGGCGCTGGCGACGTCGCGCTTGATAGCCGCGCACCACAGTTTGAGTCGGCTCGTGCGTTGTGCCTCTACGTCCGCCCCGAGCCACAGGCGCTTGCGTGCCTCGATTTGGAGCGCCTGCAGCTGCGATAGTTTGACCTTCTGGGGATCATCGGCCTTGTGTCGGTACTCGCGCAATAGTCCGATCAGCTCTTGTGCCTCGTCTTTCGACAGCTCGGCGGACGACAATTTTCCGTATCTCGCGCGCAGCCGGTCGCGAAAAGTCGCATCGGTGAATTTGGTCCGCAGGTCGATCCTGAGAGCGAGGATCTCGTCGTCTTGCCGCCTGGTGCGCTTTTCGCTTCGGCCGACCTCGGACCACTCCTTGCCCTCTTTTTCGTAAACCGGGACCCTCTCGAGGGAGTCCTCGTCGTCGGCCAATAGCTTAGCGTCGCAAGCGTCCACTGCGATCGGCTCGCTCACGGGCTCCATGGACGGTGCAGCAGACAACGCCGACGGCTTCGCAGATTTGGCAATAGACGCTGGCGTCGTCGCTGCTTTTGGGCGATCGGGCTCGACGACCTCCTGTGCCGCCTGGGCCATCTCAGTGTCAGTGTATAAGCCAGACAATTCCTGCGGAAATGCCCGACGTAGAGCCAGGGACTCGGCGCATTTGCCCAGCATGAGCGCGCCCATTTTTTTCCACATTGGAGATAAACCGCTCTTGCCCGATTGGTGATAGCTCTGCCAATCAGCGACCGCGAAAATCGGCTCCCTGAAGTCAGCCCGCAACACGCCGACCTTCGCGGCTGCTGGTGGTTCGGGCTTCAGCCAGACCTCTCTCCACTCGCCGTCCTGGCCGCACCACAACGGACCGAGCTGCCCGGCGTATTTGCCGGTGCGCTCGGCGACCAGGCGGAAGCCGTCGATCGAAACCTGGACGCTCATCACCTCGCGCCCCTCGCGCGAGTCCCAGCGCTTGACGGCGAAAATCTGGCGGGCGAACGGATCGAGTCGCGTCCTTTCACAAATTTGCACGAACAGCGCGAGCTCGTCGTCGGTCGCCCCGCGCGCGATTGTGCGCTTAAGCAGCTCTATTTGCTCGCGAGCCATCGCCTCAGGGCGGACCAGCGCGTGGCCGTTGGTTTTTGCGATCGCAGTCGTGTCCATCTCAACCCCTCCCCTTCGTCGCACACGCGCCGCCGCACGCGTGCCAATCCCGATCGCACCGATCGCACGTCGCGGACAGCAGCGGTCGTGGCGATCTCGTATCCAGTGAGGCCATGATGGCCGCGACCGTCTCGCGTGCGCACACCAGGCACAGGTCCGCCCCGTGCCTTCCCGCGACCGTCACCGGGTGCCGGTCGCAGACTCCGCATGCGCCCTGACGGACGATCACGACTGCCCACCGGCGCGCTTGGCCTTGATCTTAGCTGCCACGAGCTCGGCGCGCTCTCGGGTCAGGCTGACGTCGCAGTGGCGCCAACGGCGATAACCGGGCGTCGAGCAGTAGACCTCGATCGTGATCTCCTCGATCGTCCCGTTGGGCTTGACAACGTAGGCCAAGCCGGCGCGGTTGACCTCGCGGGCTGCCGCCTGCAGCTGCTCACCGGGCTGCCTCACGACCGCACCACAACACAAGGGTGCTCACCGCACTCGATCTTGAGGACCTGCCGCAGCCACTCGCCGTCCTCCGCCACGCATGCGGCACAGTAGGTGTCCAGTCCACCGCTCGCGACCTCGACAGACGGGCGGTCACAGCCGGCAGTCCAGCAATGCGCGCGGCCAGTGCCGCGGCACGCGTGGCAATCGCCCTCGTCGTCGGACCTAAAACCACAGCCCTCGCATCGTCCGCAAATTAGCATTTTGTTCTCGCCTCCCCAATCGGTTCGCTGCACGAACCAGCGTCCTCTGAATCCTTCACGCAGTCAGCGGTCGCCGGCGCCGGCATCTCGGTCAACGCCTCGATGATCGAGACCAGCATCGCTACGGCTTTACGCTCGAAGCACTCGATCTCGCTTTCGAGAGCAACGACGGCGCGCTGCCGGTCGGCGCCAACGGCTCCCTCCGACGTGTCTCCACCGCACACTTCGGCGTATGCGTTCACTCGCTCCCAAAGCGCGACCTTTTGCGTGGGCGTCATACAGCCTCCGTACAGTCCGCATCCGCTCCAGATACAGGCCGGCATGGTGCGCACATGATCAGGGACTCAAGCGCACGCTCCAGTTTCTTGACGGGCTCCTTGTCCTCGGGCCAGCCGATGTTGTGCCAGTGATCGAAGGCCTCGCTCACCAGCTCGATGGGGAGAAGTGGGCAGTTGTCCGTGTGGCCGCCGCTCGTCTTGCACGTCGAGCACCCACGCTCGCCCTTTTCGGTGGCGCAGAGCCCGAGCGCCTTGTTAACCGGCGATGCCTTCGGCGCGCTGTTAACCGCTTTTCGGCGCAGTCGCACTACTCGCCATTGGGCCTCTTGCTTGTCCAGGGGCCAGCCATTCGCGTCTTTTTTGCAGGTGGACCGCCACCTGCCGCGGCCATCGTATTCGTCGATTGCCCAACCATTGCCGACATCTAGCGGACGTACTTGGAAAATAGACTGGCTCATGGACTGTTGCCTCTCCTCGTTGTTCATATCGACACTCTAGCCGGCCTGTTAACCACGTCAACAAAAATCCAACCAAGAGACGTCATCACCGGTAATCCTCGGTTACCAGGAGGCTTTGGGATAGCCGATTAGGCGATCGATCTTGTCGGCCCGGCGCGCGGGCATCGGGCGCTTGCCGATCCGCACGCGGGACAAAAACGCCGCAGAAATGCCGAGCTTTTTCGCAAAAGCGCGCATCGAGACGTACCCCGCCGCGTGGATCGCCGAAAGAAAGGCGTCGCCCTCCGCAGGGATCCGGTGCTTGCTCAGTGCCAGTCGTCGCGCCGCAGTCACGTCAGTACCGTGCCAGGCTAGTTAACGCCTGTCAACCGCGCCGCCGTGGCACGCGATCGCGACATCTAATAGTACGCGCGGCGCGGCATGGATACCTGAACAGGTGTCACGTGCTTAATTTGTGGACACAGAACAGGGAGGGGGGTAGATTAGAAAAATGGAAACGAACACGAACGAAAACGACCGGATTATCATTGAGCGTGAGATTGAGCGGATCGGGCTCGCCGACGCGGAGGGCGAAACGGGCGGCGTAGCCGTGCGTCCGCTGGCCGGCAACCGCGTAGAGCTGCGCGACGAGGGGGGGTGTTGGGTTGGCCTGGCTACCGTCGCCGAAGCACGACTGCGCTCTATCCCCGACGACGGCGGCGGGGAAGAGTTCTGGTCCGCCTTCCCGGAGGAGCACGAGGCCGAGTGATCCGCAAACGCGCCCCCGGAGGGGGGCGCAGACCCGACGTCGGGACGGCGCGAGACGCACAGGTCAAACTGCGCGTGACCCCCGGCGAGCTGCGCGCCTACGCGTTGGCCGCCGGGGCGCTCGGGGTGTCGGCGTACGTCCGGCGGGTGCTGGCCGCGCATATCGTCGCGCACGGGCCCGTACGGGCCCAGCGCGCGCTTACGCAGCAATAGCGCGCCAGCGAAGGCGGACCCAGTCAGGCACAGGCGCGCCGTTCTACGCCGCCGCATATAAGGCGACCGTGACGCGGTTACCAGAATCGGGACGACAGTGACGATTGTATCTAGACAATATCCAGAGGGGGAGTTACTCTCTATTTGTGGTCGTCGCGGTGACGACCAAGAAAAAGGAAGACGCACCATGGAAAATAGCCTGAAGTCGAACGCCAAAAAGTACGGAACCGTCACGTTTGCTGGCGCCGAATACGTGCTGCGCCAATACGCGTATCTGACTGGCAGAAAGATACCAGGTCAGGACGTCGTCGCCGACGGCGAGCCGTACGACTTCGAGATGCGCGCCGCAGCACACGACGTACGCGGTAACGAGGTCTCGGTGTACTGGGTGTTCACCGGCATCAAGGGTCCCGACGATCCCGAGCTCGACAGCTACGACTACGCCCACGTCGACCGCGTTGATGCATGAGGCGCGTCCACACGTGTCCAGAGTGCGCGCTGCCCGTACGACAGCGCGACGCCAGCGTTACCCGCGGCGGCGTACGCCAGCACCTGGCGTGCAAGCCCACTCCCGGCCGCCCGCCCCGCGCGCCGGGGGGTCGGCAGCTACTCACCGTGCGGGTAACGCTGGACGAGTATCAGCGCTACGTCGCCGATGCGGCGGCGGCGGGCCGGTCGCTCAGTGAGCACGTGCGAGCGTCGCTCGCATCGGCCCGGCGGCGTACGCCACCACCTCGGTGATCGTCACCAGGACGCCAGCGCGATCGCGATCGGCCGCGACGTCGAATTCGTCGACCCACCCGTCGACGTACCGCCATAAGGCGACATCCAGCGGGAGCTCCCGGCCGAAATCGAGGTACCCGATCGAGGCATACTCACGCCTACGAATCTTGCGATAAACGCCGTCGCCATCCCTGCCGCCGAACTCGCTGGTGTTGCCCTCGATCGTCACGATGTCATCGCCCTGCACCGCAGTTCCAGGCCCCCTGAGGACCGGGGTGGATTGTCGGGCGTCCACTGACGGTGGTTGTCTGGATGCTGGCGAAGCTTCCCAAGGCCAAATTCCTCTGCGCAACTCGGCGCCACGTTGTGC
>Ga0163150_10006499_pt1 | contig 14257 bp, 12 predicted proteins | sample OliLakLV19P2IB_FD_148628 | JGI IMG/M metagenome (GOLD analysis project Ga0163150, IMG submission 148628) | Freshwater microbial mat bacterial communities from Lake Vanda, McMurdo Dry Valleys, Antarctica - Oligotrophic Lake LV.19.P2.IB | ecosystem: Environmental > Aquatic > Freshwater > Lake >...
CCGCCTCGGCCTTGAGCTCCTTGTTGAACGAACGACGCTTGCGACGCTTCTTCTTCTCTCGATCCATGGGACACTCCTTGGAGACATTCTCCATATCCAGGGTGTCCACCGAATCGGGGCAAGCTCAGGCTGGTGATGACCACGCGGGCCGCAGAGACTCGGCCGCGAGTCGCCACCCCCGCGAACAACGGCGTAGAAAGCGAAAACGCCGCCGAGGTCTCTCGGCGGCGTCTCCATGATCCAACTTGCTGAACTGGCGGGCCGGTTCGGTTTGCAACCGGCCAAGAAGTAGTGGGTGCGCGAGAGCCTTCAAGGTCTCTCGTTAGGGCGCGGGAGTGCGGCGGCCAGTGCCGCCCGTTTGTTTCCCGCCAGCGCGACCTGTTTTCACCCCGGGGCCGGCGAGAACGGGTGTTGGCTGGTGAAATCGCCTCTATGCAGAGCAAGCGTCGGGTGCGCGGAGTTCTTCGCTAGCGCCAGCGCTATCGGTACTGCGTGTCCACGAGGTAGCCTCTTTGGTCGGAGCCGGAGCAGCGGTACCCGTCCGGGGGTCTTGTGCTCATTGAGGTCTTGATCGTGCGCCGAGGATCGCTTGAAATGCTTGTGGCAGTACGGGCATTCGATGATGTAGACGACGCCCGAGCCCGCGGATCGGGCACCACGCGGCGGCGAGGCCACCGAAGCCCGCGCCGACGATCACCACGCGCGGCCGGTTTCGCTTGGTAGGCGCGGTCACCGGTCGGCCGTCCCACTCACCTCAGGCAATACGGTCTTGTCGCTGACGAGGAGGGTGACAATCAGGGTCTCGAACGCCCACAGCCCGCCGCCCTCACTCTCCAGCTTCCGTTTTGGCCGATTCGATCTCCGTGGTGTCATTCTGGACTCCTTGCGTCCTGTCTACCCCTGTCCGCTCGTAGAATGGCTTCTTCCCCGCCGCGTGGTCCGTCGTGTCGACGATGTCCACGATCTCCGGTGCGACCCTACGCACCATGACCTCGAACCCGTGTCGCAGAGTCAGTTGAGAGGCCGCGCATCCTTGGCACCCGCCACTCATGGTGATAAAAAGGTTTCTGTCCGTCACGTCGACAATGGAAATCTTCCCTCCGTGTTTCGCGATGGAACGGTTGACTTGTTGGTCCAAGAGTTCCTGAACAACCGCGCGAACCTCGGCGTCGGTGCGCCCCAACGCACCTGCGATGCGAGAGACCTCGAGGATGGCCGGCGCCCCTGTGACGAGCTGCGTACGGATGACCGTTCCAATCTCCGGTTTCAGTGCGGACCACGAAGCGCCTGAGTCCTTCCCGACCGTCACTACGTTCCCGGCAACAAGCACATGGGCGACGCCGGGAAGCGCGAACAACCGCTCGGGGAGGGGCGAGCCTGCGGCTAATTCTTTGGCGGGGAAGAAGAAGGGGCGGCCCGGATGCACCGTCCGGCTTACGGTGAACTTGCACGTGTCGGGATCGGCGACGGAGGTCTCGGCGCGAATCGTGATCGTCGGATTGACAGTCATGACATCAGACATCTTCCACATCCTTGGTTGCGAAGCGCTCAGCGAGGGCCCTCAGGTTCTTGTACGTGTATATCCCGGTACTGTGGCCGTCGTTCCAGCCGAACGTGATGGCGTAGTTGCCTCCGCTGGAGATCGTGCGTGGGGCCACGTCCAGCAGCACGCTCTTTGGATCGAGGAGCGGCCGTCCGCTCATTTCATCGCGGCAGGCGGCGCACGGGCATGCCAGTCGAAGGTCCCGGACGTCGAAGTCGTCACGGTGCCCGTCTTCCCAGAGCACAGACAACGTGCGCGCATCACGCCGGAGGAAACCGACGGGGGTGGTCTGGGAGCCATCCGGCCGGACAGCGCTTGCCGCCCAGCCCGGCGCACCCTCGTTCGTATCCCAGTTCCAGGCGAATTTTTCAATCACTGTCGTTGGGAGCGCCCGGATTCGGCCGACAAGCTCCGTCGCGATCGCGACATAGGCCTGGGTTGCGACGGATTTTGGCTTGTCGGCCACGATCGGATGCCCCTCGTCCCCGCCAGTGACGATGTCGGCGTCGAGAGGAATGGCGCCCAGGAATGGGACGCCGAGCTCCCGACTCATCCGCTCGCCGCCGCCACGACGGAAGATGTCCGTGCCCTTTCCACAGTGAGGGCACATGAAGGTGCTCATGTTCTCGATGATGCCGAGGATGGCGACATTCAGTTTCTCGAACGCCCGCAGCCCGCGGCGGGTAATCTTGAGGCTCACATCCTGCGGCGTCGTCACGATGACCGCGCCGGACAGAGGAACGCTCTGGGCCAGCGTAAGAAACGTGTCGCCGGTCCCGGGCGGGAAGTCGAGAATCAAATAGTCCAGGTGTCCCCACTGCACTCCGCCGATGAACACCTTCAGGTACTTGCCCACCATCGGTCCGCGCAAGATGGCCGGGTTGTCGTCCCCGCTGAGCATCGCCATCGATATCGCCTTCAGGCCGTACCGTTCCGCGGGGACGATCCTCTGGTCTGGGGTCCTCTCGGGAGGCTGGAGGGTGGAAAGTCCCAGCATCACTGGGATGCTCGGGCCCAGGATGTCCGCGTCAAGGAGCCCGACGCGACCGCCGAGTTGCTGGAGCGCGAGCGCGAGATTAACGCTGACGGTGGACTTGCCCACGCCGCCCTTGCCGCTGGCCACCGCGATGACGTGCCTGATTCCTGGCAGCTTTTCAGGACCGGCGGAAGGATCGTTGTGGTGAGGATCGGTGGTCTGCATATTTAAGCTCCATGATGGATACGGATTGACCTGCCCCCACGGTTCATACAACCGACAGTGTTAGAGCGCCTTTCACAATGACGCCTTGAGGTATCGATGGCAGATGATCGCGCATCCCAGCGAGAGGAAGGCCTGATGGATGTCGTCGCGGCGTTCGTAGCGGACGCGCAGTCGCCGGAACTGGTGCAGCCAGGCGATGGTCCGTTCCACGACCCAGCGGAAGATGCCAAGGTGCCGGTCCTCGTCGGTGCCCCTCTCGGGGAGCCATGCCTCGATGCCCCGGATTCCCAGGGCCACGATGTTGCTCGTCCAGGTGCACGCCTTGTCGGCAACGACCGACTCGGGGCGGAAGATCGGAGCGCCCACCTTTCCCTTGATGGGCGGGATCGCGTCGATCAGCGGGATCAGCGCGTCGAGCCCCGGTCCGTAGTACTCGACGATCCGGCCCAGTCCGCCCTCCGCGCCGTGGCGGCAAAGCATCTCGAGGATCACGTCCTTGTCGCTCACCCACTCCGGCAGGCTGCCCGTGAGCTTCACCCCTAGATCAGGGGCATACGCGTAAAGAACGGCTCGCCTGCCGTTGCCAGCGCCACGACGGAAGATGTCCGTGCCCTTTCCACAGTGAGGGCACATGAAGGTGCTCATGTTCTCGATGATGGCGGGTGGCACCGAGATTGACCGTTCGACGTGCCACCGAGATCGGCTTTGCGATCTCGGTGCGGCTTGCTTGCGGTAAGCGACACTGACCTCCCGTGTCTTCGAGGTCAACGAGCACCAAGATCCTGGCAGTCGCAGAGGTCGTGCCCCGAACCTGATGGAGACCAGCCGGTCGCGTAGCCCCAGGGCGCAGACGATCTCGATCATGCCACCGTTGCTAGGTCCCACAAAACGTCTGATAGACGTGTTCGCTGGGGGCCGGTGGTGCGCTGTATTCGGGGTGGTCGTGTTCGTTCTCGTAGGGCTTCGCCAAAACGGTGAGCAGTCGCTGCATGACCTGCAAATCACCGCGCTCCGTAGCGGCTTCCAGCGCCTCTTCGACCTTGTGATTGCGCGCGATGAAGGCGGGATTATGAGCGCGCATGAACTCCATAGCCGCGCCGAGTGGCTGCGGCTGTCTGCCAAGGCGTGCCTGCCAACCGGCACGCCACGCATGAAAGTCAGGATCAGCCAGTGGCGCGTCATCGGTGAGCTTTTCGGCAGAAAGAGCGCGGAAGGTGTTGGTGAAGTCGGCGCTCTTGCGCCGCATCCATTCCAGCAAGCTCTCGATCAAGGCAGTGTCGTCGGTTTCATCAGTGAACAGCCCCAGCTTGGCCCTCATGCCAGCGAGCCAATGGCGTTTGAACGTGGCCGCAAAACCATGAATCGCCTCGTTTGCCAACTCCACCGCCTGCTTTTTTTCGGGATGCAAGAGTGGCAGCAAGGCTTCGGCCAGGCGAGCGAGATTCCACTGGGCAATGTCCGGTTGGTTGCCATAGGCGTAGCGACCGTGGCGGTCGATGGAGCTGAACACGGTAGCCGGGTCATACGAATCCATGAAGGCGCAAGGGCCATAGTCGATGGTCTCACCGGAAAGAGCCATGTTGTCGGTGTTCATGATGCCGTGGATGAAGCCGACGTGGAGCCACTTCGCCACCAGCGCAGCCTGCCGCTCAATCACCGCTTCGAGCGACGCGAGATAGGGTGCTTCCGCATTGGCGAGCTCCGGGTAGTGACGGCGGAACGTGTGATCGGCGAGCGCCTGCAACGCATCGTTGTCTCCGCGCGCAGCCGCCCATTCAAAGGTACCCACTCGGATGTGACTTGTGGCGACGCGGGTTAGCACCGCGCCAGGCAGACGCTCCTCTCGGAACACCATCTCGCCTGTCGTCACCACCGCCAGGCTGCGCGTGGTGGGAATGCCGAGCGCGTGCATGGCCTCGCTGATGATGTACTCCCGCAGCATTGGCCCGAGGGCTGCGCGCCCGTCACCACCACGGGAGAAGGGGGTAGGGCCTGAGCCCTTGAGCTGGATGTCAAAGCGCTCGCCGTTGGGCGTGATTTGCTCACCCAAGAGGATGGCTCGCCCATCGCCCAGCGTGGTGAAATGCCCATACTGGTGCCCCGCATAAGCCAGCGCCAACGGCCGAGCACCGTCCGGCAATTGGTTGCCCGCAAAGAGACCCGTGCTCTCCTCCCTGTCCAACACCTCAGCATCGAGCCCCAATGACTTCGCCAGGGGACGATTGAAGACCGCCATGCGCGGCTCACGCACCGGCACCGGAGCACAGCGCTCATGGAAGATCTCGGGAAGCCGAGCGTAAGAATGCTCCAGGTGCCATCCGACGTTGTCTGAGTGAGGTGGGTCCCCGATCGGAGGCTGAGCTGCGAGGTCGGTCATTGCACGGAGCTCACCAGGGGACTCATCGTCGTCCGTCAGCAGGAATGGAATCAGAGGACGATGAACCAGCCGGCCAGACGTGACGGCCATCGACATAGATCGAAGACACCATGTGCGGCTCCAAGGTCATCTTCCGCCCACGCTCAGGAGAAAGTTCTTCTTCGGGACGAAGGTCACGGACTCGGTAGAAGACCAGATGACTTTCTCCCATTCCCTCGAAGCTCATTCCGCCGAAGCCAACCCGTGCGCTGCCGCTGGTGTCATCGGCAAAGACGATCTGATCGGTTGGTAGAGGCACCTGCCTGCCGCCCGAGAAAACGACACATGTGCCCGGCGGACCGTTCTGAAGGATGGGCAGCTTCGGAACGGTTTCCGGTTCGCGATAGAGGCTGGTCCCGGAAACGAACTCGACGAGAAGCGGGAAGTCATTCATGTCATTTCTAGGTTAGGCGACATCTCAACAGGCGTCCGGGTCTTCAGGCTGGAAGACCTCCGCGCCGATGCGCTTCTGGAGCACTCCAGACGCACTCATATCGCGAACGATGTCGCAGCCACCGAGAATGGGGAAGTCCAAACTGCCCGTCGACGTTCAGCTGCGGAATCGTCGCCCACTGGGCGAACTCCTTGATCCCATCCCGGCTGTCGGGGTGCTCATCGTGCTTCCTCCGTGTTGTATGCAGGCAACGTCGTGAGCCGCCCGTCCTCAACGGGGCCACCCACCGTGAAGTGGTAGAAGCTCTGCCAGTTGCGCGAAGAGATGCCGAACACCTCGTGGACGGGGTCGTCGAAGTAGCAGCCGATCCCGGTCGAACGAACTCCCGCCTCTTCCGCTTCGAGGTAGAGCACCTGGCCGACGAGACCGGCCTCCCAGAAGAGGTTGCGGTAAAAGCCGGCACCGTAGGCAACGAGGCTTTCCATGTAGTCGGCGATCATCCCCAGGCTGAAGGCACCATCCCCCGCGATGTCCTGCCCGCAGGAGACGCTCGCAGCCAGGGCGCGGCAGTCCCCTTCCTTGAGTAGGTACAGCGGGAGCCCAGGCGGGCATGACGGAGGCCGCAGCCACAGGAAATCGGGTCGCATCGCTTGCTGGAGTGGCGCGACCTTCTCCGGATCGCGCGCGAGCGCATAGAGACCCGGAGGCAGGTCCTCCACGCGGTGAACAAAGAGACCCAGGTGGATACGTGGACGCCAGGGAATGGCGTCCCACGGCATGGATCGCCCGTCTCGGGTGGGCACAAGGCGAGCGAGCATCCGGAAGAACGTCGCCGCGGAAATCGCGGTGGATGCGTCCATGCTCACGGCGCTTCTGCGGCCAAGGATGACTTTCTCCGCAGTGAATAAACCGGACCGAACTGGTGCCTCAAAGAGATCTGCCTCCAAAGGGAAGCTGGAGAAATCTTCGTCGGACGCAATCCTCGGATTCCCCGGATTCCCCGGATTCGTGGTGGCAACGGCAACCTGGTCGATCACCGGCCAATCCACGCTGTGCTCGAGGCTCAGCGCGTTCGCCGTGCCGTACCATCGGGAAGCGGCCACTTGGGATACCAACTCTTGGGACAAGCAGAGGCCCCGGTCGCTCGCCCATTCATCGCGGACCACAAGCGCTACGAGTTCGGGAAGCTCTCGCTCCGCGCCGGCATAGTCGGCCTCGCGGTCGAGTCCTAGAAGCTGCGACACAGCGTCGTCACCCACACGATCGAGGAGGCAGAGTTTCCATCCCAGGGCGGCAGCCGCAAAGCGCAAGGTCCCCAGCGCATGACCGACATCGTGCTGGCAATAGCGGAACGCACGCTCGCCATATTTCCAGGCCTCCCGCCAATGAATGGACGAGAGCCCCACCAGGAATGAGCCTTCCGGAAACGCTGCCGTCAGATCGGCCCACACCGACGGGTGGAGATCTGCGCGGCGTTCGAGACCGTGCTCCCTGGGCGCGTAGTGATAAACGCCAGGACGGTCGTGGATGGCGCCAAGCGCAGGCAAGAGCGCGTATCCATCGGTCGGGTGGAGGTTGCCGCTGGAAGGGTTGGCGCGCAGAGACCACGTGGTTTCGTGGGCCCGTTTCCACGCGGTCAGCGAGAGGGCGTAGCGAAAGAAGAGCGAGATGGACTCGATCGAAAGCGGAGCCGGTTCCACCCCGTCAGCGACAGAGAGCTGCCAGTACGGAAGCGCTCGCCCGGCCTCCGGGAGAGGAAGGCGGACCAGCGAGGCCCCGGCGTAGCGCCGGAACGGATCCGGCTGCGTCGCCCAATCCATGTAGCCAACCGATGCGGCGTAGCGGTGGTAGTGATGCTTCGTTCGCTCGTGATAGGCCACCACGACTTCCTCGGGCGACTGGTCGCCGGGAATCGACGGAGGTATCGCCGTTCCAACGTAGAGCGGCAGATGAGTCATCGCCATGGACCTCTGCGAGCACGGCGTGCCGCCGCGTCGAGATACTCACCAAGGGGATTATTGACGGCTGTCCCCGGCGAGGGATGCGGTGCGTTGACCAATGCCCCGGCAGGCGCGTTGGCGGCGTACGGGAGCGGGTCATAGTCCACCGCGCCGCCGTAGCGAGGCCGACCGGTAATGAGCCGCGCGCCGCGGTGATACGTGAGGTATGCATACCCCCACTGCAGCAGCACGCTCAACCGGTTACGAAAGCCCATAAGAAACGTGATGTGAACAAGCAGCCAGAGCCACCACGCGGCCCGGCCGGCGACCTGGATACGGCCGCTAAACAGGTTCGCCACCGCCTTCCCACGGCCGATCGTGGCGAGTTCACCCTTGTTGACGTAGTGAAACGGCTTGCTCGGCTGGCCCTGGGTCGCGCGAATCACGTTGCGTGCGGCCGTGCGCCCCGCCAGCATGGCCGTCTGCCCGACGCCTGGGGCAGGGCTGCCGTCCCGCTGCAACGCGTGCGCGAGGTCCCCGACCACGAAGACTTCCGGATGGCCCGGGATCGAGAGGTCGTGCTCCACGATCACCTGGCCGCTCTTCGTCAGCGGTACGCCGAGATCGCCGCCGACGCTCTCGAACTGCGCCGTGATGAAGGCGGGCGAGAGCATCTCGACACCCTGCACGCCAACCGTGTTCTGCGCCTTCACCGCTGTCAGGACGCTCATGCCATAGACGCGGAACGCGCTGAATGTTTTCAAGTCCGCCTGAATGCCGGCCCCGCCGCCCGAATCGGACCCGGCGATCGTGAGTGCTCGCGCGAGGACCGCGGGGGCCCCCTGGACGGCATGAGGACTGGGGACTGAGGGGAGTATGTTGCTCATTGCGACCTACCTGCGAACTGCCGAGTGAAAAGCCTTGAAGCGCCCCCGCCCGAGATGCAAGGACTGTTGAACGCCGCACGGTCCAAGGGAAACCAAGGTGCACCGGAACGTTCCTGACTCCTTTTTCTCGTTTCGACCGATCGTACGCCGCGAGACTCGGGTGAACCGGAGAGGCGCTGTTTCATCCAGTTGATCAATCCCCCGCAGAGCAAGAGCTGCGCTTGGCAGGTGGCCCTACCTTCGCGTGCCACTCCCTATCCGGCTTTGCGCAAGGGAGTGCGGGCTTGCAGGGTGGTACCGCACTACTCTTGCGCAAAGCCGGAAGGGAGTGGCACGAACCAATCCCCGTGCGCCCCCATCCCCCTCGCCCAACCCGGACGGAAGTTGTACTTTGGAGCCTCCCCCCAACGCCGCACCCCCCGCGCCGCGCGGGCAACCGGTGGCACGTCCAGAGTGTCAAGCCGGGCCACCGGCCGTTTGCCCTGGGTCTCCAACGCGGAGCAAGCCGGGCCACCCGCCGGGGCATATGTTCCCCTACGCACATCGGAGCCAGTGCCGCCATGTCGCACGTGATCGCCGAACCCTGTATTGGAACCAAGGACACCTCCTGCGTGGAGGTCTGCCCGGTGGACTGCATCCACCCGACCAAGAACGAGCAGAAGTTCGGCACGGTCGAACAGATCTATATTGATCCGGACACCTGCATCGACTGCGGCCTGTGCGTGGACGAGTGCCCCGTGAAAGCGATCTTCCCCGAGGAGGACCTGCCCGCGGAGTGGAAGAAGTACGTGCAGGTGAATCTGGACTTCTTCAAGAAATAGATTGGCTCTGGGTACCGCCACGCTCCGCGTGGCGTCTTTGTCCGTCGTGGTGCGCGGCAGCGGTCCCTTTGGCTGCGGCTTGCCCTTGAGCGAATCCGGGCCGGAGACGACGATCTCTTTTTTCAGATCGCCGAACTGGATCTCGCGGCTGACGATGCCGCGTTCAAATCGATAAAGAGCCTCCGGCTCAAACCGCCGGCCGTGAGCGTGCGATGATCTGGATATTCAGCCCCTCGATTTCCACGCCTAGGCGCCGTGCCAACTGCCCGAGCAGCGGCCGCGGAATCGCCGCGATCAGTCGCCGTCCAAGATCATTCGGGACGTCCTTGATCTGGCCCGTATCCGCAAAGCGAATATGCACATGCGGGCTCATGTCCGCGTCGTAGCGGCACGATCCGCCCGGCGTCGGGAGCCGCCGCGCCAGCCCGACGCGGCAGAACGTGTCCAATATGCTGTACACCGTCGTCAGGCACAGGCTGTCGGCTTGCGCCCGGGCCATGTCAAAGAGTTCGTCGGCCGTCGGGTGGCTCTTGGTCGAACGAAGCGCGCCGTACACCGCCAGGCGCTGAACCGTGCATTTGAGCTTATGGCTCGCCAAGAGATCGCGCGTCGAGTTCAACCGAAACCCTCCGTGACGGGCGGTACGAGCCGCCGTGACACTGTTCTTGAATCATAGCACCGGGTTCCAGAGGCTTCCAGCGCCAGTCCGCGCCGCTTTCGCCGATCCGCGACGGACCCGAGTTCCCGCCTTCGGCTTGAATCGGCACTTGAGGGTCGGCATGAAGTTCCCCCGAGGGCTTGACAGTGGCTAGTTGAGAACTAGAATCATTATGGTTCAGGGGGATCGCGTCGTCGGTTCTCAGTGACTCTTCTGAAAGGAGCAACGCGAAGATGTCCGGCACGACACAGGACAAGACGCTCGATCAATGGGCGGCCTCCGAGTACAAGTGGGGCTTCACCACCGATATCGAATCCGACACCATTGCGCCGGGCCTCAGTGAGGAGGTCATCCGCCTCATCTCGGCGAAGAAGGAGGAGCCGGAGTGGATGACCCAGTGGCGGCTCAACGCCTACCGCGGCTGGCTGACGATGACCGAGCCAACCTGGCCCAATGTTCACTACCCCAAGATCGACTACCAGGCGATCAGTTACTTCTCGGCGCCCAAGTCAGACAGCGATCGGCCCAAGAGTCTCGATGAGGTCGATCCCAAGCTGCTGGAGACATACGAGAAGCTGGGCATCCCGCTGCAGGAGCGTGCGATCTTGGCGGGCATGGCCGTCGACGCCGTGTTTGATTCGGTTTCCGTCGCCACCACCTTCAAGGCCAAGCTGGGCGAGTTGGGCATCATCTTCTGCTCGTTCTCCGAGGCGGTGCGCGAGCATCCCGACCTGGTGCAGAAGTACCTCGGCTCGGTGGTGCCGCAGAAGGACAACTTCTTCGCCGCGCTCAACTCGGCGGTGTTCACCGACGGCTCGTTTGTGTACATACCCAAGGGGGTGAAGTGCCCGATGGAGCTGAGCACCTATTTCCGCATCAACGCGCTCAACACGGGCCAGTTCGAGCGCACGCTGATCATCGCCGACGAGGGCGCCCAGGTGAGCTACCTGGAGGGCTGCACCGCGCCGATGCGCGATGAGAACCAGCTCCATGCGGCCGTCGTCGAGCTGGTCGCCCTCAAGGACGCGACCATCAAGTACTCGACCATCCAGAACTGGTACCCCGGCGACAAGGATGGCAAGGGCGGCATCTACAACTTCGTCACCAAGCGCGGCAAGTGCCTGGGCGACGACAGCCGCATCTCCTGGACGCAGGTGGAAACCGGCTCGGCCATCACCTGGAAGTACCCCTCGGTCATCCTGCAGGGCGACAACAGCATCGGCGAGTTCTACTCAGTCGCCCTGACCAATAACCGCCAGCAGGCCGACACCGGCACGAAGATGATCCACATCGGCAAGAACACCTCCAGCTATATCGTCTCCAAGGGCATCTCCGCCGGCCTCGGGAACAACACCTATCGCGGACAGGTCAAGGTGCTCCGCGGCGCGACCAACGCCCGCAACTACACGCAGTGCGATTCGATGCTCATGGGCGACAAGTGCAGCGCCAACACCTTCCCCTACATCGAGGTGGACAATCCCAGCGCGCAGGTCGAGCACGAGGCGTCCACGAGCAAGATCGGCGAGGAGCAGCTCTTCTACTGCAACCAGCGCGGCATCAGCACCCAGGACGCCGTCTCGATGATCGTCAACGGCTTCTGCAAGGAGGTCTTCGCCGAACTGCCCATGGAGTTCGCCGTCGAGGCCAAGAAACTCCTGGAAGTCTCCCTAGAAGGCAGCGTTGGATAACACGCACATCAACCATCATGACACAGAAACGCAGAGACACAGAAACTCGGCGCCCCTGCGGCCGGATCGAATATGAGGAACCAACACATGGCGCCCCTTCTTCAGATCACCAACCTTCACGCCGGGATTGACGGGGTCGAGATCCTCCGCGGGGTCAACCTCACGGTGAACCCGGGCGAAGTCCACTCCATCATGGGCCCCAACGGCTCGGGCAAGAGCACCCTGGCCCGCGTTCTAGCTGGCCAGAAAAGCTACCAAGTCACCCAGGGCTCCATCCTCTACAACGGCCGCGACCTGCTGGAGATGGAGCCCGACGAGCGCGCTGGCGAGGGTGTCTTCCTAGCCTTCCAGTACCCGCTGGAAATCCCGGGCGTGAGCACGAAGTACTTCATCAAGGCCGCGCTCAACGCCATCCGCAAGCGCCGCGGCCTCGAGGAACTCGACGCATTCGAGTTCCTCACATTCGTCAAGGAAAGGGCGAAACTCGTGGACCTGGACATGGCCCTGCTCGACCGCAATGTCAACGAGGGCTTCTCCGGCGGGGAGAAGAAGCGGGCCGAGATCTTCCAGATGGCCGTGCTCGAACCACGGCTCGCCATCCTCGACGAGACGGATTCCGGCCTCGATATCGACGCGCTCAAGACCGTGGCGGAGGGCGTCAACATGCTCCGCGGCCCGGAACGCGCCACAATCATTGTCACGCACTACCAGCGGCTGCTCAACTACATCGTGCCCGATTTCGTGCACGTCCTCATGGGCGGAAGGATCGTCAAATCCGGCGGCAAGGAACTGGCCCTGGCCCTCGAGGAGAAGGGCTACGCGTGGACCGAGAACAAGGCCGATGCGACCGTGAACGTCGCGACCGTGAATGTCTAAGGGAGAGGAAGCGATGACCACGATGACGACCATGCCCGAGATGAGCGCGACCGACCTGCTTGCCACGGACTTCGAGCGGCAGAGCGGTGCCGCGCGGGCTTCTCTGACGACCCTCCGCCGCGGCGCCTTCGACCGCTTCGGCCAACTGGGCTATCCCACAACGCGCAACGAGCAATGGAAATACACCTCGGTCAAGCCGATCGCGGAGGCCGCCTTGCGTCTGGCGGATGCGCCGCTCACGCCGCCGCACCAGCGCGAACTGGCCGAGTATGTCTTCAGCGACGACGAGCACCGGCTGGTCTTCGTCAACGGCCGATTCGATCCTGCGCTCTCCGCCGGCGCCGCCCCGCTCCCCCTACCCCGCGGCGTGCATCTGGAGAGCCTCGCCGACGCGCCGGCCGGGAACGCGGCAACCATCCAGTCGCACCTCGCCCGGCACGCCGACTACGACGACGCGGCGTTCGTCGCGCTCAACACGGCGTTCCTCCATGACGGGGCGTTCATCCGCATAGAGCGCGGCGTTGTGGTCGAGAAGCCGATCCACCTGCTGTTCATCACCCGGCCGGGTGATGCGCCGGGGGTCGTCCATCCGCGCGTCCTCATCATCGTCGAGGATGACGCCAGCGCGACCGTCATAGAGACCTACGCCGGGCCGGACGGATCGAAGTACTTCACCAATGCCGTCGCGGAGGTGGTGGTGGGCGAAAGGTCTTCGATCGATCACTACCGCATCGGGCGCGAAGGCGACGGCGCGTTTCACATCGGCCGGATCAACCTGCACCAGCTCCGCTCGAGCAGCGTGACATTGCACGTTGCCACGCTGGGCGGAGCGCTGGTCCGCAACGAGATCAACGCCGTGATAGACGCCGAGGGCTGCAACTGCGATCTCTACGGCGTGTACGCGGCCTCGGGCACGCAGCATGTGGACAACCACCTGCGCGTTGATCATCTCAAGCCCCGCTGCAACAGCCGCGAGTTGTTCAAGGGCATCCTTGACGGGCACGCGACGGGCGTGTTCCGCGGGCGCATCTTCGTCGCCCAAGGCGCGCATAAGACCGATGCCAAGCAGACGAGCCGGAGCCTGCTGCTCTCCGACACCGCGCGTGCCCGCAGCGCGCCGCAGCTCGAGATCTTTGCCGACGACGTGAAATGCACGCATGGCGCGACGATCGGGCAGCTCGATGAGGATGCCATCTTCTACATGCAGGCCAGGGGCATCTCCCGGGACGACGCCCGCGACATGCTCATCTTCGCCTTCGCCAACGAGGCCCTGGCGCAAATCCGCCACCAGCCCATCCGCGCCAGGCTTGAGGCGCTGCTCTGGGAGCGCCTGCCCCACGGCTCGCTGGCCCGAGGTCCATGATGGACTCGCCACTCCGCGCAATCACCCCGCACCACCACACGCCCAACCACTCGAGCGACGCCGGGGCGAGCGACGCCGGGGCGAGCGACGCCGGGGCGTTCGACGCCGAGCGCGTCCGGGGTGATTTTCCCATCCTGCGGCAGAAGGTCAATGGCCGGCCGCTGGTCTACCTGGACAACGCCGCGACCTCGCAGAAGCCGCAGGCGGTGATGGACGCGATGCAGCACTACTACGCCGCCGACAACGCGAACATCCACCGCGGCGTGCACACCCTGAGCATCCGCGCCACCGACGCCTACGAGGGTGCCCGCGCCAAAGTGCAGCAGTTCATCGGGGCACAGCGGCCCGAGGAGATCATCTTTGTCCGCAGCGCCACCGAGGCGGTGAACCTGGTCGCCAATACCTGGGGCCGCGCGAATCTCAAGCCCGGCGACGAGGTGCTCATCACCGTGATGGAGCACCACTCCAAC
>Ga0163150_10006501_pt1 | contig 14250 bp, 11 predicted proteins | sample OliLakLV19P2IB_FD_148628 | JGI IMG/M metagenome (GOLD analysis project Ga0163150, IMG submission 148628) | Freshwater microbial mat bacterial communities from Lake Vanda, McMurdo Dry Valleys, Antarctica - Oligotrophic Lake LV.19.P2.IB | ecosystem: Environmental > Aquatic > Freshwater > Lake >...
CGGAGATTGCTCGGCTGCGCCCGTTGCAGCACGCCAGCTGAGAGCACGCTAACCTGCGCTTGCTGCGGTCGGCCGCGCCGTACCTGAGCGCCTTCGGCGCGGTGCGCGGCCGCCGCAGAAGCGCACAAGGTGGCCCGGTCAGGTCCCTGTCACGGAAGGGTCTACATGGTTTTAGAGCAATGCCCCCATTGTGGGACACGGCACGTTCAAACGCAACGCTGCTTTAGCGAAGTCTTCGCCCCGAACACCAACCAGTCCTGGGTTGTCGTTCGTTGCCAGAACCCCAATTGCGGCAAGCTGGTACTTGTCTTGGACGGTGCGAGCGGAGGCTCAACGGGCATGTACCCAGGCGGCTCCCACGAGTTGAGAGCCGACGTCCAAATTCCGCAGGAGATCCGAGGTGATTACCGTGAAGCGGGGAAGTGCCTCGACGCTGGCTGCTACAAGGCTTCGCTTGTCATGAGCAGACGCGCATTACAGCGCTGTTTGAAGGAGCAGGGCTGCACCGCGCACAGGCTTGTCGACGCGATCTCCGAGGCCGTGACCAACGGGACTCTTCGGAAGGCGTTCCACCCCCTCGCTGAGGAGATCAGGCAATATGGTAACCTCGGGGCTCACCCAGACGACGATCAGCTTGCGAATGCCACTCGGGAAAGTGCAAAGAAGGTCCTCGACTTCACAGCGCTCATTATTCACGACTTCTATGAGATTCCTGGCGCAGCCGCTGCTCTCAAAGGCGCTCGGCAGCCAAGCCCGAAGCCCTGAGGACGTTGTCGGCCCGTCGAGCCCGGGCCGCCTAACCCGCGCTTGCGGCTGCCCAGGCCCTAACCGCTTCGGCCGCCGCCGGTATATTTCGTCTGGCTAGGACGGCGGCGGCCTCAGCAGGGCTTGGCAGCAGAAGCGCAGTGCGTTATGCGCCCACCGTGACAGCTCTGGATGTCCCGCCGCAATGACGTGGCAGCTCACTCAATACCTACTGGCACGAGGGCGAGGCCGATGCACCGAGTTTGATCCCTTACTACGTGGGTCCGTAGCCGCGTGTGGAGCGCATGTGATTACCGGAAGGGTCCACAATCGTTACCTTTTGCGGCGTGTCGGTAGGCGTTAGCGAAGGCGGCGGTGAGTGGCGGGCGCGTGCCGGCGAACACGCCGATGGCCGAGTCGATTCATATGGGCGGAGCCGACGCGGTGGCCGCACCGGTAATTCCTAGGTCCAGTATGCTCAATCAGTAGTGGGAGACCCCACCAGAGGACGCGCATGGCTAGTCTACGGGACGACGTCAAGAACGCCGAGCTCCACATTCAGGAGACCTTGACCTCATACGCGGCAGATCGCAAACCAACGACCTTCGTCGGGCAGTTTGTCGACAACGAAGGCCGGCTGGATGGTAGTCAGTTCGGGATCTACGGAATGAGTGCGTGGGCATACCTAACGAGAACCGCGACGAACGATAAGGTAAAGGGCCTGCGAAGCGGGTGCCTAGCAAAGCTTCGCGCGTGGGTCTCGGAAGCGAAAGATGGGGACTTGAAGGAGCTTCGAAGGGACCCGAAGTCTTCTCCGTATGAGTTGCGATTTCTTGCTCCAAAGGCGGCGGCCGTTCTGGAAGGTTTCTCGCGTGATACTGGGTCACGGCAAGAAGCTGCGTGGCTGCGCGATCACCTGCTGGAAGTGCGGCGGCCCGACGCTCTTTGGGGCATGCGTCTTGGGCCATGCGAGGAAAAGAGTTTGGTCGCTACCGCGCAGATCCTGCGCGGGCTGAGGGTTGGGGATTCAACTGACGACTTGACTGTATCAGTCACCCAGCTTCGCGCAGAGGTCCTCAATGAGCCGAATGCGTGCGTACGCCTCTACTTGCAAAGCACGATCGTCCTAATGACGGCTGACGCAGAGCAGCGCAAGAAGGCTCGAAAGGACATGTGGCCGACGATCCGTGAAGTAGTCCGCACCGCCGGCGAGCAGCCATTTGCCTTCGCCAATCCCTACAATTTCCATTTTCATGACTCCGCACGGGTTCGATACTTCTGCCTTCCGACCGATATCGTATTGCTGGAAGCGCTCGTTCTTGTTTCTGGCAAGAACTTGATCTACGTCTCTGCGCATGTGGGCCGTCGGCTTTTTGACCGTCTCACCGAGGCATTGAAGCCTGTTCCAATCCAAGTCGACACTATTCGTCAGCGGCCGGCGTTCAGCACGCTAGCGTATTATCAGCAAGTGCTCAGTCTGATGAACGAGAGGCTCAACAGCGACGGCACGGTGCTATGGCCCCTAGTTAATCGGGCCGTCGCTTGGGTCAGCTGTAATTGGGCACTTGGGATGGCGCTTCGATGGCATGTGATTGCATTCCTGTTGTCCGCTGTAATAGCGCTCGTCTCTCTGCATAATAAGTGGGATGTGGTGAATGGAATTGCTACTGGCGCGATGGTGAAATCTATTATTGATATTGTCGGCAACCTGCCCTTGGTGCGGTCGCTCGTTTTGTCCCGGTATCCTAATTCGAGGCAATAATGCAGATATCCGGCGAGCTCCGGCGATTGCAGATGGTCAAGGCTGAGCTCGGCAATCAAGAGCGCGGGCTCGGATCACTGGTTGTGGCTGGTGTTGAAGCAATGGACGATGGGGCGATTCTTGGCCCCACCGGCGGGAAGTGTCTTGTCTTGTCCACCGATTTCGTGCGCGCGAGCGGGTTCTTGCTTTACCAGCAAGGATTGCTCGGGTACTTCGATCTAGGGTACTACCTAATAACTGCGAACGCGTCTGATTTGGCGGCGATGGGCGCGGCTCCAGTGGCCGCCATGACTGTCTTGCGATATTCGGACACGATGAGCGACGAACAGTTCGTTGATGCGATCAAGGGTATGAAGGCGGCCGCCGAGCAGTGCGGCCTCGAGATCATCGGGGGCGATATCGGCGGACACAGCAAGGACGTGTTCGCGGCCACTGTTATTGGGAGTGTGGACCCTGGCCGTGAATTGCGACGACGCGGCGCTTCCGTCGGCGACTTGCTCTGCGTTACTGGGACGATCGGACTTCCGATTACTGCCCTTAGCTATTTCATGAAGGCCCGTTCGAGAAAGTACACGCTGCCGCTTGAGGACGAGGCGTTGCTTCTGGATTCTTGGCGACGGCCTCACGCTCGGATCGCTGAAGGGCAAATCCTCTCGGGCAGCGGTATAGTAACAGCCTGTCAGGATATATCGGATGGCCTCAAAGCGACCATTGACCAGCTCGCCGATGCGAGCGGCGTGTGCTTTCAGGTCGAAGCGGCGCGTCTCCCGATCCATAGGACGACGACGGAAGTGGCGAACGCCTTGGATACTGACCCAATCGGACTGGCGATGAGTGCATCGGTTGACTTCGAGCTCCTGTTCACTGTCAAGCAGTCAGGGTGGGAACAGTTGTCAGGCGCGCTAGGTGCCGTGGGATGTCCGGTTGTTGTAATCGGTCGGGCGATCGAGGCTTCGGGAAACGTTCTAGTCGGACCAGACGGGCGGGCCATGAAACTTCCTGGCATCGCGTGGGATCAGCAGCCCGGTGATTATCTAACAGAAATCATTCATCGCGGCGAACTACCATGAGTTGCCTTTTTTGCGATATCGTGGAAGGTACTGCTGCATCGGTACTGCCAGAAAACCGTATCTTGGCAACGAGCGAGTCTTTTGTGGTGAAGCCCGGGTTAGGCCCGATCGCCCCGGGGTATGTGCTTGTCTGCTCTCGGCGACATGTTGCGAGCATGAGCCTTCTCAACGACGCTGAGCTCCGCGAACTGGACGTTGTAGTTCGAGTGATGTCATTTCGATTGGTCGCGATGTACGGTGAGCGCATTGTGCGTTTCGAACATGGCACGTGCTCAGACACTCACGCGGGGTCGTGCATCGATCACGCACACCTTCACTTGATGCCAGTTCCAGTGGCAATTGGGATCGACCTCGCGCTTGATGAACCTCATCGGCGGGTGCGGTCGTTTGGTGGGCTACAGGCTCGAATCGGGAATGGAGGGTCGTACCTTGCGTTTGCAGACAATGCAGATGACTACCGAGTGTACGAAGTTTCCCACTCGCTTCCAAGTCAATTTGTCCGACGCAAAGTGGCGAGCGCATTGGGCGACCCGGACGTGTGGGATTGGGCTGTCTTTCCATTCCGCGATCGGGTCACGCAATTTGTGAACGAATATGAAGCAGCAGCGGCAGCGTATGGTTGGACCGCCCCAATCGACGGTTCGGCAGCCGACGACCCTAAGCGCGTCGCGGCCTCGGGATCAACGAAGGGCGCCGCCAAGAGTCGAGGTGCCTTGGCGGCCGTATATCCGGTGTCTGGCTCCCTTGAACTCAGGGCGCGTCTCGGTTCCGTTGATTTCCCCACCTAGGTGGGATCCGGTCCAGCGGCATAACGTAGTAGAGATTCTTGCCGCGCGAAGCCGCGGCAAAATCTGGTGTTGAACACAATCCGCCGGTGGGAGGCGCGCAGGAGCCGGCCTCCTTGGACTTTCAATCGAGCGGAGCGTGGCTCGTGCGCACGGAGACGGCGGCGAGGGTCGCGCGCGGGCGCCGGACAGGGCCCGATAAGGGCGTAGCGAAGGCCGTGAACGAGACCGGCATCATTACCAGCGCGCCGATTCGTGACATCGCATGGCGCATCGGACGCCGTGGCACGCAGCTTCGCTGGACAGTCGCGTGCGCAAAGCGACCGCCTGGAGTCGCGCGTGGAAAGATCGTCGACGCCGCACGCGTCATGGCGGTGCCCGTGCGCGTTGGACGCGCGCGACCACCCGCAGGAGGCCGCGCCGACACACGGGACACCGTGGAGCTGAGGTGCAGACGTCGGTGCTGGACGTGGACGGAGCCGGTGGCGTGGTGGCCGCGACGGGCGCGACGGCAGAGGTGTGCGCGGATGGCACGGCGTGGAGCTGAAGCAGGTGGCGCGCGCGCTCGAGCGCCGGCCGGCGGCTGGGGCTCAGGAGCCCGTAGGAGCGGATCTTGGTGAAGCCGCTGGGCAAGACATGTTGCAGGAATCGCCCGATGAAGACATTAACCGGGAGCGTCTGGCGCCGCGTCGTGTGCGTGCGCGCATGGGTATACCGGAAGGTGACGCGGCCGTCAACAAACGATTCGAGGGCGTGGTTGCCGAGCGCGACGCGATAGACGTAGCGCGCGAGATACCTGAGGGCGTGGTCGCCGCGCCCGATCTGCTGGACGTGGACGACCCACGGGCGTGTCCAGACCGTGGGATCAAGATCCTGCCCCACGCCGGCCTTGACCAGTGCCGCCCGCATCTTCGAGCGAAAGAGTGCGGACAGCATGTACCCGGGCATGAGGAACCGCGGATGCGTCGGCGTGATCCACGCCGTGCCGTCGGCCGTGAGTCCCCCCGCGGTGACGAGGAGGTGCGCATGCGGATGGTATTCGAGCGTGCGCGACCAGGTGTGGAGAACGGCAAGAATGCCGGGCGTGCCACCGACCCACTGGCGGTCGTTGGCGAGCGTCTGCACGGACGCGGCGGCTTCGCGAAGCAATGCCGCATAGACCAGCCGCTGGTGCGACCGCGCGACGGAGCGCAGCGGCGCGGGGAGGGTGAAGGTGAGGAGGTAGTGGTCGCACGGGAGCAAGCGCGCGCGCACGCGGGTAAGCCAGTCCTGCGCCCGCTCCTCCTGACACTTGGGACAGTGCCGGTTGCGGCACGAGTGGTAGCTATAGTCCAGCGCGCCGCAGTCGTCACACTGATAGAGGGAGCCGCCGAGCGCGCTCGTGCGACACGCGGCGATGTCCCGCATGGCCCGGTGGTGCGAGGGCAACATCTGTCCGGCGTGGGCCTCCTGGTAGCGAGGCCCCGCTGCACGGACGATGTCCGCCAACTCCAGCACGGGCGTGGTGGTGGACTACGCGCTTCGGATGCCGGACGCGATCAGCGTGGGTGCTCGCGCGGCATCGCCGCCATCAGGCCGTTGATCGGCTCGAGGGCGGCGTCCCGGAGTTCGCGCGTCAGGTGCGTGTAGATCGCGGTGGTCTTCAGGCTGGTGTGGCCGAGATATTCTTGAATGAGCGGCAGGGCGACGCCGGATTCCAGGAGATGCGTGGCGTAGCTGTGGCGGAGCGTGTGCACGTGCGCGCGCTTGTGGACGCCGCTCTTCTTGACGGCGCGCACGAAGGCACTCTGTAGACTGCAACGTCCGATGGGGCCGACGGTTGACGCGGGGGGACTGCTCGCATCACGGCGCGGCGTCGTGGGAAAGAGCCAGAGCGGATTGCGATGCGTGCGCCAGTGCGCGCGCAATTCAGCGAGCGCGGCATCGGGGAGCGGCACGTAGCGATCCTTGCGTCCCTTGCCGTGGATACGGAGCATCGCGCGGTCGCCATCGACATCTGGCACCTGAAGCTGCGCCCCCTCCATGAGCCGGAGCCCGCAGGCGTAGATCGTGGTGAGGCAGGCGCGATAGGCGGGGAGGCGAACGGCAGCCAGGATGCGCCACACTTCCGCGCGGCTCAAGACGACGGGAAGTTTCTTCTCGCGCTGCGGACGCGCGACGTTGAGCACGGTCCACGTGCGGCCGAGCGTCTGCTGGTAGAAGAACTTGATGCCGCACAGCGCGATGGTGTGCGTGCTGCGGGCGACCTTCTGCACGGTGCTGAGGTGGCGGAAGTACGCCCGTACTTGCTCTTCCGTGAGCACGTCGGGTGCTGCATGATAGAACCGGGCGAGTTGGACGACGGCGCGGGTGTAGGCCTCGACGGTGCGGTCGGCGTAGCCGCGAAGCTGGAGGTCGTGGATCAGGCGTTGGCGGAGCGGGGTCATGGTGGCCTCTCGGAAAAGGTGAGAGACAATCGTGACATCACTCCGTCAGCCGATCAACTCACCCGATGGCCGGATGGGTCGAAGCGACCGTCGTGCCATCCGCCGCAGGCGGATTGAGTTCAACATGCGTTGGAGCAGTTGAACGCTGACCTGTCGGTGGCGGCGGCTTCGCCGCCGCATTCTGTTGGAGGGGCCGCAGCTCAACGCGGTTCGTTAGGTGGCGCACAAAAGGAGTCGCAGTTGAAAACGTGCCTGCTATGCGGAGGCCCAACGACTGGACGGAAAGCTAAGGAGCACGTGCTTCCTCTCTGGCTCGCCAAGGAACTCGGAGTTGATCGAACCAGGATATCAGCCCTACTCCTTGCACCCGATGGAGAAGTTGCTGGACGCCGCGACCTCTCCACCGGGGGCCTTGTCACCGGAGGGATATGCAGTGGGTGCAATTCCGGCTGGATGAGCCGACTCGAGACTGAGGCAGCCCCGCTAATTTGCCAGCTCATGCGTGGCCAGCGGTCTATTCACGATATTACAAAGGTCGAGCGAGAGCTGCTGGCCAGGTGGGCAACAAAGACCGCCTATATGCTCAATGTATTCTCGGGTTTTGACTCACTTGTCACTCCGGCTCAACTCAGGAGGCTGGGACCTCCGGCGAGTGCGATTCCGGCGGGGACCTACGTTCTCGCCGGTCAGTATGCCCCGACAGAACCGTTCTCCTGGTATCAGACTCGGGAGGTACAGTTCATGACTAATCTGAACCACCCACCAGTGACTGAAGTCTGGGCTCGTTTGGAGGATCAGTCGTACAAAATCGGCGTTCAAGTCGCTGGCCTATTGCTCGTAGTGTTCTTCTTCCCCGTACCCACTTGGCCGCTGGTTCTATGGGGTACAGTCCATTTGCCCCTGTGGCCGCCAAGGGGATCCATCCACGAGGTGTCGGAGCACCCGCCCGACAGCATTCAGCCCGTCGCGGCCACTTCGCGTGAGGAGCTCATCCGCTCGATGAAGTTGTTGCGCGTGATGTCGATGTGTCGCACCACCTAACAAGCGCTTGCTGCGGGCAGGGCTGACGGCCAGGGCTTCCGGGCCGTAGCTTCCCAGAGGTGGCAGGGGCTGCTGCTGGCCCCGCCGTAGAACCGCAGGCCGTTAGGCCTTCCTACGAGCGCCCGAGTAAGTCCGGCAGATACGGCGAGACGAATGAATGAAGGAATGGAGCCCTGATGGCGGCCAATGAGACCAACAACACTGACCTCCCCCTCGCCGAGCTCCTCTCGGAGGAGGCCGACGCCCTCCGTGGCCTGAGGCCGGACAAGCGGACGCTTTCAGCAGACGCTAACAAGAGTGGGTCCCCGGAATGGCGATGATCACACCCGAAAGCCAACTCGAACAGTCGCTCATCGACCGTCTGGTCGGCCTGAAGTACGAGTACCGGGCGGACATCCGCGACAGGAATTCACTTGAATCGAACTTCCGAGAGAAGTTCGAGGCGCTCAATCGCGTCACGCTCACCGACGGTGAGTTCCAGCGACTCCTCGACGAGATCGTCACACCGGACGTCTACGAAGCAGCCCGCTCCCTCCGAAACCGGGAGTCGTTCATCCGAGACGACGGCACGCCGCTCAACTACACCCTCGTCAACATCAAGGACTGGTGCAAGAACAGCTTCGAAGTCGTCAATCAGCTCCGCATCAACACCGACAACAGCCATCACCGCTACGACGTCATCCTTCTCATCAATGGCGTCCCCGTCGTCCAGATCGAACTCAAGACGCTCGGAATCAGCCCCCGGCGGGCGATGGAGCAGATCGTCGACTACAAGAACGATCCAGGAAACGGCTACACGAAGACTCTCCTCTGTTTCGTCCAGCTCTTCATCGTCAGCAACCGAACGGACACCTGGTACTTCGCCAACAACAACGCGCGGCATTTCGCCTTCGACGCCGACGAGCGGTTCCTCCCCGTCTACCAGTTCGCCGCCGAGGACAACACGAAGATCACGTACATCGACGACTTCGCGGATCGGTTCCTGGCTAAATGCACGCTCGGTCAGATGATCAGCAGGTACATGGTTCTCATCGCCAGCGAGCAGAAGCTGATGATGATGCGGCCGTACCAAATCTACGCCGTCAAGGCCATTGTCGACTGCATCGACCAGAACTGCGGCAACGGCTACATCTGGCACACCACGGGCTCCGGCAAGACGCTGACCTCCTTCAAGGCATCGACGCTTCTCAAGACCAACGAGAGCATCCACAAGTGTCTCTTCGTCGTTGACCGCAAAGATCTCGACCGCCAAACCCGCGAGGAGTTCAACCGGTTCCAGGAGGGCTGCGTCGAAGAGAACACCAACACCGCGACGCTCGTCCAGCGTCTGCTCTCTGAGGACTACGCCGACAAGGTCATCGTCACCACCATCCAGAAGCTCGGCCTCGCGCTCGATGAGAACAGCAAGCACAACAAGCAGAACGTCGCCCAGGGCCGAGCCACCTACAAGCAGCGTCTCGAATCCCTCCGCGACAAGCGGATGGTCTTCATCTTCGACGAGTGCCACCGCTCCCAGTTCGGCGAGAACCACAAGGCCATCAAGGAGTTCTTCCCCAACTCCCAGCTCTTCGGCTTCACCGGCACCCCGATCTTCGAGGAAAACGCGACGGTCAGGCAGATCGAGGGCGATGTCGCCACGCTGCGGACCACCAACGACCTCTTCCAGAAACAGCTACACGCCTACACCATTACCCACGCCATCGAGGACCGAAACGTCCTCCGCTTCCACGTCGACTACTACAAGCCCAAGGATGCTCCGGCTCCCAAGCCCGGCCAGCCGCTAACCAAGCCGGCCGTCGCCCACGCCATCCTCGACAAGCACGACGCGGCAACCGGAGGCCGGCGCTTCAATGCGCTGCTCGCCACCGCTTCGATCAACGACGCCATCGAGTACTACGAGGCGTTCAAGAAGCTGCAAGCCGAGCGGCAGGCGGCAGACCCCGAGCGCATCCCCCTCAAGATCGCCGCCGTCTTCTCGCCGCCTGCGGAGGGCAACAAGGACGTCCAGCAGATCCAGGAAGATCTCCCGCAGGAGAAGGAGGACAACCGCCACGATCCCGAGGGCAAGAAGACCGCGCTCATGGCGATCATCGCCGACTACAACCAGCAGTACGGCACCAACCACGACATCAATAACTTCGACCTCTACTACCAAGACATCCAGCAGCGCATCAAGGACCAGCAGTTCCCCAACCGCGACCTGCCCCGCAAGGGTGACGAGAAGATCGACATCACCATCGTCGTCGACATGCTCCTCACCGGCTTCGACGCCCAGTACCTCAACACGCTTTACGTCGACAAGAACCTCAAGCACCACGGCCTGATTCAGGCCTTCTCTCGCACCAACCGTGTCCTCAACGCCACCAAGCCCTATGGCCACATCCTCGACTTCCGCCAGCAGCAGGACAACGTCGACGCCGCCATCGTCCTGTTCTCCGGTGCGCAGGCTGACCGGGCCCGCGAGATCTGGCTGGTCGACAAGGCTCCCGTCGTCATCGACAACTTCAAGCAGGCCATCGCCGACCTTGGCGAGTTCATGCAATCGCAGAGCCTCGAAGCCAAGCCCGATCAGGTGAACAACCTCATGGGCGACGACGCCCGCGCCCAGTTCATCAAGCGGTTCAAGGAGGTCCAGCGCCTCCAGACGCAGCTCGACCAGTACACCGACCTCACCGACGAGCAGCGCGAGCAGATCGAGCAGGCCCTCCCCAAGGACGACCTCCGCGCCTTCCGCGGCGTCTACCTCGAAACCGCCCAACGCCTCAAGGAGCAGCAGGGCGCCCCCGGCACGGACGGCGAACGCGCCAGCCCCGAAGTCGACCAGCTCGACTTCGAGTTCGTCCTCTTCGCCTCGGCGGTCATCGACTACGACTACATCATGAAGCTGATCGCCAAGTACTCGGGCCAAGACCCGAAGAAGCTCAAGATCAGCCGCGAGCAGCTCATCGGGCTGATCCAGTCCGACGCCAAGTTCCTCGACGAGCGGGAGGTGATCACCGAGTACGTCCGCTCACTCAAGCAGGGCGAAGGCCTCGACGAGGCCGCGATCCGCGCCGGCTACGAGCAGTTCAAGGCCGAGAAGCACGCCAAGGAGATAGCCGATCTCGCTCAGGCCCACGGTCTAACGACCGAGTCCCTCGCGGCCTTCGTCGACACCATCCTCCAGCGCATGATCTTTGACGGCGAGCAGCTCACCGACCTGATGGCGCCGCTTGGCCTCGGCTGGCGCGAGCGCCGCGAGCGTGAACTCGCCTTGATGGCGAACCTTGTCCCTTTCCTGAACAAGCGGGCACACGGCCGAGACATCTCAGGCCTCAACGCCTACGAGCACGGGGGGGCGCGATGACGACTGACAAGCCATTGCCCTTCGAGCCGAAGCTGCGGTTCCCGGAGTTCTGCAGCGCGGGAGACTGGCACTTCCGGCCACTTAGCGACGTCGCGGAGCCGATCTCCGAGAAGGTTGGGACCGAGAACTGCGTGCCCATGAGCGTCACGACCGGCGTTGGCCTCGTGAGCCAGCAGGACAAGTTCGGACGCATCATCGCGGGTGACTCATACAAGAACTACATCCGGCTTCAGACGAACGACTTTGCATACAACAAGAGCGCGACCAAAGAGTTTCCGCAGGGATACATCGCCCGATACAGCGGCACGGAGGACGCCGCCGTCCCCAACAGCATCTTCACGTGCTTTAGGCCGAATGCCGACACCGTCATCCCGGAGTACCTCGACCACCTCTTCCATGGAAATCACCATGGCCGATGGCTGCACAAGTACATCACTGTCGGGGCGCGTGCCCACGGCGCTCTTAGCGTCAGCGACGCTAATTTGATGGCGATGCCGGTGCCGCTCCCGCCTGCCAAGGTATCACGCGACGAGCAGCAGAAGGTCGTCGACTGCCTCGGCTCGCTGGGCGACCTGATAGCGGCGGAGGGCCGGAAGCTCGACGCCCTCCGGCAGCACAAACAAGGGCTGATGCAGCAACTCTTCCCCCAACCCGGCGAGACCGTGCCCCGGTTGCGCTTCCCGGAGTTTGCAGATGCGGCTGAATGGCAGGCTTCGACCATTGGTGAGCGATGCGCGTCGTTCAGCGGAGGCACCCCGGACACATCCAAGCGGGCTTACTACGGCGGAACGACCCCGTTCATCAGATCAGCGGAAATCGGAAGGGACGAGACCGAGCGGTTCCTCACGGAGGAGGGGCTCGCAAACTCAGCCGCGAAGATGGTCAAACGCGGCGACGTGCTGGTCGCGCTGTACGGAGCGAACAGCGGAGATACCGCTCTCGCCCGTATCGATGGCGCGATCAATCAAGCCATCATGTGCCTTCGCTCCGATGACAGTGCTCCGTTTCTCTACCACTATCTCACTGGCAGGAAGAACTGGATCCTCACCACCTACTTGCAGGGCGGCCAAGGAAATCTCTCTGGCCAGATTGTCCTGTCAGTCCCGCTCAGCATTCCGCGCACAGATGAGCAAGACCGAGTCGCCGGCTGCCTCTCCGCCCTTGACACCCGGATCGACGCGCAGGCGGCGCAGCTCGATGCCCTTTGCACCCACAAGCAGGGCCTGATCCAGCAGCTCTTTCCCTCGTTGGAGGGCCGGTGAGCCATGGGTGACGCGACGACCTACACCGACCTCAAGGCACTCGCCGGGCATCTGCGGCAAGAGTTGGAGAACAAGAAGTTTATCCTGCTCTACGCATACAACGGCATCGGGAAAACCCGGCTGTCCACCGCCTTCAAGGATCTCGGCAAAGTCGGCGACGCCGACGGCGAGACCAAACAGCACGACACTCTCTACTTCAACGCCTTCACCGAAGATCTGTTCTCCTGGGACAACGACCTGGAGAATGACACCGAGCGCAAGTTGAAGCTCAATACGGACTCGAGCTTCTTCGCGGGCCTCGAATCAATGGAGATCGAAACCCGTATCCGCAAGCTGCTCAATCGCTACGCCGACTTCGAGTTCCGGATCGACTCGACGAATTGGGAAGTGGTTTTCGCTCGCGAGTTCAGGGTGAAGAAGAGCGACCCCGATGGGAACGCAGACGATGCTGCGGCGGAAGATGAGGATGTGAGCGAGTACGAGACTCGACGCGAGGAGGCCATCAAGGTCTCCCGGGGAGAGGAGAACATCTTCATCTGGTGCTTCTTCCTCGCCATCGTCGAGCTGGCGCTCGATGAAGACGGAACCGGCCCCTACAGCTGGGTCAGGCACATCTACATCGACGACCCAATCTCATCGCTGGATGAGCACAACGCCATCGCCGTGGCCAATCATCTGGCGAAGCTTCTCAAGCGGCCGGAAAGCAAACTGAAGACGGTAATCTCGACGCATCACACGCTGTTCTTCAACGTGCTGTGCAACGAACTGAACAAGGCGAGCAAGTACTTCTTGAGCCGCGACGGGTCGCCCGAAGGGCTCATCCTGCGCGACACCGGGGACACGCCATTCTTCCATCATGTCGCCGCGCTGGCGGACCTGCACGAAGCCGAGCGCAGCGGGAGTCTATACACACACCACTTCAACATGCTCCGCGCCATCCTGGAGAAGACCGCCAGCTTCCACGGCTACCGGAACTTCTCCGCGTGTATCAAGCGCGACGATGACGATGAAGACGGCATCCTGCACACACGGTTGATCAATATCCTCAGTCACGGCAACTACTCGTTGTATGAGCCGCAGGAGATGCTGGAGGAGAACAAGCGGTACTTCAAGAAGATCCTGCACGAGTTCATCAACCGGCATCCCTTCAACCCCACCCTCTTCTCGAGCGAGCCGGCAACTGAAATGAGTAATGCGACATGACTGAACAGAACCAGAAACAGCTCGGCAAGACGCTCTGGGCCATCGCCGACCAGCTCCGCGGGGCGATGAACGCGGACGACTTCCGCGACTACATGCTCGCGTTCCTGTTCCTTCGCTACCTCTCGGATAACTATGAGCAGGCCGCGAAGAAGGAGCTCGGGAAGGACTACCCGGACCCGAACGCTATCGGCAACGGCGGGCGGTCTTCCCTGTCAGTCTGGTACGCAAAGAACCCGGACGATGAGACGGCGTTCGAGAAGCAGATGCGGCTCAAGGCGCACTATGTGATCCGCCCCGAACACCTCTGGACCAGCATCGCCCACATGGCCCGCACCCAGGACGGAGAGCTGCTCAACACGCTCCAGGCCGGGTTCAAGTACATCGAGAACGAGTCGTTCCAGAGCACCTTCTCGGGGCTGTTCTCGGAGATCAACCTCGGCTCCGACAAGCTCGGCAAGACCTACCCCGACCGCAACGCGAAGCTCTGCACGATCATCACCAAGATCGCGGAAGGGCTCGCGGACTTCTCCACCGACAGCGACACGCTGGGGGACGCCTACGAGTACCTGATCGGCCAGTTCGCCGCGGGCTCAGGCAAGAAAGCCGGTGAG
>Ga0163150_10006503_pt1 | contig 14249 bp, 8 predicted proteins | sample OliLakLV19P2IB_FD_148628 | JGI IMG/M metagenome (GOLD analysis project Ga0163150, IMG submission 148628) | Freshwater microbial mat bacterial communities from Lake Vanda, McMurdo Dry Valleys, Antarctica - Oligotrophic Lake LV.19.P2.IB | ecosystem: Environmental > Aquatic > Freshwater > Lake >...
CGTCCCGTCTTCTTGAAATGGCAGGATCCGATGCTGCGCCGCAGGCCTTTGAGCTTTTTGAATGTCCGATGGTGGATCGCGCCATTCCTGGTGTGCCCAAGAAAGGCCGCTGGGTGCAAGCGGCAGGCCGCGACCTTGCGAATCCTTACTTTGGATCCGACATGTTGGATTGTGGAGTGAAAGTCAAACGCTGAAAGACACGCTATGATTCAACGCATTATTGAATGGAGCCTCCGGAACCGGTTTCTGGTGTTTTGCGGCACCCTGTTAATTATCGCCCTGGGGGTGCGCGCTATTTTTAAGACCCCGGTCGATGCCATTCCTGACCTCACGGAAAACCAGGTCCTTGTTTATGCCGACTGGATGGGGCGCAGCCCACAGGAAGTGGAGGATCAGGTGACATATCCTCTTTCGACCGGCCTGCAAGGTCTCGCGGGTGTGAAAGAAGTTCGTGCTGTCTCGATGTTCGGCTTTTCCCTGCTCACCATTATTTTCGAGGACAACATCGACACTTACTTTGCGCGGACGCGGGTGCTGGAACGGCTGAACTTTCTCCAGGGCGCCATGCCAGCGGACGTAAAGCCGCAGCTTGGCCCGGACGCCACCGGTCTCGGGTGGGTTTATCAGTACTACCTGCACGTGGATCCAGCGAAAGCGGCCAATGGAGGTTATGACCTGGGGAAATTGCGCGCCGTCCAGGATTGGCATATTCGTTACCAACTCGCCAGCGTGCAAGGCGTTGCCGAGGTCGCCAGCATTGGCGGTTTTGTAAAGCAGTACCAAATCGAACTTTCCAACACCAAAATGCGCGCTGCGAATATCACCATGGGTGAAGTCATGGCAGCGGTGCAGAACGCCAACCTTAATGTAGGCGGCAAAGTGATTGAAGAGAACGGGGCGGAGTTTGTGTTGCGCGGCGTAGGTCTGATCGAAAGCACCGAAGACCTGGAGCTTATTCCAGTTAAAGCTGTCGCAGGCACGCCCATTTATTTAAAGGACATTGCGACGGTGCAGATCGGTGGCGACTTCCGCCGCGGCGCGCTCGATATCAACGGCCACGAAGCCGTCGGTGGCACAGTAGTCATGCGCACAGGCGAAAACGCAAAGCTCGTCATCGAACGCATTAAAAATAAGATCGCGCAAATTTCGCCCAGTTTGCCGCCGGGCATTTCGATCCGTCCGTTTTATGACCGGAGCACACTCATCGAGCGCACCATCGACACGCTCAAACACGCGCTCTTGGAGGAAATCATTCTCGTCACGATTGCCCACATTCTGTTCCTCTGGCATTTCCGCAGCATTTTGATCGTCACCCTGCCTTTGCCAGTGTCGATCCTCATTTCATTCTTCCTCATGAAGGAGTTCGGGATCACCAGCAACATCATGTCGCTCACCGGCATCGCCATTGCCATCGGCGTGTTGGTGGACGCCGCCATCGTGGTCACGGAGAACGTGATTCGACACGCGGAGCGAGCTGAGGAAAAGAAAGGAGGCCGCTTGAATGCGGCTGAAACCATGGAGGTCACAAGAGAGGCGTGCCAGCAGGTTGGGCGGCCAATCTTCTTTGCCATGGCCATCATCATTCTTGCTTTTGTGCCGGTTTTTGCCTTGGCCGGGCAGGAAGGAAAACTGTTCCACCCGCTGGCTTGGACGAAAACTTTCGCGATGGTCGGCTCGACTCTGCTGGCGGTGACACTGGTCCCGGTCTTGTGCAGCCTCCTGGTTCGAGGGCCGTTCCATAGCGAGGAGCACAACATCGTGATGCGGTTTCTGCTGAAAATTTACGACCCAACATTAAACTGGGCCTTGAACCATCGAAAGACGGTCATCGCCAGTGCGGTGCTATTGCTGGCGCTGGCCTTAATCACGGCTTTAGGACTTCCGCCCGCGTGGGTCAAAGGGCTGCGCGATCAAAAGTGGGAGCGCACTGCTGATCTGGTTCAAGGTTTCGGCAAGGAGTTTATGCCGCCGTTGAACGAGGGCGCACTCCTTCATATGCCGGTTTTAATGCCGAAGACGGGCTTGAAAGAAATTCAACGCGTCATGTCGTGGCAGGACACGGTTATGGCCCGTCTGCCGGAAATTGAAACCGTGGCCGGCAAACTCGGACGGTTTGAAACTCCGACTGATCCGGCTCCAACCGAGATGTTGGAAACAACAATCACACTTAAGCCTGAGTGGATTTCCACAAATCGCACCATTCTCGGGTTTATTAAAATTCCACGGGTGGTTCGCAACCCCGCATGGCGCGAAGGGATGACGGTAGAAAAATTAAAGGCCGAATTGACCGAAAAAATGAAGCTGGTGCCTGGCTACGTCCCCGCCTTTTTGCAGCCGATCGAGAATCGCATACTCATGCTTTATACCGGCATTCGCGCTCAAGTAGGCGTGAAGATTTACGGTGACACCCTGGACGCGATCCAGAAGAAAGCCTACGAAGTAGAATCTGTGGTCAAAAGAATTCCCGGCGCCGCCGGGGTCTCTCCTTCGCGTGTCCAAGGCAAGCCGTACCTTAACGTGAAGGTCGATAGAAAGGCCATGGCGCGCTACAACCTCAGCGCCCGCGACGTGCTCGAAGCCGTCGAGGTGGCCATCGGCGGCAAGAATGTGAGCACCACCATCGAGGGGCGTGAGCGTTTTCCAATTCAAGTCCGCTTGGAACGTGGAGAGCGGGATGACATCGAAAAGGTGGGGCGCGTTCTAATCGCCTCACGAGGTCTGATGGGGGACGGTGCGATGGGTTCAACCGCTGGGGGTGGTGGCATGGGCGGAGCCTTGGGAGGCGCTGGAGCCGCGGCCCCTTCCAGCAGCGCCGGCGCTGAAAACCAACCGCTGACCTATATCCCACTGGCCATGGTGGCCAAAATCACACGCGAAGTTGGGGCCAACGAAATCGCCAGTGAGAACGGGCGGTTGCGCGCCTATGTGCAGTCGAATGTGCAGGACCGCGACCTTGGGGGTTTTGTGAACGAAGTCGAACAGGCGCTTAAGAAAATCGACTGGGGGAACATGACCTACTCCATGACAGGTGAGTATGAGAACCAACGCCGGTTCGTGAAGACGATGCAAATCGTTTTCCCAATCGTGTTGCTAATCATTTTTGTTTTGCTCTTTGTCGTCTATCACAGCGCGCTCGAAGCGGCGCACGTGATGCTGGCAGTTCCCTTCGCACTCAGCGGCGGCGTTTTCTTGCAAAAGATTCTTGGCTACAACTTCAACGGGGCCGTTTGGGTGGGCTACATCGCCCTGTTTGGCACCGCCGTGCAAACCGGCGTTGTGATGGTGGTCTATCTCGAGGAAATGGTGAAGAAGCGCATGGCCGAACGCGGCAGCGCCTTCAACTACGACGACCTCGTGCAAGCGGTGAAAGACGGGGCCCGTCTACGATTACGGCCCAAAGTAATGACCGTCGCCACTATCGTCGCCAGCTTGTTGCCGATTATGTGGAGCCACCGGCAAGGAGCCGAAGTGATGAAGCCCTTGGCCACACCTGTCATTGGCGGAATGATTTCCAGCCTGATCCACATCCTTATTGTTACGCCCGTGATTTTTCTCTGGCTGCGTGCTCGTGAACTCCCGTCGAGTCTCACAAAGGAGTCCGCCACCGGCGGAGAAGAAAAGACCAAACCAGAAAACATATGAACAAAATCAAATCCACATTCGTTGCCGCCGCTTTGCTCGGGGCGGGCACTTTCGCATTCGTCGGCTGCCAATCCAACGGCAACCACACCCACTCAAACCACGCGCATGGCTCGGCTGCAGCAAAGCCTTATCCGCTCGACAATTGCCTGGTTACTGACGAGAACCTCGACGATCAACCCTACACATTGGTGCATCAAGGTCAGGAGGTGAAGTTATGTTGCAAAGGCTGTTTGGAAGATTTCAAAAAAGAACCCGCGAAATACCTCTCGAAACTGAACTCGACGAAGTGACATCTCCGGAGAGAATCCACCCGAAGCAAACGCGCCAGGAGTTCATGCGCTTTTGCGCCTCGATGGCGCTTGTTTCTTTTTTGCTCCTGCCATTTGGGAGATGTCGCAGATGGTGTCATCCAACCTGATTAGGGCCACCCGCTAGTGAGCGAAACAGACAACAGGAACCAGATGTCCCAAAGCTCGGATGATCTCGATGCGCGCGACCGACGCGACATGTCGATCTTAGCGTCAGGGCGAGGTACTGCCTTGAACAAACTGATGGAACGTCACGGTCCGAAATTATTTAACTACCTTATTCGCTGTTTGCAGAATCAGGATGATGCCGCAGATACAGGACAGGAAACTTTTGCACGGGTTTACCAGAACCGGGCCAAATTTAATCCTCAACAACGGTTTTCTACTTGGCTCTATGCCATTGCAACAAATCTGGTCAAAGACCGCTACCGATACCGCTCTCGTCATCCGCAAATTTCGCTCGATGCAGAGAATCCCGCCACCGGATGCGATTTCCGTGAAAGTCTTCCCGACCAGACTCCATTACCGGATCAAAGCCTGGAGCTAGTGGAACGTTCTGAGAGCGTAAGGCGAGCGGTTGGATTGTTGCCGGAAGAACTCCGCACAGCTCTGATCCTGTCGGAATACGAGAATTTGTCCCACGCTGAAGTAGGGGTCGTGCTGAAATGCTCTGCCAAAGCTGTGGAGACTCGCCTTTACCGGGCACGGCAACTTCTCCGAATTTCACTCTCAAGATTGTTGGAAGATAGAACCAAACCCGAAGAATTTCGTTCTTCTTGCACAAAATATTAAGCGCAAAGCGTTGCAGAGAAATAGACCCCTGAATTCGGACCAATTGAATAGGCAGAAGTTCATTTGCTTTTTCCTCAACACATCTGATACAAACGTTTGCATAAGTTCCAAATGGGTGTTGGCGCGCCCGCAGATTTTGTGACTCTACCCAATACGCCCCAAAATCGACAGGCTCTTTTGCGTCTGGTTTTGCTCCTTTTTTGCGCCCTTCCGTTTCTGTCCCAAGCCCAAGCCCAAGGCCGGGTGCTGATTTCCGAGATTCACTATCATCCGGTTGAAGAACCTGAATTTCTTGCCGACGGTTCTCCTGCCCTCTATTTGAGCGGGGATGTCCACGAGTTTTTGGAAATCCATAATTCTTCAAATGAAAGGATTTCTCTGAATGGCTGGCGCCTGACCGGGGGGATCGATTATCAGTTTCCCGCCTCGGCTTCGATTCAACCGGGCCATTACCTGGCGATCGCCAGAAACCCAGGTCAATTGAGCCGCATCGGCCAGTACAACCTCCGTCGTGACCAGATCCTTGGACCTTACATTGGGGAACTTTCGAACGACAGCGACAGGATCAATCTTAAAGATTCCCAGGGCAGAACGGTGGACTCCGTCGCCTACTCGTCACAGTTCCCATGGCCCGTTGGCGCTGACGGGCTCGGTGCCAGCGATGAATGGACCGGGCTTCAATCCAGAGATTTCCAATACCGCGGACGGTCGTTGGAAAGAACCAGCTGGTCGGGTGATTCAAGTGATCCGGGTAACTGGCAGGCTTCGCCCGTCGGTTCTGAACCGACACCCGGACGTGCTAATTCCGTCCTCGAAACAAATGGCAGCCCTGTGGTGATTAATTTTTCGGTGCTCCAGAATGCCGACAACCAACGGCGTCTCCGCGCCGGGCAGGAGATGCGGATCGAAACTTATTTCTCTCGCGAGGAGGGTCTAGGAAAGGTCTATGTGGAATACTTCGCCGACCATAAGGAGAGGACCAATGAAGTCTCCACGCGGGTTTTGATGGAGAAGGCGGGCGAGATTCAAAACAAATGGCAGGGAATCCTTCCAGCCTTTGCGGAAAGAACTGTGGTTCGATACCGCGTGCTGGCCGAGGTCAACGGGCGGTTCAAACAGGTTTTTCCAAGGACTGGTGACCCTTTTTTCTGGAAGGCATTCTTTGTTGGATTACCGCGTGACCGGGGAAAGCCGGTTTACGATGTGATCATTTCAGTCGTGGCGGAGCTACAGCTCGGCAAGAACATTTCACATGATCCACGCAGGATCACGCTGCCGGACCCTCCAGGGCTTCCACGTGAGGCATGGAACGCCACTGAACCGGCCGTCTTCGTCGCCGATGGCGAGGTCTATGACTGCCGCATCAGGCATCACGGCAGCCGCTATCATCGGGATGTCAAACGGAAGAGTTACAAGGTGCAGTTTCCCCGATACAAAAAATTTAACGGCCAGAGTGGTTTGTTCCTGACCGACAAGGATGTTGCGACCACCGCCGGACACGCTCTTTTCCGGGCCGCCGGTCTGCCCAGTTCAAGCACGCGCAAGATTGACCTCCATATCAACCAGCAAGTGGTGCTTGAACGATTGGAGGAGCAGGAATCGGACGCTTTTATGCTGGAACAATTCCACGCCGGCCAACGCGAGGTCGATCCATCGCGGCCAAAGGAAACACCCGGCGAACTTTACAAGGTGATGGGTTCCTGGCTGGAAGAGGGGCCCTATGGACTGACCGATGGCAGGCTGCTGACGGGAACCGACTACTGGCCGGTCCTGGACCGCTACGAATGGAATTACTCTCTCCAAAACAATCACTGGCGAGGACACAAAACGCTATTGACCTTACTGGAGAAGATGTGGGAGGCGCGCGGATCCGCCGAATACAGACCTCCGACAGACCTCGCAAGATTGAGAAGTGTTCTCGCCGAAGACTGGGACGTGGATGAAGTTCTTACTCACATCGCGCTCATCAACTGGTGCGGAGCGTGGGATGACTGCTTCCACAATTATTTTTTCTGGCGCCGGGAAAATTCAAAGTGGGGGCTGCTACCCTGGGATTTCGATCTTTTGTTTCTGGACGAGACCACTCCCATCAATTCCGGCGAGGTTGGCCTGTCATTTTCATGGGGACCAAACCATATCAAAGACAGTTTCATGCGCGCCTACCGCGCCGAGTTCAAGAAGCGACTCCATTTCCTCAACAACACCCTTCTCCATCCGACATCCCTGGCCGATCTGGGGCTGACGGAAATCATTCCATTCGCCAACAAAAGAATGGCCTATGTCAACAGCGCTCTCGCTTTGGGAACATTCTTCCGACCACACACCCCGGGGATTCTGAACCCGACCAACAACGCCCGGATCTTCGCTCCGGCACAGTTGAAGACCACCGCTTACAAACATCCCAAAAATCTGTCGCACGCGTTGACTACCTGGATGATCCGATCGGATGAAGGCGATTACCAGAAGCCGGCTTTCAAAATTTCCACTCGAACCAATCTAACATCCTTTCCGGTCCCGTTTGAACGTCTCGAGTTTGGAAAAACCTACTGGTGGAAAGCGCTCCACCAGGACTCGGCGGGCATTCCTTCGCTGACCTCGGTCGAAGGCAGGTTCACCTTCGGGCGAGCCACAGAAGTTGAAGCTGAAAAAAGTCCACTGCTCGCGGAGTGGCGTTATTATCCGCTGAATTTCGATTTGCAGACCTTGTGGCGGCAGAGGAGTTACAACGACTCAGGCTGGCCTTCGGGTTTCACCCCGCTTGTTTCCTCCCGCAGTGTGGAGCTTCCTTACCCACCCGGAAATGAAATTCCTCCTTCGGGAAAAATCACCCAATATTTCCGGCGCTTTTTCGTTAATCAACAGCCGGTCCCGGACAGCCGCCTGCAACTCACCTACCTGATAAATGACGGCGCTGTGTTTTATCTCAACGGCCAGGAAATCCATCGGTACAATATGCCGACCGGCGCCGTCAACCATGCCACTCCGGCATCTGCTCCGCGTCCTGGAAATCTCGCGGTCACAGTTCGAAACCTTCAGCCGAGAGGGCTTGTGATGGGAACCAACCTTTTTGCGGTGGAAGTCCACCAGGCGTCTGGCGCCGTCAACGACATGATTTTCGCCGGCGCGCTTTCCGTGGAAACCACGGCTCAAATCGCCTCCACGAATTCACTCATTTTAAACGAGGTTTTGGCCGACAACTCCACGGCGTTTCAGACCAACTCCACTCATCCGGATTATATCGAACTTTACAATCCCGGAACCAAGGCGATTTCGTTGGACGGCGTGGCCATAACCGACCAGATATTGAATCCCAAAAGATTTCTCTTCCCGTCAGATTCCACGATCGCCCCGAAAAGTTATCTGCTGGTGTTTTGTGATAATTTAGGCGGGCCCGGCTTTAACACCGGATTTGGTTTGGACAAGGATGGTCAGGCATTATTTCTTCTGAACGTCGCGGGGTCAAATGTCGTCGTCCTCGACTCGGTCAATTTTGGTTTCCAAGTCCGCGATCATTCGATCGGCAGGAATTCCCAAAACAACGCCTGGGAAATTAATACCCCCACCCCGGGATGGGGGAATCGACCGGTTGCACTCGGATCGCTCTCGTTGAAAATAAATGAATGGATGGCGTATCCGGGAAATGGATCTGATTGGTTCGAGATTTACAATCCCTCTCAAAAATTAGTGCGACTGGAGGGGATTTCACTTTCCGATTCCATCGATGACTTGGACAAAACGATTCTTCCAAAACTCTCCTTCCTCGGGCCCCGTTCATTCCTGACCTTCAACGCGGACAAATCTGCGGAAGGTCGTCACTCGGTCCGTTTCGGACTTTCCTCCTCCGGTGATTCGATTTATCTCGCTAGTGGAAAACTCGTCCTCGACCAGGTCACCTTCCCGGTTCAGGAAAAAAATGTTTCCCAGGGCCGCCTCCCGGATGGGATGGAAAAAATCGTCTCTTTTTCCGCATCAACCACCAAAGGCCGGAGCAATTACATTCCACTGAACTCCGTCCTGTTCAATGAAGTCCTCTCCGGTGCGGATCATCCGATGGAACCGGCGATCGAGCTCTTCAATCCCGGCGGGGAAATCGTGGACATCGGGGGATGGTTCCTCAGTCACGACGATTCAACTCTGCAGAAATATAGCATTCCCGCCGGAACCCGGATCCAACCCGGACAATTTTCCGTCTTTTACCAGGATGCATTTATTGGTTCCGGATTCAGATTGAATCCTTCCGACCAAAACGAAATCTGGTTGTCCGAAGTCGTCCAGGGCGAAATCACCGGACGCCGGGCGCCGGCTTCATTTGGACCGGTTCCGGCCGGTGTTTCGCTGGGTCGCATGGACACGGGGGAAAGAGTCGATTTTGTGCCGCTGAATGACCCGACATTCGGAGCAGACCAGGCGTTGTCTGTTCAGGGTTTCCGCCTTGGAACAGGAAAACCAAACGCTGCGCCGAAAATCTGGCCGGTGATCATCACGGAAGTGCTGACGTCAGGACCCCTTCAAGGAACGAATGAAAACCGCAATCTGGAATTTATCGAACTTTACAATCAGAGCGGGGCGGCGGTGAAACTTTATGACACTCAACCACCATCCAACACCTGGAGACTTGCGGAGGGAACCTTTTTTTCCTTTCCTCCAGGACTTCAGCTGGAACCTCAAGAGATCCTGCTGGTGGTCGGTTTCGACCTTCAGACCAACGCACCGACGCTGCAAAAGTTCCGCGATTTTTTTCAACTTCCTGAAACCCAAAAAATCACCGGCCCTTTCACCCGCAAGTTGAACAACAAGGATGAAACGCTTGATCTTCTGGTCCCAGGCCATAATGAAAATCCGACGGACACAAACCCCGGTTTCGTCCCCTATTATTTTGCTGATCGCGCGCATTTGCGGACCGGTTCGAACCCGTCATCCAACTTGTTGAGTTTTCACCGGGCGGGTTTTGAAGTTTATGGTGGTCATTCCACCAACTGGACTCAGGCGACTCCGAGCCCGGGAAAAGTTCCAGTGGTCCAGCAGGATGCCGACCTTGACCAGGACGGAATGAGCGATGTTTGGGAAAAACAAAACGGTCTTGATCCCGAAAACAAGAGTGACGCCTTCCAAGATTCGGACGGTGACGGGTTCTCCAACCTGAATGAATTTATGGCGGGCACAAATCCACGGGACGCACGAAGTTCTCTTCGTTTCCAAATCGGCATCCTAAACACCGGTCACCTGATGCTGTCATTCGAAGCGAAACCGGGAAAGATTTACGAGATTCTCTATCGCGAAGGACTGTTGGCACCCGGATGGAATTTGATCAAAACCTTCGGGCCGGAAACCACCTCAAAACTCATTGAGTTTGATCAACCTATTCAACCCGGATCAACACCCAGGCTTTACCGGATCATGATCCGATGAACCCTTCGGCTACCAGGCGCTGTTTTTCTGTTGGCGCAGATGCCAGGCCTGGAACGTATCGATATCCCGTTTGAAATTAATGAAGACCGGCTCGATCGCCTGGAGATCATCTTTGTAACCGTTGTCGTGGGTGTCCGGTATTGCGTCATGCACTTGCAGGAAATGATCCAGGGCCACGAGGATATGCGCGAAAGCCCGGATGGACAGACCTTGATACCGGTCCGCGAGGGTTTCCCTCAGCAGCTCCAAAAGGCAGCGTATCCGTTTTTCCAGGAGCTGGTTTTCGAAACGGGACGGGTCAAGGTCATGAACTTTCTCTGTCAGCATCTGGATCAGCTTGTCGCTGCTCTTGAGTTCCGCGAAGCAAATTGAGTCCAAACCCGACAGACCCTTTTCTTTTTTGAAATCGTTCATATACCCTTTTATTCATCCACCCTGGCTGCGGGAGGATTGCAGGAATTTGTCCATCCGTTCGGTCGCCACCTGGATCTGGTCCAGCGCGGTGGCGAAACAACATCTGAGAAAACCTTCCCCGCTGGCACCGAAGGCGCTTCCCGGAACACAGGCAACCTTATGCCCTTCCAGGAATTTCACAGCAAAATCTTTTGAACTCATCCCGGTCGAACGAATAGAGGGGAAAGCATAAAATGAACCCCGCGGCAAATGACATTGCAGCCCCATTTTGTTGAAGGCATTGACGATAAAATTGCGGCGCAGCCGGTATTGATCCCGCATGGCAATGGTGTCCGGATAACCGTGCTCGATGGCTTCACAAGCCGCTTCCTGGCTAATGATGCTGGCGCAAAGCATGGAATACTGATGGATGCGCATCATGGCGTCGATGATCTCAACCGGCCCGCAAGCATATCCGATCCGGAAGCCAGTCATGGCGTAAGCCTTGGAAAAGCCGTGAAGAAAAATCGTTCGCTCCGCCATCCCCGGAAGAGAGGCTATGCTGACATGCTCCCCTTCAAAGGTCAGTTCCGCATAAATCTCGTCGGTCAAGACCAGCAGATTGTGGCGTATAACCACATCCGCGATTTTGCTCAACTCGGCCCGTGTCATGGTTCCACCCGTCGGGTTGGTGGGAAAATTCAATACCAGAGCCTTGGATTTCGGCGTCACAGCTTTCTCAATCGCCTCGGCGGTGACAGAAAAACCATTCTCTGCGGAACAGGGAACAACCACGGGGACCCCATGCGCCAGCGCGATGCCCGGTGAATAACTCACATAACACGGCTCGTGATAAATCACTTCATCACCAGGATTTAGAATGGCGCGAAAAGCGATGTCCATGGCCTCGCTCACGCCGACCGCGATGATGATCTGATTCTTGGGATCGTAGGAAACGTCAAAATGTTTCTCCAGGCTTTTGCTGATTCCTTGACGAAGCCTGAGCAAACCGAGGTTGGAGGTGTACCCCGTTCGTCCACGTTCCAGAGCGTAAATGGCCGCCTCACGAATATGCCACGGAGTGACAAAATCAGGCTCACCGACACCTAGGGAGATGACATCCTTCATCCCCTGCACGATGTCAAAAAAATCACGGATTCCAGAGCGTGGAATGCTGCGGACATGGTTCGCGATGAACTGTTCAGGTCGGTATTTGTGAGAGTTCAAGATGATCAGGTGGGTTGGATCAGACCATCAAATTACCAGCACCTGCGGCACCTCGCCGCCATGCTGAGAATTTGAAAATCTGAGATTTTCAAATTCTCGTTTTATGCTGCTGCTTTGTCGGTCTTTCTGCGGATCAGCGGCTGGGTTTCACCCAAAACCACCGGCCTCGTTACTTTGACTGCGGCGATGTCGTCACTCGTGGGCGTGTCAAACATCACATCCAGCATGATTTTTTCCAGCAAACTGCGGAGTGCGCGAGCCCCTGTCCCCTTCTTGATGGCCTGTGTAGCCAGCTCACGGAGCGCATCCGGAGTGAACTCCAGTTCAACGCCGTCCATGGCCAGAAGTTTGGAAAATTGCTTGGTCAACGCATTTCGAGTTTCTGTGAGAATGGAGACCAATTGATCCTCGGTCAGTTCCTCAAGAACCGTGACCATCGGCAGGCGACCGATGAATTCGGGTATGAATCCAAAGGCAAGCAGATCTTCCGGTTCAACGTGCTGTACGATTTTATCACGTTCGACAGTTGCGGTTTTTGAACCCTGTTCGCTCGCGTTAAAACCCATGACCCGGTGACCGAGCCTGCGTTGGATGATTTTTTCCAGCCCAACAAAAGCACCGCCACAGATAAAAAGAATCCCGCTGGTATCAACACGAATGTATTCCTGCTGGGGATGTTTGCGTCCACCCTGGGGCGGGACGTTGCAAATCGTGCCTTCGAGAATTTTCAGCAGAGCCTGTTGAACACCTTCGCCCGAAACGTCCCGGGTGATGGAGACGTTCTCGGTTTTGCGGGCGATCTTGTCGATTTCATCAATGTAAACAATGCCCATTTGAGCCCGTTTGACATCGTATTCAGCATTTTGTAGCAGCCGCAGGATGATGTTCTCCACATCTTCGCCGACGTAGCCTGCCTCAGTCAGGGTTGTGGCATCGGCGATGGCAAAAGGAACATCCAAAATCTTCGCCAACGACTTGGCCAGGAGGGTTTTGCCGGAACCGGTCGGTCCCACGAGCACGATGTTGCTCTTCTCAATTTCCACCTCTGCATGACGGGCATTGGATAGTTCGTCACCGCCGACTTTTTCCTGGGTGAAGGCCGACTCCTGTAAAATGCGCTTAAAATGGTTGTGAACAGCAACAGCTAAGGTTCGTTTGGCATGTTCCTGTCCGATGCATTGGCGGTCCAGTTCACGTTTGATTTCCGCCGGCTTGGGAACGTTAAATTTAGGCGGTGTTTTTTTGTTTTCTACCGACAGCTCCTTGTCCAGCACGCTCTTGCAAAGCGTGACGCAATTATCACAAATATAAACACCCGGGCCTGCAATGAGTTTTTTGACTTCCGCGTGAGATTTCCCGCAGAAACTGCAGAGGGTTATATTTGTGGGCCGGGCCATAGCGGATTAGGAAACTACCGAAGTTTTTTCCGGCAGGGTAGTGATTTCTTTGCGCGATTGAACCACTTCATCGACCAGTCCGTAAGCTTTGGCCTCGTCCGAAGACATGAAATTATCCCGGTCACAATCACGTTCCACCTGTTCAATAGGCTTTCCGGTGTGTTTGGAAATGAGGCTGTTGAGGCGATGTTTCAGTTTCAGCATGTATTTCACGCGGATTTCCACGTCGCTGGCCTGCCCCTCTGCGCCTCCGAGCACCTGATGGATCATGATGTTCGCGTTGGGAAGGGCAAATCGTTTTCCCTTGGTGCCACCGCAAAGCAATACCGCACCCATGCTGGCCGCCTGGCCGATGCAATAGGTGTTCACGTCGCATGTCAGGAATTGCATGGTGTCGTAAATCGCCAGTCCTGCGGTCACACTCCCACCGGGCGAGTTGATGTAGAGATGCACGTCCTTTTTCGGATCGCTCATCTGTAGAAACAACAGCTGCGCAATGATCAGATTGGCCACCATGTCATCCACCGGGGTGCCGAGAAAAACGATCCGATCCACCAACAGGCGGGAATAAATATCGTAACCGCGTTCGCCGCGGCCGGTTTGTTCAATGACGTGTGGGACAAGAAAATTTTCCATATGGCGTGGTAAACCCTTAATTGGACGGCAACCTAATAGACACACCTTGGACCGTCAACACCCGAACTGGAACACTGTTGCAACGGAGCGCAACTCACGGTTTCGGGGGGAGTGCTGAAGATTTTTGTTTTTTTTCCGGGACTCTGGTCCTTTTTTCTGCCAACGTTCAGTGCGATGGCACTACCAACAACCCTGCAAGGCCGACCGTTCGGCTCGCCACAATCAGCCCAAGTCCAAGCCTTGCTCGACGAGGGCAACGGCCAGTGGAGCCGCTATCGCCTGAGCCGTGAATTGGCCGTGCTTTGGAACTGGCGAACGGCCCATGGGCAGCTCAAAGACATGGCGGCACCGACCCTCTTGGGCCAGACCAAGGGCCGGGGACGTCAGGGACCTAACCGCGACGTTCTGTCCACGACCATCAAGGATGTCTATATCCTGCCGTTGC
>Ga0163150_10006504_pt1 | contig 14246 bp, 8 predicted proteins | sample OliLakLV19P2IB_FD_148628 | JGI IMG/M metagenome (GOLD analysis project Ga0163150, IMG submission 148628) | Freshwater microbial mat bacterial communities from Lake Vanda, McMurdo Dry Valleys, Antarctica - Oligotrophic Lake LV.19.P2.IB | ecosystem: Environmental > Aquatic > Freshwater > Lake >...
GACCCGCCGATGTGATCTGCACCTTGTTGTTCATTTCATCGGCAGCGTAGGTAAACGGGTTACCCCACGAGTCGAGCGGAATCTGGCTGATGTCGAGGTAGGGTCCTCGCCATTTCTGCGGCGTTGCCCCCTGGGGTTGGACAATCAAATCATCCAGCGTGTTGGGAAAATATCCCATGTTCAATTTGAACGCCTTGCACTGCTGCGAAAGGGTTGCGATCTGGGTCACGGCAGCATCGGCGTCTGCACCGCGCCGCATGTTCAATACAGCGACCGTACCGAGCGAAGCCAGAATAACCAGGATGGCCATAACCAGCATCAATTCCAGCAGCGTAAAACCACGACGGTTCTGTTTTCGTCTCATTCTCATCGAACGTATCCCTGTATCAAATTCCGGTTTTTTCAGTATGTCAGTTTTTCCAACTGCAGCATCTAGTAAAACCTTGATCCGTCCCAAAAGTTTCGGGATTTGGCCCAATTCTGTCTTCGATGCCGGTATTTTCACGTTTTTGCCGGTATTACCCGGCAAGAGCCAATGCGACTCCAGCCGGAATAATGCCACCTTGTCACAGCCGCTGGCCGTGATCGCCCGTACTGCTGCTAGTCGCGCAAAACCTGGTTCATGTTCATGATAGGCATGAGCAGGGACATGACAACCAGCAAAACGCCGACAGCCATCACCAGCAACATCAGCGGCTCGACCAACCGGACCATCAGGTCCAGCCGCCGGGTGGTCTCTTTTTCCAGTCCGTTCGCGATGTTCACCAGCACCGTATCCAGCGAGTTGGATTCTTCGGCCACCGAAATCATCTCGGTGACATTTCTCGGGAAATGCCCGCAGGCGGTAAGTGGTACCGCCAGGGTCTGTCCGGAGCTGATATTATCGGTCGCGGTTTCAATGGCATCGCTCAAGACACGGTTGCCTGTTGCCTGGCGACTGATTTCCAATGACTTCAAAATCGGCACGCCGTTTTTCAGAAGTGTCCCCAGCACACGGCAAAACCGGGCCACGGCAAGGTTGCGAAAAATCGGGCCAAACAGCGGCATCCTCAACCGGATCCGGTCCAGCAACAGCCGCCCCGCATCGGAGCGAAGCTGAATCCGGATCGCAAAAATCAGGACCAGCATAATTACGGCCACGATCCAGCCGCTGCTGCTCAACCATCCACTGAACGCAAGTAGCCCTTCGGTCAGCGCCGGCATTTTCCCCCGCTGCCGCATCTGTTCAAACATCGGCTCAAAGCGCGGAACCACAAACACCAGCAACAAAGTCATGATCAGCGTGCCAAACGTAGCCAGCATCGCCGGATAAATCAGCGCACCAATCGTGCGGGCTTTCAATTCGGCCTGGTGCTCGGTAAACGAAGCGACCCGTTCCAGCGCGTCCTCGAGGAATCCACCTTCGGCACCCGCCCGGGACATGTTGACTGCCATATCGCTGAACAAACGCGGATGGCGGGCAAACGCATCACTGACCGCTTCGCCATCCTCAATTCTTTTGACAACGTCATCCAGCGCGTTTTGCAGCGCAGGCTGGCTGGCCTGCTCCCGCAGAATGTTCAATGACCGGACCAGCGGCACACCGTTTTGCAACAGCGACGCGAGCTGTGAATAAAATGTGGCGATCCGCTGCTGGCTGACCCGGCCGCCAAACAATGGCTGGCTCGCCGCTTTTTCCAGGGCCACCGAAATGGGAAACAGCGATTTGGCCGAAAGCGAAGTGATGACATCACGCTCGGTCGCCGCGACCATCGAGCCCGCGACACGTTCTCCGCCTGCTGTTCTGGCTGTGTAGACAAAACTGGGCATCGACTACTTGCTCCTTCGGAATCCAAGATCGGATTTTGTCGTTCGAAGCACTTCCTCGACCGACGTGCTCCCTTCGATTGCCTTGCGCCAACCGTCATCACGCAACGTCAGCATCCCGTCTTCGATCGCCGCATGCTTTACCTCGCGACTGCTCGCCCGGTCGTGGGCCAGCTGGCGGATTTTGTCGTTGGCCAGCAACAGTTCGTAAATCCCCAGTCGTCCGGCATAGCCGAAACCACGGCATTTCCGACAGCCCTTGGCCCGGAATACCTTGCCCTCTCCCAGCTTGTCCCACGGAAAATCGTCGGGCATTTCGGAATGGGTCGGACGATATTCTTCCTTGCAGTCGGGGCACAATCGCCGGACCAGCCGCTGGGCCATGATCCCTTCGACCGTGCTGCTGGCCAAAAACGGCTCGACACCCATATCCACCATCCGGGAATAGGAACTGGCCGCGTCATTAGTGTGAAGCGTGCTAAATACGAGGTGACCGGTCAACGAAGCCTGAATGGCGCTCTCAGCGGTTTCAAGGTCGCGAATCTCACCGACCAGCACAACGTCCGGGTCATGACGGAGGATACTGCGAAGCGATGCGGCAAAGGTCAAACCAATTTTCGGATGAACCTGAATCTGGTTGATCCCTTCCAGCTGATACTCGACCGGATCTTCGGTCGTGATGATTTTGGTATCCGGGCTGTTGATCTTGATCAGCGAACTGTAGAGGGTCGTGGTTTTTCCCGAACCGGTTGGGCCTGTAACCAGGATGATTCCGTGTGGCATCTCGATCAGCCGGCTGAATGGCTCGTACGTTTCCTGGGCCATGCCCAGACCACGCAGGTCAAACTTCATTGCCCCCTTGTCGAGAATACGCATGACCAGGCCTTCGCCATGGATCATCGGTATGACCGACAAACGAACATCGACTTCGCGCCCGCGAACTTTCAGTTTGATCCGCCCGTCCTGGGGCAAACGTTTTTCGGCAATGTTCAAACGGGACATGATTTTCAAACGGCTGATTATCGCCGCCTGAAAGTGGTTGATCTCCGGAGGAGTCGGCTGGTGATGCAGGATGCCGTCAATGCGATAACGGATCACGACACCACTGGCCTGCGATTCGATGTGAACGTCACTGGCCCGATTCTCAATCGCTTCCAGCAGAATCTCATTCACCAGCCGGACAACGCTGGCCTCCTGGGCCATCTCGCTGAGTTCGGATCCATCGGTTTCGATGTCCCCGAGCAGCTCGATGCCTTCTTCGGCCTTTTGCTCAACCAGCCCGCCAATCGTCTCGCCGCCAACACCCAGGTGCTGCTTGACCAGTCGCGCGATTTCAATCTGATCCGCCAACACCGCCCGGATATTCAAACCGGTTGCCGAACTTGCTTCATCCAGCGGATAGAAATTGAACGGATCACCGGTTGCAACAATCAGTGATCCGTTTTCACGACGAACGGGAAACAGCGATTCCCGAAAAATCAGCTTCTGCGGAAAGGTCTCCAGCAACCCCAAATCGACAGGGGTTTCCCTCAAATCGATGTAGTCCATCCCCAATCCGGCTGCGACAGCCTGAAGGGCCGCCGCGCGGTCAACCTCGGGGCTGGTGTTGATCCAACCCAGCAAATCCATGCCCCGCTCGTTCAGCGTATCCAGCTGGGGCTGGGTAATCAGGTTGTTCGCGATCAGGATTTGACCAAGGTCCATCAGCAGTTATCCGGGCAAATAGCGAAAAAAGGCTGTTCGGGAAAGAAAATTCGAAAGAATGTCCGCAGCCAAAAAATGAGGCTGTTGCCAGCCGTCAATATTCAGTCTAATTGGTTGAACTGGAGAATCGCGGAACCAGTTAAGCCAGGTTTCCCGACTATCCGGCAAAAAACGCCGGATCCGTCCGCGTATGCCAGATTTGCCGGTTGATCCCAGGAAACGCACCGCAGTGCTGGGTGAGGAGTGGGATGCGTCACTTTCGTACCGGGTGCGCTTCCTGGGATCTACCGGCTCCCACCGACAGTTCAAACCTGGTCGGCGTCAAAAGGTTTCGTTGGGATTCGCCGGAATCGAAAAAACTGGGGTAACAAAACAACATAAACCAATGAAAACAGGCGGCCTGGCAAGGCCGCCTGCTTGATTTATTGTTGCAGTTCCAGGTCCATTCGGGCCTAGAAGTCGCTTTGGCCACCACCGCCTTGACCGCCAGTTCCGCCGCCCTGACCACCGCGGCCACCACCTTGTCCACCTCGCCCGCCCTGGCCACGGCCGCCCTGACCGCCAAATGCTCCCTGAGTACCGAAGTCAAAAGGATCGCCAACCAGCGTTTTGTATTTCTGCTGCTGTTCAGTTGACAGAACCGCGATGATTTTGGCTTCGGCTTCCTGCTGAAGCTTCAAAACCTTAGCCCGCATCTCTTCCTGGGCTTTTTCTGCAGCTTCTTTCATTTTGTCTTCCTGCTCAGGCGTAATATCGAGCTGGTCCTTCAACTCCTCGCTGTTCAGCAGCGAACCACCCGCCTGACCACGGGCCTGCGACTGGAATACCAGCTGTTTCAGCCGGGTTTGCTGGTGCGGAAGCAGAATCTTGTCGACTTTGGCCTGAAAAGACTTCGACTTATCTTCCATGTCCTTGCGGAGATCGTCCATCATTTGCTGTCGCTCGGACGGATCAACATTTCCCATCCCCTGAAACATGTTCTGCATTTCGCTTCGAATGTCGTCCTGCAATTTCGTCAGTTCGTCCATTTGCTCATCAACAACTTCCAGTTCTTCCCGGACCTTTTCATTCATCAGCAGAAACAGCGGGTTACTGGCAATTCCGGCCATTCCGCCGCCGCCCCGGCCGCCGAACCCGCCACCACCCGTTTGGGCCGTCGAGGTCGAGCCCGAAAACATAACCACAGCACCCATCAGTGCCGCCACGCATCCAATAACCATCCTCGTTTTCATACCATAACCCCAATAAAAATTTCTTTGAGCCGAAGGCGTCGACCGCCGTTTACGGCCTGGCTGCACGCATTACGGATGGACGAATTCATAGCCGAACAGAGACGGTCGCGACCGTGGAGGTACCCTCCATACAACCGACCACGCGGTTCTCTCCCCATCTAAACAAGTGGAAACGCTGCCGGTTCCGAAGTTCCGAATCTCCGAGGGGAAAAAAAGGGGAATTTTCCAAAAACCTGAAACTTTCTGCTTTCCCCTGGTCCAACCTGTGTGTAAGCCGAAACTACCGGCGAAAAGCCGTCGGATCAGGGGATTGACCACGCCGAACCGGTCCCGACTGGCCGATTTGCGGGTGCAGGTTGGGCATCTTTTCACGCAGGGCAGCCAAAGAGGAAGTCTCTCCGGACCGCGAATAATCCGTGGATTTCGAACTGTCAGCGAGATATTGCGTCAATTCCGCAGTGGGCTGCGCAATGATCCATGTCGTCGCCTCACCTGTCACCCGGTCGCGCAAAACGGCTATCAGCTCGCTATCGCCCGATATCAATCGGGAATTCGGGGTTGAGTTTGCCACATTGGTGACAGCGATCGCTTCCGATGGAACCGGCCGAGCCTCCTGTTGGGCGATTTGGGCGCGAGAACCGCCAGGTTCCGGCTGAGCTGTAGGAGGCATCGATAACAGTCTGTCCAGGTTCGTCCGGGCAAGCTGGCTCCAGACATTTTCCAGCCCCGAATAGATCCCTTCGTCGAAATCAACTGCTGCGGCGTTGCAAACACCAACCAGCTGGCCCCCGGCCGAAAACAATCCACCTCCACTTCGACCTTCCACGGGACGTCCAAAAATGTCGTATTTGTCGACCCCGTCGTAATTGGAAAGAGATTTGACTCGGGTTTTTCGAATGGTCGGCGGTTGGCCCATGTCGCAACCGATCGAAAACACTTCGTCCCCGGGGGAGACCACCATCTGGGCCGGTGCGACCGAAACCGAGGGCACCTCAAATCCAGGCTGGATTACCACGATCGCCACGTCTTTTGGACCAGCGTCATAGTCCAGCATTCGCCCCGGCACTGTCACCGGTTCCCCGTTCGTACCCCAGCCAATATCAGCCGTAATTTTTTCCCGGCCGTTGCAATCGCGAAAAACGTGGCCGCAAGTCAAAACAATCGCTTCCGTTCCGTGCGAATGAATGACCGTTCCCGTCGCATAAGAGAACCCGGATTCGTCTTCGACTTTCAGTCGCACTGTCGCCTGCATCGTCGCCATTTGAATGTTGCCGGACGGTTGCGCCGAACTGGAAGCAAATGTCCTGGCTGGCGTCTCATTGCTGACCTGACGGATTACCGGATCCGGACCCGAAGCATTACGTTCCGGCTGGGCGGAGGTCGATGGCTGTTCCCGATTGGGCGCGTTGCGGCTATCGCTTGAAGCGGCATGGTCGTGGAACCATTGGGCAAGTTCTGCTGCGGGAACAATTCCCGTTTGCCGTCGAACCGCAACGTTGCCGGCAACCAGAATCGAAGTTGGTGTCGATCCTACTGAAAAATGATTTGTCCAGGCCGGATTGGCCCGTGCATCCACAACGCGAACGGGATAACCGGCGTCAGCCAGGCGGCGAATCTCCGGTTCCATCTGCGCGCAGGGACCGCAACCATCCATCGTAAAGAAAAAAAGTTGCGATTGTCCGGCGTCCTGGGGCAACCCCGACGCGACACCCACCTGCAGCAACAACAGCATCGCCGCCGCCAGTACTTCCATGTACTTTACCATTGGTCGCTCCCTGACCAAAGTGATATTTCCGGGCCGCGTCATTGCAGTTCCGGGGCACACCAACCCGCTGAATCCTGTTCAGCTCATCCGTGTGCACACAAATTTCCAGGAATTGGCGGTCGATTCCTGCGAACCGCCGGACTTGCAGACGAAAGTTCCGATATTTCGCCCTGGTTCCCGAATAACCAGCCGACAACTCCTGCCAGCCAGGCCACCCGACATCCTGTTTCTGGACAGAAGGACCCGGCCAAAGCCATAATCCAATATCCAGATGCGGGGCAATCTAGCCTGGTCGTTGAAATCTGTCCAAACCAGTTTTCCCGTGTTCGGGATGGGGTCCGGATGGTTGCAGTCGGTCCGGGTGGTACAACACTTATGCCGGATAGCGGTCCAATCGGGCAGAAAAGTGCCCCCGCACGAAAGACTGGCTGCTTTCCGTGCCCATGCAAAACTTTCCTGAACCTTTCAACCATCCGGAACTGACTGCGTTTTCCATGCTTGCAACTTTCAAAAAAACTTGCCGGTCGATACTTCGATGCCGAAGTTTTCAATGGACTGCCGCAATTGTCTGGCTCACATTGCTGTTGGCTCCTGCGGTTTCGGCCCAGGATGTACCGGTCGTTGCCAAACCCCGACCTGCGACCATTCGCAATCCGGTCCTGATCGAATTTCACGGCTCGATCGACTATCGCCTGGACAAGTATTTCCAGGAACGGTTGTCCCGGGCCAGGCGGGCTGGTGCGGACCTGATCATTGTCGAGATCGACAGCCCGGGGGGATTGAAAACGGTCAGCCTGGAAATCGCCGAGCAGTTGCGCGATATCGACTGGGCCTATACAGTTGCCTGGATTCCGAAGGAAGCCTTGAGCGGTGGTGCACTGGTTGCGCTTGGTTGCGATGAAATAGCCGGCAGCCCCAATATGCGGTTTGGCGATATAGGTGAAATCCAGTTTGATACGGAGTTCTGGGCCTTTCGGCTGGTCCCCGCCAAGGTACAGTCCGTGCTGGTTCGCCAGGCGCGCGACCTGGCCACTGCCAAACGCCGACCCCCCGAACTGGCCGAAGCATTGATTGACAAGGACGTGCAAGTCTTTGTCCGAAACGGTGAAAACGACAAACTCGAATACCGGACAGTCCGTGTCGGGGAAGAGCCACCCGACGCGCCCTGGAAACTGATTGAAGAAAGCGGAGCCGAACGGTTTCTTACGGTCAGCGGTTCCCGGGCGGCGGAAATCGGTCTGATCGAACAGCTGGCTCACGACCGGGGTGAACTACTGGCCGCTCTTTCGATCAAGCCCGGAGCATTGACCGTTTACAAATACGCTTCGGTTGATTCAATCGTTTATCTGCTGAACTCAACGATGATTACGGCCCTGTTGATCGTGATCGGAATGCTGGCGCTCTATCTCGAACTAAGTGCACCAGGGATTGGAGTCGGGGCTGTCATTTCGACGCTGTGCGCGTTTCTGTTTTTCGGCAGCCGGTTTCTCGGCGGAACCGCCGGATGGCTGGAGGTGACCCTCTTCCTGGCCGGCGTCGCACTGATTGCGATGGAGGTCTTCGTAATTCCGGGATGGGGAGTTTCAGGAATCGGTGGCCTGACCCTCGTCGTCGCCAGCGCAGTACTGGCTGGCCAGACCTTTATCATTCCGGCCAACAACGGCCAATGGAACCAGCTGTTGACCTCGCTGGTGATGCTGGTCGCCAGCGGATGTGTGGTGCTGATCGGCGCTGCATGGATAACGCGCCGGTTTGGCAGTCTGCCTGTGTTTGGGCAAATGGTGCTGGCTCCACGATACGATTCCGGTGGTGCCGGAAAAGGTGATCCCGGATCAGCCCGGGACAAGCCACCGCAACACGTTCATCCTCTGGTTTCCATCGGCGACTGGGGGCGTGCTGACAGTCCGCTTCGACCCAGCGGCCGGGTTCGCTTCGCCGGCAGAAGTATGGATGTGATCTCGGACGGGAGCTTTATCGAGGCAGGCCAGAATGTGAAGGTCGTTTCCATCCAGGGAAACATTGTCAAAGTGGTTCCCGCGACCGATGAACATGAAAAAGCTTGAGCGTGGTGCCGGCGATGCTTCCAATGTTGCCAGGCTCAACCGCCTGATCATCAGCTGCAAGTCGTGCCCCCGACTGGTTTCCCACTGCCAGAAATTTTTGACGGCAACATTGGGCCTGTGCCAGCCGCGCGTAATTGTTTCCCTGGGTAAACTTGCCTGGGACCAGACCTGTCGCCTGCCCGGGATTTCGCAATACTTGTCAACGCCACGCCCAAAGTTTTCGCACGCGGGCGAAGTCCGGCTGGAAACGGGTTTATGGCTGGTCGGCAGTTACCACCCCAGCCAACAAAACACTTTTACCGGACGACTGACGGAGCCAATGCTCGACAATGTGTTTGCCCGGGTGGCTGAACTGGCAGAACTTTTGAATTCGTCCCGGCCAGCCAAAAACAAAAAATAGCTTTTCACAACTATGGAAACCCGAAGCGCAAGCGAGGGCTTTTTCAACCAACAACACCTCCCGAATTCCATGAACGAATATTCCCCATCCGGCGATTTGCCAATCGCCGAATTGATCACCCCATCAACTGCGCCCGACACCCAGTCGCCGCTGGTCGAACTGTTTTGCTGGGGCCTGATCGTTGCCATCTGCGGGCTGACCTTTGCATCGCAATGGATGGTCCAGAACAGCGAACCGGAAAAGTCCGACCAGCCTGCCAGTGAATTGGCCGAAGTCAGGTCGGTCGGATTCATGACCCGCATCTTGATCGCGCAAAAGAATCTTGCCGGCGGCAGCGCCGACGTAATCGTCGGAAACCTGAATCAGGGAACGCTGTGGCAGCGGTATGCCGCCGCAATCGAGGTCGGAGAACTGTCTGGCCCAGCCGGAGCACTTGCGTTTCTCGGCGAAGTCGACGCAGCGGTGCAGGAATCGAATTACCAGCCAGACGATCGGCAGATTGCGGTCAGGCAATCACTGGAGAATATTTTCAACGTACGGGAACTGACCGCTCCAGGGGAAATCGCAACGTTTGATCCCCGTGATTCGGATGTCCTGACCAGCGAGTTCGACTGGCTGGGAACGCTGGCTCTCAATCCAATTCCTCAAAACCGGGAAATGGTCCGGCCTGGAATCGATGACCGCTCCAACCGCCTGATTTATATCCTGATTGGCGTTGGCATGGTGGGGATTCTGATGTTTCTTGCCTCGGCAATTTGCCTGCCGCTGGCTGTGGTCCAGTTTTTTCGGGGACGATTCCGTTCCGCTATGCCTGACCAGACGTTTAGCGGCTCGATCTACCTGGAAATGTTTGCCTGCTGGTTGGTCTTGACCGTCATCATCGTGCCGGCGATTTTCGCCACTTTGGGACTTGCCGGAAAAGAGGACCTTAATGAGTCCATTCTTGTTCTGGGGCCAATCTCCCAATTGCTCCCCGTTGCGGGAGCATTGATCTGGCCGATGCTGCGGGGCAAATCGCTGGCGGGCATGATGCAGGAACTGGGTCTGACCGCCAAAAATCCGCTAGCCGAAATTGGAGCGGGGATTTTCGGTTATCTGTGCGCAATCATTCCGCTGGTCATTCTGCTGGCCGTGGTCAGCGTGACAATGTTCCTGGGCGGATCCGTTGACACCACCCGACTGGATTCAGCCCCTGCCATTCATCCGGTCCAGAACCTGTTGATGTCCGGCGACCTGTCGATGATTCTGTTTGTCCTGGTGGTGGCATGCATCCTGGCGCCGATCGTGGAAGAGATTGTTTTTCGCGGCGCACTCTACCGGTATCTGCGCGACCGGACTGGCAATTATTCCCGCTGGACCAGCGTGACCGTGTCGATTCTGGTCGCGGGAATCCTGTTTGCCGCTATCCATCCCCAAAACCTGGTGGGGTTGATTCCACTGACTTCACTGGCCGTGGCCATGGCCATGATGCGGCAATGGCGATCCTCGCTGGTGGCATCGATGACTTTTCATGCCCTGAACAACGGCGTCGTCATGATGACCATGTTGCTGATTTACCTGTAGCGGCCGGGCTGGGCCGTGTTCGGGTCAGATCCCTTGCCGGTCAGTCCGGGCTGGAACCGCCACCGTCCCCATCTTTTTTCGCACCGTCGCCAGCTGTAGCGGCTTTGTCAGCTTCCGCTTTGTCAGCATCTGTTTTGTCAGCTTCTGTTTTCGCCGGGTCGGGCTCGACTTCTGCCGGTTTTGGTTCCAGCGGAACACCGCTGATCCAGCTTTGCCGTCTCGCTTCGCGCGTCTTGTTATCAGATCCTGTAATCGAGACGGACCAGAACCCGGTTGCCGGCCGCTCGGCCAGTTTGACTGGCACTTCGATGATCCGGCCATCGCGGGACACGAGCAGTTTGACCGTGTCGCCAGTTTTGTATTGCGACAACCGGGTATCGAAGTCTCCCTCCAGTCTCAGTCCTTCAACCGCCAGCAGTTCGTCATCGATTGTCAGTCCGGCCAGATCGGCCGCTGATTCCGGAGTAACCGAAGTGATCACGATTTTTCCGGTGTCGGTTCTGGTCGATGCTCCAATTGAGGACTGGCTGCGTCCTCCGGCCCTGCCACCTGGTCGGGCCCGCGCCGCACGGGGAGCTTCAGCATTTCCCGCGTCCCGGTTTTCGCTGGCCCGGGCCGATCCCCCCCCGGGCCTGACCGAACCGATGTTCAGCCCAAACCAGTCGGAAGCGGTTTGATAATCCAGTTCGCCAGTCGAATCGACAGATCGTGCAAAAAACTCCGACAGGTCGGTTCCGGCAACTTCGCTGCAAACCCGGGCAAAATCGTCGGCGGTATAGCCTTTCCTTCCCGCGTACCTTTTGAAAAGCTGGCGAAGGACATCGTCCAGACTCTTCGCCCCCCCGGTTGCACTTCGTATCTCGGCATCCAGCAACCAGGCGACGACGGCTCCCTTGGTGTAATAACTGATTTCGTTGTACCGGCTGTTTTCTTCCGGCTGATAGTGTTTGATCCAGGCGTCATGACTGGAATCACGCAAACTCTGCTTCAACCGTCCGGGGGTCGCCTGTAATCCGGTGACCATCGAGGAGACGTCGCCGATGATCTGATATTCTTCACTCAGCCCCGCCCGGGCCAGCAGCAGGTCCTGGTAATAGGTCGTGACCCCTTCGGCAACCCAAAGGCTGGGCGTGTAGTTTTCGTTTTCATAGTCGTACCGGGCCAGAGCGCGTGGTCTCAACCGCCGGACATTCCAGACGTGAAAAAACTCGTGACTGCACAGGCTCAACCAGCCGTGGTAACTCCCCTGGCTTCCGCACGTCCACTGGCCGCTCATCAACAGGCAGCTGTTGTCGTGTTCCAACCCGTCCCCTCCGCCACCGATCACATTGATAAACAGATAGCGGTCGTAAGGAACGTTGCCCCACATCTCATGCTGGGCCTTGACGATTTTGGAAAGATCGCGGATCGCCCGGCTGCCATCCCAAAAACCCTGGTCGTTGACATTCACCAGGGCGTGCGGCACACCTCCGACCTCAAATGGAAACACTTCCACTTTGCCAGCGACGATCGGGCTGTCGACAAGTTCATGAAAACTTTCCGCGCGGTACTGATGGGCCCGGTCTCCGGATGGTTTCATGGAGGTCGCCGACCGCTTCCAGCTGTCAGGCATACGCAGCAAAACCTGTGAGGGACTCTCAATCAGTTTCGGACTGGTGACAAACGTCGGAGCACCATTCAGCATCGCATACTGGTCATCCACCCAGTTGTTCCGGACCGACCGTTCCCGGCAGTAAACCCGGTAGGAAACACGGACCCGTTTGACTGCTCCGGTTCCATCGACAACCCAGCGGCTTTTGGTCGTCTTCCGGATCGACAGGTCTTTCCCCTTGTCATCGGTCGCGACCATGTCCACCACATGCTTGGGATAATCGCGGATCAAATAGGATCCGGGAGTCCAGACGGCCATCATGATCGGTGTCGTTTCTCCCTGCGACGGAAAGTCAGCGGTCACGGTCACGTAATGCCGGTTCGCATCGGTCAAATCAACCGTATACAAAACCACTGGCTCGACCGGATCCTGGGCCATCACAGGACTGGCCAGCAGGATTGCTGTCAGCAGAAACAGGGGAACCAGTCGTTTGCAAATCATGATGTACCTTGTCCGGAGGCTACGGATCCAAAAAAAGACGGCGGTCACAATCGAATGTCCTGGGTAGGGTACCTGTGACAGCCGCTTCTACCATACTGATCAAACCTGCCCAATTCTCAACAGTTCCGGCCGTTTTCGGCATTGATATACGACCGTCAGGCTTCGTTAAACATCCAATTGCAGTCTTTATTGGGACGTGGCGCTGAGATCCATTCGGGATCTCCCCCAAGACTTGAACCGGTCGTGGCGCTCCGCTCAACCGCCTGGTTCCCGGCCGTAAACAAATGTCAGTCCGGCCAGCCGTTCTGCAATTCCGGAGTCCCGGTAATCGAATGGCATCCGCCAGGCCCAGTTATTCCCCGACGTCGCGGGGATGTTCATCCGGCTTTCGCTTCCCAGCCCCAACAGATCCTGCATTGGAACAATTGCGGTACCGGCGACCGACGCCAGCGCCAACCGGATAAACTCCCACTCGACTTCGATCAGCGGATGACCAATGTATTTCGCAACGGCCTCACGCTCGTCGTCGTTACAGTTGTCGTACCAGCCGCAAACCGTGTCGTTGTCGTGGGTGCCGGTGTAAACGACCGAGTTTGAATCGTAATTGTGCGGAAGGTAAATCTTGCTCCGCTCTTCGCGGGTATCAAAGGCAAATTGCAGGACCCTCATGCCGGGCAATTCAAAATCTTCACGCAGTGCGTCGACTTCGGGCGTGATCAGCCCCAGGTCTTCGGCGATCAGCGGCAGGTAGCCCAGTTCTTCACGCATTTTCTGAAAAAGTTTCCGGCCGGGTACCGAAACCCATTCACCATGTTCCGCCGTCGGCTCGCCGGCCGGAATAGACCAGCACGCTTCGAAGCCCCGAAAATGATCGAGGCGAACGAGATCGAACAGATCACACGTCTTCCGGATCCGCCGGATCCACCACTGGAAACCGTCCCCTTCCATCTGCTCCCAGTCATACAGCGGATTCCCCCAGCGTTGGCCGGTGGTCGCAAAATAGTCGGGCGGGACCCCCGCAACGACAATCGGTGAACCATCGTCGTTCAGCAGAAACGATTGCGGGCTGGACCAGACATCGGCACTGTCCAGCGAAACAACATACGGCAAATCGCCAATGATCCGGAGCGAACGTTCGTTGGCATATCGTTTCAGCCTGTGCCACTGCCCAAAGAACCAGAACTGCATCACCTGGCGAATTTGAATCTGCCGGCGGCAGTCCTTTTTCCAGCGGGCAACAGCCGCCGGCTCCCTTCCGGCAATATCGCGATCCCACGAGTTGCACCACATTCCACCCGAGGTTCCGTCGTGGCTGGCCCTCGCGTCGAAACGATCCTTGATGGCCATGAACAGCGAATAGTCGTCCAGCCAGGCCGACTGCTTTTCGCAAAAATCATCCAGCTGTTTTCGAAGGGATCGATTGGCAGTTTCCAAAAACCGCACTGCCGCCCGTTCCAGCAGCGGCAGCTTCCACCCGATTACTCTTCCGAAATCAACCCTGCATGGATCGGCAAAACCGGAAGGAACAATTTCCGCTGATTCCAGAAACCCGTCCGCAACGACCCGGTCCATACTGATCAACAGCGGGTTCCCGGCAAAGCTGCTGAACGAAGAGTAGGGC
>Ga0163150_10006506_pt1 | contig 14244 bp, 14 predicted proteins | sample OliLakLV19P2IB_FD_148628 | JGI IMG/M metagenome (GOLD analysis project Ga0163150, IMG submission 148628) | Freshwater microbial mat bacterial communities from Lake Vanda, McMurdo Dry Valleys, Antarctica - Oligotrophic Lake LV.19.P2.IB | ecosystem: Environmental > Aquatic > Freshwater > Lake >...
GATGAACGCGGTCGAAAAGACGAGCACCTGCCACGTCGCGGGAGCCAGTGACGGGAACGTCAAACTCGCGAGCCCCATGGCTGCGTGGATCGATTTCCGAAAGAACCGGACACGATCCGGTCGGCGGCGGCATGCGGCCGATCCCGCCAGCATCAACGCGGCGAACAGCCCCAGGGCGCCGCTCAATCCCAGCACGAACGCCATCAGTAAGGGTCTGCACCCGGAAGCGGCGGAGGCTGCGTGGAGGTGGCACGGGAGACAGGCAGCGCGGCTGCGTCGAGCGCACGGCGGATGAGGTCGGCGCTCCAACCGGCTTGTTCGAGCCGACGTTCGATGTTCGCGAGTGTTTCGCCGGACGTGAACGCCTTCATGGCGAACGCCGCAATCGCCCGCTCCGCCCTTGGCAGTGAATCCAGATCGACGGGCGAACGTCCCTGCAGCGGCACCCGGCGGGCTTCCAGCCGGGCTTGGGCCTCCTTCTCGCCGTAGGACCATGCGGTCCTGCCCCACGGGACGAACCAGATCGTCGCGACCAGACCGATCAGATAGCAGGCGGGCAGGATCACGAGGAGCGAGAGGCCCGCCGTGCAGATGATCGCCAGAGCCAGTGAGGATAGGAATTCGTTGCCGCCCACGAGGCTTCCCATCGTCAAGCCAACCACCGCCCCCGCCATCGTCCGGAACAGGCCTTTCAGGAACACGATGCGGTCCTCCGGATGCGCGGGTTGGTGCGCGCGAGTTCCAGGTACCGGATGAATCCCAGCACGAGTGCGAAATAGAGCGGGATGGCGAAGAACACCTCGCTTGGCACGTTGGTGAACGGGATCTTGAAGCCGCTGAACCGTTCGGTGGCACTGGGCCCATACACCCGGAAGCCATGGGCGATCAGCGCCGCCTCGATGGGGGTGGCGACGACGGCGAGAACACCCAGGGTTGCGAGGAATCGATGGCCCAGATCCCAGTCCACGAGCCGCCGCTCGACCGTTGCGACCGAGAGCCCGATGACCGCCACCCAGAGCAGCGTCAGCACCAGCGTGACGTCGTGGTAGAAGAACGACCACGACGGGAATCCTTCGTTGCGGACCATCGGTTCGATCATGATCTCGAACAGCAACACCCCCAGCAGTGTCCGAAGCATCAGCCCGAGCCATCGGGTGCCGGGCCGGGGCACCACGGCTTCGCCCTCGATCACGTAGCTCCAGTATCCGTGAAATCCGAGGATCAAGGCCAGGAAGACCGGCACGTAGTAAAGCGCCTCGATGGGGACGCCGGCCACGGTGAACCCCGAGACACTCTCCCAAACCTCGGGCGCATAACTTCGGAGCCCGAGGGTCCCAAGCAGCACTTCGAACCCGAACACGGCCGGGGTGAGCGCGGCGAGCTTGAGTCCGAATCGGGCCAGCTCGGTCCGAAACGCGCACCGGTGATCGATCCAGACCGATGCGGACAGGATGAGCGCGGTCCAGCCGAGCGTGAGGATCCAGCTCGTCTGCTGGTAGAGATACGCCCATCGACCCATGTGCAGGTTGCGCCACATCGGCCCCGTAAAAATTTCAAACACAAGAACCGCTCCGGCGATGATCGCCGTGTCGAGCCAGAGTCGGGTCCGGAACGGTCGTAAAATGAAGAGGGCCGCGAAAAACGCGGCTAGGGCGAGTGCCTCGAACCCGAGAATCGCCGGGGTGACCGTCGCATCGAAGGCCGGTCCCGGCGGCGGGATCTCGCCGGAGAGTCGTTTATTGAGAAGTTCCCAGGCATCCATGAGGAGTCACTCCAGGCAGATCATCCGACCGGGCATCCCCCGGGCTCGGCGGCGGCAGCTCGACGCGCGAGGAACTCCGAGTCCTTCACCTTGCACCCGCCCCATTTGGCCTGGCGATAGGTCTCGTCGGAGGTCATGCGTTCCCAGACCACATGCATCGGTTCTTCGAGGATGTTGCCGAACGGGTGATGGTTAAAATCGCACGAACTGACGTCGCCGTAGGGGGTGAGGTAGAAGTAGCTGGTGCCGCAGGAGCACCCGACGCTGCGGTGGCTGACCGTGTAAGCATGGATCAGGACGCCGGGGTAGCGGAGGTCGCGGTTGTAAACGTCCGCCCTCGCCATCAGGTCTTCTTTCCAGCCTTCGTTGTCGAGCAGGTCGGCCCGGTCGCGGAGCCGACCCGAGGGCATCGCGTCGAACACGATCAACTCATGGACCCCGCGAGCCCGGGCAAGCTCGACCATTCGCTCGAATTCCCCGGCCGCAAACGCTTCCGGGGTGAGGCACATCGAGATGCCCACCGACATGCCGGTGGCGAGCGCTGCGTCGAGTCCGCTCAGGCCGCGCTCGAAGAGGCCCGGCAATCCACGAATCCGGTCGTGCTCCACGGCATCGGCGGCATCGAGGCTCACATACACGCCGTCCAGGCCCGATTCCCGAAGCGTGCGGGCCATCTCCGGGAGCGCCCAGCCGTTCGTGAAGAGGGAGGTGGCGGAGCGGTCCTTGTCGACGCTTTGCAGAATCTGCGGCAGATCGGGGCGTTTGAGGGGTTCGCCCCCGACGAAATTGATCATCGACACCCCGAGATCCTGGGCGGACCGGATCGCATCCCGGCACTGGGCCAGGGTCATGGGCGTGCGGGAGGGGTCATCGACCGCCTCGTAGAAGCTGCAATGCCCGCACCGGGCGTTGCAGACATCCGTGACGGCGAAGCTCATCAGGTTCGGCAGGTTCCGGTTCTGGATGCCGCGATACAGGGTCCGGGCCAGCATGTTCGCCGCCGGTTTGCTGTAGAGCGCCGGCGTCGACAGGGAATAGACCGGGTGACCGTCCCGGAAATGGATCACCTTGGAGTGCCCCAGATAGATCGCGTAGAGCCGGTCGGTAAACGCCGTGGAGAAGCCCAGGGCACGGGTGGCCAGAAACCATTGGAGCCTGAAACGGTGCCAGCGGCTGGGCATGATCCCGGGAAGATGCCCGGTTGGGAGGGGGGTGTCGATGCGGTTTTGACTCCCAGATTCGGGTTGCATTCGGGTTTCCGATTCCTAGACTGCACGATTCCACTCGATCCGATGGAAGCGACTTACTCCGACATGAAAATCTTCACCGGGAACGCTCACCGCGATCTCGCCTCGCGGATTTGCGCGTATCTCGGGGTTCCCCTGGGGGACGCGACGGTCAACTCGTTTCCGGACGGCGAAACGTTCGTCAAGATCAACGAGAACATCCGGGGCCGTGATGTGTTCATCGTGCAGCCCACCTGTCCGCCGACGAATCAGAACCTGATGGAGTTGCTGATCCTTACGGACGCGGCCCGTCGGGCGAGTGCGGCTCGGATCACGGCGGTGATCCCGTTCTTCGGGTATGCCCGCCAGGACCGCAAGGATCAGCCCCGGGTGCCGATCACCGCCAAGCTGGTGGCGAATTTGCTGGTGGCGGCCGGGGTGCAGCGGGTGCTGACGCTTGATCTGCATGCCCAGCAGGTGCAGGGCTTTTTCGACATCCCGGTCGACCATCTGTATGCGCTGCCGACGCTGATCAAGTATCTGCGCCAGCGGGTGCCGGACAATCTGGTCGTGGTTTCGCCCGACGTGGGCGGCATCAAGATGGCCCAGGCGTATGCCCAGGCGATGAAGGCGAATCTGGCGATCGTGGCCAAGCGGCGGGTGAGCGCCACCGAGGTGGAAGCGTTGAACATCATCGGCGAAGTGCAAGGGCAGAATGTGCTGCTTGTGGACGATCTCACCGAGACGGCGGGAACAATGACCAGTGCCGCGCGGATTCTCAAGGAGCAGGGGGCGCTGAAAATTTTCGCCGGGGTTTCGCATGCGGTGTTGCTGGACCTGGCGTTCGAGCGGTTGGAGGCTTCCCCGATCGAGGAGCTCATCACCACCAACAGCGTGCCGGTGCGCCAGCACCCCAAGGTGCGCAGCCTCTGCATCGCCGAATTGCTCGGCGAAGGCATCCGCCGCATTCACAATTTCGAGTCCGTCACCTCGCTGTTCGAGATCAACGCCGCCTAGAACCTGTCCAACCCACACCCAACCAGCCATGTCGAAGCAATTGAAACTCAGCGCGAGCATCCGTCCGGGAACCGGCCGGAGCTCGGTCAAGAAAACCCGCGCCGCCGGCCTGATCCCCGCCGTCATTTACGGTGCCCATCAGGAACCGCGCAATCTGCAGGTCTCCCGCCGCGAACTGGGCGCCCTCCTCAATCGAGCCGTGGGCGAGCATCTCCTGCTCGATCTCGAGATCGTCGACGGGACGCAGCGGGAAAACCGGCTGGCCCTGCTTCAGGAAGTCCAGCACCACCCGGTCAACGGACAGATGGTCCACATCGACCTGCTGGCCGTCTCCCAGAACGAGACCCTCCAATCGTCGGTGCCGGTGGAACCGCTCGGGACCCCGACGGGCGTCAAGAATGCCGGGGGCGTGCTGGAGCAACTCCTCCGCGAGGTCGATATCGAGTGTCTGCCGAAAGACTTGCCCGATGCCATCCGGGTGGATGTCTCGCATCTTGAGGTCGGAGCGTCGCTCCACATCGGCGACCTCCCGTTCCCCGAGGGGGTGAAGCCGACCGCCGACACCGGGATCACCATCTTCCACGTGGCGGCTCCGCGCGTCGAGGAGGAGCCGGTCGCGGCCGCGGTCGAAGCGGTGGCCCAGCCGGAGGTCATCAAGGAGAAGAAAGAGGAGACCACGGATTCCAAGGACGCCAAGTGACCCGCGATGGCCGCGCTGCCTGTGGTGGCCGAAGCAGCCCCCCCGCCGGAGCCGCGCCTGCGGCTGGTGGTGGGTCTCGGGAATCCGGGACGGCGCTATGAGGGGACCCGGCACAACATCGGATTCCTGGTGGCGGATCGGCTCGCTGCGGGGCTGGGTGCCGCGTTCGCCGAGGAACGGGCGTGGAATGCATGGCTGGCCCGGGGCGGCGACCTTTACATTCTCAAGCCATCAACGTTCATGAATCTGAGCGGGGAATCGGTGGCGGCCGTGGCGCGTTTTCACAAGCTGACGGCGGAGGAGATCCTGGTGGTGATCGACGATGTCGCCCTGCCGGTCGGACGCCTCCGCCTGCGCGCCCGGGGCTCCGCCGGCGGCCACAACGGATTGCAGTCGGTGATTGATCATCTCGGCACCGGCTCGGTGCCCCGCCTGCGCGTGGGGATCGGGGCTGCGGGCGCCGGCGAATTAACCGGCCATGTGCTCGGACGCTTCACCTCCGGCGAGCGGGAGGCGGTCGGCACGGTGGTCGGGCGGGCGACGGAGGCGGTGGCGTGCGTGCGCGAGCGCGGCATGGCGGCGGCGATGAATCTTTTCAACACAACCCAGGAACCACCCAACAAAGAACCATGAAAAACCGATACGAAGCGCTCCTGATCCTGCGCACGCAGGGCAAGGAGGAAGGCCTCAAGGAAACCATCGACCGGCTCACCGCCGATTTCAAAACCGAGGGAGCCCAGGTGGAGCAGGTCCAGAAGATGGACAAGCGGATGTTCGCAACCGTCGCCGGAGATCTCGATTCCGGATACTACGCGAACTTCGTCTTCATCGCCGAACCCGTCGTGCTCGACCGGCTCAAAGCGCGGCTCACCCTCGACGCGGATGTTTACCGGCACAGTTATGTCCGGCTCCCCGCGAAAAAAGTCGCCAAGGTCGCATCGGCGGAGTAAGGAGGCCCCATGGCCAATCTGAACCGCGTTTTCCTGATCGGAAATCTCACGCGCGATCCCGAGGTGCGCTACACGCCCAAGGGAACCGCCGTCACCGAACTCGGTCTGGCGGTCAACCGCACTTACACCACCGATCAGGGCGAGAAGAAGGAAGAAACGACGTTCATCGACGTCGAATTCTGGGGGCGCCAGGCCGAGGTGGTCGCCGAGTATCTCAAGAAGGGCCGCCCCGTGTTCATCGAGGGCCGCCTCAAACTCGACACCTGGGACGATAAACAATCCGGCCAGAAACGCAGCAAAATGCGCGTGGTGGGCGAGGGCTTCCAATTTCTCGGGTCCCGCGAAGCAGGCAGTGGCGGCGGCGGCGGAGGCGGAGGCGAGGAGGAACGCCTCCCGGATCGTCCCCAGCCCCAGCGTCCCTCGGGTCCGCCGCGGCCCGGCGCCGGATCGAAGCCCGCCCAGCCGCCCGCAGCCGATCGGCCGCCGGAGGAAGAAGACGACATTCCGTTCTGATCGGTGCGGTGTGAAGCCGCCGGCTCAATCCCTCATCCCCCCCAGCCTCGGATCGCACGCACCGCGTGCACGCACAGAAACAGTGCGTTCATCACGGCAAGAACGAGGATGGGCCGGAGCGGTTGCGGTTCCCTGGTATCTACTTTGCGCGGAGCGGGCAGGGCCGCGCAGAGCAGCGTCGCCAGCACGAACCAGCTCACAAAATTCTGAAGCGGCGGCCACCCGGGCATCGGCCCGAGGGCGGGCGTCCAGTCCGGGTACCAAATCCAATACGCCCGGGCCTTCCATGCCACGAATTCGAGGTTGAGATCCGTGAGCACCGCCACGAGACCGGTCCCCAGGGCGGTCAGGACCCGGGAGGCATTCGGAGCGACCCTCAAGACGAGGCAACGTCCCGCAAGCACAATGACCAGCCACGCCAGCGGGATGGTGAAGGGCAGGACGCCTCCCAGCCGGCTCCCAAAGTTGTCGCTATAGCGGTAAGGGCCGAACGGCCAACCCCGCGTGGCGCCCACCCATTCCACAAGCCCGGCACCGGCCAGAATGATCACCGCCCAGACGCGGGCGGTGGGGAACCCCTCCCGCCGTGCGATGCCTAGATAGACCGCCGAGGCGCCGAGGGTGATCCAGACTGCATCCCCGGCGCGCAGGGCCCACGCGACAACCGGTTCGATGACGTCCGGCAGATCGAGCCCCGAAAGATGGGCGTCCCCCAGCCCGAACGGCATCACAACGGCTCCGATGGCGCTCCAGACCAGGAAGAGAACCCAGAGCGTCCGGTCGATGCGATCAAGCCACGCGGGGAAATGATGTGGGTTCATGAGAGCGAGTTCAGATGCGCGGTGATTCGTGCCGCCCCGATGCGCGCGCTGCGCAGCACCAGCGGGATGCCGCCCCCCGGGTGCGTCGCACCGCCGACGAAACAGAAGCCCGGCAGGCCACGCACCGACACGGGGGGGCGATGGAACGCCGAAAGGGCGCCGTGCGAGGCATACCCGTAAAGCGCTCCCCGCCACGAAAGATCGCGTCGCTTGAAATCCGCGGGTGTGAAAAACCGCCGGCACACGATCCGCTCCCGCAGATCCCGGATTCCGAACGCCGCGATCCGATCCAGCACCCGCTCCGCGTAGCCGTCCGCCTCCGACGTCCAATCAAAACCGGGGCTCTCCGCGGGTGCATTCACCAGCACGAACCAGTTCTCGTGCCCGGCCGGTGCCCGGTCGGGATCCGTGCGTGCGCTGAGGGCGATATACACCGTCGGTTCCACGGCGGGGCGGCGTGCATCGAACAGATCCGCGAATTCGCGGGGGTAATCGTCGGAGAACAGGATGTTATGATGCGCCAGTTGCGGGGTATGGCCGCGGACCCCGAGCAACATCACAAATCCGGACATCGATGGATCCCGGGCCGGGTTGGGCTGCCGCCGGAATTTGTCCGGCAACAGATCCCCCGTGGCCGCGACCGCGTCCCGGTTGCAAACCACCCCGTCGAACGTGCCCAGATCCGTCAAACCCGCCGCGAGTCGGAAGCCCGGACCGTCACGCCGGATCGAATCAACGGTCACCCCGAGCCGGATCGAAGTGCCGTTCTCCTGCGCCAGCGCTGCGACCCCTGCGGCGATGCGTTCCATGCCGCCGCGGACATACCACGCGCCGAACTCCGCCTCGACGAACGGGATGATCTGGAAGGCCGACGGGGTGCGGTAGGGGGAGGAGCCGTTATAGGTGGCAAAGCGCAGGAAAATTTGCGCGACATGGGGGTCCCGGAAACGGCGGGCCACGTCGCTCGCCAGAGTCCGTGGGTTGGCGAGCTTGGGCAGGTGCCGCAGCCGCACGAGATTACGAAGCGTAAGCTGCCGCCAGAGCTGGTCCGGAGCCTGCGCCAGAAAGGTATCCTCGGACAGTTCGTAGATGCCGCGGGCGTGGTCGAGCAATCCAGCGGCATCCGGGCGCGCCCAGAACGCAGCGTCCTCCTCGATGAGGGTCCCATCCGTCCATCGATAACGGCACGCCGAATCGAGCCGGACCAGATCCAGTGGCGGTTCGCTCCCTTTGCCGCATTCACGCCAGAGCTCCCTCAGAAGGTGCGGCATGGTCAGCAGCGACGGACCCAAGTCCCAACGAAAACCAGCCTGGGTGTGAACGGCGATTTTGCCGCCCGGCTGCGCGTTGCGCTCGAACAGCGTCACGGCCGCGCCGCCGGAGGTCAGACGCGCGGCGGCCGCCAATCCACCCAACCCGCCCCCGATCACCGCAACGCTTTTTTGGCGGGTGGTGGAGCGGCGCATCACAGGCATTTCGATCCGGTCCGCTTCTGCTGTAGCCGGGGTCGGTGACCCCGGGGCGGGGGAGCGGTGCATGAGAGATAGTTCGATCCCGAGCGGCCCCCGGTTGCAAGCCGCTTCCGGGAGGGTCGATCAGCGAGGCGCTCGACGCGGTGTCAGCCACCAAAGATCTCCCGGTCCAGAATGCGCCTCGATCCCCCTGGCGATTTCCAATCGTGTCGCCGCCGGCCAGTCGGGGTCGGGCAGCAACAGCACCGCCATGCCGTGCCCGGGTGTGGGCCAGATGGCCGCCTTCAGCGTCCGGTGTCCGGTGGGAAGGCGGGTGCGCAGTTCGCGGGCAAAGGCAACCGCTTCAAACCCGGGCTGAGGCACCCGCCCCTGCCACAGCAGCAAGGCATCGTTGCCGGGCGCCTCGGTCGCGGACCCAGCCGGTTGCGCATCGTGGACCTGTGCCAGGGCGGCAAAGGGTCCCTTTCGGGCCAGGACGTCCGGAGTCGGCTCCCCGGGCAGGCGCCAACCGTGCCACTCCTCCCGCGCCCGATCCCAGTAGGCGACACGGAGCGTCGGCTTCCCGTCGCGAGTCTCCGTGAGATAAACCAGTCGCAATTCGCCCGACTCGCCGGGTTCGATCTGGTAAAGGCCAGGCTGGGTCGGGAGATAACTGCCCACATCCTCCACCCACGGCGTCACGATCAGCGTTGGACCGTCCGCATCGAGCCTCGATTCAACATTGAGCGCATGGAGTTCCGCCGCCAACCCCAGCATGGTGGGCGGGATACGGTCGCGGCGAGCCATGAAATCCGGAAGCACAACGGCGCACGCGATGGCCAGGGCTCCAAGGACCAGCCTGCGGATGAGCCGACTCTGAGGGAGTGCGGTGGCGGCGCCCATGGCCGCCCCCAGCGAAACCAGAAACAGCGGCACCATGAACCCCAGCGTGCGCGGGAAGGGGAACCGGTGGGAAACAAGGGCGTACAACAGAGTGCAGAGAACGCAGGCCAGGGACAGCAGTCCCCAGAAGCGGCCCTCGCGTTGCCCCACCGTCAGAGTGACGCTGCCGAGGAGGGCCAGGGCGGCGAGGACGAGGAATCCGGGATTGGCGAACAGCTCGGCGGACAACGATTGAAAGGCCAGTCGCCATTGAAATGCCGACGCCACGGTGAGCCCGTAACGGCTTTGGTTATCGAGGAAGTCGGAGAGTTTTGCGGCCACGAAAATCGCACAGGCGACCCCCGCCAACGCCTGAACCAGAAGCCAGGCCGAGCGCAGGCGGGTCGCGGGGTTCGGCGCATCCTCGAGGTCCGGGTGCCCGGCCCAGCCCGGTGGGGGGGCGGCCAGAAACACCAGGGCCAGCGGCAACAGCCAGGTCACCCCCATCGAAACGACATTCAGAAAGGTGGCGATCTCGATCAGCCCGAGGATTCCTAGGATTGGCAGGAGCCTGCCCCGGCGCAGCGCCCCGGGCGCGTCGAGCAACGCCAGGGTGGCGAGCATCAGAAGAGCCGAGAAGGTGTAGCCGCGGCAGGAAACGCTGTATTGGAAGAAGTGGGGGTGCAACACGAACGCAAAGGTCGCCAGCACGGCGAACGGGGTGGATCGCGAGAGACGCCGGAGCAGCCAGAACAAGATCGGCAGGCTGGCCAGGAATGCCAGGAAGGCCGGGGCACGGAACACGCGCGGCGAGAAGCCACCGACGAAGGCGGCGACCGAAACAGCCCAGGAATTGAGCGTGTGATTGTTGGCGTCGAACGGGACCGAGAGCGTCCGACCCAGGCCCTTTGCCAGGAGGGCCAGGTTCCCGCGGGCGGGGACCTGTTCCAATTCGGGGATCGGGATCGGCTCCCAACCGACCGACGTGCGCCGCAGCGTCACCGCTTCGTCCTGCTCGATTGGACGCGAGAACTGGACCGACGGACGCGACCAAAAAGCGAATCCGACCAAGGCGATCAGGCAGATCGCCCCGACAATATTCCGGAGACCGGGCGGCGCGGTCATGGTTCGCCCTTCGCCCCGCCGGGTTGCTCAAGATTCCCCGGGGCGGATGATGAGGAAGGAGGGAGGACGGGGCGCCGGAGGCCCGGGAGGCGCACGCTCGCGCAGAACGCACGGTGTTGGGAGGGGCGATCCGGTTCGGTGACCGCCGCGTCGATTCTCCATTCCTTGCCCGCCAACACCCGGTCCAATCTCAGCCAGGGACCGAACAGCGTGAGCGGGTTCCTCGAAATGCCCGGGAACGTGTATCCGAACCCGGTCCCGCGAATGGAATGAGCGTCGCTCAGTCCCCGGGTGAGCAGGGCATTGCATCGGCCGAGGCCGGGGGTGTTGAAATCGCCCGCCGCAAGAGCGGGCAGCGGATCGGCCCGGATGCGTGCATTGAGATTGCGAACCGCATCCAACCGATCCAGCCAAAATGCCCTGAGTTGGCGACCCGCCTCACCGCGACTGCCCCGTGTGCCGGGAACCGCGGACAGGAGGAGAGTCCGCAGCCCGCCTCCCTGCAACGCGTTGCGCGGGGTAGGGAGATGCACATTGTACATGGCCACTTGGCGCCCTCCAATATCGAGGACAAACCGGGCTGCCACCAATGTGGGGCGTTCGCCGATGCCCGGGTGCTCGATCCGTTCGGAAGCACGGATGGGAAAGCGGGACAGGACAATGAATTCGTCCAGTTCGCCGGAAAACGGATACTCCGGGTAGGCGCTGCGGTAGCCCATAGCCCGGCCCTTGGCGTCCTGCAACAGGAGAATGTCCGGGGATTGACTCTCGACAAACGGGCGCATGCTTTGGTTGCCGTGCTGGCCGCGATTTAACGTCATCAGCCGGATGGAATCCTCGGGAACCCGCCGCTCAACGCTCAAGGCCGGGCCCAAAAACATCCAAACGGCTGGGCCCAGCAGCGCGAGCAGCACGAGACAGAGCCGACGATCAAGGAGCAGGGCCGGAGGAATCAACACCGCAAACGGGAGCAGGAATACCTGTTGCGGCACATAAAGGAGGGCCGCCAGCATTGGCCAAGCCTCTCCCACCCCATGGTAGCTCAGCCAAAGCCCCGCCAGACTGCCTAGGAAGAGGAGGGCAAGCCCGCGCAAAATCCGCCGAGCCCACGCCAAAAGCAGGCTTTTGGCCTCTCGGCGGGTCTCGCTGGCCGGGGTGGTTGATGAAGGAATCTGCAAGATACTGACCCGAGAACGGATTTTGAGCCCGACTGCAAGCGCCAAAATCGAAGAATATTTATCGAAATTGATGTTGTCAAAATCCCGCGGATGTCCCAAAGAGTGCGCCCACATGGTCGACGTCATCCGCGCAGTATTCAAATTGAACCCGCAGAATCTGCTTCCAGGGGTGCAGCTCCTGGCCTGCGGGGTCTGGGTTTTGCTGCTCGTCGCGGGGCTGTGGAGCATTGCATCACAGCCGTTCACGAGGGAAGCGAAACTTTTCTGGGCGGCGATCATAATTTTCTTGCCCATGGTGGGGCTCACCATTTATTGCCTCTACTGCCTTCCAAAAGCCGACTGGGGCGCGTTTGAGGGATTCAAGGCAACCATCACGTCACCGAAGCTGAAGCATGCAGCGAACCGTCCCCAGCCTGTTCCCAATCGCCATCGAGGCGCTGTCGGCAAGGCCACCTGACGTCGCTAGCCCACGTTTGCGAATTTCACACCAACCCATCAATTCATGAATACCCCGATCCTGGATTCGACTGGGCGTCTCGCGCTCTGCCTCACGGTGGCGATGCTCGCCGCCCTGCCTCTGGCGGTCAGTTTGCAGGCCGAGGACAATGCCCCCGTTGCCGCAGGGTTGCTGGGCGCCGAAATGGCCGAAGCCGAACCCGCAACTTTGCCGGCCACCGCGCCTCAACTTCATGAGGTGCAGCCGGTTCTGGTCGAACCCGCTCCATACGCCCAACCGCTCCCGTATGCCTTGCCCGTTTCGGATGTCGCCCCTGATGATGCCACGCCCGCGGTCGGCGATCCCGGCGTCGCTTCGGAAGTCGCCCAAGCGGCGGACGCGGCCGTCGAAGGCACGCTCGATCTCTTCCGCGGAAGCGCCGATTTCCGCGAGGCCCCTGAACTTGAAGGCTCCGGCGATGCGGTCACCAGCGGCGATGATTCCCCACAGGCTGTTCCGGAAAAAGGCTACTTCCCGACTCGCGAAGAGTGGCGCACTCTGGGAGGCTATTACGCCCGGCCCGGCGGAGCCTCCCCTGAGAATCCCGGCGGCGGGGCCGACGGCCGCAGTACCCTGGCGGTTTCCGGCTTGTGGCCTTACCAGTCAGAGACGGCCAACCCAAATTCCTTCTACGCCAGGAACGATCCGTTCTTCGGGCCCGTCGAACGCGTCTTCGGCGTGTTGGTGCCGGATTTCCGGGAAGGCTGGAACTACGAAGGCAGGAATTGGTCCGTGGAAGTTCCCTTTGCATTTGACCTCAACGTCCCGTTCCTGACCCGCGGATTCAATCCCGAGCGCTCAACCCTCGCCTTGGGTCCGCTCTACTTCGACCTGCTCTCCGTCTCGGGATCGCTGCTCTACAGCGATTACTCCGGGACGATCGATCCGCAGTATGACAATACAGATGGCTGGATCAGCGTCATCGATGTCAGCGTGCGTGCCGTCATCCGGTTTAGCGAAAACATGTTCCTCTCCATTGCCGGAACGGTCTCCTTTTATCCTGAGGAAGGAAATTTCGGGTTTCGCCTCGGCTACGGCAACGGCGGGGGACTCAGCATCGGGAGTCTGGCCCGGTTCGTCTACGAGCACGAGTTCAACAACGGCTGGATCTTCCAGATTCTTGATACCGTGGATGTGCAGGATTTCTTCGCCGATGTGTATGGCCTGTATGGGCTCGAAGTGGACGAACTGGTTACTTCCGGGCGTTACCGCTTCGGATCGGACCTGGATCGCAACGAACAACGACGCGGGAGCGGGGATTTCTGGGACGAGACCCGCCTCTACCTGACCAATCGCTTCGAGGCATCCTTCATCGGTCCAATCTGGCCAGAGTGGAACGGTCGCTTCGGAGTCGGCCGGGATGACTACTGGACGCTCGATGATTTTGAGCACGCGAATGCCCACAACGAAATCTTTACCGAGATCGATTACACCGGTGAGCGGCTCCGCTTCGCCCCCTATTTCCGTTACTCGATGGTATCGAACGGAAGCACCGACAACGATTGGGGCAGCTTCGATGTGTGGCGCCACACCGCCGAGACCGGCGTGCGCGGCCCCATCACCGAGACGCTGCGCCTGGAGGCCCGGGCGGGCTACAGCTTCATCACCGGGGGCGACGAGGGTGATCCCGATGCCGATACCTGGATCTACGAAATGGGGCTTATCCACGAGTTCGGCCCCTATACGCGCCACTCCTTCTTCGCAGGGAACGTCATTGATTACGACGGGTTCGGCGACGAGCGGATCTCCAAGTACATGCGCTACACCATCGACCAGGTCCTGGGACCCAGGCTGCGCGCCCGGGCATTCATCCAGGGAGCCGACATCCAGGAGTATGGGAATGATACCCGGCAACAATTGCTGGCCGGCGGGTCGTTGGCCTTCAACATTTTCGACTTTACCCGCCTCACCGGGTCGGTCATTTATGAGGATATCAGTTCCGATACGGATGAAGACGGCGACGATCATGAACGCTGGATCTACCGCGGATCGATTGAACATCGAATCCTTCCCGGCCTGTTCGGAAGCGCCACGTATCAATTCGAAGATTACCGGGAGGCAACCGGCGGATACTTCGACGAACACCTTGTGATCCTCACCCTCACCAAAACCTTCTAATGAAC
>Ga0163150_10006511_pt1 | contig 14238 bp, 6 predicted proteins | sample OliLakLV19P2IB_FD_148628 | JGI IMG/M metagenome (GOLD analysis project Ga0163150, IMG submission 148628) | Freshwater microbial mat bacterial communities from Lake Vanda, McMurdo Dry Valleys, Antarctica - Oligotrophic Lake LV.19.P2.IB | ecosystem: Environmental > Aquatic > Freshwater > Lake >...
TTGACGATCTTCATCAACCCGCCGCCGACGAGCTTCTTGTACTTCACCAGCGCGATGTCGGGCTCCACGCCCGTCGTGTCGCAGTCCATCATGAAGCCGATGGTGCCGGTCGGCGCCAGCACGGTGGACTGCGCGTTGCGGTACCCGTACAACTCGCCGAGTCGGACGGCCTCGTCCCACGTCTGCTTCGACGCGTTGTAGAGCTCCGCGGGCACATTCTTCGCGTTGATGTCCTTGACGGCGTCGCGATGCTTGCGCATGACGCGCAGAAACGGCTCGCGATTCGCCTCGTAGCCCGAGAACGGGCCGCCCTGGTCGCGCGCGATCCGCGCCGACTGCGCGTACGCCTCGCCGGTCATGATGGCCGTGAGCGTCCCCGCGTAGTCGCGCCCGCCGTCGCTGTCGTACGGCAGGCCGCGCGACATGAGCAGGGCGCCCAGGTTCGCGTAGCCGAGGCCGAGCGGACGATAGGCGTGGCTGTTCTTGGCAATCGCGGGCGTCGGGTAGCTCGCGTTATCCACCATAATCTCCTGCGCGGTGATCAACGTCCGGCAGGCCGATCGGTAGGCGGTGACGTCGAACTCGCCGTCGGGCCGCACGAACTTCATCAGGTTGATCGACGCCAGGTTGCACGCCGAGTCGTCGAGGAACATGTACTCCGAGCAGGGGTTCGACGCGTTGATGCGCGCCGTGTTCGGGCACGGATGCCACTCGTTGACGGTCGTGTCGAACTGCATGCCGGGGTCGCCGCAGATGTAGGTGCCTTCCGCAATCAGGCGCATCAGATCGCGCGCCTTATACGTGTCCATCACCTGCCCGCTCACCACCGCCTTCGTCGACCAGTTCCCGTCGTCCGTCACCGCGCGCATGAAGTCGTCGGTCACGCGCACGCTGTTGTTCGAGTTCTGGAAGAAGACCGACGCATACGCCGGACCTGTGAACGAGCCGTCGTAGCCGGCGTCGATCAGCGCCCACGCCTTCTTCTCTTCTTCGACCTTGCAGTTGATGAACTCGACGATGTCGGGGTGCTCGGCATTGAGGATGACCATCTTCGCCGCGCGGCGCGTCTTGCCGCCCGACTTGATGACGCCCGCGAATGCGTCGTAGCCCTTCATGAAGGACACGGGGCCGGACGCGGTGCCGCCGCCCGCAAGCACCTCTCTCGACGACCGGATCGCCGACAGGTTCGAGCCCGTGCCGGATCCGAACTTGAAGAGCATGCCCTCGGTGCGCGCCAGCGTCAGGATCGAGTCCATTGTGTCCTGCACCGAGTTGATGAAGCACGCCGAGCACTGCGGGCTCTTCTCGAAGCCGCAGTTGAACCAGACGGGGCTGTTGAAGGCGGCCTTCTGATACACAAGAATGTGCTTCAGCTCCTGGCTGAAGCTGTCCAAGTCGGCCTGCGATGCGAAGTAGCCGTCCTTCTTGCCCCACGCGGTGATCGTCTCCACGACCCGGCCGATGAGCTGCTTGACGCTGCTCTCGCGCTCGGGCGCCCCAATCTGCCCGCGGAAATATTTCGACACCACGATGTTGGTCGCCTGCTGCGACCAGAACGAGGGGATTTCGACGTCGCGTTGCTCGAACACCACTTCGCCGCGCTCGTTCCCGATGACGGCCGCTCGCTGCTCCCAGGTGACCTCGTCGAACGGGTCAACGCCCGGCAACGTGAAATATCGCGGGAACTCGAGCCCGGGCGAAGGCGCCGCCGTCTTCAGCTGGCGGTCCCCTGCCTGTGCCGCGTCCTGCGCTCGGCTGTCGTCGTTGTGCGTGGTTGGCTGCTCCATACCAGTGATGTCGTGAGCTTCGCCTCGTTCCATTCTCACCCTCCGCTTCCTGACGGTCCCACGCCCCCGGGGACGCCAGAATTCGAACAAAAAATTGATTTTTTGAGCTTGAAATTGCGAGACGCTGGGAAGAGCCTCGCGCTTATCTTTTTTCGCTCAGGCGGTCAAATATGCGCTCGGCTAGGGGGGTTGTCAAGCGCAAAGCACACCATATATTGTGGCAATTTTTTAGGTCAGACGCAATATATCGACTTTTCACCGGTTTTGGCGATTCCAGCTAAAATCACCACCCTGGACGCCATCGAGCCATCCCCATCGCCCGAACCGGCCTCAGAAACAGTCGCCGGCGCCCGAGTCTCGGCGATCTTCGAGATCCTGCTGTGCTCCGGCATTCCGTCCCAATTTGCCCTCGCGTCCATCTTCGCCCTGGCCGGGTTTACGCCTCTCGTGAGCGGCCGTCTTTCGCTCGGGTACATCACGACGCTGCTGCTCCTCGATGCCACGATTCTGATCGGATTGATCTGCTGGCTGCTGCGCCGCCACGGCGAACGCCCCCGCGATGTCTTTCTGGGCACGCGGCCGATCGGCCCCGAAATCTATCTGGGCGTGCCGATGACCGCCGTGGTCTTCATGCTCGCCGTCGTCGTGCTCTCCACCGCGAGGCTGATCGTGCCGTCGCTCCACAACGTGCAGGAGAACCCGCTGCAGCAGTTGATTCAGACGCCGATGCAGGCGGTGGTTCTGGCGATCGTCGCGACGATCGGCGGCGGGCTGCGGGAGGAGATTCAGCGCGCCTTCATCATCCACCGCTTCGAGCAGCATCTAGGCGGCGCCTACGTCGGGCTGATCCTGTACAGCCTGGTGTTCGGCATCGGCCATAGCCTGCAGGGATGGGATGCCGTGCTCACCACCGCCATGCTCGGCGCCTTCTGGGGATACGTCTACATCGCCCGCCGCAGCATCGTCGCCTCCGTGGTGAGCCACAGCGGGTTCAATGCGGCGGAGATATTTTTGTACCTGGTTTCCCGCCGGTAGTACGCGGCTTTAGTACGTAGGGCGGGTCTTGCTCTCTAGACCCGCCGCGCCGCCGGGTCTAGAGAGCAAGACCCGCCCTACGGAAGCACCGTCACGTCGGCTCTGCGCCGCAGTTCCGACGTCCAGGCGGCGATGAGCGACCGACGACGCTCGGCGACGAGGCTGGCTCTCGCCGCTTCTGCCATCTGCCGCAGTTCCTGATCGGTGGGCTGGGAGGCCGCAGAAAACCGCTCTTCCAGATATGACGACAGCCGGAGGTCGTCGGCGGCGTAGACCCTGAGCACGGTCTCGTCCACGCCGCTGGCGGCCAGCACCCGCGCGAGCGCGGCTGAAGAATCAAAACGCTGTCGAATGCGACCGAGGCGGCCATCGACCGCCGCGACGGACGGCTCGGGCGGCATGACGCGGCGCACCTCGTTCAACATCAGCACGCGATCGATGAGGGCGGACAAGCCGATCGCAAGGCGATCGCTCCCTGTGGGCGACTCGACCAGCCCCAGATCGAGCGCCGCCTGCACGTCGGTCTGCGTGATGATCTGGCCTGGGAGAATGGCGAGCACTCTATCGATAATCTCGCCCGAAGCAGAAGAGCAGAGAGCAGAGAGCAGGGAGCAGAGAGCGACGGCAAGTAACCGTCGCACGTTCGGCCCTCTGCCCTCTTCCCTCTTCCCCGTCTCCATCATCAAAACGCCTGCCCCAGAGAAATGTGGAGCGCGGTGGGCCGCTCGCGCTGCCCGCTTGGCAACATGCGCCGAGCCAGCTTGATTCCCAGGTCGACGCGGATGGGTCCGACCGGCGAACGATAGCGCAGCCCGAAGCCGACCGCTGCGCGCAACTGGCCGAAATCCATCTCGTCCACCGTGCGGAAGACGTTGCCTCCGTCAACAAAGGCGACCGCCCCAAGGACGCCGCGGACGGGAATGCGCAGCTCGGCGTTCAGCACGACGAGCCCGTGTCCACCCTTCGGAAATCCTGCCGGGTCGATCGTATCCGGCGTGCCGAGCCGATCCAGCGCGAAGCCGCGGACGGTCGTGTCCCCGCCCGCATAGAACCGCTCGCTGGCCGGCAGATCGTCCACGACGATGGTCCCGGCCTGCCCCTCTTGAATCACGATGCGCGGGAACCCGGCAGCGAGCCCAACGCGGGCGCCAAGCACGGCGACGACATTACGGGACCCCGGCAGCTGCCGGTAGGCAAACCCCTGCAGGAAGGTCTTGAAGAACCCCACCTGGGAGCCGATGCGCCGCGCGGCGAGCTCCGCGTCGGCGCCGATCAGGCTGCCGCTGTTCGGCTCGATCGGGTCGGTGCGCGTGTCGCGGATGAGCGACGAGGACACGCTCGACAGCCGCACCTGCGGAAACAGTCGATCGATCTCGGGCTGCGCCGCGAAGTTCGACTTGATGTTCAACAGCCGCGTGTGATCGATCGTGTAGCGGCCGCTGACGGCCAGCGTGCGGCTGACCCGCCGCGTCATCGTGGCGGCCGCGCCGCGCCGGTTGAAGTCGAAGCTCGAGCGGACGGCCTGCTCGACGCCTGCGCTAATCGTCGCGTCGGCGTCGGTGCCGAGAATGCGGCGCTCGCCGTAGGTCACCCGCGCGAGATACTCGTTGAATCCGTAGCCGCCGCCTTCAGTCGGCTGGTTCGCCGCGTTCGGCGATGTGCTCACACCCTTGGGACGGAAGCTGACGCGTGTAAACAGGTTGAGCGATCGATCCTTGCCGAAGAGATTACGGCGGCTCACTTCGAAGAACCCGCGCGGCGCGACCTGAAATTCCTCGACCGCCTCGCTCGTCTCCGACGACCGCACCAGTCGCTTGCCGCCTTCGAGCCCTCCGCCATATCCGATGGTCGTGACGGGCGCCTCTTCAACGGTGATGACGACATCGCGGTGCAGCTGATCGCCCGGGAGCTGGAGATAGGAGATGTCCACCCGCCGGAACAGGCCGAGCGAGGCGAGATTGGTGCGCGTCTCGTCCTCCTGCTGCTGCGAGAGCGGCTGCCCGCTCTTCAACTGCACCTCGCGAAAGATCGTCTCGCGTTGGGTGCGATCGTTGCCGACGATCAGCACGTGGTCGATCAGAATCTGCGGTCCTTCGTGAATCGTGAACTGCAGATCCACCTGCGACCCGTCGCCGATGGCCTTCAACTCGGGCCGCACGGCAATCTCCTGGTAGCCGCGATTGAGGTAGAGCTGCCCGAGCTTGTCGGCATCGGCAGACATCTGTGGCTGGAAATACGCCTGACCGGGCACCGTGGCGACCGCCTTGCGAAGCGTGTCGGTGTCGATGGCGGTGTTGCCCTGAAACGACACCGACCGGATGATCGAGCGCACGCCCTCCGCGACATGGAGCTGCACGCGCACCGGCGCCGTCCCGGCCTGCGCGTCTCCGCGATCGACCTGCGACGTCACCGTCACCGCCGAGAAGCCGCGTTGGCGGTACAGGCTCTGAATTCTGGCGATGTCGGCGCCCACTGTGGATTCGTTGAACGGCGCGCCGGACCGCGTCAGCACGAGCGGCGAGAGCTCGGCTGACGGAATCGACGCGTTCCCCGCGATGTCGGCCCGCTCGACGACGCACTGCGGGCCGCGGGCGATCGTGAACGTGATGCGGAGCACATCGGCAGGTTCCGCCTTCGCCTCCGGCGGACTGGCGTCTCCCCGCCGATAGTCCGCGCGCGGAATACAGTAGCCGCGCTCGCGGAAGTACCGTTCGATGCCGAACTTCGAGTCTTCGAGCAGGTCTTCGTCCACCGAGTGCTCGCGCGCGATGGGCACCAGCCGGTCTCGCTCGGCGCCGCCCAGCGCGTCCCCCTGAAAGATGATCTCCACGCGCGGCCCCGGCTCGATGCTGAGCGCCAGATTGACGGCCGCGTCGTTGTCCACGTAGCGCGCCACTTGCGATGCGCGTGCCTCGTAGTAGCCCTGCGCGCGCAGGTCGTCCGTATAGCGCACCAGCCGTTGATCGAGCGCAATGCCGTCGTATTCGTCACCCGCGTGCAGGCTCAGCGCGCCCAGCACCTGCGGAGCCGGCACGCGCGGTGATCCCTGGACATCGATGGCGCCAAGCCGCGCGCGCAGGCCCGGCCGGATCGTGAAGACCATCGCCGCATTGGCGGGATCGCGGGCAGCCTCCGTGCGCGCCGCGATGTCGGCGCGGGGATATCCACGGTCGCGATAGAGCGTCTGTAGCGTGGCAACGGCCTGATTCGCCCGTGCAAGCGAGGGCGACGCGCCGTGACGCTCGACGACGATTCTCCGCAGCTCGCTTTCGGGAATCCCGAGCGCACCCTCGAAGACGATGCGGCGGACGCGAAAGGCGGGGATCAGGTTGTAGGTCAGGACCACCCCGTCGGCTCGAACCGATGCGTCCACCTGCACGTCCTGATACCGCCCGAGCCCGAACAGGTGCGCCATGCTCTCGCGTACGTCCGTCATCACCAGCGGCGTGCCGGCGCGTGTCTCGATAATCTCGAGCATGGCGGGATCCCGCAGCGCTGTCCCATTGGACTGCAGCCGGACTTCGACGATGGTCTTGCCGATGTAATCGGCCACCGCCGCGTGGGAAGCGTTCGCGAAGAACAGGAAGGCGATCGCCACCACGGTCCGGCTGAAGCCGGACACCACGCACTGCCGACCTTCCGGTACGTAGTGCCGACCTTCAGGTCGGCCGCACCACCACCTCAAAATTCCTTCCTCACTCTGATATCCAGCGCGTAGCTGTCGTCTTCGTTGCGGGTGAGGACCCAGGAGATGCGATCGCTCTGATCGTATTCGAGCAGGATAATCTGATCGCTCGACGAGCTGATGCTCCGCGAGAACGTCAGATACGCGCGGTTCGAGATGCGCTTGCCGATGGTGAGGCGCGCCGAGGGATTGAAGCGCGACGACTGCTGCGTCGGGTCGGTGATGAGCGGCGTCACCTGGAAGGTGTCGACGCCGAATGTCTCCTCGACCACGTCGCCGATCTGCCCCGAGATCGGGCTCACCAGCATGCGGGCGACACGGGCCTGAATGAACTGCTGCTCGGTCAGGTCCGGGCGCTGCAGCGCGCGCAGATCGGCATCCTGCGACGTCCCGACGTCTCCGAGAAGCAGCGACGCCACTTCGACCTGAGACGGCAGCGGCGGATCCGACTCGAACACCGGCCGCAGCCGCTGCATCGTGCCAGACGCGCTCAGAATGACGCGATAGGTCTGTCCGGGCACACGCACCCGCGTCTCGGCCGCGATGTCGAAGGTGGGGTCGATGCGCAGCGGGTTCGTGAAATCCAGCGCCCCGCGCGTGACGACGTAGCGGCGCCCTTCGAAGATGAACTCGCCCCGCGAGATCTCGGCGCGCCCGAACACGATCGGCCGTTCGTAGGTGCCGCGGAACGTCAGGTCCGCGCTCGACACGATGTGCGCGTCGTTGTTTTCGATGCGCAGCGTCCCGGGCGCAATCACGCGGACGTCGAGGCGCACGGGAGGCATCGTGCTGCTCGCGCTCGCCGCCGCCACGACCGGGCCCCCGCCACCGCCGCCGAACTCGAAGATATTTCCGCCCGTGTCAAATTTCGTCGTCCAGATCGCGTTCTGCACCGTGACGGTTCCGGAGAGCACCGGCGCCGTCACGCGCCCCGTCAGCGAGAGGTCTGCGTCCACTTCCGAACGCACGCCCTCGGGATAGCGCAGGCGCATGTTCCTCGCGGTGGTCGTCAGCGCCAGGTCCGCGGGCGTGTAGCCCTCGAGGCCGATGCGGCCGTCGAAGGTTACCTGTCCGTCGGCCACGCGTGCCGTCAGGCCGTCGAGCCTGATGTTGCGCGAGTCGAAGAGGATGCTGCCGTTCACCTCTTCGAGGGAGTGCGGCATCGAGAAGTGCCGCAGCCTCCCGTTCTCGATGCTGGCCTGGCCGAGAATGACGGGCGCGTCGAGCGATCCGCTGATCTGGGCCGTCAATTCCGCGCTGCCCGAGCTGCGGATGTTGCGGTAGAAGCCCTGCAGGATCCCGAGGTTGGCGTTGCCGCGCGCGACGCCGGCGATGCGGCGCGCAGTCATGTCGACGGTGCCGGAGAGGTCGAGCTCCGTGCCGTCCCCGATGAGGCGCATGTCGTCGATGCGCATCACGTTGTTGTTCATCAGGATGCGGATCGGCCTGGCGTTGCGCAGCGCGTAGTCGAACGTGTGGATCTGTACCTGCTCGAACATCACGTCCACGACGAGCCGCTCGGGGTTGGCGAGCTCCCCCATGACGCGCAGCGTGCCGCTGCCGACGGCGGTGGTAAACGGCGACAGCCGCGGCTCGAACGCGCGCGCGTACGGATCGAGCGACGTGTCGGTGAAGCGCAGAGACAGATCGGCGTTCTGCGCATCGTTGAGCTCGATGCGCCCGGTGCCCGACACGGCGAGACGCGGGGAGGCAGCTTCGAGCTCGAGCGTCATCACCTCGCCGCGGACGTCAAGCCGGCCCGTCACCTCGCCGACGCCTTCGTCGAGCACGAACAGGTCGCGGATGCGCCCGCGGAACTGATAGCGCGGCACGTCGAACGTGCCGTTGCCGTCCGCGTTGAACTCGAGCAGGCCCGTCAGCGGCATGTCCGGGTACGCGGTCGCCTTGACGCTCTCCATCGGAATGCGGCGGCCTGTGGCGTTGAACGAGTAGGTGCCGTTCCAGCCGACAAACGCCGCGCCTTCGGCGGTGCCCCCGCTCTTCTGCATCTGAATGCTGTCGATGCGCACGCCGTTGCCTTCGAAGCGGAGGTTACCGGCCACGGTTTCGAACGGTTCTCCATACGCCACGCCGTTGTCGATGGTGAGCGTGCCGAACCCGAACGGCCCCTGATACGGGCCGTAGAGGTGATACTCGCCGCTCACGATGCCCTCGACATCGTAGTCCTCGATGTCGAACGCCCGCTTGAAATCCTCGGTCGTCCACTTCGTCACGCGTACGCGGCCGTTGATCTCCTCGCCTTTGTCGCGGCGCGGAAAGCCGAGGGAGAAGCGCCCGTTCACGGCGACCTCGCCGCCGTCCTTCTGCATGCGGCCGCCCGTCACGTCCACGTAGGAGTTCTGGATGACGAGCCCGGCCTGCCCCTTCCCCCAGTTCACCCGAAACGCGCTCATGTCTTCGGCCACGAAGGTGCCTTCGATGCGCGGCCTGCCGAACGATTCGGTCATGACGCCCGAAAACTCGGCCGTGCCGCCGACGGTGATGGGAGTCGTCCGCGCACCGAACGCGGTCATGAGGCCGGCGAGCACACGATCGCTCTCCTGCAGATCGGCGCTCGTCACCTGAAACGGGATCCGCGAGTTGTCGCCCCACGCGGTTCGGCCGTTGAACCTGACATCGGTGGCCGGCGTCGAAAAGCGGCCGTCGGTAAACTCGATGGTGTCGCGATCGAACCTGTAGGTGACCTGCCCCGCGACCGGCAGGTGCCCGATGGGCGGATGCACACCCCACTGCTCGGGACCGCTCGACAGACCGCTCGTGCGGTCTCCAGACAACACGTGCGCACCGGCGGGAGGCACCACCTGCGAGCGGCCGTTGCCCTCGCGCTCGCGGAATCTGCCAAGCGGCCAGTCGAGGAGATTTCTGCCGCTCCATCTTCCCGCAAGGCGCACGCCCTCCATCTCCAGAAAGTCGCTGTAGGCCGCAAGGTCGACGTCCTCCCACTCGGTCTCGAAGGTCGCCCTCGCGGGCTGCTGCGGGCGCCCCATGGGCGCAATCGAATACTTCAGCTTCGCCGTGCCGCCGTAGAAACCGGTCGTGGTGTCGGTGACGTCGAGTCGATCGGGCAGCCACGAGACACGGCCCTTCAGGTTCGGAAAGCGATAGTCATGGCCGCCGACATTGAGCCCTGCGACGTCGCTTTCGAACTGGCCGGTGAGCGAGCGCCCGCCCTTGTACAGGTGGTAGACCCCGTTGAAGCGCGCCTCGCCCGACAGCGTGTATTTATCGTTGGCGAAGAACAGCTCGCGCATCCGCTTGAAATCGACGACCGACGTCACCTGGTAGGTCTGCTCGGGCCAGCGCGTCATGTCGGCATCGCCCGTGATGAGTGACTCGGCGCCGTCGGTCGTCAGGTTCAACCGCTCGAAATGCACGATGCCGTTGTCCACGCGGAAGATCGCTTTCATCGCCATGCTCATCGGCAGATAGTTCTGGATCTTGACGGTGCCGTCGTGGAATGTCATTTCGCCGCGATAGCCGGCGAATTTCGTGATGGTCATGTCGAGGTTTCGCGCAACCGCACTCCACGGCGTGCCGTAGTCCTGGAAGGTCACTTCCCCGTTCCGCGTCCGCACGTACTGCATGGTCGTGACGAACCGTCGCTTTCCGGCTTCGCCCGAGGCGAATTTCGGGAAGCTGTGGCGGCCGCCCGCCCACTGCTCGACCACCATGTGCCAGTCCGACATGTCGATCGAGTCGATCAGCACCTCGCGGCGGAACATCGCGTCCCACGTCAGCGAGAGGTCGATGCGTTTCGCCTTGAGGAACGGGCGATCGGTCGGTGATATCCCCTCGATGACAAAGTCTTCGAGCACGAACTTGCCGTTGAACAGGCGCACGCCGAGCCTGCCGATGTGCATCGGGCGTCCGACGCGCTTCGATCCTTCGCGCTCGGCCAGCCCGCGCAGACTTGGCCCGAGGTCGATCGTCAGCGTCGCGACGATCGCCACGGCGAGCAGCATCGCCAGCGCCACGACGCCGAACCGCGTAAAGCGGAAGGCGAAGTGCGATCGCACGCGCTCGAAACGTTGGAATCGTAAAGGCATTATTCGATGACAACCAGGACGGCGCCGGCATCGATGGCCGCGCCCTCCCGAACATTGACTTCCTTCACCACGCCGTCGCCTGGCGATCTGAGCTCGTTCTCCATTTTCATCGCTTCGACGATGACGACCGGTTGCCGCGCCGTGACGCGATCGCCGACGCCAACGAGCACGCGCACGACGCGGCCCGGCATGGGCGACGTGATGGCGCACGTCCCGCCGGCGGAACTCGAAACGGGGTCGGGAGGGGTTTTCCGGCCCAACGGCAGGGAAAACCGCTCCCGACCCCGTTTCGAAACGACCGCCTCGAACACCCTGCCGTCGATCGCCACGCCGATCGAACCGTCGCGACGGTGGATGCGGATTTCTCGGGCGGCCGCGCCCTCGATCAGCGACAACGTATCCGCGTCGATCCACGACGCGTCGATGACACGCGTCCTGCCTTTCACGACGACACTGAACTGCCCGGCCTGCTCAGTGGGCTCGATCGCGACCTTCCACGGGCGGCCGTTCACCGCGATGTCGAAATTCATCGCAGGTTCTCCAGCCGCGCGCGCCGCGCCCAGAGGGAGTCCGCTGGTGCGGTCCGGCTGAAGCCGGCCCCCACCTTATGACCATGTCCGACCTGGGTATGTCCGACCTGGGCATGCCCGACCTGGGTGGGGTCCGGCTTCAGCCGGACCATTTCCCACAACGCCGCCGCAATCGCCGCCAGTTCGTCATGCGCAGCGTCGGGCTCGGCGTCGGGCGCAGCGCCCGTCGCGCGTTGTTCGAGCATCCGGTCCACGGTCGTCGTGTCGAAATCAGCAGCCGCAAAAGACGGCGAATCGATCAGCTCGCGGCAGAACCCGATCGTCGTGCTGATGCCGCGAATGTCGTAATCCTGTAATGCGCGAACCATGCGCGCGATCGCTCTTGGCCGGTCGGGTGCCCACGCGATGACCTTCGAGACGAGCGGGTCGTAGGCCGTCGGCACGGTCCAGCCCTCGTACACGCCGCTGTCGTCGCGAATGCCCGGTCCCGACGCCGCGGTCAGGTGCGTGATCAACCCGGGCGACGGAAGGAACCCTTCGTTGGTGTTCTCCGCGTAGACGCGCACCTCGATGGCGTGGCCCCAGGCCGGCCTGAAGGCCGGCACGACGTCTATCGACCCTCCGTACGTAGGGCCGGCCTTTAGGTCGGCCAATATCGCCCCCAGCTTCGCGCCCTGCGCGATCTCGATCTGCGCGCGCACAAAGTCGAGACCTGTCACCGCCTCGGTGATCGGGTGCTCGACCTGCAGCCGCGTGTTCATCTCGAGAAAATAAAACCCGCCGGACGCATCGACCAGGAACTCGATCGTCCCGGCGCTGGTGTATCCGGCCGCCCGGCCGATCGCCGCAGCGGCCGACGTCAGCTGCTCCCGAAGCGCCGAGGTCACAGCTGCCGACGGCGTCTCCTCGATCAACTTCTGGTGCCGCCGCTGGATCGAGCACTCACGCTCGACAAACGGCACGACCGTGCCGTGCCGATCGCCGAGCAGCTGCACTTCGATGTGCCGCGGCTTGTCGACATATCGCTCGAAATAGACACGGTCGTCGCCAAACGAAGATGCCGCTTCGGAGCGCGCCACGGCCACCGCGGCCCCAAGATCGTCGGGCGCGCGGACCAGTCGCATCCCTTTGCCCCCACCGCCGGCGACCGCCTTCACGAGGAGCGGGTATCCGACCGCGCCCGCCGCATCCGCACGCGCCGCGTCGCCCGCAGGCCCCGCATCGAGCGACATCGGCGCGTCGCTGCCAGGCACGATGGGCACGCCGGCACGAACCGCAATCTCGCGCGCGGCGGTTTTACTGCCCAGCGCGCGCATCGCGTCGGCGCTCGGCCCGATGAACGTCAGCCCGGCCTTCGCGCAGCCTTCGGCGAACTCAGGGTTCTCCGACAGAAATCCGTACCCGGGATGCACGGCGTCGGCGCCCGCACGTCGCGCGGCGTCGATCAACTTGTCGACGCGAAGGTAACTGTCGGATGCCTGGTCGGGACCAATGGCGAACGCCTCGTCGGCCATCCGCACGTGGAGCGCGTTTCTGTCGCACGCCGAGAAGACGGCGACCGTGGCAAGCCCCATCTCGCGGCACGTCCGGATAATGCGCACGGCGATCTCGCCCCGGTTGGCGATGAGAATCTTTTTCAATGGGGATCCGACACCCGTGGCCGCAAGTTCTTATTCTACTTCTAGATGGGGCTTTAGAGCGGGATATTCCCGTGCTTTTTAGGCGGGTTTTTCTCGCGCTTGGTCGACAGGGTGGCCAGCGCCAGAATCAGCTTCCGGCGGGTCGCCCTCGGCTGGATGATCTCGTCGACGAAGCCGTGCGCCGCCGCCACGAAGGGGCTCGCGAACTTCTCTCGAAATTCCGCCACGCGCTGTGCGCGCGCCGCGGCCGGATCGGGGGCCGCTTCGAGCTCCTTTCTGTAGAGCACGTTCACCGCCGCCTCGGGTCCCATGACGGCCACCTCGGCGGTCGGCCACGCGTAGTTGACGTCGGTGCGGAGGTGTTTGCTCGCCATCACGCAGTACGCGCCGCCATACGCCTTGCGAGTGATCACGGTGACCTTCGGAACCGTCGCTTCGGCATATGCATAGAGCAGCTTCGCCCCGTGCCTGATGATGCCGCCGAACTCCTGCTCGGTCCCAGGGAGAAAACCGGGCACATCTTCGAACGTGATCAACGGGATATTGAACGCGTCGCAGAACCGCACGAACCGCGCGCCCTTCACCGACGCATCGATGTTGAGCGCGCCCGCGAGATGCGCCGGCTGGTTCGCGATGATGCCGGCGGACCGGCCTCCCAGCCGCGCGAATCCGACGATGAGGTTTCGCGCGAAATGCTGATGCACCTCGAGGAACCTGCCGTCATCGGCCACCGAATGGATCAGGTCGAGCATGTCGTACGGCTGGTTCGGCGATGCCGGCACGAGGCGATCGAGCGCGTCATCTTCCCGGTCGATCGGGTCTGCGCTGTCCACGTCTGGCGCCGGATCCAGGTTGTTGCTGGGAAGGTAGCCCAGCAGATCGCGAATCAGCGCCAGGCACGCGCGGTCGTCGTCTGCGGCGAAGTGCGCTACCCCGCTGCGCTCGTTGTGCGTCATCGCGCCGCCGAGCTCTTCCTTCGTCACCTCCTCGTGCGTCACCGTCTTGATGACGTCGGGTCCGGTCACGAACATGTAACTCGACTCGCGCACCATGATCGTGAAGTCGGTGATCGCCGGCGAGTACACGGCGCCGCCGGCGCACGGCCCCATCACGGCCGAGATCTGCGGCACGACGCCCGAAGCGAGGGTGTTGCGGAGAAAGATGTCGGCGTATCCGCCGAGCGAGAGCACGCCTTCCTGAATGCGCGCGCCTCCGGAATCGTTCAACCCGACGATGGGCGCCCCCATCTTCATCGCGAGATCCATGATTTTCACGATCTTGGCGGCGTTGGTTTCCGACAGCGAACCGCCGAAGACCGTGAAGTCCTGCGCGAACGCGTAGACGACCCGGCCGTCGATGCGGCCGTGGCCGGCGATGACGCCGTCGCCCGGAATGACCCGATCGGCCATCCCGAAATCGAGGCAGCGGTGCGATACGAGCTTGTCGACCTCCTCGAAGGTGCCCGCATCGAACAGGATCGCGACACGCTCGCGC
>Ga0163150_10006512_pt1 | contig 14236 bp, 6 predicted proteins | sample OliLakLV19P2IB_FD_148628 | JGI IMG/M metagenome (GOLD analysis project Ga0163150, IMG submission 148628) | Freshwater microbial mat bacterial communities from Lake Vanda, McMurdo Dry Valleys, Antarctica - Oligotrophic Lake LV.19.P2.IB | ecosystem: Environmental > Aquatic > Freshwater > Lake >...
TGGTAACCAGGGGTCGGCGGCTCTTGGCGACCGCCACCTTTAAGTTGCCATTCGTGGAGTCGTAGTAGGACACGGTCGGCAGCGTGCTGAAGTTCATGATGATGCTGCTGTACTGCCCCTTGCCGGTCGCCGGATCGATGGGATAGATGTTGCCGGCAGGCCAGTCTTCCGGGCCATCGGGATTTGCGGTGTTCGCCCGGGCCACCATCAGCATGTCGGTACAGGCATCGCGGTAAATGATGACCGGACGCTGATCGATATCGGTCGCGACATGCACATCGGTGAAACCGAGCAAACAGACCGGCAACGGCACGATGTACGTCGTGAAGGGCGGCGCGGGCGCGGTCACCTCGACGGTCGCGGAGGGGAGCAGATTCACGGGGCCGGAGCCATCGTTGATGCGTACGGGAATGGTCCGGATGTCGGGAGCGGGTCCCACGAAGGTGTAGGTGATCGGTGAGGTGAACTGATTGCTGGGGTTGTAGGGCGCATCCAGATCGCCGGCGAAAATCCAGGAGCCGGTGTTATCCCAATCGACCTCGACCGCGATGCTGTCGAGCTCCGGATCGATCACATTGGTGACATCGATGGTGACGCTGGAGCCGGAGGAGATCTGCGCGGTGGTGATCGTGTAGCTCGCGCTCGGCGGGGTGTTCGCTCCGCCGAGGACGACGGTGCAGACCTGGTAGGTGACCGGGGCTGGCGATGCCGGGAGCGGCGTCAGCGTTTCGTTGAGTCCGATGAGCAGCCCGACCTCGGGATCGGTCACGCGGATCATGCCAGTGTAGGTGCCGCCGGTCTGGTCTGATCCGGCGTTCTTGGTGATCAGTGCCTCGTAGAAGAGCATATCGCCGGGGCTCCCGGAGTCGACCGCGGCATCCCCGCCGTAGAGCGTGTCATCGTCGACCACCGTATCGATTTCCGCGGTCGCGGAGAAGTCGCCGAGCACACCGGGGATACAGACTTCGACCAGCGGGACTCCGCTTTCGCCATTCGCCACGTTATTGAAGAGCGGATCCGCGCTCAGGTCCGCTGCCGTGGTCTCGGTGGCCCGGGCATCCCAATCCTCAACCTTCACGCGCAAGGACGAAGCCGAGATCGTGTTCGCGAGGAATCCACCAGACTCGCCGATGAATTCGATCCGGGAGCCATCCAGTGCGCCGTGCGGCATGCGGTAGGCGAACTTCGTCGCATCGGACGCCGCTGGTGGGAGTCGATTCGCTTTTTTCTCCGCGCCAGTCGCGCCGCCGCGGGGATCGTTGTACTTGGCGATGATCGCGAAGTCGAGTGAGAATCCATTGGCGAGCCCGGCCTTGTTCAGCGACACCATGTTCGCGGAGGACTGTCCCTGGTGCAGGACTCCGTAGCCGGTCCAGCCTGTATTCCCGGCCCCAAACTCGGCGCGGGTCCAGCCATCGCCGCCGAAGTTGCCGGTCACGTTGCCCGTGTTGGAGACGCCGACGCGCGTCCCGACTCCACCGACAGTCTCATCGACCAGCTGGCGATAGGGGAAGAGATTCGCGACACCGGGCACAGTCAGGAGACCGGCGGGCGCGTAGTAGGCATCGGCATTCGCGAGCAGCTCCGTATTGGCGGCGCGATTGGCGAAGTAGGTCGACCCGGTCGCGGTCGACAGCTTCGCGAGGAAGAGGACCATCCCGGCGACCCCGAGGTCGGCGCGATTGGTCGACCCGTTGGGGGTCCCGGTCACATTGTTCGGCGCGGGGAACGGATGCGTAATCGTGTAATCGATATCCACCGTGTCATCGGTGCCGGTGACTCCGGTCAGGACAAAGCTCGCCGGACTCAGGAAGCTGTCGATGGGCAGCAGATAGAGATCATCGTTCGCCATCCCGGTGCGCAGGTCCTGGGGACGGACACTCGCGGTCAGCGACTCGGGGTCGAGCTCCAGCGTGTAGACCCCCATCGCAAGTTGTGCGACCCCATCGTTGACCCAGATCTGGTCGCCGAGGGTCGCCGATCCGCCGCCCAAGAATCCGCCACCCTGGGAGAGGCCCGGTTGCATCGGATCGGATCCCAGCTTCCCTGATTTCCCGCAGCCACTCGCGATGAGGAGCGCCACGGCGAGGTAAGCGATTGAGTGGAGTCGCAAGTTCATGTGAGGCATGCGAGGCAGTTCCTTGTGCGGACCTTGGCGGGCAGTTAAAGACGGGAATTCGGCAATTCTACCCCATGGCCATTCCCTCAGACCGGGCTGGAAGGGGTCCGCTATTGTCTGATAAAGACGTATGAGAACTGCCGCGATCTGCCGCTGCTCATCCTTGCCTGCATTTCTCTCTCTTGCTCTCCGCATGACGTTTCCCGGAGCGCCGGCGCTCCCGGGTTTAGTCGTGCTTGCTACCCTCTCCTTCGTGCCGACCTCTCCGCCAATACTCACTGCCGACGACGCGATCGCGTGCATCCCCGGACCGGCGGCGATCTTTCTCGGATCGGGGGCGGCGGCACCGCGGATGCTGATGCGGGAGCTGTGCCGGCAGCACGAGCGTCTGGGCGGATCGGTGCTGCATCACATCATCCTGCTCGCCGAGGATGTCTGGGACGATCCGGTGTTCTCGACCGCGTTTCGCCATCAGTGCTACTTCCTGGGAGATCATGAGCGCGATCTGGTCGAGCGGGGTATGGCCGATGCGGTGCCGATGCATTTTCACGAAATCGGACGCGCGTTCCGGAGCGGCACGATCCCCCTCGATGTCGCGCTGATCCAGGTGTCGCCCCCCGATGAACAGGGGCGCTACTCCTATGGCACTGCGGTCGATTTCGTGAAACCGGCGGTGGAATCAGCGGGGATTGTGATCGCGGAAGTGAATCCCCATCAGCCTTGGGTTTACGGCGATGCGCATCTCACGGCCGATCAGATCACCGCGATTGTGCATGTCGACTATCCGCTCCAGGAGGCGCCGGTCGCGACCGCGGATCGGGTCGCGCTCGCCATCGGAGCGCGGGTCGCCGAACTGGTCCGCGATGGCGACACGATCCAGATCGGCTTCGGGGTCCTGCCCGATGCGGTCGCCCAGGCGCTCATCGGACATCGCGACCTCGGGCTGCATACCGAGATGTTCAGCGATGGCACCCTCGGACTCATTGAGGCGGGCGTCATCACCGGCGCACACAAGACGCTGCATCCGGGGAAGCATGTCGGGGCGTTCGTGTTAGGCAGTACGCGACTCTACGAGGCGGTCCGCGAGAATCCCGTGTACGAGTTCCATCCGGTCGAGTACACCAACGATCCGCTGGTGATCGCGCAGAACGAGCGACTCTGCGCCATCAATGCCGGCCTCGCGATCGATCTCACCGGGCAGGTCGCGGCGGACTCCATCGGACATCGCCTTTACAGCGGGGTCGGCGGACAGGTGGATTTCATGCGCGGGGCGAGTCGCAGCAAAGGGGGACGTCCCATCTTGTGTCTGCGCAGTACCGCGAAGAACGACACTGTTTCGCGCATTGTCCCAGTGCTACCAGCAGGCAGTGGCGTAACCACCTCGCGATTCGATGTCCATTACGTTGTCACCGAGTACGGCATCGCCCACCTCCACGGCCTCCCCTACCGCGCCCGCGCAATCGCCCTCGCCAGCATCGCGCATCCGAATTTCCGGGAGGAATTGCACGACTTTGCAACACAAAGTTGAGTTTCATCCGGTTCCACGACTGGCACACCCTGCCAGCAAGCCTCCCATCAACACCTGCGTCTGTCACAGCCAGGAAGGCCGCATCCAGTGTCTGCTTAAGCTTTGGTGCGAGGCAACGACGGGATAGTGGTTGCTGGCCTGATAGATCCTGCTCTTCCCCAAGGGGAGTCCGCTAGGACTTCGCCAGCGTTCGTGCCTATCCATGACCCAGCAGGACCGGATTGCCATCTATAATCAGGGGAGCTTGCCCTAATCTGGTCGTGATCCCCTCGCATCAAAGGATGAGACCCATGCCACGTCGCTTCCCGGCAGCCTTGTCTGCCCTGCTCCTGCTGCTAATCGGGGGATGCAATACCAGTGACCTGCTGGAACCCGCTACTGATGCCCCCAGTGATGTCTCATCGACTGGTTTCGAGCCAGATCGCAACAACGCGGCGCTGATCGCGGGGTCCGTGACCCTCCAGGGACTCTCGACCACCGATCCCGCGGCCTATGTCTCCCCGTTCATCGCGAACCTGACCGCGAAGTCGGGCGAAATCGCGCTCCTCGCGCTCTCGGTCGATCAGCAGGACAACCCGACCAGCGGTAACCGTGTCCGGGTCACGCTCTAAGGTGGCACGACCACCTACCTCAGCAAATCCTATCTGGCGGATTCGGTACCCGATCACCAGCCGATCATGCTGCTCTCAAGCGATCCGTTGCAGCTTTCGCTTTACAACAGCGAGCTGACGAACTCGCCGATCTATGCTCAACGGATGCGCTGGTCCGGCTCGATTCAGACCGTTCGCAAAGAAGACATCGATGAGCCCAATGACGATGACAACCAGACGACCCGTACCGACCGCACCCTCGGTAGCCCGTTGACGCTGGGGACCCAGATCGATCGCTCGTTTTACCGGCGCAGTACCGGCACCGCCGAGGATCTCGAGGACTGGTACAGCTTTTCGGGTACGGTCGGTCGCACCTACACGATGGACTTCACCAATCAAAACGGTGTCTGGAGCGTTTTTACGTTCGTCGCGCGACTGATCGATTCGGATGGCAACACAATCACCTACTTCTCGGGGCACAAGACCGCTGGCACCCGCCAGCTGATATTCACCGCGGATGCGACTGAAACCTATTACGTGCAGGTGTATGGCGCACCGAGCACACGTCAGGGCACCAGCGTCTTCTACGCGCCTTACAGCGTGAAAGTGTCCGAGTTGCCGCAACCGGAAGTCAGCAGCGTGAATATCGAGGGGGGCTTTTTGTTCAGTGGAGCCTCCTACCAGGTGAGCCTGACCTCGCCCGGGACACCGATCGCGTGGGCCTGGAATTTCGGGGAAGGAGCCCGCCCGAAAACCTCAGCGCTTGCCTCCCCAACGATCAAGGGCGCGGAGCCAGGACAGCACCAAGCCAGCGTGATCATCACGACCGCCTCCGGCACTTCCGCCCCGTATCCCTTCACCTACTACGTGCAGGCGACCGGTAACTGGTGGCTGGAGTCGGCGCCGATCGGGCGTGTTGTGGGGACATGGGAATTGCCCGGGAATCGATTGGGGTTCATCAACGACAGTGGCTACTTCGCCTATTCCGGAGCCAATGGCGATCTCAGTAGCTGGAACTCATACGACATCGAGCCGCTGACCTCCCTCTTCATTAAAGCGCTCGCGCCGGAGAAAATCCTCGGGAAGATCACAGCCGCCACTTCCAGTGGCGAGTACTACCGCGCGTTGGTCGATGTCCCGACCTCCAGCGCCGACTGGTATGTCTCCACCATCCCCCTGAGCGTGACCCCATCGTGGATGGCGGCTTCGAACGTCGGTAGCCGTATCGGGATCGCCTACTGTGCCTATCCGGGCTCAACGCTTTATTGGAGCAATGCCAGTTCCGCCGCACCAGGTCCGGGGGACTGGACGGAACATCAGGTCGACAACAGCGGACTGACGTACGGATTAGGGGGCCTCAAATACGGAGTGAAGCCCGCACTGGTGTATCTCAAGGGGGCGGGTGCCAATGTGGCGCACTCCCCGTCGGTGATCTACGCCCGCGCGAAAATCGGTGCGCCGACCAGTGCCGCCGACTGGACTTTGACGCCCATCTCCACACTGAGCAATATGCTGCAAAGCAGCGACATCGATCACTGGACCCGCACCGTCGTGGCCACTCCGACGCGATTGTTGGTTGGGGGCGGCGCGCCTGGGGTATATGGCTTCATCGTGATGTGGAGCAAGATTCAGGAGCCGATCCTGGCCTCCGATTGGGCAGAGGACGCGACGATCGTGCCGGTCACCGGGCCACAAAACCTGACCTTGCCAAAGGGTGCCGTGACCATCGTCGGGGGCCGGGTTCATGTCGCCTTTGAGGCCAGCACTTCTCCCCGAACCAGCTACGTCTTCAGCAGTGTCGAGACCTTCCCCTTTGCCGATACGGCGGATCTGAGCTGGGTTCAAAACGGCGACGTGTTCAACGTGGTCGGCGATTTCACCTTCGTCACTGCGCCGATGCTGGGCGATGACCTGACCCTCCTCGGACTCAACGGCATGTATCGGGCGGTGCACTAGGAGACCATGATGAACACAACTCTCACACGTACACGGCCGATCTGGATTCTCCTGCTGCTGCTCGCGGCGGGCTGCGCGGGCAAGTCGCCGGCAACGCTGCCCTCCGAGCCTGATCCAACCCCAGCCGCCGGAGGCAACTTCGAGATCATCGAGCGGAGTGGCATGGTGAACTTCCGCGGAAGTGTCACCCTCCAGGGGACCGCCGCGATGTCGCCGAACTTCACAAAACCGCCGTTCAAGTTGACGGTGCCAGCATCGATCGAGCAAATCCTCAGCCTGCGGTTCACCGCGACCGCTGCGCCATCCGCGAATCGCACGTGCCTCATCCGGGTGGTCGAGAACGGCATCACGATCGGCGAGACGACCGCGCCCAGCAACGGTGGGACCGCGCAGATGTCGGTGACGGTCATCGAAGGACCGACGGTCGACATCCTGTTCTACAACAGCGCGACTCCGACCGGCACCCAGCATCCGGAAGCACTCACCTGGTCCGGCAATGTCTGGCGCGTGCAGGCCGGCGCCACCCTCGAGCCCGATTCCGACAGCGATGAATCGACCCACGGCGATTACGCCATCGGTAGTCGCCTCCCACTCACCGCCCCTGACAACTACGCGACAGTCAGCGACTCCCTGAGCTTCTATTCCAATCAGGAGCAGGACCTCGAAGACTGGTTCCCGGTCTATCGGCATACTGATCATGTCGAGTTCAAGTTCAACCCGCCCTCAAAAGTCACCGATCCATGGAACTACCGGCTGCGGGTCTTCAACGACTTCGGCGTGATGCTCTTTGAGACGCCGTATGTCACCGCGACTCGCACCGTACACATCGATGCCGGCCAGATCACCTCGATCGCCTACGTGCAGGTGACCGGGGCTCCGCAGCAGCCCTTCTCAATTCCGGGCGGACACCTCAAGCCCTACACCATCCAGTATCGGAACGATGGCGCGGACCACACGTTTATTGGGATATCCCCACCGCAGTTGAATCCCATCGGTCATGCCGGGGAGACCGTCACGCTGACCGCTCTGTATGAAGGCGACCCGCTCGTCCAGTGGAGCGTGGACAGTGGCGATCCCGCGCGCATCGTCGGCTCCCCGCTAGGGCCGACCTGTCAGATTTTCCTGGAGGCTCCCGGCAACATCACGCTCAACATCACCCTGGATTCCAACCCCGCCACCGAGCAGACCCGCCTCGAGTTCCCTGCCACCATCGGCTTCCGGGTGCCGCCGACTTTCGCCTCGCGCACGATCTCCCAGATCGGGCCACTGGTGAGCTACAGCGACACCACGATCCTCGATAACAATCGGATCGGCCTCTGCTGGCAGGATGTCATTAACGAAGACCTCTATTTCGCGTATACGACCATCAACGATCCCGCCCTGGAATCCGACTGGACAGTCCATCGTGTCGCCGGGGCCAATGGCGCGCGGGTGGGACGCTACTGTCAGATCGGGGTAGTCGGCGACAACCCTGTCATCGCGCATTTCAATGACACTTACAACGTGATGAGCATCGCGCGATCCGCCGTCGCACTCCCAACCTCCGGCAGTGACTGGATTAATCACACCATCGACATCGCGGGGAGCGGACGTTGGCCGTCGATGCTTGGCGGGACCAGCGGGCTGAGCATCGCCTATCAGGGCTATGGGGGGACCCTCCGCTTCGCGCGTTCGACCAATGCGTTCCCGAGTTCGAAAGACGATTACGTGAAGCACGACATCGCGCCCGGCCCAAACACCGGCATGGCGACTGCATACACGAAAAGCACTAACTCGGGATATGTGGTGGCCACCCTCGAGCGTCAGGGCGCGGCCAGCAGCGCGCCATACCGGATCAAGGTCTATCGCAGCGGTGCCACCACTCCCATCGCACAGGGGGACTGGAGCGCTCTGCAGAATCTGCCTTCCGCCGACCTCGGCAGCCGCATCGGTGATTTCGACAGCTTCGGTACGATCTCGCTGCACCTTTCCACGACCTCGCAAGGAGGTCTGGTAATGATCGGCTGCTACGACACGGCCGCAGGGGGCTACCGTATCTGGGGCACGACGCAACTCAAAGCAGGCGATTCGTCTTGGGGCGGCGCCTATCCGAGCACCTTTGTCGTTCCCGGCACCGCGACCGGCGGACCTCGCGCTCTCAAAGTCATCACCGATCGGCCCTCGCTCGCCCTGCGCGACATGACCACTGGCCAGCTGGTCCTGGGACGTTGCAGCAGCGAGACCGACATCATCGGCTTGTCCCGATGGCTCACCGGGGCTCCGGGTACCACCATCGGCGGATTCCCCTCGCAGATGGAGATCCAGGATGTGCCGGCGATCCTCCACGGTCCGACCGATGCGACGGGGCTGCGTTACACAATTCAGGATAGTGGTGGGTGGTAACACGTATGCAGCACCGACAAGTGACATCGCGCTGGCAGCTCCTGCTCCTGATGCTCCTCGCAGGCGTGCTGCTGACTGGGTGCCCATCCGACGCTCCCGTCGCGCCGGGCGAGGAGTTCGCATCGGAGACGCCGTTTGCGAGCGATCCGACGCGGTCGGGGGAAGCAATCATCCAGGGCTCCGTCACGCTCCAGGGCGCGACCACCACCGACACCGCCGCTTATGCCGCGCCATTCATCGCGACCCTTCCCGGCAAGTCCGGCGAGATCGCGCTGGTCGCGCTCGGGACCGATCAGCTGGATACGCCGGGCTTCGGCAACCGCGTCCTCTACACCCTCAAAGCAGGCACCTCGACCCTCCTCAGCAAGGCGTACGTCGCCGACTCCACGCCCGATCACCAGCCGATCATGTTGCTCACCAACGATCCATTAAAGCTCACGCTCTACAACAGCGAACTCGCGAATTCGACCCTCCACAGCAAGCGGATGCGCTGGCAAGGTTCCATCCAGACCGTCCGCAAAGAGGACATCGATGAGCCCAACGATGACGAAAACCAGGCGACCCGCACCGACCGAACTCTGGGCGCCGCACTCGCCGAAAGCACCCCGATCGATCGTTCGTTCTATCGTCGGACCGCAGTGACCGCCGAGGACATCGAGGACTGGTACACCATCAATGTGAACGCCGGACAAGCTTATGTCGTCGACTTCACGAATCAGAACGGCGTCTGGAGCACCTTCACGTTTGTGCTGCGCGTCGTCGATGGTGCCGGCAACACGGTGGCGTTCTTCTCGAATCACAAAACCGCGGGATTGCGCCAACTGTCCTTTGTGCCCACAACGACCGGCACGTACTACCTGCAGGTCCACGGAAGCCCGAGCACCCGCAAAGGGAGCAGCGTCTACTACGCGCCCTACCAACTCCAGTACCGTCCAGTCGCAGCTCCGCAGGTCACCGCAGTGTCGCTCCAGGATGTTGTCATTGCCGTGGGCACTTCCCTCCCCGTGTCCGCGACGGTCGAGGGTGAAGTGACCTCCTACAACTGGGACCTCGGCCATGGCTTCCGCCCGACCTCAGACACCCGCGCATCGTTCACTGACATTCCCGTTGAGCCCGGAGTCCATCAGGGATCACTCACGGTATCCGGTCCCTGGGGAACATCGGTGCCTTACAACTTCAGCTACCAGATCATGCCGACGAGTCCGTGGTGGAAGGATGATCTGCTCGCTCCCGTTTCGGGCGGGCTCTCTGTCACCCGGCCGTTTCTGGTATTTGACTTACCTGAAAATCGATGCGGCCTGCTGACGGCCGAAGTGACAAACAGCATCCGTGGGTATCGCTTTCACTACTCCGGTCCCAATGGGGATCTGCACAACTGGACCTCCTACAAAATCGAACCTGCGGAGGAAGATTTCAATCCCGGTCCCCTGACCTCCACTTATGTGCTGGGCAACCTCGCATTCGCCAACCTGCGAGGCTTGTACTACCGGGCACAAAAGCCATTGCCACTCTCCGGGGCCGACTGGTACATCGCGACCCTCCCGGAAACCGTGGATTCCAGCTATCTCTCGATCCACAACATCGGCAGTCGCCCCGCGATCGCCTACTGCAATGGAGGCGTCGGACCTCTCTACTGGATGGCCGCCTCCACGGCCAATCCGACGCCGGCGGACTGGACCGAGTATGTCCTCGACAGCACTGAAGTCGCGGGCTATGGACTCGCGGGGATCAGGCATCTGAATCGACCAGCGCTGGTCTATTTCACCGGTCTCGGTCACAGTTCTTCCCTGACTCATTCGCCGGTGTTGAAGTACGCGCGAGCGCGTGTTGGGGCACCTGCCAGCGCTTCGGACTGGGACATCTACACGATCTCCGAGGATGGGACCGGGGTCCGCCAGACCAGCTTTGCCTACACCCTGGAACGCAATCTGGTCGCGACTTCCACTGGTCTGGCTGTTGTAGGTGGCTCGCGCAACGGCCTGCACATTGCCTGGTCGCATGTTCCCGAACCACTTGGTCCGACCGATTGGTCGGAGTCTGAAACGGATCTGGACCTGCCCTTCCTGCCCGTGATCGAATCCCGCGCCGCGATGGTTCTCGACGATCAGCTCTTTCTGACGGTGGGCGTAGGCGGATCCACCGGCTACTCACTCGTACTGTCATGCGGTCCCGATTTCCCCTGGACCGCCGCGACCATCCCCTCCTGGTCTGGCCTGGACCAGCAACTGCCACTCGCAACTGCGCCGATTCTCGCCAGGTGGACTGCGAGACCAGAAAAGTTCATTGTCCCGGCTTCACAGACTTCAGGCTCAAGCCACGTCTATCTCTGGCGACCGGTGCAATAGGAGACCCACTTGTGACGCGACCTGCCTCTACATCATCACGACTCCTCGGACTCCTGCTTCTCGCAGGCGTGCTGCTGACTGGGTGCCCCGCGAAAGACCCTGTCGCGCCCGGCGAGGAGTTCGCCTCGGAGACGCCGTTTGCGAGCGATCCGACGCGGTCGGGGGAAGCAATCATCCAGGGATCGGTCACGTTGCAGGGTGCGACCACTACCGACACCGCCGCCTATACCGCGCCATTCATCGCGACCCTCCCCGGCAAGTCCGGCGAGATCGCGCTGGTCGCGTTGGGGACCGATCAGCTGGATACCCCCGGCTCCGGCAACCGCGTCCTCTACACCCTCAAAGCGGGCACCTCGACCCTCCTCAGCAAGGCCTATGTCGCCGACACCACCCCCGATCACCAGCCGATCCTGTTGCTCACCAATGATCCACTGAAGCTCACGCTCTACAACAGCGAACTCGCGAATTCGACCCTCCACAGTAAGCGCATGCGCTGGCAAGGCTCCATCCAGACCGTCCGCAAAGAGGACATCGATGAGCCCAATGATGACGAAAACCAGGCGACCCGCACCGACCGAACGCTGGGCGCCGCACTCGCCGAAAGCACCCCGATCGATCGTTCGTTCTATCGCCGGACCGCAGTGACCGCCGAGGACATCGAGGACTGGTACACCATCAACGTCAACGCAGGGCAGGCCTACGTCGTCGACTTCACGAATCAAAACGGCGTCTGGAGCACCTTCACCTTCGTGCTGCGCGTGGTCGACAACGCCGGCAACACGGTGGCGTTCTTCTCGAACCACAAGACCGCGGGATTGCGTCAGCTGTCCTTTGTGCCCACAACGACCGGCACGTATTACCTCCAGGTGGCAGCCAGTCCGAGCACCCGCAAAGGGAGCAGCGTCTACTACGCGCCCTACCAACTCCAGTATCGTCCGGTCGCAGCTCCGCAGGTCACCTCCGTGACCCTGCAGGATGCCGTCACCCCCGTCGGCACAACCTTCCAGATAGCCGCGACGGTCGAGGGCGAAGTGACGTCGTACAACTGGGATCTCGGCAACGGATTCCGTCCCATGACCGACACGCGCGCTTCATTCAGTAAGGCGCCGACCGAGCCTGGCCTGCACACCGGCTCGCTCACGGTCTCCGGTCCGTGGGGAACCTCCGCGCCGTTAGCGTTCAGCTATCAGATCATGCCGACGAGTCTGTGGTGGTCCGACAAACTTCCGAAAGATGTCGTGATGGATGACTCGCTCCGGCCGACTGTCACGTTCTCACTGCCGGAGGGTCGTTGTGGATTGCTGGTCAAGGAAGATCCACACACCGCACCGCCTGCTCAGCCCCAGGTCTTCTGGTTCTACTACTCTGGCCCGAATGGCGACCTGCGGAACTGGTCGTGGTACGCCCTTCCCACACCGTCCACGAACTCCATCTCGGCATCTACGGTCCAGATCCTGGGCACGCCGGCCTTTGTCACTACCGGCCAGGACTATTACCGTGCGACCAAGCCAATGCCCCTGTCGGCGGCGGACTGGTACCACTCGACTTTTCCTGCCAGTGACAACATCTTCTACATCGTGATGTTCAACGTCGGGAGCCGGGCCGGGATCGCCTATGCCGACTTTGACGCTGAGGGGTTGTACTGGTCATCCGCCGCCGATGCGACGCCCGATCCTGCGGACTGGACAGAGCACGTCATCGACGACAGCGGATTCCAGGGCTATGGACTCGCGGGCATGAAGTATCAGAACCGTCCTGCGCTGGCCTATCTCCAGGGCGACGGGACTGGGGTCACCCACACTCCCAAGCTCGAATATGCACGCGCGAGCATTTCGGCTCCGACGAGCGCCGCCCATTGGTCGCATCACACTGTATCGGAGACTGCCCTCGGCGAGCACAACCGATTTACGGCGGCCTACACCTACGATCGCGAGATTGTCGAAACCCCGAACGGCGTCCTCATCGCGGGCCCCTCGCTCACCGGGCTCCATCTCGCGTGGACCACCATCACAGAACCGACCGCGCCTGGCGACTGGACTCAGCTCAACGACCCGTTGGGGCTGACCAATCCCCTGGCCATGTACCCCGGCAGTCTGCAGCTGCGGGGCAACGAGCTGCTAATCACCGGGTCCACTAGCCTCGGCACAACCCGTTGGGGGATGGTGCTCTCCCCCGTCCAACCTTTCCCCTGGACCAATTCCACAGTGCCATTCTGGCTCGGAACAGATCTGCAAAGCCGCCTGCCGGACGGTACCGGCATGACGTTCGCAGACTGGACCGCCTTCCCCGATGAGCCGGTCATGATCGGCACTTTCGCCTCCAGCACCCCCAATCCTGTGATCTGGCGCGCCACCCAATAGGAGACCCCCTCATGATCCGCTTCACACTCACAACGACTCTGCTCCTCGGTCTCCTGCTGATCGCCTCGATCGGATGCGCAGGACAGGGCCCCGCCGATCCCGGACTCCCACCCGATGATGGGACACCCGGCGCGACCGGCGACTTCGAACAATCCGATCGCTTCGGCACCGTCAGTTGGCGCGGCAAAGTGACCCTCCAGGGGACCGTCACAAACTCCACCATGTACACCAAACCGCCGTACGTCCTGAGCATCCCCGCCGTCCCCGGACAGGCGCTCAGCCTCGCCTTTACCGCGCGACACCTCACACCCACGATGCGCAACTGCATGCTCCGCGTCCTCGATAACGGCGTCGAAGTGGAGGCTCAGACAACGACCGGCAATGGTGGACTCATTCAAATGAGCGTACAGGTCGCGACCGGTCCCACACTGGAAATCCAGTTCTACAACAGCCCCTCCCCCGCCGGCACCCAGCATCCCGATGCCCTGGAATGGGCCGGCAATGTCTTTCTCGCAACCCCGACCACCGACCCCGAACCCGATGCCGATGGCGACCCGAACACCCTCGACGATTTCATCATGACCCGCCGGACCCTCCCCGTGACGTCCGGGATCGCCGATGGACAATTCGAGACCCTCAGCCTCTTCTCCGGTCAGCAGCAGGATCTGGAGGACTGGTGGGGGATCGGATCGTCGGCCGAAAATCGACGCATCTCCTTCGATCCCGTCGACGATGCCACCGATCCCTGGACCTGGCACCTTCGCGCCGTGACCCAGTCCGGTGCCATCCTCTTCGACAGAGCATTCGCCGATACCTCCGCGTTTGTCGTCGCCCCCAGCCCAGAAAACGTCTACATCCAGGTGACCGGCGGACCGGTGACGCCCTATGCGAAACCGACGGGACACGTGCGCACCTACGAGATCGATCGCAACGACGGCGGCAGCGTCCAGACGGAA
>Ga0163150_10006514_pt1 | contig 14233 bp, 13 predicted proteins | sample OliLakLV19P2IB_FD_148628 | JGI IMG/M metagenome (GOLD analysis project Ga0163150, IMG submission 148628) | Freshwater microbial mat bacterial communities from Lake Vanda, McMurdo Dry Valleys, Antarctica - Oligotrophic Lake LV.19.P2.IB | ecosystem: Environmental > Aquatic > Freshwater > Lake >...
TGCAAGAATCACCCTGGCAGGTACGGCTGATGACGCGCGAGATCCTGCAACCGAGCGGGGCGACGCAGGAGCTGGTGCAGGCCTACATTGGGCCGCTATTTCAGAAATTGCAGCAAGTGATTGCTGAAATTGTGCCCGGCGACATGCCACCGCACCGCCGACAGCAGATTGCCTTCAGCATCATTGGTCAGTGCGTGCAATACCGCGCCGCCGCGCCGATTGTAAAATTGCTGGTCCCGCCAGAAGAACTGGCATCACATTTTTCAATCGACGCCCTCACCGATCACATCACCGGCTTCACGCTGGCAGCGCTGGGATTGAAAGAGCCCATTGGGTCATGAAATTGTTAGCCGCGACGCACATCGGAGCGCAAAAAGTAGCAGGCATGGTCCCCATGCCGTAGCTTTTGGTCGTAAGAAGCCGCGTTCCCGCAACACGCAGCGGAACGCGTACAGGCGGAGACAACCAGAAATCTAAATCCGCTTGCAGTGGCCGTTTCCTCTGCTCTACTGGACGCAATGTCAAGCCGCCGGTGAGGTAGCGCCCAAGTTTCGCGGACAATGTAACTGCTTAGATAGTGCGTTGTTTGACGTTTTTCATGGAATCTTGTCGATAGCGGCTTTCAAACCTTCGATAATCTTTTCGGCAGACTGTTTATTGTCACTCAATCGTTTGGCGAAACTTCGCCCGGGGTGAATTACATCCCATTGCGAACGCATCTGGCCGATTCGACCCTCACCTGGCGTATTGTTTCCGAATCCGTCCAAGCTGGTATTCCAAATTGGCACGAACAGGTTAATCAATAGAGTTTCGCCAAGTGGAATCCAAATATCATCCAAGACTAAATAGCGACAATAGAAGTCAGCGATGTCTAGGTTGCTCGCTTGCTCTATTGAACTTGCGTGCTTAGATAGGCGATTGAATAGCGATCGCCCCGGAACGCCCTCCAAGGCGACACCACGCCGACCTCCTTTCGGGATTGCTTTACCAACGTAGATCGGCCAACTGAACTGACCATCTCGGTTGCGTTCGGCGATTCGTTGGTACAGCGGAAATCTACCCGTGTAGTAAATGGCATAGACACCTGCGCCGAGCACGACTTCCGGCAGTGGCATACTTACAACAGGGCGGTCTAAAATTGCTTTTGCGACACTTGCGCCTAGATTGCGTTTGTCCAGTGGATTGTACGGCGATTCATCCGACATGAACTCGATGCTCCAACGCTATACTTTGCCGAATGCTAGTTGCAACCCGCGTTGCGACTTCGACAGCTACGGCGTTGCCAAGCTGTCGCATCGACTCCGTCCATGAACCCTCAAAGATATAGTTGTCGGGAAAAGATTGAAGGCGCGCGCTCTCACGTACAGTGAAATACCGAACTCTTCCATCTGGATACGCCAGCATATTTTCCCCACCTGGAACCCCATGGTCCCCAGCTTTGAGAGTTTTTGCGGCCTCATCCAGCGGGCTTCCAGTGTGGCCACCGTATGCTCGCGCGCCTGAATTGGCCCAATGGTTTGGAATGTCGTTCTTACCTTTGGTCGGATCGGGGAGATCCGAGATTGCATCCCGAACCGTTCGCCAGGGTTTAAGGTCACAAGCTGGCAAGCGTTCTAATCGACGAGCGATTGCAGTAGGAACTTCTGGACGACTTCGACTGGAAACTTTGTGCCGGTCCCAATATTCGCCCGTTACCCACTGCGAACGCAAAAGGGAAGCATGCGAATGGGTTGGCATCGGGAATGACCAACTCGCGCCAATATCGGAACGGAAGCCAACAATAAAAACTCGTTCTCGCTTCTGAGCTACCCCGAAGTCGGCGGCATTTAATCGCGTCCAGACAACTTGGTAATGCAATCCCGCTTGTTGCCCTTTTGTGTGGCAGCGCTCTAATCGGCACAAGTGCGCTTGCCAGTCTTCATTGCGCTTGATTGTTAGTTCTGGGTAGGTCAGTTGAAGGACTACATACTCAAAGAATTGATTGAACGCTGGACGCAGAAGCCCCTTAACATTCTCTATTAGAACAGTTTTGGGTTGTATTTCGCGTACCGCACGAACAGCCTCGGGAAACAAGTTGCGGTGATCGTTCTGTCCACGATGCTTTCCACCGATCGAAAACGGCTGGCATGGCGGTCCACCGGCTACCAGCTCAACTCCGTGCCATTCCTTAAAATTAATCTGCCTAACGTCTCCCCGAACAAGCGGCCAATTGATTACGCCGAGGTGGTTGTTTTTGCGAATCGTATCGCATGCGTTGCGATTCCATTCTACCACTGCGGCGTGCTTGAAACCCGCTGCTTTGGTTCCGAGGGCAAGTCCACCGGCTCCCGCGAAAAGCTCAACTGCTTTCATGTTTCCTACCCTAAAAATGCACGTATACGGCGCTCCATCCTCGCCGAGTCCCCATATCTGACCCTCCCAGAGTATCATTACCTTCCAGCCAAGTTTTCGCAAGCGACTTTGATTGCGTTTGTCTCGTTTGCGGTTACCTTCCAGCTTTTCAAGCCACAAAACCAAGGCGGCTGGCTTGCCCAGCCATGTTTTCATCCTTCGACAGACTGAATCCTGTCAAATGTTTGATGACAGACGATTGATAACAAATGACAATTGGCGTGGCCCCCGCACCAGCGCGTCAACACCAAAACCAAGCCAACTTTTCCTCTGTCCTGGCGCCCGAAGCCTGCTTTCCTTCTTGAAAAAAAGCCAGCACCTGTGCTAGGCTGAACTCTTCGATTCGCGCGTACGAAAAGCAAACGGGGCAGACTTCTACAAAGCTCACAGCCTTTTCCAAGTCTGCCCCCGCGCGCCTGTGCAGCCGAACGTCACCGGCCCTCGGGCCACCCAAATGCCATCCACCCCGGATGCGCAAGACGCCAAAGGTCCATACCACCGATGCCATCAACGTAAGTCCAAAAATTTCGCCAGAGAGGCAGGCCCCCGAAAAACGAAAAATCCAATGCGCGCAACTTACATGACGTACACCACTGCCACTTTTTCAAGCGTAAGCCCAATAACCTCGTCCCACATGAGACAGACAGCCGAATCATGCAAGCTAGCACCAAACACTCCACACACCGATCTTGCCCACTTTATCGCTTTCTGATAACTCTACGCCCCAACGTAGCAGGCACCGTCCCGGTGCCGTAGCTGAAGCAAAGAGCGGAATGACTGCCGAAGGGTGCGTTGTTATTTTTAACCCAAAGCGCCAGCGAGGCACAGCACGTTTGACGAGTTTCCTCGCTGGCGCGTCGGGTTAGGATGATTTGACTGGATTCCCGCTTCCGCGGGAATGACGGGTAAAAAGCTTAACGGCATGGGGACCATGCCTACTACATTAGGGCAATCCAGTGCGGGTACTTCACTTTTCAACGAGCGATGCGTACGGCGGTGCGGCTCAGGCTGCCTACCGCCTGCATACGGCCATGCGCGCTGCCGGACATTCCAGCCAGATGCTCGTGCGCGACAAGCGGACCACCGACGCAGACGTTGCCGTCGTCCCGCAGAACTTATTGATCCGTCAACTGCGAAAGCTGCAAGGGCACCTGCCGCTGCTGCGACCGACCCCGGCGCGGTTCACGTTCAATCACGATCTGGAATCGGGCATGCAGGTCGAGCCGACCTTGGAGCAACTCTCCGAGAGTCCCGACCTGATCTGCCTGCACTGGGTCAGCGAATTTTTGACCGCTCGCAAAATTGCGGCGATCTACCATCACTTTCAAAAGCCAATGCTGTGGGTCCTAATGGACCAGGAGCCACTGACCGGCGGGTGCCACTATTCGTTCGGCTGTCGTAGTTTTATGGAGAAGTGCGGGCGTTGTCCGCTATTGGAGTCCAAACACCCGGGCGATGCGTCGCGCGACGTGTGGTATCGCAAGCGGCACTTTTTGGCCGACTTGCCGATTATCTTTATCGCACCCACTAGCTGGGCCGCGGATCGCGCGCGAGAAAGCTCGCTATTCGGCAAGCACCGGATTGAACCGATTCCACTGCCAATCGATGACGCACTATTTCAGCCGGCGGACCGAACCGCCGCACGCAGCGCACTGAATTTGCCAGCCCATCAAAAGATCCTGCTATTCGGCTGCAACTTCTTGAACGAACCGCGTAAGGGGATCGACCAGTTGCTGGCTGCCTTGGACCTCTTGCACCGGCAGTGGCAAGCGAATCCATTGCGCGACGAGTTGTTGCTACTGGTGGCAGGCCAGGCCGACGACGAGCTGACGCGGCGACTTCCCTTTGCATCGCGGCTGCTCGGCAGAATCAACGAACACCAACTGGCGCAGGCCTATCAGGCGGCAGACTTGTATGTGTCCCCCTCGATCGAAGACGCCGGGCCGATGATGATCCCCGAGGCGTTGCTTTGCGGTACCCCGGTCGTGGCGTTTCAAACCGGCGGAGCACCGGATTTGATTGTGCATCGGCAGACTGGCTACTTGGCGCGGCACAACGACTTCACCGACCTGGCCGCGGGAATTGAGTGGTGCTTGCGATCATCGCTAGTGCAGGCCGACACTCGATCAGCAGTCGGCGTTGCCCGAAAGCTTCACTCGCCGGCCAATGTGATTGCCAGGTACGAGGAGTTGTGCGAACGGATCGGCGTGACGCACCGCTGGCGCATGGCCGGTTGAGCAGCGGAGCGCCTGTTCAATTATCAGTCAGCACTGCCCGCATGCTTCACCTCTCCCGCTTGCGGGAGAGGTCGTCGCCCCAGCGACGGGTGAGGGCCGGTGAGTGAGCAGAGCGGTGAGAGTAGAAAGTGGAAGTTGAAATCGACTCGATTGAATCGTTTCAGTGTGTACTGTTGGTTTTCCGCCTTTTTCGCCCTCACCCCCGCCCCTCTCCCCGAACGCGCGGAAGTTGAAATCGAAGTCCTGTGCGTGGAGAGGGGAGAATGTTGGTCAACCTGATCGCCGAAGAGTCTTCGCCGATACCAATAAGAATTAACAAATAAATGATAACGAATAACAAATTGTTCTCAACGCCGTAGCAAGATTTATTATTTGTTATCTGTCAATTGTTATTTGCTATTTTTAATATCCAAACCAGCCGCCATACGGCATTGCGTTTGGCGCAAACGCACCAGAGTACAGGTATGGCCCGCCTAATAGGCCGCCGTATCCATATTGGTCTGCATAGTATCCATATGGCATGAATGGATGCGGGCCGTCGGGCGAAAAGTACTTGGAGTACGGGACTCGATAGACCGGCTTGATGGCCTGGTACTGGTCGACGCGTTCCCCAGTCTTTGGGCTGTTCGTGAAATAGCTTTTGTCAAAGATCCAATCGGCACGCCCAATGGAAGAGGATGCAACCAACAGGCCAAGCATCAAGCCGCTGAACAAAATTCCCCGGATCGAACGAGCGTACATGGCAACACCTAAATGCGTGAACTTTGAAGAGCCTGTCTCCTTTTGGAAGTCTAGCTTAACAAGCCGTAAGCCTTTGGCCCGGAAACCACCTTCCCAACGCCCGTCGTGGTGGTCTAGCACGCCCGCCTACCGATTGTGCGTGAAATTCCGAGAATTTGGCCCGTGCTGGCACGGATATGCAGATTCGCTACGTAGCCGAAAGCTCGAAACGGACGGCCAGGCATCGGCTGCTGTTTGCAAAAAGAATCCACCGCACTGCAATTGACCCAGCCGAGTCGTCTGCGAATAATTACGGCATGACCCCCTTCGTATGGTTAACGCTGTTGTTGCAAGTCGCCATTGGTGTGGTGCCGCAGGTTTCGCTGCGATGCGTCACCTGTAGCGTCGACACGTGCGTCACGACTGCCGCTCCAGCCAAATGCTGCCACGAATGTGCTGGGACTTCTGAGTCTCAGTTACCGACGCCTAGTCCCTCGTCCTGCCAATGCGAAGCTTTCCCGGTAGCGAACCTCGTCAAGAACGAGATCGAACTGCGTAGCCCGTTGGCGGACTTTGCACATTTTACGGCGGTCGATGTACCGTTGCTGGATCGCACGGCAGGTTCCGTTTTGGAACTGGCGGATGCCGAAGTCTCTTCCGTATCTAGACAGATCCTTTTTTGCACCTGGTTGAAATGAATGGGACACGCAGTGTGTCTGTTTCATTCTCTTAACTAGTTCTTTATTTGCAAAAGGGTTTTACCATGTTTACAAGTTTCATTCTCGCTTCGGTTCTCAGCTTCACTGGCGCTCCAGCAGTTGCTGCGGTGGCTTCAGACTGTCCTTGCGTTGCCTGCCCTGATTGCGGCGACAACTGCGAATGCGCCAAGTGCGATTGCCCCAACTGCGGCAAGTAGTACTTGCGTGACAATGTTAAAGTAGTGAACGGCGGGCCGGCGCAATTGCGCCGGCTCGCTTTGTTGCCTTTCACTCCGTGAAAGAGCATCTGCCGATAACCGTCTTGCGTCAGCGATAGTTTTTCAGCGAATCGTCGCCTTAAATTCAATGCACTGGCATAGCCCATTAGTCTCTACACAAAAATGCTAGCAAGATAAGTTCGCTTTAGGACGGAGATTGGGTCGTAAGAAGGCAATGGTATGGCCGGGTGCGTAAACTTGCAATGTACGCCGAAGGCGTTCCATACCACAGCCCAGGGTCGACGCGCAGCGGCGCACCCTGGGTTTACAAAGAAATAAATCGGTTACCGCGAAGCGGTTACACAAGTAGCTAGGATATCGTTTTGCACAAACTCCGGCAGGAATATAACCACTTCGTGGTAACCGGTTGGATGAGATGCTAACCCCTGGTGCGCTGCGCGACCTGGGGCTGCGGTGTTAAACGCTTTCGGCGTATTTGTGGCAATCTGCAAGCTAGCAAAGATGTGTAGATACTTATGGGCGGAGCCAGTGGCACACGGCATGCTTCTTAGTGATCCGTTTTGCACGGTCACGTCTCTGGCGTCCAAAGCCTCGCTGAACGCGGCTCGGTTTCCGTGGCACCTCCAATTCGTCGTGCTTTGATCCTAACGTACGGGGCGACGAACTGACTGCGGTGAGCAAATGTCCCAACGGCTGCATCCTCCTTGGCATGCAGCGGTTCGCTCAGATCCTCGATCACAAATCCGCTACGGCAGAGGTGCCCGACTAGTTCTTCCCACCGGTGTAAGAACTCGAGTGTGCCCGGCTCGCGGTGCTGGCTGCCGACGACCGGAGGCAACGGGCCGCTGCGATAGTATGGCTCGATTAGTTCGTACCCTTGCACGGCGGCACGAGTGTCAGCCTGCAAGCTAGCTGGCTGTTTGTGCTGACTGATGTAGATTCCACCAGATCGCATGACCCGAGCAACTTCGCGATAGACCTTGGCAATGTCGGGCACATAGCAAGTACTCACCGGCTGCACGACCAGGTCGAACTGCGCGGTGCCGAGCATCGATAGATCATCCATCGAAGTCTCGACCGCATGGATATTTAACTGCCGTTCGGTCGCCACTTGCCGATCGAGCGCCAGCATCTCAGGACTGAGATCGACCACGGTAACGATGGCACCGGCCGCCGCGTAGAGTGCGCTCTGTCGACCACCGCCGGCGGCCAGGCAAAGCACCTGTAGCCCAGAGATATTGCCGATCCAACCGTCGTTATTGATCGCCCCGAGTGGGCTGCAAAAGTCCTCATCGCGTGCTGGTTTGGTATGCCGTTGTTGCTGCCGGACAAAAGTGTCCCAGGCACGGCGGTTTTGGTCGAGATGTGACATGAGCTTTGCAATCGAAACAAAAAATTCCCTGCGAGCCAAGCTAAACAAAACTGGCCCGCAGGGAAAGGAGTGTACATGTTACGTAGTAGGCACGGTCCCCGTGCCGTTAAACAATGTCTGAGTTTGAATTGCAACACTCCGATACGCTGCGGTTTGTATTCCCGGTCAAGCTAACCTTAAGAACCTAGCCGGACTTGTTCCATCACCTCAGCTCGCCCGCGGCTGCGGCACGGGGACCGTGCCTGCTACTTTGTCTGTCGCCGTCGCATCGCAAGTAGCCCCGCTCCTGCCAGACCGAGTAGCACGAACGTCGCTGGTTCCGGTATCGGAACCGGCGCGGTGCCTTGACCCCAGCCGCCGAGCACTGCATTCAGATCATCCTGCCCAACAAAGCCGTCACCGCTTGGATCTCCAAATGTCCAGTCCCCTTCGGTGACATCCTCCCCCCAATGACCAAGGATAATGTTCAAATCGTCTTGGCCGACAAAGCCATTACCATCGAGATCACCAGCAAGCGGCGCATCGGTAAGCAGCAAATCGTCCAGGGCAAAGTAAGCGGGCGTGTTCATCCCAAACGTCCCATTATCGCTGGAGGTGAACGAGAAGACTAACTTGCGGGCAACTGCCAACGACTGGAGGTCGACTGTTTCCCAAGTGTCGCGGACGTAATCATCGTTGTCTTCGGTGAAGCGGTAGTCGGCCAGATAGAAATCAACGGGCGTGCCGGCTGGGCTATCGGTTGCATCCAGCCCGGCGATGGTGAGCTTGAAGAAATCGGGATAGTTGGTCTCCACCGGTTCGGTCTCAGGATTGTCACCAAATGGCCTGGAAAACTGATTTCCATTGAGCATCGTGAGTGCTGCATAAGTGTTGTTCGTAATCTTCACCGAGATCGGCGACGTGCCCGGCGGCAACTCCAAAGCACGCGAGGTGCCGATGGTTCCAAAGGCGATGGCGTAGTTGGAAGATCCGCCCGCACCACTGCCGGCGAAGGCACTGAACTCATTGGTGAACTCGGGGGTGGTGGTATCGGTATCACGGGAGTAGGCCCAGCCGTTCCATGATCGGTAGAAGAATTCACCGAACTGCTCAATCACGTGTTCGTTTTTGAACGTCGCTCCCCCGGAGACAAATGAGCTGGGATAAGTGCCCACGGGGGCATCCGGTGGTGGGGTACCATTTACATGGTTTATTCCTTCGGGAAACGTCAGCTCTTCGAAATCAATGTTTGCTGCCGAGGCCGCGGAGGCCAACATGCCAAGGGCCAAGGCTGCCGCAGTTGTCCACACGATACGCATGTTAATACTCCGTGTTTTAAAAACGAGTGTGTTATTTGGTTGAGTGCTGATCATTTGCCGCAGTAAAATAACCGGAGAGGTTCTTCGTGAAATCGTGTCACAGGCCATTCACGACTTCCCCTCTGGCTCGAGTACACAGCGCCGCGAGGATTTGCTTATTCAATTCTTCGGAAAGAAAATGAACCGAGCCATCGGCCATCACCCCTTGCGCGCCGCCGGTGTGGGCGCTGCCGATTTCGTTGTCGGTTCCTTGTGCCGCATTGATCGCATACGCCTGGTCAAACAGATTTCTACCGTTGATCCACTGTGCGTCGTAAAAGAAGGTGTCTTCGGCCACGATCAATGTCTTGGACAAGCCGTCACGAATCTGGGAAATTGTGATCGCTTTATCGTGGATCATGATCCCTTTTTCCGGAGTATTGGGACTGCGGATCGATTCGCCGTTGATCCCCCCGTAGTCGCAGACGCCGCGCCCTTGCAGCAGAGACGATTCGCGCGTCGAACCGGGGCAACGATAGACCGGTAGTACAGTCGTGGCGGCGGTCGCATTGGCCGTGCTATCAAATGCTGTGTTCAGGTCGAGCTGGTTGAATAGCGTCGACTCTTCCAGTTGCGGCAAAATCCAGGCTGACCAGGCCAATTGTCGAAATGCCGTGTCGCTCCCCGGTCGCCACTCGGTGCAACCGACAGGAAACTGCTTATGAACATGGTGGTAAGCGTGCAGGGCGATGCCGATCTGCCGCAGATTGTTCTGGCAAGCTGTTCGTCGCGCCGCCGCACGTGCAGTTTGGACGGCCGGCAACAGCAGCGAGATCAAGATGCCAATAATCGCAATCACCACCAGCAGTTCGACCAGTGTAAAGCCCCGCGCGGTTAGCGCAGCGCGACTTCGCAGTGTTGATAGCTCAGGCTGGAAGTGAGTGTGCGTCATGTTTTGGAAGTCAAGTTAGTTTGCGCGGTACGTGCAAATGCCAACGGCAGTACACGTATGAATCAGCAAATCCACTTCGCAGCTAACTGTTCACAACGACTGTGCCTGGCAATCCGCGGCAAGCTCAAACTGACAGGTCGAGCGCGCATGATGGCGCAGCGATCAAGCCGATTCGAGCCACACTTAAGTGTCAAACACAGGTGTCAAAACAGCAACCGACCAGGCTCTGAACCCTCGCAGAGCACTGCATCCACGGTGCGTTGGTAGGTCTTCTGACTCCCGAGCTGAATCGACCAGGCCTTCTCATTCGAGCAATCTGCCAGCGATCCGAAGATCAGCAACTTGCCGAACAATGGCCAACTAGAAGGGCCGATTCATTAACACTCGGTTACAGCGGCGGGGCCGTCTCGGAATAGGTTCAGGAACGAAAAGTTCCTTTACCGCACCGAAGTTCCCTGTTTTCCGACCACCAGACAAAGGGGGTCGAATCACCAACACACAACCAGTCAGGGAATATAGCTAGCTTGTCCAGTCATGTCAAATCGGGAATCATTCAACGACTTTGTACTTTACCAGAATGGTACTTATGGCTGCCAAAAGGATGCCATTCACTATTCGATTCAGACGGATGATTCCCCCTTCGTTCTTTCGTTCTGAGCGGGCCACTTCACAACGCAACCTTGGTCCCGTGCCATCAGGATGGTTTGCCCCTGCAAAGGGATCCACGCATTTCCGCCGTGCTAGCTCCGCGACTTCGTTGTGTCGAGCCGTACTGTGCGACTTGATTGGTGAGGCTAGTTATTTCACCTCGACCGGCAAAATCACCAGGATATCGGGCCAGAGGTGTTTTTAGCCCACAAAGGAATTAACGCCAAATGGACGGCGATTTGTGCCGCTTTCTGCGAAACTCCCGAAATGGTCATGCAAAAAAACTCAACAAACTGCTCGCGAGTTCTGAAAAAACGGAGTATCATGACAAGGCCGGGGGATTCATAGTCGGACTGCGCCTGCCGTCGCGAATTTCGCTCAGTATAAATGAAGTCGTATTTGCGACACAGTGCGCTTGTCCGTTGCTGCAACACGACCAATGCAAACAAGGGTGGTCACTGATGGCTAATAATCGAAGAGTACTCTGGATCGCCTTGTTGTTGATGACTGCGGCGGTTAGTTCAGTGGGAACTGCTGCTGCCTCTCAAACGATGGAAGAGCCATTTATCGGTGTTCGTCATTATCAAGAGGTACTCATTTCGCCACGCCCGTTGTTTATCAATGTGGTCGAGATCGACCTGAGCGCGCCGGGCCTCAGCTTCAAGGTGACGCCGCGCGGCCCTGCCCCGCAACCCGATGTCGGTGGCCAGCTTCAAGAGACGCAGTTGCAAACGACGCGCGCCTTTGCCGATCAACAGGGTATGCAAGTGGCGATCAACACCTCGTTCTTTTCTGCCGAGCTGGCGGGCTGGGCAAATAATCTCGGCCTCACAGCATCGAATGGCGACAAGTACTCTCCCTGGCAACCGCCGTGGGATGTCGGCTTTGATGATGCTCTGAATATCACTTCATCGAATCAAGCGGCGATTGTTACCATGCCGGGAAGTATTCCGACCGGGTTTGAAACCAATCCCACTGTGCCACTGTACAACACTGTGACCGGTAGCCATCGTCTATTGAACAATGGCACGAACGTGGCCGCCCCGCCGTCGTCAGATAATTTAACGCAGATCCACCCACGCACGGCGGTCGGCGTGACCAGCAATAACAAGCTGATCATGATGACGGTCGATGGCCGGCAGAATGGATTTAGCGAAGGGGTCAATCTAGTTGAGCTGGCCAATCTGATGCAGAGCTATGGCGCGACCAACGCGATCAACCTGGACGGGGGTGGATCGACGACGATGGCCATGAACTACTATGGCGATACCACGTCGACCGGGGCCAGTCGTGTGACGCAGTTGGTGAATTCGCCAGGGGGTCCAAGCAATGTTTCTAGTGAGCGTGCCGTCGGTGCCAATCTCGGTGTTTATGCGCAGGCGAATCCATACTATACGCCGCACACGTCCATCCTAACGCCAGGAGGCGGGATCCAAATTGCTGACGGATTTGATTTGACCGAGGGACGTTTTACTGGTGGACCTACGGCGTCCGGTTCAACCTTTGGCATATCCTCGACTAGCTCGACAATCGATCGAGTGTTGAACGAGAATTATCATGCCAACGGCTCACAGCGTCTGGCGATTCAGTCGCTCAGCAATTCCACCCCCGGCTGGGGAGTACGCCATTTGTCCAGTAGTGGAACGCCAGCCAGCAATGTATCGATACCATCGAGCGGTTACGTTGGTTTTATGATGAAGGCGTTGGACACCGGTCTTACACCGGGTGATATCAAGGTCTCGCTGCTGATGGACGATGGCAGTGCAATGGAGCAAGGAACTTCGCTCGACGTCATTATGGACGGGGGCTGGCACTTGTATCAATGGAATCTGGCTGACGCGAGTTTTTGGAACAGCTTCAGCGGTGGAAATGGCCAGATCGATGCCAGCAACGTGACAATCGACAGCTTATGGGTCACGTCGAATAAGAACGTCGATACGATCCTGTTCTGGGATGTGGTCTCGTTTAATCCCAATGGAGATCTCAGTGCGATGGCCCCGGAGCTATTGTACGGCGATCTCGATGGCGATGGTTTCGTCGGCCAGAATGATCTGAACAAAGTGCTTGCGCGCTGGGGAACAAACGTCAGCAGCGGGAACTGGGTACTAGGCGATCCCAGCGGCGATGGGTTTGTTGGACAAGATGACCTCAATCAAGTTCTCGGTAATTGGGGGCAAGGGACACCACTGGTCGAAGCTGTGCCAGAACCAACAACTTGGCTGCTGATGTGCCTGGCAGGAGTGGGACTGCTCGCAATGCGACGCAGAGTGCGCATTGTCTAGTGCATCGTCACGAACAGGAATTCGGGTGCCACTGCTGCCTGCCCTCGCGAAGGCGGGGGGCTTGCCCAGCAGTGCTTTGAACTGACGGCGATTGCAACCCGAAAATTAAGGCGTGACTCTGCACTAGTGGCGCATTCCGGCATATTACTGTCACCGCATCCATTGTCATGCGCATCTAGCAGTAGCCCGTTGCGAATTGATTGTTTCCGGTTCGTTTCTGTTCAATCTGTCAATTAGCCAAGAGGGGCCAATATGTTTTGCCGTTCATTAGTTCAGCTCGCTTCGCTGTTCATTGTTGCGTCCGCATGTCATTTTGTATGTGCGGCAGCACCGGCCAGTCCCACCAGTTCCGTTGAAGTCGCCAACCAGTTTTTTGTGGCGATGCAGGCGAAGGATGTTGATGGTCTGGTTAAACTTACCGCACCGACCAAGGGGCTGCCCGATGGTGCCGTGAAGCAGACGTATGAACAAATGCTTTCGCGCGCGACACCGGTCGCGAAGACAGAAACAGTGGCACACTTGCAAACCGACATTGCGGCGGTGGTCGTTTTCCGCGAACACAAACGGACTGCGCTTGCGCGGATCGACCTCGACCCAATGTACATGGTCAAGCGTGATGGCAAATGGCTGGTGCTGCATAAGCTGACGAAGTATGGCACCAAGAATCAGGATCTGACCGAAGCGGAACTGGCCAGCTTTGAAAAACTGGGTGCGTGGTTAAAGGAGCAGAAGCCGAAGTTGGTGGAGATATTGAAAGATAGTCCTTAGTTCTCACGTCGCATTAGACGGTACGACGAAAGACACGACGACTGCCCGATACCAGAAACGCTCCGGTCAGCAAGAGCGCTACGGTAGTTGGTTCTGGCACGGGCTGCGTCACGAGCCTGACGTTGTTGATTCCGTAGTCGACGTGCAGATGATAGCCGCCAAATGTGCCGACGATGGCACCGTCGGCCAGCCCGGCGAAGCTTCCGCTGACGCCGCCGGTCGCGGTGAGAATCTCAAACGACTGATTGTCTCCCAACACAAAATCATCGAACAGCGAGACGTTGAGCGAGCCGCCTAACTGCGCGGTGCCGAATATGGATAGCCGGTCATACTCGGTTCCTTGTAGCAGGCCGCCGAGCTCAATATTTAAGGCACCACCGGCGCTTTGCGTGTAGCTGCCGCCAAATGTTAGTAAGCCAGGTGAGTTGCCGGGGGAGATGTTGCCGTTGTTGATGATGTTGCCAACGATGGTGCCTGCGTGCCCGGTGATGGTTCCGCCGGGATGCACCATAAGTGTTCCATCGGCGTCGACTCGACCGCGGTTTTCGACTCTGAGCAGTGCGGCACCCTCAGAAGCATTGACGATAGTTGTTCCACCAAGCACAAGGTCGTTCGCAATCTCCCACATTGAACCAACCCCGGTTACGGT
>Ga0163150_10006516_pt1 | contig 14228 bp, 15 predicted proteins | sample OliLakLV19P2IB_FD_148628 | JGI IMG/M metagenome (GOLD analysis project Ga0163150, IMG submission 148628) | Freshwater microbial mat bacterial communities from Lake Vanda, McMurdo Dry Valleys, Antarctica - Oligotrophic Lake LV.19.P2.IB | ecosystem: Environmental > Aquatic > Freshwater > Lake >...
ACTTCGAGGAGTGCTTCAGCTCGCGCTGCGTCGCGAACGCCACCACCCGACTGCACCTTGGCCGAGACCTGATTGCAAATCGACCTGATCGCGTCCCGGTTCGTGGCGATGCCCGAACGCGCGGCGTCGAGGTCGACGACATGGATCCAGCGGGCGCCCGCGGCCTCGAAGCGCTGGGCGACCGCGACCGGGTCGTCGCTGTACTGCGTCTCGCGGTCGTAGTCGCCTTGTTGCAGGCGCACGACTCGTCCGTCGCGGAGGTCGATAGCCGGGTAGAGGTCCATCACGGCGCGTCGACGAAGTTCTGGAGGAGCCGGAGTCCGGTCGTGCCGCTCTTTTCGGGGTGGAACTGCGTCGCCCATACCGGCCCCTGTTCCACCGCCGCCGCGAACCGGCGGCCGTACTCGCACCACGCGGCGACGACGGCACCGTCGTCGGGACTCGGTGCGAACGTGTGCACGAAGTACAGCCATGCGGGGTCGGGCAGGCCCGCCGCGAGGCGGCTCCCCGGGACAACCTCGAGCGTGTTCCAGCCCATCTGCGGGAGCCGCACGGTCGCCGGGAGGCGTGTCACCCGGCCCGCGACGACGCCGAGCCCCGCGACGTCGGGCGATTCGTCACTCGATTCGAACAGCATCTGCATGCCGATGCACACGCCGAGGAACGGGCGCCCGTCGGTCGCAGCTTCCTTCGCTGCGGGTTCCAGCCCGGAGTTCCGCAGCGCGGTCATGCACGCGCCGAACGCCCCGACCCCCGGGAGCACGACCTTGTCGGCCCGAGCAATCTCGCCCGCGTCGGACGTAAGCCGCGCGTCAGCCCCGAGGTGCTGCAACGCCTTCTCAGCCGAGCGGAGGTTCCCGATCCCGTAGTCGATGACAGCGATCATGGGTTCAACTGCTGAGCGTGCCCTTGGTCGAAGGCACCTGGGTTCCCTCGACGCGCACCGCGTCGCGCAACGCTCGCGCAACACCCTTGAACGACGCCTCGATCACATGGTGGCCGTTCTTGCCGCTGACACTGCGCAGGTGCAACGTGACGCGCGCCCCGTCGACGAAGCCCTTCCAGAACTCCTCGGCGAGCTGCGGGTCGAAGGTGCCGATCCACTCCGAGATCGGGTCGACGTCGTACACGAGGAACGGGCGCCCCGAAAGATCGAGCGCCACCTGCACCAGGGCTTCGTCGAGGGGAACCAGCGCGTTCGCGAAACGGCGCACACCGACCTTGTCGCCCAGCGCCTCGCGCAGCGCGTTGCCGACGACGATGCCGACGTCCTCGACCGTGTGGTGCAGGTCCACGGAGAGGTCGCCCTCGGCCCGCACGGCGAGGTCGAAGCCGGCGTGCTTGCCGAGTTGTTCGAGCATGTGGTCGAAGAACGCAATGCCGGTCGCGACCTCGGTGGTGCCCGAGCCGTCGACGTCCAGCGTCACCGCGACATTGGTTTCCTTCGTTTCGCGGTGGAGTTCGGCTCGACGGGTCACATCTTCTCCTGAAGTGATTCGCGTAGCGCGGCGAGGAACGAGTCGTTCTCGGCGGGAGTACCGACGGTGATGCGCAGGCAGCCTTCGACGCGGGGCCAGCGCGAGAAGTCGCGCACGAGGACACCCCGGTCGAGTAAACGCTGCCAGAGCGCGTGGGCGTCGCCGTCGACCCGTACGAGCAGGAAGTTGGCGCCCGACGGGAAGACCGTGAGAGCGGGTTCGGCGGCGAGCGCGGCGACGAGGCGGCCCCGCTCCTCGACGAGGGACGCGACGCGTTGCTCCATCTCGGCGCGGAACTCGAGCGCGAGCGTGCCCGCGAGTTGGGTCGGCACCGACAGTGCGTACGGAAGCAGAACCTTCTCCAGCTCTTCGACCACCCACGACGGCCCGACCGCGAACCCGAGGCGGACGCCGGCCAGTGACCAGATCTTCGAGTAGGTGCGGACGACGACGACGGGCCGCTCGTCATCGACCAATTCGAGCGCGCTCCACGGGGCGAACTCCCCGTACGCCTCGTCGACCACGAGCAGGGCACCGTGCGCAGCGGCCGCGTCGGCGACGCGCAGGACCGTGGCGCGGTCGTCGACCGTTCCCGTCGGGTTGTTCGGACTGCACAGGAACACCACGGCCGGCTTGGTCGCGGCGATAAGCGCGACAGCCGCGTCGGCATCGATCGAGAAGTCGTCGGCGCGCTCGGCGTTGCACACGCCGGTCGACGTGATGCGGGCGATGTGCGCGTGGAGCGCGTACGTCGGCTCGAACATCGCGGCCGTGCGACCCGGTCCGCCGTACGTCAACAACAGCGTCTGCAGCACCTCGTTGGAACCGTTGGCACAGAAGATGCGCTCGACCGGTTGCCCGAGAAACGCACCCAACGCCCCGCGCAGCGCACCGGCAGCCCGATCGGGATACCGGTTGAACGGCACGGCGCGCAGTTCCTCCGCCCAACGTTCGACGAACGCCGCCGGCGGCGCGACCGGGCTCTCGTTCGTATTCAGCCGGACCGCCACGTCGACCTGGGGCGAGTGGTATCCGTCGAGCGCGCGCAAGTCGTCACGCGGGAGCGGTCGGTCGCTCACGGCTTTCTCCGCGACTCCCGCAGGCGGATCGATGCGGCGTGTGCGGCGAGGCCTTCGGTGTCGGCGAGGAGCGTCACGTACGGAGCGACACGCGCGAGCGCGTCGGCGTCGGCGGTCACGACGTGGACGCGTTTCTGGAAACTCGATACCTGGAGCGCGCTCGCGAAACGCGCGGCACCGCCTGTGGGCAGCACGTGATTCACACCCGCGGCGTAGTCGCCGAGCACGGCCGGGGAATCGGAGCCGACGAAGACCGCGCCCGCGTTGCGCACGCTGAGCACCAGCATGTCGGCGTTCTCGCACATCAGTTGCAGGTGTTCGGGCGCGATCGCGTTGGCCACGTCGATCGCGGCATCGGGCCCGTCGACGAGGAACGCGCGCCCACCGAGTGTCAGCGTCGCTTCCGCGTCGCCCCGCCGTGGGGTGTTGACGACGAGTTGTTCGAGAGCCCGGTCGACCTGGGCGAGTACGGACTCGTGCCAGGATATGACGACGGCCCCGCCGCCCGGCCCGTGTTCGGCCTGCGCGAGCAAGTCGGCGGCGACCAACTCGGGATCGACGGAGTCGTCGGCAATGATCGCGACATCGGACGGGCCCGCCAGCGCGTCGATGCCGACGTGTCCGAACACCTGGCGCTTGGCTTCGGTGACGAACTGGTTGCCCGGTCCGACGATGACATCGACGGGCGCGATCGACTCGGTTCCATACGCAAGGGCGGCGATCGCCTGCGCGCCGCCGACGCGGTAGACCTCGTCGACGCCCGCGATCGCGGCCGCGGCGAGCGTCGCGTCGGGTACAAGTCCGCCGTCGGCCGGGGGCACGCACAGCGCGACTTCGGGAACACCTGCCACCCGGGCCGGCACCGCGGTCATGAGGACGCTCGACGGATACACGGCCCGGCCACCAGGCACGTAGCAACCGGCCCGACCGACCGGGACGATGAGTTCGCGCACCGAGATGCCGGAGCGTTCGTGGCGGGCTTCGTTGGTGCGCTGGGCTTCGTGCCAGGCGAGGATCTGGTCGCGGGCGAACTCGAGGGCGAGGACCAGGTCCGGGTCGATGCGGTCGAGAGCGGCCGCGCAGGCCTCGTGCGGGACCCGGATGTTTTGGATGCGACAGCCGTCGAACCGTTCGGTCAGGTCGCGCAGGGCGGCGTCGCCCCGGTCGCGTACCGCGGCGATGATCTCGCGGACCGCGCCCGCGACATCGGGATCGTCGCCACGGGTGCCCGCCGCGAGCAGCGGTTCGAAGGGCCCGGAGAAGCCGCGGAGGTCAGTACGAGCAAGCATGGCGAACGACCCATCCTATGTTCGGGGTTCCGCAACCTCGTCCGGAATAGTGGGCCCTCGTCCTGAATACTGGGGCCCATGACCGCGTCCACCGACCTTGCGCTCCTGTCGAGCATCGCCGCCCAGATCGACGAGCTGGCCGCTCGGGTCACCGACATGGCCGAACGCTACGGGCGCACACCCGACTCGTCGGTCGCGTCCGAGCTGTTCGGCGCCGAGCGCTCGCTTCTCGCCTCCCGCCGTCAGATCGACCGGGCCCGGAGCACCCTTGGCGAATCGGTGTAGTCGGAATGGCGGGGCTCGGTGTCAGACCTTGCCCGCGGAAGGGCAGATGTCGGCGAGTGCGCACGTCGCACAGCGCGGGCGCCGGGCGATGCACACCTGCCGGCCGTGCTCGATCAGCCGCAACGACAGCAGTCCCCATTCGCCGGCCGGGACCATTGCTCCCAGGTCATGCTCGATCTTCACCGGGTCGGTCTCGTTGGTGAGTTTCAGCAACCGTGACAACCGGGTGACGTGCGTGTCGACGGGGAGCCCGGCAAGCCCGAACCACACCGACCGCACGACGTTGCCGGTCTTGCGGCCGACACCCGGCACGGTGACGAGATCGCCGAGATCGCTCGGCACCTCGCCGCCGTAGGTGTCTTCGAGGGCCTGAGCCATGCCGATGAGACTCTTCGTCTTCGCTCGGAAGAACCCCGTCGACTGGATGATCACCTCGACCTCGGCCGGGTCGGCGTGCGCGAGGTCGGCCGGGGTCGGATATTTCGCGAACAAGGTCGGCGTCACCATGTTGACCCGCGCGTCGGTGCATTGCGCCGACAGAATCGTCGCGGCGAGCAGTTCGAAGGCATTCGTGTGGTCGAGCGCGCAGCGCGCGTCCGGGTACAGCGCCCGCAGGCGGTCGACAACGAGCGGAGCGCGGGCTTTCGCGCCTCGGGGTCGAGCCATGCGGTCACGGTACCGTGAGGGCGTGACGACAACCGGCGAGGCAATCGCGCGCATCGAGGACGCGGCCCGCGCCGTCGACGGTCATGCGTCCCTCGGTGACGCGGTCTGGCGCGACCTCGCCGATCCGGCGCCGGACTCGGCCGGGTTCTTCGCGGGCGATCGGGCGTATGTGCATGTCGCCCGCAGCGACACGTTCACACCCCGACACTGGACCGTCGGCGTCGTGGTGCATCCCGACGCGCGCGGCGGACCCGATCGCCACGAGCTCCTCGAAGCCGCGACGCTGCATGTCGCCGCGCACGGCGGCGGACGCATGGTCGTGTGGGTCTTCGGCGCGAGCGACGCGGACGACATCGATCTGGTCGCGTTGGGTCTGGTCCCTTCGCGCGGGTTGCACGAGATGCGCGTGCCGCTTCCGATCGACGAGAAGCCGCAGTGGCCGCCGGGTGTCACGGTGCGGACGTTCGTCGCGGGCGACGACGAAGATGGCTGGCTCGTCGTGAACAACCGCGCGTTCGACAACCATCCCGAGCAAGGCGGGTGGATCAAGGAAACGCTCGCGCGTCGCATGCGCGAACCGTGGTTCGACCCGTCGCTCTTCTTCCTCGCGTCCGACCACGACGGTCTGGCCGGATACAACTGGCTGAAGGTGCACGAGGCGCAGGGCGACGACCCGGCTCTCGGTGAGATCTTCGTCATCGGCGTCGATCCCCGGGCGCACGGCATCGGGCTCGGCCGTGCCCTCGCCCTCGAAGGCCTCACCGCGGTCGCCGCCCGCGGCCTGACGACGGGGTCGCTGTTCACGGCGGCCGACAACGAACCCGCGCTGCGCCTCTATCGCAGCCTGGGCTTCACCGTGCATCGCACCGACCGTGCCTACGAGCGCGAAGTCGAGCCCGCGTGAGACTCCAGGCGCAAGCCGCATGAAAGACACCTCCCTCTACGGCGCGACCGCCGACGGCCTTGCCGCGTTGCTCACAGAGTGGGGCGAGCCCGCGTACCGCGCCCGTCAGCTCCACGAAGGACTGTGGGAACAGCGGCTTCCGCTCGACGAAATCACGGCGCTACCCAAAGCCCTCCGCGCCCGCATCGCGGAGGAGCTGCCGCTCGCCCTCGAACCGATCGTCGAACAGACCGGCGACGACGGCATGACAAGCAAGTGGCTGTGGCGCGCCGGCACCGCCCAGGTCGAGACCGTGCTCATGCGGTACAAGGACCGAGCGACGGTGTGCGTGTCGTCGCAGGCAGGTTGCGCGATGGGCTGCACATTCTGCGCGACGGGTCAGGCCGGCTTCGAACGCCACCTCGACGCGGCCGAGATCGTCGAACAGGTGATCCGCGCGCAGCACGCCTCACCGCAGCGCGTGGGCAACGTCGTGTTCATGGGTATGGGCGAACCCCTCGCCAACGTCGACCCGGTACTCGAAGCGCTCACGCGTCTGCACGCCGAACTTGGAATCTCCGCGCGCCAACTGACGGTCTCGACCGTCGGCGTCGTTCCCGGAATCCGCCGGCTGGCCGCGTTCCCGCTGCCGGTGACACTCGCCGTCTCGCTGCACGCACCCGACGACGCACTGCGCGCCCGGCTTGTCCCGTTGAACAACCGCTACCCCATCGTCGACGTGCTCGACGCGGCCCGCGACTACGCCGAGGCCAAAGGCCGCCGCGTGACGTTCGAGTACGCGTGCATCGCCGATGTCAACGACCATCCGCACCGGGCCGACGCGTTGGCCGACCGGCTGACCGGCTTCCGCGGCGGCGCCCACGTCAACCTGATTCCGCTCAATCCGACCACGGAGTTCGGAGGTCGGGCACCCGATCCCGCCCGGTTGAAGCAGTTTGCGTCGAGGCTCACGGCCCGGGGCGTCCACGCGTCGATCCGACGCAACCGCGGCGTCGACATCGACGCTGCGTGCGGGCAACTGCGGTCCCGGAACCCCGCCGAACCGGATACCGCCTCCGCGTCGGCCACAATGAAGCCGTGAACGACTACCGCTGGTTCAATCAGACCCAGCCCCAGACGCTGCAGATCGCCGTCCTGCTGTGCTACTTCAGCGCCGTGTCCGGGCTCATCTTCGGGGTCCCCAACATCGGGATCCTCTCCGTGCTCGCCATCATCGTCGGGCTCGCCGCGGGCGGGTTCGGCATCGCGAACGAGAAGAAGTGGGGATACGCGGTCGCCGTCAGTGCGGCAGTGATCCAGGTCCTGATGTACATCGTGTTGTTCGGGTTCGAGACGTTGAGCAACTTCGGCCTGTTGATCTCGTTCATGTTCGACGCCGCGCTCCTCGCCCTCCTCGTGCACCCGATGAGCCGCGACTACCAGCGCATCTGGTTCCGCTGAACGACGCTCGTGTGCGGACGCAGCGGAGTCCCGCTCGCCGAAGGCCGCGCGGATCGCAGCGAAGGGAGCCATAGTCGTGTGCGACACGCTCTGCGTCCGGACCGCGGGCGGCATGCTGTTCGCCAAGAACTCGGATCGCTCGCCGAACGAGGCGCAGGTCGTCGAGGGGTACGCGCGCCGGTCGGCCGGATCCGCGCTCGCGACGCAATACCTCACGCTGGCCGATGCGGGCGCGCACGCGCTGATCGGCTCCCGGCCCACGTGGCTCTGGGGTTTCGAGCACGGCGTGAACGAGCACGGCCTCGCAGTCGGGAACGAGAAGATCTGGACAGTCGAGGATCCGCGCACCTTCCCGCCCGCACTGATCGGCATGGACCTCGTGCGCCTCGCGCTCGAACGAGCCACCACTGCCGACGCCGCCCTCGACGCGTTGAGCGCGCTGCTCGAACGGCACGGCCAGGGCGGCAGCGGCGAACCCGACGCGGACGATCCGTACTTCTCGTCGTTCATGCTCGTCGACGCGCACGGCGGGTGGGTGGTCGAGACCACCGGGCGGGCGTGGGCGGCCCGGCCGGTCGGCGACGGGACCTCGATCTCGAACCGCATCTCGCTCGGCACCGACTGGACACGCGCCGCGGCGACCGTGCCCGCCGGTACCGACGTCGACACGTGGCGCAGCCCCCGCACACCGACCGGCCTCGCCGACGGGAGGCTCGCCGCGACGCGCGCGTGCGCCGTTCACACTCCGCCCGTCGACGCGCGAACGGTTGCGGCCACGCTGCGCCATCACGGTGAGCGCCCGTGGGGTGCACCCGGCGCCGATGTGCACGACGTGGCGCCGGTACCAACCGGCGTCACCGATGACTGGACCGGCGTCACCGTGTGCATGCACGTCCGTGACTACCAGGCGACAACCGCGTCGATGATCACCGAACTGTCGACTGACGGACGGCAACGGGCGTGGTTCGCGCTCGGCAACCCGTGTGCGAGCGTGTTCCTGCCTGCGTTCCCACCAGACGTTCCCGCCGCGCTGGGAGTACCGGAAGTGTGGGAGCGGTTCGCGCACGTGTCACGCGCGGTAGAAGCGGATCCCGATCAGCTCGCGAACGTGCGCAACGTTCTCGGCCCGGTCGAGGCCGATCTCTGGGCCGAAGCCGACCTCCTCTGGGACTCGGGCGACCGCGGCCCACTCGCGGCGTTTGCCGAACGCTGCTTCGAGCCCGTCGACGCGGCGCTGTCGAAGCTCGGTACCTGAGCCCTTTCGCTGCCTCCGATCGCTCCCAACTACGGTCACGCGCCTTGGAGTTCAACCTGGCCGACCTGTGGGAACGGGTCGTCGACGTCGTCCCCGACCACCTCGCTCTCGTGTGCGGCGACCGCCGACTGACGTACGCCGAGACCGACGAGCGAGCCAACCGACTCGCCCACGCGCTCGCGGCACGCGGGATCGGCCCGGGCGACCACGTCGCGCTCTACCTCTACAACTCGACCGAATACCTCGAAGCGATGCTGGCCGCGTTCAAGCTGCGCGCGGTCCCGATCAATGTGAACTACCGCTACGTCGAGGAGGAGCTGCGCTACCTCCTCGACGACGCCGACGCCAAGGCCTGTGTCTACGACCCGGAGTTCGCGCCCAAGCTCGCCGCGGTCGGTCCGCGCCTCCCGTTGTTGACGACGACGATCGCAGCCGGAGCCGAGTACGAGTCCGTGCTCGCCGCGTCGGACCCGAAACGCGGGTTCGACCCGCGGTCGGGCAACGACCTGTACGTCCTCTACACGGGTGGCACGACCGGCATGCCGAAGGGCGTGATGTGGCGCCACCAAGACGCTTTCTTCGGTGCGATGGGTGGCGGCGCGAGCGGCGGCACACCGATCACCACACCCGAGGAGATCGGCGAACGGTGCCTGGTCCCCCGCACCCGATGCGTACCCGCGTGCCCGTTCATGCACGGCACCGCGCACTGGATGGCGTTCAGTGCCCTCTTCAGCGGCGGCACCGTCGTGATTCCGGCCGAGCGCGCGTTCGACCCGACCGCACTGTTGCACCTGATCGCCGCCGAGCAGGCAAACTTCCTCGTCATCGTCGGTGACGCCTTCGCGCGCCCGATCGTCGACGCGTTCGACCGCGCCGGGCCTGACATCGACCTCTCGTGCCTGCGCGTGTTGCTTTCCGGCGGTGCGATCCTCTCTCCGACGGTGAAGGGCGCGTTGCTCGAGCGACTGCCGGGCACGCTCATCGTCGACGGTTACGGCGCGTCGGAAACGGGTGGGCAGGGCCAGTCGGTCATCGTGGCGGGCGGCGAGATTCCGACCGCGCCGCGCTTCTTGGTGAACGACGAGACGATCGTGCTCGACGAGGACTTCAAACCCGCGGCCGCGGGCGTGGTCGGACGCCTCGCGCGCCGCGGGTCGATCCCGCTCGGCTACTACAAGGACACCGTCAAGACCGCGGCCACGTTCCCCGTCGTCGACGGCGTGCGCTGGTCGGTACCCGGCGACCACGCGGTCGTCGACGCCGACGGTTGGATCACCCTGCTCGGACGCGGATCGGTCTCCATCAACACGGGCGGCGAGAAGGTGTACCCCGAAGAAGTCGAAGGGGTGCTCAAGGCGCACGCGTCGGTATTCGACGCGGTCGTCGTCGGCGTGCCCGACGACCGGTGGGGTGAACGCGTCGTCGCGGTCGTGCAGAGCCGGCCCGGACAGACTCCGGCGCTGGACGCGCTCCAGGAGCACGCGCGCGCGCACCTCGCCGGGTACAAGGTCCCCCGCGAACTCGTGGTCGTCGACGCGATCGAACGGTCGCCGTCGGGCAAGCCCGACTACCGGTGGGCCCGCGTCGCGGCTACCAGCGCCGCCCAGCCATGAACCGGCTCGCGAACGAGACGAGTCCGTACCTTCGCCAGCATCAGGACAACCCGGTCGACTGGTACCCGTGGGGCGACGACGCGTTCGCGCGGGCACGCGCCGAGGACAAGCCCATCTTCCTGTCCGTCGGCTACTCGGCCTGCCACTGGTGCCACGTCATGGCCCACGAATCGTTCGAAGACCCCGAGATCGCGGCCGTGATGAACAAGCTGTTCGTCAACGTAAAGGTCGACCGCGAGGAACGCCCCGACGTCGACGCCGTGTACATGCACGCGGTGCAGGCAATGACCGGCCGCGGCGGCTGGCCGATGAGCGTCTGGCTCGCGCCGGACGGCCGCCCGTTCTACGGCGGCACGTACTACCCGAACGCCGACCGCCAGGGCATGCCCGGCTTCACGAAGGTGTGCGAGGCAGTCGCCGACGCGTGGAGCGAACGGCGGGGCGAGTTGCTCGAGCAAGCCGAGCGACTGACGGAGGCAATCGACACGCAGTTGCCGCGCCGGGCCGAAGCCGACGAGCTCACGGCCGCGCTCCTCGGAACGGCGTACGAGCAGGTGCGCGCCCAGTTCGAGCCCCGCTACGGCGGCTTCGGGCGGGCGCCGAAGTTCCCGCAGGCGATGGCCCTCGACTTCGTCGCCCGCGTGTTCGTGCGCAACCGCGCGCCGGAGACGCTGGCCATCCTCACGACATCCCTCGACGCGATGGCCGCGGGCGGCATGTACGACCAGCTCGGTGGCGGCTTCGCGCGCTACTCGACCGACGACTTCTGGCTCGTCCCCCACTTCGAGAAGATGCTGTACGACAACGCGCTCCTCACCCGCGCGTACGTGCACGGGTTCCAGGTCACCGGCGAACCGCGCTACCGGCGCGTCGTCGAAGAGACGATCGGGTACGTACTGCGCGACATGGCGCACCCGGAGGGTGGGTTCTTCTCCGCCGAAGACGCCGACTCGGAAGGCGTCGAGGGCAAGTTCTACTGCTGGGACCTCGCCGAGATCGACCACATCGCCGGTGCCGACGCGGCCGAGGTCATCCGCTACTACGGCGTGACCGAGGCCGGGAATTTCCTCGACCCGCACACCGGGTTCCGCGGCAACATCCTGCACGTCGTGAACCGCACCGAGGAGCCGTCGGACGCGATCCTCCGCGCCCGCGAGCGCCTCTTTGCGCAGCGCGCGACGCGCGTGCGGCCCGGGCTCGACGACAAGGTGCTGCTCGGCTGGAACGCCATGTTTCTCGACGCGCTCACCGAAGCCGCGGCGGCGTTCGACCGCGCCGACTGGATGGACCGCGCCCGCACCAACGCCCGCTTCCTCCTCAGCGAACTGCAACGACCCGATGGCCGCCTGCTCCGCTCGTGGCGCGCGCCGTACCTCGCGTACGCCGAGGACTACGCCGCGCTGCTCGAAGCGCTGTGCACGCTCGCCGAGTACGACGACCCCGCCTGGCTGCGCGACGGGCGCCGCATCGCCGACGCGCTCGTCGACCTCTTTCACGACGGCGAAAACGGCGGGTTCTTCTCGACCGGGCGCGACGCCGAAGAACTCATCGTCCGCCCGAAGGATCTCTTCGACGACGCGACGCCGGCGGCCAACTCGCTCGCCGCACACGGACTCTTGCGGCTCGCCGCGCTCACGGGCGACACCGGCTACGAGCGGTACGCCGTTGAAGTGCTGCGTCTCGTTGCGCCCGCGATGACCACCCACCCCACGCACTTCGCCCACGCGCTCGCCGCGCTGGAGCGCTACGTCACGCTGCCGCTCGAGATCGCGATCATCGGCCCGACCGATGATCCGGCCACCCGGGCGCTGCGCGCCGAGGTCACCCACCGGCTGCTGCCCGCGTCGGTGGTGCTGGTCGCACCCGAGGCCGACCCCGCGAACCCGCTTCTCGCCGACCGCACACTCCGCGACGGCGCGCCCGCGGCGTACGTGTGCGAGGCGTACGCGTGCCGCCGGCCCGTCACCACGCCCGAGGAACTCCGCACTCTGCTCGACGAGACCCTCGCAGGTCGCGTTCGCTAGCAGGCGGCGACGTAGGAACCGGCGGCGAGTTCTTCGGCGACGGCCCAACCGAACGCGATCATCGCCTGGCCGCGCTTGGGTTCGAGGTCGCCGACGAGCGAAACAATCTTCGATCCGCCGGTGGCCTTGATGCTGCTCGCGTCGAGGACCGGTACGCACGGAGGCTTGCGGCCCTTCACGGCGATCGTGAACGCGCGGTCGTCGAAGTACCCATCGAGGCCATAGCGCTTCGCCAAACGGCGGCCCCACGCGCGATCTTCGCCGTTGGCCGTGTAGCCCGGCCGCGGGCAAACGTTCGCGTACGTCTGGAGCAACGTGTACGCGCTCGGCTGGCACAAGCGGGTCGCGACGAGTACGTCCTCGTCGGGGAACGAGATCGCGGCTCGGCGAGAAAGTTCACCCGTCAGTGCTTTCAACACTGCGGGCGCGGTCTTGCCTTTGCGCGCGACGCCGGTGCCCCAGAGGATCGACGGCGTGCCACCGATGCGTTCCAACGACCCGAGCATCAGTCCTTGAAGCTCACCGTCGAACTGCGCGTAGACGGCGAGTGGGAACTGTTCGACCTGATGATCGAGCTCTTCGTCGCTGACCGGAAGGCCGGCAGCAAGCAGCAATTGACCGAACTCATCGAGCTCGGCGGGCTTCAGCGAGACGGAATCACGGGACTCAACGTTCATCGCCAATCCATTGTGGCCGAAGCACACCCATGAGCGAAAGTCGGGTTCGCGAACTACCGCGCTCCGCGCGCACGTGCGCGCGACATGTCCCAGTACGCCTTCAGGGTGACAATCCGCCCGTCGTCTCCGATATCGAAGATTTCCACCGCATCCATCTCCATCGTGGCGCCGCCGACGACCGTGTGGATCTCGAACACCATCGCCGCCTCTGACCCCGCGACGATCACATCGCTCGGGCGCAGCTCGATGCGCTCGGCCAGCTCGTGTACCTGGTCCCAGAAGGCCCCAATGCCCTCGTGGCCGACGTGGGGCGGTTGACCGACGGGATCGTGCCAGACGGCTTCCGGGTGGAACAGGGCCAGCACAGCGGCCCGGTCCGCGTTGTTCGTGCCCGCGACGTAGGCGTCGACGACCGCCTTGACCGCTTCGTGACTCGCCACGGACGCCAAGTTAGCCACGACAGCTCATGTAGCACCGCCGGACCTCGCGATTCACCAGTTCCGAGCGCGACCCAGGCACTGCGGTCTTCGCCCGCAATGACGCCGATCTCCGACAGGGTGTTGGTCAATTGCGACAATCCGGCGACGATCACGGCTCGGTGATGCGGGTTCGAGCGCGCGACGTCGGCGCCGTCGGGAATGCCGAGGCATTCGTACACCATCGGATCGATGCTCATCTCGGCGACCCCGGCCACGACGAACGGCGCGGCGTCGGCGACCGCCCGCCGTTCCTCGGCCGCGAGCTGCGGCCAGAGTTCGGCGAGGTAGGTCTTCGCGAAGCTCACGTGACGCGCCTCTTCGAGCACGTGCAGACGCGCGATCTGGCACGAGACCGCGTGCACACATTCGTCGCGCATGGTCTTGCGGTTGATGTGGTCGAGCAGCTCTGCGACCGCGAGGATCAGCAGATACGACGTCGCGGCCCGGCTCGGAGTGCGCAGCCAGTCGCTGTACGCGCATGTCGACGGGCTGGACGGCCTTCGACGCGACCTCGCGGTTCTCGGCCAGCAGTCGCTCGCCGACCAGCTCGGGCGCGCGGTGACGGGTCGCGCCGGGGAGGACGCGCTCCGCGCGCTGTGCGACGCCTACGCCCGGTTCGCCGCCGAGCGCCCCGGTCTCTACGCGTGCTCGCAGCGAGCACCCGGCGACGACGCGGCGCTCGAGCTGACGAGCGACGCCGCCACCGAGCCCTGGCGCGCGGTGCTCAGGTCGTTCGGTCTCACGCAGACGGAGATCGTGCACTTCCACCGAGCGCTCTGGGCGGCGCCGCACGGCTTCGTGACGCTGCGGGGGCCAGGGCTCATGACCCGCACCGCGAGTCCCGACCGCAGCTTCGCAGTGATGGTTGGCGTCTTCGTCGCCGCGCTCACCGTAGAACGGTGAGGTCACGCAGGTATCGCGTGGGCCCGATCGCCAATCGCGGCCGCGTATACCGCCGCGACGGTGAGCGGTCGGCGAACCGTCACCTCGGCATCGCCGCCACGATTACCGTTCCAGGTGCAGGCGACGACGAGCCCGG
>Ga0163150_10006517_pt1 | contig 14228 bp, 10 predicted proteins | sample OliLakLV19P2IB_FD_148628 | JGI IMG/M metagenome (GOLD analysis project Ga0163150, IMG submission 148628) | Freshwater microbial mat bacterial communities from Lake Vanda, McMurdo Dry Valleys, Antarctica - Oligotrophic Lake LV.19.P2.IB | ecosystem: Environmental > Aquatic > Freshwater > Lake >...
GTGCTGGCGAGCGTGGAACCCGTGGCCGCGCGCGCGATTCCGAATACCAGCCCGGCCAGGCCCACCAGCACGACGTACTGCCAGTGCCACCCATATTGGGCGCCGTGTAGCAGGCCGAACGGCGCCGCCGTCAGCAGGATGCCCAACTCGCGTCCGAATGACCGCACGAACAAAGGCATCAAAAAGCCGCGAAACGCCAGTTCCTCCACCACCGGTCCGAGGATGATGCTGAAGACCCCGAACAGCGCCACGGAGAGCCGGCCCTTCAATAGGTCCTTGATCGGCATGTCCACCATCGGCGTTTGCAGCAGTGCTCCGAGCACGCCCACGCCGATCGCGAGCATCGGTCCGCCAAACACGCAGGCCAGCATGCCGCGGCGGGGATAAATCCAGCCTAGGGATTGCCAGAAAGGCTGATCCGCATAGCGTGTCTTCAGGGTCAGGTAAAGGCTGCCCATCCACAGCGCGTAGAACATCAGCATCCCGATCCAGACCGTGGCCTTGCTGAGAACCGGCGACAGTTTCGAGATCCCGAGTGCCGCTACGTTTCCGATCAGCAAGCATGGAAGCACCATGCCGACCACCATCAGCAGGTCGAAATAATTCCAGTGTGGGAACGCGGCTGGCCGGCCCTCGGTAACGGTCACTGGCCCATCTCGATCAGCAGCGGCGCCATGATTTCGTGGTGACTAGTGATGGCGTAGCCACGTCCGCCCGATTTCGCGTGTTGACGGTCCTCAACGTTCATACGGAGCCCTCGGTCACGGTCACTGGCCATCTCGATCAGCAGGGCTGCCAGCAGCGACGCCATAATTTCGCGGTGACCCGTGATGGCGTAACCACGTCCGCCAAATTTTTCGTGTTGACGGTCCTCAACGTTCATACGGAGCCCTCGGTAACGGTCACTGGCCCATCTCGATCAGCAGCGCCGCCAGCAGCGGCACCATAATTTCGTGGTGACCCGTGATGGCGTAGCCACGTCCACCCGATTTCGCGTGTGGACGCTCCACAACGTTCATACGGGGGCGGTAGTGTTGAAGAAAATCGAAGTTCGCGGTGGTGAAGTTTTCAAGCGGATGTCCGAGATTGCGGACCGCCGACACCGACTTCAAGAATACCTCCGGCATGACAACCGCCGACCCGACGTTCAAGTAAACCCCGCCATCGTTCAGGCCTGTCACGAGCGTGCAGAACAGCCTGAAGTCTTGGTGCGAGGCTTTGCCAATTGCGGCCGGATCGACCGCCGGATGCGTATGCGGGGTATCGGTGCCGATGGCGACATGAACCGTTGCCGGCACGCTCGCGTCGTACGCGCCCCGCAGTAGACTGTAGGGGGCGAACTCGGGCTTGCCGACGGCTGCCGCGCGTTGCCCAACAGCCTCGCCGATGCCGATGGATTGCGCCGCACCTTCAGCGATGGCGCCGTTGATCTCGCGGCCGGTCTCCTCCGCTGAGCCGAAGCGCCCATCCGGAAGCACCGCCTCCACGTCCTCACTGGTGTAGCCTGCGAGAGCGATCTCGAAATCGTGGATCGCGGCTGAACCGTTCATCGCGAAACCGGTGGCGTATCCGCGGCGCATCAAATCGAGGAGCACCGGCGCCAACCCGCACTTGATCACGTGCCCGCCGATGCCCCACAAAATTGCGCGGCCTTCCGCCTTCGCCCGAATCATGGCTTCGGCCACCGCCCGCAGCGAGTCCGCCGCTAAAATGCGCGGTAGCGAGTCGAGCCACGAAGCCACGCCGGAGCCCTTCTGATAGCTCGTAGCGAAATCGGCCACGCGCACCTTACCGCCCCGAGCTTCGAGCGAGACCGTCTTCAGTCCATCAAATGAAATCGGCTCAAAGGCGTAGCGACTCACGCGACCTTCCCGGTCCGCAGAACCTTTTCCAGCGCCCGCGCGGTGTGGCTCTTCTTATTGCGCAAGACCTGCTCCGGCGTGCCGCACACTACGACATGGCCGCCGCGCTCGCCGCCCTCCGGACCGAGATCGATGATCCAGTCGGCCGACTTGATCACGTCAAGATGATGCTCGATCACCACCACCGTATTGCCAAGATCCACCAGGCGTTGCAGTACGTCCAGCAGTCGGCGCACGTCCTCAAAGTGCAGGCCCGTGGTGGGCTCGTCGAGGATATAGAAGGTCTTGCCCGTCTGCCGCTTGCTCAACTCCTTGGCGAGCTTAATGCGTTGAGCCTCGCCCCCGGAAAGCGTGGTGGACGACTGGCCGAGATGGATATAGTCGAGCCCCACGTCGTGCAGCGTTTTCAGCTTGGCCTGGATTTGCGGGATGTTCTCGAGGATGCCGAGCGCCTGCTCCACCGTCGCGCCCAGCAGGTCTGCGATGGAATGGTTCTTGTACTTCACCTGCAAGGTTTCGTAGTTGTAGCGCTTGCCGCGGCAGACGTCGCAAGTGACGTAGACGTCCGGCAGAAAGTTCATCTCGATCCGCTTCAGCCCGTCGCCCTGGCACGCCTCACAGCGGCCGCCTTTGACGTTGAAGCTAAACCGGCCCGCCTTGTAGCCGCGTTCGCGCGACTCCGGCAGCATCGCATACAGGTCGCGAATCGGCGCGAACAGGCCCGTGTAGGTGGCCGGGTTCGATCGCGGTGTGCGCCCGATCGGCGACTGGTCGATCTCGATAATCTTGTCGATCAGTTCGAGCCCGATGATGGAATCATGCTCGCCGGGCTCGTCGTGAGAGCCGTAGATCTCTTTGGCGAGCTTCTTATAGAGGATGTCGTTAATCAGCGTCGATTTGCCGCTGCCGCTCACGCCCGTCACCGCTATGAACATGCCGAGGGGGAAGTCCACATTCACGTTTTTCAGGTTGTGTTCGCGCGCACCGTTAACAGTGAGGCAGGCGCCGTTCCCGCCGCGGCGGATCTCAGGCGGAGCGATCACGCGTGCTCCGCTCAGATACTGGCCCGTGAGCGATTTCGGATTCCGCTCAATCTCCAGCGGCGTTCCAGCCGCAACGAGTTCGCCGCCCAGCCTTCCCGCGCCCGGACCCAGATCGATCACATAATCCGCGCGCTCGATGGTCTCCGCGTCGTGCTCAACGACAAGCACCGTGTTGCCCATATCGCGCAGCCGCATCAGGGTGTTGAGCAGCCGGTCGTTGTCGCGCGGGTGAAGGCCGATGGAAGGCTCGTCGAGCACGTACAGTACGCCGCGCAGCTTCGAACCAATTTGCGTCGCCAGCCGTATCCGCTGCGCTTCGCCGCCGGAGAGCGAGGCCGAGGAACGCTCCAGACTCAGGTACTCGAGGCCAACCGCGAGGAGGAAGTCGAGGCGATTCCGCACCTCGTCCACAACGCGTGCGGCGATGGCGTGCTCGCGCGGTGTGAGGGTCCACGCCTTCACGATCGGCAGCACCGCGGCAATCGAACGCTGAGTGAACTCCGCGATCGACATGCCCTTTACCTTTACCGCAAGGCTGCTCGGCTTGAGCCGCTTGCCCTGGCACGCCGGGCACCGCGAAGGAGACATGTACGCCATCAGGTAGTCGCGATAGCCTTCGCTGGAGCTGTCGAACGTATCGCGCAGTATGCCGAGAATCCCGTTGAACGCGCCGCCGCCCTGGAGCAGCAGTTTGCGCGCGCGCTCCGGCAAAGCATCGAACGGCTTCGAGATGTCGATGCGCGCCTTCGACGCCGCTTCAGTCACGAGGCCGATGACATAGCTCGAACTGCCGCCTGGCCCCAGGCCGCCTTCGAAAATCGGCCGCGACGAATCCACCATCACCTTGACGGGATCAAAGCTCCACTTGCTCCCGAGCCCATTGCACTCTTCACAGGCCCCGAACGGACTGTTGAACGAGAACGACCGCGGCTCCAGTTGCGGTACGCTCGCGCCGCAGTCAGGACAAGCCAGCTTCTGTGAGTACAAACGCTCCTCGCCATTTACGATGGCCACCACGACGATCCCGTCCGCCAGTTTGATCGCGGTTTGAATGGACGCCTCCAGGCGCTTCTCGACTCCGGGCTTGATCACCAGCCGGTCCACTACCACTTCAATCGTGTGATTCTTGCGCCGGTCGAGCGCGATCTCTTCGTCGAGTGAGCGGAGCACGCCATCGATCCTCGCCCGCACGAAGCCCTGCCGGCCGAGCTTCTCCAGTTCCTTCTTGTACTCGCCCTTGCGGCCCCGCACCATCGGCGCCAGGATCATCACGCGCTCGTCCTTGCCCATCTCCAGAACCTGCTCGAGAATCTGGTCGGCGCTCTGCCGCGAAATCTCGATGCCGCAAGTGGGGCAATGCGGGATGCCGATGGACGAGTACAGCACGCGGAGGTAGTCGTAGATCTCGGTGATGGTGCCGACGGTGGAGCGCGGGCTCCGGCTGGTGGTTTTCTGCTCGATCGAAATCGCCGGACTCAGGCCGTCGATCGAATCCACCTCCGGCCTCTCCATCTGGTCGAGAAATTGCCGCGCGTAGGGCGATAGCGTTTCTACATAGCGGCGCTGCCCCTCTGCATAGATCGTGTCGAACGCAAGCGAACTCTTCCCGGATCCGCTCAGCCCCGTGATCACCGTGAGGCTGTTGCGCGGAATCTGGACGTCGATGTTCTTCAGGTTATGTTGGCGTGCGCCGTGCACGGTGATGCGATCGAGCATAGCCGCCTTCAGGGGGAGACTTCCATGGTAACGCAGTACTCACCTGCGTCAGCTTCAGCCGGCGCGATTCCACTCGAAGATGTTCGCGAAGATCTCGGCCTGCTCGATCGGGTGGCGGCGGGCGCGGAGGTTCGTCGGCCCTACTTGTACGAGCCGACGCGCGTACACTGAGCAGTGGAGGCGTCATGAGCGACGGCCGCGAGGAACGCGAAGAACGTGAGAGACGCATCGAGCAGGAAAAACAAGAGAATCGCGAGGACCAGATCGAACGCGACGACCTTGATGAATGGGAGCCGGAGCGGGTTGACTCCTAGGGCCACGGAGATCACCAGAGGGGATTCCGCCACCACCTCAAGCCGGCGAACCTGCCGCGGACGTCAGATTTCCGCCGATGCCAAGCGGCGGAAGTAACTCGCGAAGGGCCGGTAGATGCCGCGAACAGGATGTGCGATCATCGCCGCCGGTTGCTCCAGCCACGAGGTCCTCATCTTCCATCGCGCGGGCGCGTCCGAGCGCCTTGTCGCAGCGGAACTTCTTGTCCCTCTCCCATCCGAAAGGTTTTCTGGACGACTTCTGCGCATGCGTGTCAGCTTTACCCCGTCGGACCTTTCACGCAGCGTCGTTTAGAGCTTCCTCAATCACGAGCGCGTCATAACATCGTAGGCCTTGCTGTCATGATGCCTTCCCGATCGCCCCTCGAACCCCTGCCCTTGCCCGCAGTCCGCTACTCTAGGACTCATGATCCAGGAAGGTTCACAAGCTCCCGATTTCGAACTGCAGGATGACGCCGCCAGTCCGGTGAAACTGTCGAGTCTCAAAGGCAAGACGGTGGTGCTGTTCTTTTATCCCAAGGCCGACACTCCCGGCTGCACCACGGAAGCGTGCGAGTTCCGCGACACGGTCAGCGATTTTGCAAAACACGGCGCGGTGGTGATCGGCATCTCGCCCGACAAACCGACGGCCCAGGCAAAGTTTAAGAGCAAGTTCGAACTGTCGTTCCCGCTGCTCGCCGATACCGAACATCAGGTGGCTGAAGCCTACGGCGTGTGGCAGGAGAAGAGCATGTACGGCAAGAAGTACATGGGCATCGCGCGCACCACCTACGTCATCGCGCCGGATGGCAAGGTGAAGAAGGTCTTCGAGAAAGTGAAGCCGGAAGGGCACGCCGCTGAAGTTCTGGCGGTACTCTAACGCCGCTTAGTCCACTGCAACGGTCGGTACCACGGGGCCTGTGGTCGGACTCGAAACGGTGCCGATCCTGATGGTCACCGGTAGCGCATCGCCGCGAAGGTGATCGCCGGGCACGCGCAGGTTCAGATGGTAAAGGCCAATGAAATTGGGCGTGAGGCCGCTCCAGTCCACGATGATGCCGGCTTCTCTGATGAGCGGATTGCCGAAGAAAACCTGAACGGGATCGGTGACCGCCAGCGGTGACGATGGTGACGCTGTTCCCGTTCCCACTGTTCCGCCCTTCGTCGCGCCGAGCCCGAGTGCATACATCGTCAGCCGCTCATCGCGCTTGGCGCGATTGTCTTTGGTCACCGCGCGCCCATCCTCATGGAAGAGGGCGATCTGGTTCGACACCGGATCCACCAGCACCGCCGGCGCATACCTCGATACCGTTAGCGCTGCCGGCGGGCTTGCGAGTTTCTTATCCAAAGCGCGAACGATGACCGTGTAGTTGCCGGTGGCGAGCGCGGGCGGCAGTTGCGCGTTGATCTGCCCGGTTGAAGACATGAACAGCGGCAGCGGCGAGTTGTTGATGGTGACACAAATATTGCCGAGCACCGTGGGGAGGGGCACGTTATTCGCCTGTGCACTCGCTCCGAGATTCCTGCCGAAGATCGAAATCAGCGCGTTGGGCGCAACCGTTGTTTGGTAACTCGCGGCGTTTACGATGCCGCGAGCGGAAACCTGCGGCCGGTCGGCGGCGGGAACCATGTCGAGCGGGACGATGCTGAGCCCGCTCTCCGTAAGAACGTAGGCCGTCAAACCCGAGGCGTCTACCGCCATAATCCGTCCGTCGATGGTGACCTGCGCGCCCGTCGTGATCTGGCTCAAGGGACCTTCAAGCATCGGCGCCGAGCGGATCGCGGACCCCGTCGCCGCGTCTACTATTTCAATCGTGCCGGCATCCGTAGCCACGGCGTTTGCCGCCCGAGCGGCCTGCACGAAGCGCGCGAAGGTGTTGCCGGCCCCCGCGGACGCAACGGCTACAACGGGAATCGGCGTCGTGCCCGTGGTGCCTCCGGTCCCAGAGGACGGAGGTGAGCCGACTGGCGTTAACGACTCATTCAGCAAGTACCCGTTCACCAGGTAGTAGGTTCCCCGCGCACCTGCGGCCACCGGGCCCACGAAGCCGGTTTGCCGTCCCGTGAAAATCTGTCGCCCCTGGATGAATTCATCAGCGAGCGCATCATATAGATACGTGTTACCGTTGCCCGCGGAAATGACCACGCGCTCGCCGCCCGGCGTCGATGCGATGCCGCGTGGAGCGGGGATGGTGAGCGGCCGGCCCTGAGCATCGGCGCCGATGATGGTGCTCACGCCGCGCGGCGCCGCTTCATTCCCGATGATCCTCCAGAGTTGCCCGGTGCTCGTCATGAACATCGCGCCGCGCTGGCTCGCCGCGATCACCGAAGGCGTGATAATGGCCGCGGCCGTGTTGAGCGGGATTGGCGGAAACTTCACTCTATCCACGACGGCCATCGTCTCAGCGTCGAGTATGCTGATGCTTTCGCCGCCCGAATTTACCACGTAGAGCGTGTTCCCATCCGGAGTCAACGCCATCGAGCGCGGCAGTTGACCAACGCGCACCGGCGTCATGAAAAGCTTCCGCCGGATGTCGAACACCTCCACCCGATTCATGCCGGAATTGGTGATGTACAGCCGCTGACGCCGCGAATCGTACACCAGATCCGTGAGCGCTTCGTTATCGGAAATTCCAGTGGGGACCGTGAAGATCTCGCCCCGCGCTTCGGCCTGCCGGTTGTTCTGATACACACGCACCCGCACCGGAATATTGATGGCCTGCGTTGACTGTATAAGGATGTCGTGCGCCGGCGATGTCGTGCCCACACCGCGCGCGGCAAAACTGCTGAACGTGAGATCGAAAGCGGTCCCTTGCGGAGTCTGCACCGTCCGTATCGTCGGCGCGGTTTGCAGGATCGTCGCGTTCTGCTGGGTCCCCCCGCCCGGAACGGTCGGGCTCGGAAGGGGCGTTGGCCCAGGCGTTACGACGGGCGGAATCACGATCACCACGCCGCCGCCCGGGTTACCTCCACCGGCGCCGCCGGGCCCGCCCACACCGCCTGTCCCGGTGGCCGCGAACTGCAGTATCTGCGCCGATGCCGTCATGTTCCCGCGACCCGCGTTGCGCACCGTGATGCGCGCGGTTCGCTGGTCCGCCGTGACGCCGCACTGATCGTTGGCGAGCAGCGCGACGCTCGACTCAGGCACCGCAATCGGAAACTGGTTCATCGTCGAAATCGGAATGATGGTGAAGCCGGATTCCGACAGCGCATAGATGGTGGCGCCGTCGCGCGTGATCACCATTTTTCCAGCCAGATTCTCCGGCATCTGAAGCCCCATGGCGATCAGCAGATTCTCCGGATCGCTGAGTAGCAATTCAGCGATATTCGCGCGGGCGGGCGGATTCTGCACCGGCGAAATATCGAACCCCGCGTACAACGTCGACCCGTCAGGCGAGTACACGCTTCCGCCCTGCGCCGATTGCGTGTTGAAGTTGGTGCCGGGCGCAATCGGATAGGCCGAATTGGCGAGGTTCTGCTGCGCGATTACCTGTAACGATTCCGAGGCGAATAGCGTCAAGCCGGCCATGAATCTCGATCCGTCCGGCGAAACCGCGAGCACGCTGGACGCACTCGCTACCGTGCGGCTCCGCAGCACAGTCGCCGACGCCACCTCGTAAACGAACACGGTGCGGGTGGTGGTGTTCGGCAGGTTCACGCCGATGATGAATCGTCCATCGAGACTCGCGGCCAACTGGCTGGGGCTCTGCAGAAACGGCCGTCCGGAAGGCGGCGTCAATAGCGGCGGTGTCGCGGGCGGCGGAGTAACGGCGATGCTGATCAGGGAGGACGCAGTGCTCTGCGCTTCAGGATCGTAGAGCATCAGAACGTTGGCCGTATTGCCCGTGCCCGTGCCGATGGTGGTGATCAGCACCCGCTCGTCGACGCCCACCGCCACGCCCTCGGGCCGCGCCGGGAGGGACACGCGATTGCTCACGGTCAGCGTGCCCAGGTCGATGACGTTGAGCGACGAAGCACCGTACGACGTGACGTATAAGGACCGGCCGTTGCGGGCGATTGCGCACGAGATGGGGTTGCCGTCCGTGGCCACCGTGGAGAGAAATCGCCTCTGCGCGAGCGAGTAAACTTCGATCCGCGACTGGCCGCTGTTCACCAGGTAGAGCCGTCCGCGCGCCTCGTCGATAACGAGGTCGGAAGCTCCGCCCACCAGCGCGACGGCGGTTCCGAAAGTTGCACAGTATAGAGACGACGCGCAGACACACATCGCCAGCACGAAGCGTCTGTATTGCATTTCGATACCTCAAGTATAACCCCGGCATTCAGCCGAAGTTGCGCGTCCCTGGATCATACAATAGGAAAAGGAATCACGATGTCCGAACCCAGGTACAACGAACCCCGGCTCGCTCTCAACCGGATCTACACCAAGCGCGGAGACTCCGGCGAGACGGGTCTGGTGGGCGGCCAGCGTGTGCCCAAGGACGACCCGCGCATCGAATCCTACGGAACTGTCGACGAGTTGAACGCCTTCGTCGGCATGGCCGCGGTTACCGCTGCCGACTCGCTTCCGCGTCTGGCTGAGGTGCTGCGCCGCGTGCAGCATGAGCTATTTAACCTCGGCAGCATACTCGCCACCAAGCCCGAGGACGTTCATCCCAAGCAGCCCCGCGTCACCGGCGTCGAGATTCACCAACTCGAACAGGAGATCGATTCGATGAATGAGGATCTCCCCGCACTGCGGTCCTTCGTGCTGCCCGGCGCCACCCGGCTCGACGCGGAACTCCACGCCTGCCGGACAATCTGCCGCCGCGCTGAGCGTCACGTTGTCGCATTGGGTCGCTTCGAGGAAGTGCCGCCGGAAACGGTCCAGTATCTCAACCGCCTCAGCGACGCGTTCTTCGTCTGGGGCCGCTGGTCGAATCACGTGCTCGGCGCTACCGAAATGCTGTGGCAGCCCAACCAGCCGCCGGCGCCCGGAGTTAGCGCATGAAGGCGGCCATCCTGCTTTGCCTTCTCCCGCTCGCCGCGCAGGAATCCACCGACCTCAGGATCGAGAAGGTATTCGTAAACTATCGCTTCACCGATGGTCCCGCATGGTCGCCTGAGCACTTTTTGATTTACTTCGATGTCCCCGCCAACCGCATGATCCGCTGGACGCCCGGCAGCAAGCCCGAGACTTTCCGCGAGAACACGGGCGGTGCAAGCGGCGCCGCCTACGATGCTCAGGGGCGCCTCTACCTGTGCGAGAGCCGCGCGCGGCGAGTGGTCCGGATGGATAAACGCGGCAAGGTCGAGGTGGTAGCTGAACGCTTCAACGGCAAGCGCTTCAACGCTCCAAACGACATCACGCTCCGCAAAGACGGCAACGCCTACTTCACCGATCCAGCCTTCGGCGAGCAGGCGGACTCGCGCGAGCTTGATTTCTACGGCGTCTTTCACGTGAATCCGAAAGGTGAACTCGGCCTGGTGGCCAAGCTTCGCACGCGTCCCAACGGCATCGCGCTTTCGCCGAACGGCCGCACGCTCTACGTTGCCGATTCCGACGAGCGCTCCGTCCGCGCGTGGGACGTCGACAGCAAAGGAGCCGCCTCAAACGAGCGCGTGCTCATCCGGAAGCTCGAGGGTGTGCCGGCCGGAATTCGCACTGACGAAAAAGGGAATATCTACGTGGCGGCCAATGCGATCGAGGTATTTTCGCAGGAAGGGAAGCCCCTGAGTACCATCCCGATCGGCGAGAAGCCCTCCAACCTCGCCTTTGGCGACAACGACCTTCAGACTCTCTACATCACGGCGCGCACCGGCGTCTATCGTATGCGGCTCGACGTCAAAGGGACGGTGGCTTATCAATTCTGAAAATCGCCAAGACACCGCGTCTGACGATCCCCGAGACCCCGCGTCTGACGATCGAAGATACCCGGCGCGGCCGCTGCTCGGCATCGGCGCGATCATCTTCCATGACGGCCGGCTGCTCCTCGTCGAACGTGGCCGCGAACCGCTCAAGGGCTATTGGTCTCTACCCGGGGGACTCGTCGAGACCGGTGAGTCACTCGCCGCCGCCACCGCCCGTGAAGTGCTCGAGGAAACCGGCCTCACCGTCGAACCCATCCGCGTCTTCGAGATTTTTGAACGCATCATGCGCGACCCGGAGAACCGCCCCGAGTACCACTACGTTCTGATCGACTACCTCTGCCGCGTCACCGGCGGAACCCTCGCCGCGTCGGACGACGCCAGCCGCGTACTCTGGGTCACGCAACACGAACTCGATAGTTTTCGTCTCACGGAAGGGACCCGCGACGTCATTGACCGCGCATGGTCCGAGCAACAATGAAAATCACCAGCGCTGAAATTCTTGAATTCGAATCGCTTCGCCAGCTTCTTGGCCGCTACATATCGAGCGCGCTGGGCCGCCGTGAACTCGACGCCGTCCAGGTCTCAACGGACCGTGCCGCTCTAGAATCCGCTCACGCCGAAACCGCTGAAGCCATCCAGTACCTGCGCGCCGCCACGCAGTCCCAGCCGGCCTCCCGAGGCTCGGCGATTCGCGTCCGCTTCAACGCCGTCCCCGATTCGCTCAACGCCGTCGCCAAGCTTCGCATCGAAGGCTCCGCGCTCGAACCTCGGGAGATCTACGACCTTACGCGACTGCTCGACCTCGCCGGTGAAGCCCGCTCCGTCATCACCGCGGTGGGCGAGCGCTACCCGCTGCTCTCGGCGCGCGCCGAACTGATCGGCGATTTCCGCCCGCTTCTTCGCGACCTCGCCGGCAAGATCCTCCCCGACGGCAGCGTCGCCGATGATGCGAGCGTCGCCCTGCGCCACGTTCGCCGCGAAATTGAGAAACAGCAAAAGTCTATTCAACACTCGCTCGAGCGCTTCCTTCGCGCCCATCGTGAGGAAGGAACGCTGCAGGAGGAATTCGTCACCATCCGCAACGAGCGCTTCGTCGTCCCCATCGTCGCCGGCCAAAGGCGCAAGGTGGACGGCGTCATCCACGCGGCATCGTCGAGCGGCCACACGCTCTTCATCGAACCGCTCGAAACCATCGATCTCAACAACGAACTCGTGCGGCTCCGTGATGAGGAGATGGCCGAAGTCTACCGCATCCTGCTCGACCTCACCAATCGTCTGCGCGAGCAATCCGGCGCAATCCGCTACGCCGTCCAACTGATGGGCGAGCTTGAACTGCTGTTCGCCAAGGCGCAGTTCGCCATCGACTTCAACTGCGTCATCCCGAAGTTCACCCCCGACCTTCAGCGGCGCCTCCATCTCAAGGACGCGCGCCACCCGCTGCTCGAGGACGTGCTCCGCCGCCAGCGGAAGCCGATCGTACCCATCACCCTGACGCTCGATGAACGCTGCCGCACGCTGCTCATCAGCGGGCCCAACACCGGTGGCAAGACGGTCTCGATGAAGACCGTCGGCCTGCTCGCGCTGATGGCGCAGGCCGCGCTCCCGGTGCCTGCCGCTGAAGCCGAGTTCCCCATCTTCGAGCAGGTGCTTGCCGATGTCGGTGATCTTCAATCCATCGAGCAAAGCCTCAGCTCCTTCTCCGCCCACATCGCCACCATCAAGTCGATGCTCGAGTCCGTCAGCATGGACACCCTGATCCTGCTTGACGAACTCGGCCGAGCGACTGACCCGGAGGAGGGCGGGGCACTCGGCGTCGCCATCCTCGATACGTTCCGTTCCACCGGCGCCTTCACGCTCGCCTCTACCCACCTGCTCGCCATCAAGATCTACGGAGCCAATACCGAGGGCGTGCTCAACGCCTCGATGGGCTTCGACGAATCCACGCTCGAGCCCACCTATATTCTGCGGACCGGCGCGCCCGGCAAATCGGCGGGCCTCGATATCGCCACCCGGCTCGGCCTCGAAACGCAACTGATTGACCGCGCCCGTGCGGTGATGAGCTCCGGCGAGCGCGACATCCAGCGCTTTCTCAGCGAACTGCACGACAAGCTTGATCGCGTCTCCACACTCGAAGTGGAACTCACCGGGGAGCGAGCCCGCCTCGCCGAACGGGAGCAGTCGCTCGAACGTGAGTGGGAGAAGAAGGGCTCCGCCAAGATCCGCGAACTCGAAAAGCGTAGCGCCGAACTTGCGCACGACTTCGAAGAGCAGGCCCGCCGCACTATCGACGAGATCACTCGCAACGTGGAGCATCGCAAAGCCACTGAGACCGCGATGCGCAAAGTCTCCAAGACCCGCCGCGAGTTTCTCGAAAAAACGGAGGATGCGGTGCAAGCCGCCGATACCGTGGTGGGCGAGACTCCCAAGCCCAAGCGTCTCGCCATTGAAGAGGGAGTGCGCGTCCGTTTGAAGGGTGTTCGTCAGCCGGCGCGCGTTCGCCGCAAGCTCTCCGACGATCTGCTTGAAGTGGACGCGGGCTTCATGAAGATGCAGGTCTCCATCGACGATGTCGAGGAGGTGCTCCCCGCGGAAACTGGTGGCGCCAGCCGCCTGCCCGCGAACGTCAGCTTCTCCCAGGGCCCCCGCTGGGACGTCTCCTATCGCGAGATCAACGTCATCGGCAAACGCGCCGAGCAGGCCAGCGAAGAGGTGGACAAGTTCCTCGATTCAGCCGCCCTCGCGCAAGTCACGCGCCTCCGCATCGTGCATGGTCACGGGATGGGCGTTCTCAAGAAGATGATTGCAGACCTGCTCACCCACAACCCCCATGTCGCCAAATTTTACCCGGCGCCCCAGTCGGAAGGCGGCGCCGGTGCGACGATCGTCGAAATGAGAGAGTCGTAACCAGCGTCGACAGCCAAGACGGGATACCCTCCGGTGCGCGTAGAATGATCCCATGGGCAAAACTGCCGCCGTACGCTCGCTGGCGGGTCTGTTTCTGCTTGCCGGTTTCTGGATCGCTCAAACCCAGCAACCGCCCGCCCAGCCTCTGCAACTCGAGAAAGTGAAGGACGACCTTTACAACATCTCGGGCAGCGGCGGCAACGTCGCGGCGTATCTTACCGACGAAGGCGTTATTCTCGTCGACGAGAAGTTCCCGCGGAACACGACAGAGATTCTGGCGAAAGTGAAGTCGGTATCCGATAAGCCCGTGCGCTACGCCTTCAATACTCACCATCACGGCGATCACACTGGCGGCAACGCCAATCTTCTTCCGAACGTCGAGATCCTCGGCCATCGCAACAACCGCGCCAACATCGTCGAGAAGAAGCAGCCCGGCGCCCAGCGCATCACCTTTGCCGACGAAGCATCCATCCACCTCGGCGGCAAGGAAGTCCGCGCCCGCTGGTTCGGACGAGGCCACACCAACGGCGACACCGTCATCTACTTCCCCGCCCACAAGACCATCCATACCGGCGATCTCTCCA
>Ga0163150_10006521_pt1 | contig 14216 bp, 15 predicted proteins | sample OliLakLV19P2IB_FD_148628 | JGI IMG/M metagenome (GOLD analysis project Ga0163150, IMG submission 148628) | Freshwater microbial mat bacterial communities from Lake Vanda, McMurdo Dry Valleys, Antarctica - Oligotrophic Lake LV.19.P2.IB | ecosystem: Environmental > Aquatic > Freshwater > Lake >...
AAACAAAATGATAAAAAAGTTTGATTTACAATATACTGTAAGACCAGAAGGAAGACCAAAAAAATAAACGGGTCATGTCCCCGTATCCTCCTTCTTTATGACATAGGTTAGAACCATGTTTTCCATGTGACCCGTTGTGAACTCGTCCACAGGTTGGAGCCATGCCAAATTACCCATAAGTATGGGTAATTTTTATATAAGAGCTTAGCCGTTGGCGTTGAAAGAGCTTTTAAACAAAGTTGAAATACTCAAACTTGCACGAAAACAAGCCTAACGAGGACTTTTTATAACTTTTGATGTATACTGTTTCTATAAAAAGCAAAACTAAAAAGTAACTATTTGGTAATTCATTTAATCCCTTTGGAAACTTTTATAATCCCCATAGGTTCTTTTATTTTATTAGGCTTAATTTTTGGCTTGTTTTTTTCAATTGGCGACCGTACAAAGTACCGCGATGCTACCGCTCTGTATCCTGTAGACTCCGAAGAATTTTTGCAGGCAATTGGTCATTTAACTAATTCGCCAATTTTGCCAGGGCAAGATATAAAAATTTTAAATAACGGTGATGAGTTTTTTCCAGCATTAATTAAGGCCATAAACAGTGCGTCAAAAAGCGTCAGTTTTTCCGTGTACATTTGGGAAAGCGGAAAAGTCAGCGATATGGTTTTTGAAGCCCTTATAAAAAAGGCGCGAGAAGGAGTTTTTGTTAAGGTCTTAGTGGACGGGTTTGGCGGTTTTTTTGTGCCAACCGATAAAATTCAAGAGCTTAAGGACGCTGGTGGTTTAGTGGTAATTTTTCGTGCAACTAGTTTTGGCAAACTTATGCGCTTCCATCGCAGGAACCACTCTAGAACAATTGTAATAGACGGACAGGTGGCTTTCACCGGCGGCATGGCCATGGCCGACCATTGGCTGGGCAGTGCTAGTAATCCTAAAGAGTGGAGAGATATGATGTTTGAGTTAAGAGGAGAAATGTCGCAAAGCCTACAAGCAGTATTTGCCCGGCTATGGGCAGGGACACGCGGCGAGATTTTAGCAGGATCAGCATTTTATCCAGTATTACCTCCAAATGCTTACAAAACATCATCCCGTTTTGTAAGCATTGCCAGTTCTCCGTCTCCAGATATGCAGCCATTGCCAAAGTTTTTTTGGTTTTCGATGGCATCAGCACGACGCAATATTTATATTACTTCTTCTTACGTGATACCTGAAGAACATATTAGAAAAATACTTATGGACCGCGCAAAGGCTGGTTTGGACGTACGCCTCATGGTGCCGGACAGCCACACGGATGCTAAACCTATTCGCTTAGCCAGTCATTTTTATTTTGAAGATTTCCTGAAAGCGGGCATTAAAATTTATGAATATACCCCTACTATGATCCACTCCAAAGTTATAACTATAGATGGCTACTGGTCAATAGTAGGCTCGGCCAATATGGATGTACGCTCCCTAGAACTTAACGAGGAGAATGTCATGGGAATTGCTGACTCTAAGTTTGCCAAAGATTTAGAAAAAGTATTTATGGAAGACCTCAAAAAAACCAAGCAATTAAATTTAAACGACTGGAAAAAACGGAGTTTGTGGAAACGGTTAGGCGAAGTAATTTTTGTCTTTTTCCAAAAACAATATTAGCCTATATCTCAACTTCTGCCCAAATAGGCTTATGATCCGAAATAACCACTTCTTGGGCAATTCCTGAATCTGTTATTTTGAGGCCGCGAGTGTAAATATGGTCCAGACGCATTTTTAAAAGCCCTCGTTTAAAGCTGTGCCCCTTATATGACCCATACTCCACAAAGTCCCTTTCTAGCAAATGCCGATGGATATTTTCAAATTGTAGGCTAGAAAACAATGTCCAAGGTCTTTTTAAATATAGCCAAGGGATAGTGTTAAAATCTCCGCCCAAAATTACCCAGGATAAGGAGCGGAACTTTAGGTTTTCCAGAGCAAAGTCCAATTGTAATAACCGGTTGACTGGCCCTAGGCGAGTGTCTAAATGGATGTTACAAAGCGTAATGGTTTTTTTGCCTATCTTAATATCCGCAACCTGCGCTATTCGTTGCTGTATACGACCCATTATCCTGTAGCGCGGGAGCTTAATGGTCATATGATTAGTTAACTCAAACCGGCTTAAAATTGCCAGGCCGTGCGTATTGCCTTTTTTTATTTGCCGCGCTTCGGCGTAGACATAATTATACCCCAAATGGTTGGCAATGCTTTCGGCTCTGCAAATTTTTTCCGCCTGGTGGGATTCTATTTCCTGCAAAAAAATTATATCCGATTTTGCCAACGTTTTATTGTTTGTAAAAACATCGGCTAAGCCCGTTGTATTCTTACCGTAATGGACATTAAAGCTAGTAACAAAAATTTTCATCATATAACTTAATTATAACACTAAACCAATAACCCGTTTGGCAGTTGGCGGATGAAGAACTCCCCGCTTATCCAAGCCAAGAGTGAACATCAATTATAAGATTGGTCTCTATTCTTTACACGAGTAGATGATTAAATCTGGTTGTGATATATTACTTATATGAAAAAAGAAATTTCCAATGGTGTGGTACATAAAGTGCCGGCAGATTTAAAGAAAACCCTTACCGCTGACAAAGAAGCACTAGCAAAATGGGAAGACATTACGCCGCTTGCGCGCAACGAGTGGCTCTGTTGGATTGAATTTGTTAAATCCCCGGAGAAAAGAATGGAGCATGTTATGAGAACGGTGTCAGAACTTAAAGAAGGCAAGCGCCGTCCTTGCTGCTGGTTGGGCTGTTCTCACCGAAAAGATAAAAAACTAAGTCCTACGCAAAGATTTTTCCTTGATAAACGATCTTAAAAAGTAATTGCTCATTTATCCACAATTAGAAAATACAAAGAATACAAAGATGACCATTGTGCTGCACAATGGTCATCTTTGTATTCTTGTGACAAGTAGGACATTATCACGTTTTTTTGACACGTACAAACTTACTTTGATTTTTCAAGCGTTTTTTGATACATTATATTATCATCAACTAGGAGGTTGAATGGAAAATAATACTCTCGATGCCCCCGATATCAAGAAAGCTTTACCAATAGCAAGCTTCGGGTCCTTGTTTTGGAACGGGCAGTCGTTTGAAGAGCCAAAACTTGAGGTTGAAGGCACTTTTAAAGCGGCTCAAGTTCGCAACACGGACAAAAAGCAAATTCAAATCAAAAATTTAAAACGCTGGCTTAAACAAGCAAGGCTCATTCAGTGGGATTATAAAAATATAGTTAAACGCAAAGGGAGACTTGTACGACTCCAGCAGTCGAAACCAAAAAAACATTAACAGTTCTGCCTAATGGTAGGCAAAAAATAATTATTTTTTACTATACTCCTATGAACATGTTTAAAAAAGTTAAAACAACTAGTGTAAAAGATTATCTCGCAGCAGTGCCCAAGGATCGCAAGGAAGATCTTCTTTTCCTGCATAATTTTATTCAAAAGACGGTACCCAGATTAAAACCTCACTTTGCCTACAACATGCTGGGCTACGGGTTTTTTCCGTACCACAATTCTAAAAAGGAGGTTCTCAGCTGGCCTACCATAGCGTTAGCTAACCAGAAAAATTATATTAGCCTGTATGTGTGCGCGGTAGACAATGGAAAGTATATTGCCGAAAAGCATAAAAAAGAATTGGGTAAAGTCAGTGTGGGCAAAAGTTGTATACGGTTTAAGAAACTGGAGGATGTCAATTTGCCTATCTTAAAAAAAGTTCTGCAATTGGCAGCCAAATCCCCGGGACTGCAAGGGGTAGGTGACCACTGATGTAACTTGGTAGCGTGTGTATTCTCTTAATAAATAAAATAACCACATATGACAAATAAAGATTTTTTTATAGAAACTCTCAAAGAAGAAGCGCCAAAGTTTAGGGTTGCCATAGAAGCGTTACCGGAAGATAAGCATGAGCATAAGATTCACGAAAGATCTCGCGAGGCAGGAAACTTGGCTGCGCAATTAGCTTTGCAATGGAAAGCCATTTCGGGGATTGTAACAACAGGAGCCCCAACTTTTAACCCTCATGAAATGGAAAAGCAGTCCAAGACGGACATGCTGGAAAAATTTGACCAAGGCATGGCACAGCTGGAAAAAGATATGGCGGAAATTTCCGAAGAAGAATGGGAGGGCGGCGAGGCTGACATGGGGGAAATGTGGAAGGATAAAAAATATAAAATGGCTTGGGGGTTCCTATTTGATGCCATTCATCACCGCGGACAATTGTCTACCTACTTACGGGCAATGGGAGCTAAAGTTCCGTCTATTTATGGGTCTTCAGCAGACACACAAAATTAAACTATGTTTTGAGTAGAAAGGCTAACAAAATAGTAACTATTAAATAATAGGTGTATGCAAAAAATCTTAGTTCTAAACTAACATCTACTTTATGGAAAATCTTATTCCTCACCTATGGTTTGACACACAAGCCAAAGAGGCTTCTGCGTTTTATACTTCCATATTCCCCAATTCGAAAATTACCCACAGTTCGGTACTACACAATACCCCCTCGGGTGATTGTGACATTGTTTCATTTGAGCTTGCTGAGCAACCGTTTATGGCAATTAGCGCTGGTCCGTTGTTTAAATTTAACCCTTCAATATCTTTTTTTGTTAATTTTGACCCGTCTACAAACAAAAACGCCCTCGAAGACCTAGACACCTTATGGCAAAAATTGTCTGAAGGAGGCAAGCCTCTCATGCCTATAGGTAAATACCCTTTCAGCGAATTGTATGGGTGGATACAAGACAAATACGGAGTATCGTGGCAATTAATACTTACAAATCCTGAAGGAGAACCACGACCTTTTATTGTCCCCTCTCTTATGTTTACCGAAGCAGTTTCCGGCAAAGCGGAAGAAGCAAGCAACTTCTACATGTCTGTATTTAAAAACTCCCAGCGTGGGACGCTTGCCCATTACGGGGGAATGAAACCAGACAAAGAAGGAACTGTTATGTTCACCGATTTCAAATTAGAGAACCAATGGCTTGCAGCTATGGACAGTGCCCACAAACACGGTTTTAACTTTAACGAGGCAATCTCGCTCATTGTTCCGTGCGATACCCAAGAAGAAATAGATTACTTCTGGGAAAAACTTTCCGTAGTTCCGGAAGCTGAGCAGTGCGGGTGGCTAAAAGACGTGTATGGCTTGTCATGGCAAATTACGTCCACACTCATGAACGAAATGATACAGAACGGAACTCCGGAACAAATTGACCGCGTTACAAAAGCCTTTTTAGCAATGAAAAAATTTAATATTGCAAAGCTAAAAGAAGCTTACGAAGAAAAATAGAACAATTAAAATAGCCTCCTGTTTGCCATCGGACAATGCCCGTTAAACTTCACATTATACCTCCTCCTGTTGTTTTCTGTTTGAGGTATGACTTGTTTTTAGTGCTTATGTCAATTTAAGCCTATCTATATTTACAACCACGGTTAAATAGTAGTATAATGCTAAAAAGTAGGGGCTAAAAACCGCTTTATTTAGAGGAAATAAGGGATTTTTATACATATTGGGGTGGGGTTGCTCAAATCCTTTTGCTACTTTTATTTATATGATATTATATGATTACTTAAGTAACTTAACTTAAAAGCGTCAAAGTACTTAATTATGCTAAAAAGGTCGATACAAGGCATACAAGCCAGCTAAAAAATAAATTAAACCTAATTTACCATTACATTATGAAATTATTCAATATAAAGAATTTTGGTCTAGTAGTGGCGGCAATTGCTGCTGTGGTACTAACACTGCCAACTGCCCCTTCAATTTTGGCTTCTAGCCATCGGGAAGCTCCTCTTATTTCGGCCGACCCAAAAGCCGACGCAACAGATTTATTTGCTTTTGTCTCTCCTGACAAAACGGATACCGTAACCTTAATTGCAAACTATTTACCTTTCCAGGAGCCTGCTGGAGGACCTAATTTCTATACCTTCAGCGACAATGTCCTGTATGAAATTAAAGTAGATAACAATGGGGATGCAGTTCCCGACGTTAGCTATCAATTCCGATTTACCACCACTGTAGGTAATCCAAATACATTCCTCTATAACACCGGTCAGGTAAATTCCCCAACCGACTCAAATTTGAATGTAAAACAAACTTACACCCTTACAAGGGTAAAAAATGGAGTAACAACTGTTCTAGGAACTAACATTCCTGTAGCCCCATCCAACATTGGCCCTAAATCTACCCCAAACTACGCTTCCATAGAAGCCCAGGCAATAAAAGACTTGGGAAATGGAACTAAAGTTTTTGCCGGTCAGAGTGATGATCCATTCTTCGTTGACCTTGGAGGCGTTTTTGATTTATTGACAATCCGCAAGTTACCAGGCAATGGCGGCGGCGGAGTAGACGGCCTGAAAGGCTACAATGTAAATTCATTGGCTATTCAGGTTCCAATAACCGACTTAACCTCTAACGGGTTAAAACCAACCGATGTTGCTAGCCCTATGTCAGTAATAGGTGTATATACTACGGCATCTCGCCAGACAACCCGAGTTTTGTCTGCAGGTTCCGAGTCTTCTAGCGGCCCTTGGGTCCAAGTTTCCCGTCTTGGAGCCCCATTGGTAAATGAGCTAGTAGTACCTCTTGGCGCAAAAGACCTTTGGAATGGTTCCAAGCCTGTCGACGACGCTCAATTCGCAAACGGAGTTGCCAATCCTGAATTAGGAAGATTGTTAAATGGTCTTTACGGAATAAAAGTTCCTCCTCAAGGTGATTTTGGAACTGCCACACAACGTGATGATTTAGAAGCTATATTCTTAACCGGAATTCCCGGTTTAACCAAATCTACGGTTGCAAAACCTGCTGAAGAACTCAGACTCAACGTAGCCGTACTTCCTTCTGCAAATCCAAATAGTTTGGGTGTAGTTGGCGGAGATAACGCCGGTTATCCGAACGGACGAAGACTTTCAGATGACGTAACCGATATTTCACTCAAAGCCATGGCGGGAGCAGCATACCCTTTATTCCATCCTGAGTTTGTGCCAGACCCTCTGGCAGCTAAATTGGGTGACGGGGTAGATGTAAATGATGTCTCTTTTAGAACCAGTTTCCCCTATTTAGCTTTGCCTCATGCGGGGTTTGATTCCATGCCGCACGGCGCAACAGCCATGCAAACAAGCCCTGAGAATACCAATGGCTCCATGTTCTACCATGTCTATAACTCTAAAACTCATGATCATTTCTATACCGCAAACGCGGCTGAGAGAAATTCTGCGTTAAAAGCGGGTTACGCTGACATGGGATCCATAGGGTCCATATCCCCTTCTCAATCGGGTAACTTGGTTGCCCTATACAGGTTATATAACAGCAAAACAGGAAAACACTTCTTTACCACCAACTTAGCTGAAAACAATGCTCTTATAGCCCGAGGATACCACGCTGAAGGCATTGCAGGATACGTAAATAGTTCGGACGCATCAGTCCATATGCAAGTATTCCGACTGTATAATGCCAAATACGACGCCCACTTTTACACCACCAGCGCCCAGGAACGCGATAATACATGGGGGTATAAGTTTGAAGGCATAGGTTGGACATCGTTCTAACTACCACCTAGCAACTTAAAACAAGAATTGTTTATTACGGACGGATAGTAATGTATTATCCGTCCGTTAAGTTTTTTTATACATGAAAAAATCTTATTTTATTTTATATCTAATAGCTATTGCCGGGATTATTGTACTGGCAAGCCTTTTCAAGTACCGTTCCTACCAGCAAAATAAAGACCTCAGCGCCAACACAAGTCTATCAAACACAGTAACCACCCCTGCAGACGCCTTAATAACAAAGCATGAAACAGATTTAGAAAAAAATCCGAGCAATACTAGTCTTCATCTACAGCTTGCCAGCACCTATATTCAAAAAGCCCGCGAATCCGGCGACGCCTCATATTACAATAAAGTGGACAAATTAATGGATTCGGCGCAAAAACAGGAACCAAATAATCCGGAAGTCTACGCCACCCGGGGCATGATAGCCCTTGCCCGGCACAATTTTAAAGACGCGCTGTATTTGGGAAATAAAGCCGTGGCCATTAACCCGAGCAAAGCCTTGTACTACGGCATTATTGTAGACGCGCAAACTGAATTGGGACAGAACGAGGAAGCTATTACAACCTTGCAGACAATGGTAGACAAGCGCCCAGATTATAATTCATTTTCCAGAATCGCATATGCCCGAGAGTTACACGGCCATATTGAAGGCGCCCGAACGGCAATCCAAACAGCAGTCCAAGACGGAGCTTTGTTTGCAGAAAATATTGCCTGGGGATATGTAGAGCTTGGAAAACTTGATATGCGAACAGACATTGCAAAAGCTGAGGAGCAGTTCAATTTAGCACTACGCATAGTCCCAAACTATACACCGGCATTGGAGCAGTTGGGTAAAGTGTCTTACGCAAATGGTAATCCAAATGAGGCCATAGCTTACTTCCAAAAGGCTTTGGACTTATTGCCATTGGCTCAATACGCCATTGACTTAGGCGAGGTATATGACCAAACGGGAAACGCGGCAAAAGCCAGTCAATATTATTCTGTAGCCGAAGTAGCCTTTAAAAGGGCTATATCGGGGGGAGTGAATACTGACATGGAATTTTCTCTCTTTTTGTCCGAACATGATGTAGATGCTAAACGCTCTCTAACATTAGCTGAACAGTCTTACAGCGTCAGGTCAAGCATATATGGAGCAGATGCCCTCGCATGGGCATATTATAAAAACAGCATGCCTGAAAAGGCCCAAGAGTACATAACCAAAGCTCTTCGTCTTGGACAGCATGATCCAATAATTGTCTTTCATGCCGCCGCTATAGCTGAACAAAATGGCAAAAATGAAGATGCAAAATTACTGTATAAAAAGGCTTTGGCTTTGAACCCGCAATTTTCTATTCTTTACGGAAAAACCGCTAAATTAAAGGCTCAATAGTATGAAAAAACAATGGCGCCGCTTCTTATGTCTTTTAATTATTGGAATGGGGTTTTACTTGACTCCTCATTCCAGCACAGCCCATGAACTGCTTCCTAAGGCTATTCTTCAATACTTGGAAAGCCACCCTAACGCGTCTGCGGAAGAAATCCAGGCCTATGCCCAAACTCAGAACCCCGATATTGCCGCTCAATTCAAAGACAAAGAAGAAGTCATAAAACTTATTTCAAACCGGAACACTAATTTTTTTGACAACTTCCTGGACTTCGCAAAATTAGGAGTGGAACATATTTTAAGCGGACCGGATCATATTTTGTTTGTTCTTACCTTGGTCCTGGCTTTTGCGTCAATCTACGAGATATTGAAACTTACGGGCACGTTTACAATTGCCCATAGCATAACACTGGTATTGGCAGGCAGTGGAATTCTAACTCTTTCCTCGCGAATTGTTGAACCACTTATTGCTGTTTCCATAGCAGTAGTTGCTATTACCTCGGTTTTTTTTAAAGGAACAGGCTTTCTTTCTGGCAACCGTGGTAAAATAGCAATGGTTTTTTTCTTTGGCCTTTTTCATGGCTTAGGCTTTGCGGGGCTACTTAAAGAAATACAAATTCCAGGCGAACGCTTTGTATCTTCTTTGTTTGCCTTTAACGTTGGTATAGAAATTGGCCAACTTTTGGTATTGGCACTGGTATTACCCCCCATATTTTACTATCGCGAAAGGCCCTGGTATCCTAAAGCAGTTAAGATAATCGCCAGTATTATATGCGCGATTGCCATAGTTTGGTTCGTGCAAAGAGTATTCTTTTATTCATCATAGTGTTGGTTAATACCCTGCAGATTGTTACGGTTCCCTTGCAGTATCCCCTCCCCTTTGTGGGGAGGGCTAGGGAGGGGTGATGGAAGCCTGCAGTTGATACCTCGCAGCTTACTGGGGGGTGATTCATTTCCTAAAAACGAATTACCCTTATAGTAAAACCTTCTGTTATTTTAACCTCTGTGGGTAAAAAAATTACTCTAATTTTTGGGAATTATCTATAATAGATTTTAAAACTTTTTGGTAAGCAAAAACATCTTTTATGCCAAGCCCTGCAAATAACGGCTTGGTCTTTTTTTTTAATACTTCTTCTATATTCGGCAACAATCCTATCCCCTCAACGGTCAAGTGAACCGTTTTGTAACGCTTATCTTCTTTAGAAAAATGTCTTTCTACAAGTTTCTTTTTTTCCAAAGAATCAATGAGAGTTGTAACAAAGGGGACCTCCACTCCCAGCAGTTCTGCAAGAATTGTTATTCCGACCCCTTCCTTAGTTTCGTAGAGCAACCCGAGTAAAGCCCATTCCACAGTAGAAATGTTAAAAACCTTCAGTGTTTCAGTGGTATGGTTTTTCAAAATGCGGTAGGCCTTTGCTTGGAGAAGGCCTAAAGAATACGTAGTCAAACCATAAGATTCAACAAGTACTTTTGTAAGATATTTTTTTAACATATAAAAAAATATTAGATAGCTCAAGTATATAGAAGAGGGCTCAACTTCGCAACCGTCGGATTATGTCTGAGTCGTGTAGAAAATATCCTTAGTTTTGATGCCTGCGGTTGTGTATCCATATAAAAAGCATGGCGGAATACGGGGGTAGGACATTATCACGTTTTTTTGACAAAAAATATTTTAAAATGGACTTTATGGTCTTTTTTGTTATCGTTATTAATTGACGTCATTCCAAAGGGGGAACCGGACATGCATTAATTTGGACTTGCCTATATGATTAAAGAAGTGACTCCCCACCATAGCTACTGCGGAGATTTAAGCCTTTATTTGGAGGAGCTGGGGAGCAAAGAACATAGGTTTCACTTCACCTTGATGGATCCAGGGGGCAAAACAGACGTTAGGGTATACTACAAAGGTTTTGAGCTGACCAGAATTTCAGATTTTGGTACAGACAAAAAACTTAGGGATGCTTTCCTGGAAGGACGGCCTGAAGCTACCGTGCTCTTCCTTATTTGTCTCTACTCCCTTCAAGGACGCTCCTTTCTAGAGCAGAAACATTTAAAAAATGAACCCCTTAGTATTGGAACCTGCTTCGGTGCAGGCATGCTGGAGGACAACGCTTACGGGAAACTGCTTGGTTTCTGTTTACTCTGGCTCCCAGCCAGTCAGGCATAACCACACGAGAACGCTCAATCCTTTGCGCTCTCTATTTATATTTCCACAATGGATGAATAGTTTTTGTTTCCAATAAATGATAAACTACCCTTATGAATGAAAAATACAGGGCTCAATTACACGAGCTCAATGAAACAGAAAAAAACATAACAAAGCTCAGAGAGCTTTTTAAAGATTCTCCAGACAATGTGTTTGTAAGAGGCTCAGTTGTTAGGGGGGGAAACCTTATGGTGATGTCGACTTGAATATATACAATCCTGGAGGGGTTGTAATGAGCTCAGGTTTTCCTAAATTTTTTCACGGGGTCCGAATGTCCTATCGAGCAGAACCATTAGAACACTTAGATGCGTATTTTAGAACTGACATTAGAGGAACATCAACTTTAACCGAAACTGTGGGACTGCACTGCGCAGATCAAAAGGTGTCTGAAATCTTCAAAAATCAACGAATAAAATTAATTAATGAACGGCTCCCGTAATGTTTAAAATATTTGCAACTTGAAGAAACATTAATGAGACAGTTGGCAGGAACTCGAGACCTAAGTAAATCAGCAGATAGAAAAGAATTCCCAGGAGGCAGAAGAACCCTCTCCAGGATTATCTGGTCTTTAAAGGCACTTAACCCAGATTTATACAATTTTAGAAATACTGAAGAGTTATCGCATATATTTATAGAGCGAGGTTTTATGGATTCCAATTTCGCTAAAAAATTTAAGGGTGCTTTTCTAGGACATCCTGAGAACACAACTAATATAGAATTTTTAAGCCTTGCAAAAGATATTACAGATTGGTTTGATAATCACCTTACCCCTCATGTTAAAGAAAGATTGAAGCAGGAATCAGCTGGCGAACTTTCTACTGCTGCAGATATTGCCATAAATCCAGAATCAAATTCCGATGAACTTGCAAAAGTATATTCACTTACTAAACAAATTGAAATTGAACACAAAAAGTGGATACTCCTCTGGCCTTTATCAACTAATGTTAATACTCCTAAAGAAATTCTTATTGATATATTTAATACTTACAAATTTTCATATCCGTACAAACATATTATCAGAAATATGTTTGGCAACCATTCATTTCAAATAGAAAATGTAGACTTAACTGGATTATCATTTGACTCCGTGACACTAGACACATATAGAAAAAGGGCTACAAAATATAAAGAACTTCTTGGGGACTAAATCAAAAAGACGCATATTCTATAGTGAACCTCAAAAGTCTCATCCCGAGCCTGCCTGCAGATGTATCAGACCTGTCCGCCATAGTCCCAATCTGATCGGGACGGAGGTGGAGGGATCCTTTTCCTAATTTTAAGTGATTCCTCTGTCAGATGCATTCCCTCGGAATGACACACTGGGAATTTGCAGTTGATACCTCGTCAGCTTGCTGCGAGGTAGTTTATTGTAATATAGAAAAAATATCCTAAGTACAGGAGTCAGGAAACCCAATTTTGTAGGGGTGCCATGGCGATTACAAAATTTCTTTTTCTAGCATTCGCTCCAACTCTTCTTCACTAATTGGCCTAAGCAGTTTTTTTAGTTCAGGATCTTGAGACAAGTCCACTCCTTGTTTTTCCAGTAGCAAAGCCATCATTTTCATTATTTTGGTAATTTCCTTTTCAGCAATAAGGTTAACTTGCAAATGAATTTCTTCCCTTAGGTCGTCTACCTTTATATTTCTGTTTTGTGAGATAAGGACAAAAATTGCCAAAATAATAGCTTCCAAAGAAACAATAGTTGTCAATAAACTAAAAGGGAACGGGTCAAAAACAGACATCCCTTTTACATGGTTAGTGTTTACAAGTATCCATAAGAAAAATACCGAAGCGTTAAACAAGAGGAAATTCATACTGCCAAAATTGGAAGTCATCCAGTCAGCCAGCCTTTCCGTGGTTGTTCTTTTAGCGTCGGCTTTGGCCTTTATACTGCGAATAACTTTTTTTCTTGGTTCTGTTGATCTGCCGCCGTCGTCGAACAAGGAAGATAAAAATGAAATGGGGTTTATGGGCATAGGACGAAATAATAGGAATTTTTCTAAGGTTTAAGGACAATTTAAGGACAAACAAAATATCAGGCTATACGATATGAACTTAGTATAACAAAAAAAATACCTAAAAGCGATTAGTCAATATATTTATCCCCTGCCTCTTCCACTACGGAAGTAAGGTCAAAGAGGCTTACATTGCCGTCTTTATTATATTTCTGAAGAATATCAATTTTGATATAAAAAACAGGCGCGGGGTGGTGAGCACCTGCTTGTGTAGGCCCGAAAGGCCAGCTAGTGCTTGATCTGCCTGAGCTCAATGGGGTTCCCGCAGAGTGAAGCAATGTAGACCTTCACCGTCCCTTCACTATCACTCAAGGTGAAGCGGTCTACAGGGTAAGAGGGTAAGGCAAACATGAGAGGGCGACCCGAAAAGGGATACTGCACCTCCACACTCGCATTGCCCAATTCCCGCAAACTTACAGTTTTGAGTATCTTGCGAGCTCCGGATAGAATCCTCTCATAACAAAGCACTTTCCTATCGCCGCTTAATATAGTGACATGTATAGAAGCTGTGAGATCCGAGACAAACTCCATGGTAACAAACGGAGCGTCGGGAGATCCCACGCCCAAGGCATTCCCCGAAGGAGCGCCGCAGCTAATTAACAATACAGAAAGTGCTGTAAGCAAACCAAAGTAAAGCCTTTTCATTCTACCTTCCTTTCATCTGAGGTATGTATGCCCCGGGGTTTCCTTGGAGATTTGCAGCCTCCGTGAGCGAAGACGTGAAGGCCCAAGTGCTAACCATAAACACCAGGACCAAGAAGAGGAGAAAATTTTTCATTTAGCCTCCGAACCTTAAAAGTATACTCCTTTTTACAATACTTTTACAGGAACAATAGTTTTCGCAAAAAACTGAGATGCAAAAACTAGCTATAACTGTAAGGCTTTTTTTCGTGTCAAGGCGCAGAGACTTGACACAAGTTCAAAATACAGAATGGAGGGTACCCATTTTCTTGTAAGGTCTGTCCTAACTTCTAATGGGTATTGAGTTAGTTAATTGATGTCGCTCAAAGTATACTTGAGGCGACATTTTTAGTTTGCTGTGTATGCGTTTAGTGTTGT
>Ga0163150_10006522_pt1 | contig 14215 bp, 9 predicted proteins | sample OliLakLV19P2IB_FD_148628 | JGI IMG/M metagenome (GOLD analysis project Ga0163150, IMG submission 148628) | Freshwater microbial mat bacterial communities from Lake Vanda, McMurdo Dry Valleys, Antarctica - Oligotrophic Lake LV.19.P2.IB | ecosystem: Environmental > Aquatic > Freshwater > Lake >...
TGCGGTCCTAGGCTGCACCCCCAGCCCCCGGGAAGCGGAGGGGACGAACCGACTGCCGGTTCCACCGTTAAGATTGGGTTGTGGATGCCCCCGTGCGGGATGCCCTGGTCGGTCCGCAGCGCCCGCCGAGCGTGAGGGCGACCCCTGAGCTGTGGCACCATCTGGGCGTGCCCGCTCTTTTCGCGGCCCTGGCGCTGGGCTTCCGACAGGACCTCGTCTTCCTGTTGGGTGCGTTGGTCGTCGGCTGCGCCCTGGCGGCGGCGCCGCTGTGCCGCCGCAATCTGGCAGGCATCCGGCTTCGGCGACATGCTCCCGCGCGCGCCCGCGTCGGCACGCCGGCAGCGCTCGAGTTCGAGCTCGAGAATGTGGGAGGCAGCGCGGCGGTGGGCGTCGAGGTCGAGGAGCAGCATCCCCGTCTGGCTTGGCCCGCCCAGGGGCGCGTGGAGGTGCCCTGCCTGGCGGCCGGCCGCCGCGTGCGCGGCCGCCTCGAGGTCACGTTCGGCACGCGCGGCCGGCACACCCTCGAGCCTGCCACGATCACCTCGCGCTATCCCATGGGGGCCTTTCGCGCACGGCTCGAGGTGGGCGAGGCGCAGAGCGTGCTCGTCTGGCCCCGTGAAGGACGTGCTACAGCCGCCCTGCTCCAACGCCTGCGCGGCAGCGGTGAGCATGCGCAGCTGCGCCGGCCGCTCATGCGCGGAGCGGACGATCTCTTCGGGGTGCGCGAGCAGCGTGCAGGTGACGATCCTCGCCGCATCCACTGGCCGAGCAGCGCGCGGCGCGGCGAGCCGCTGGTGACCGACTGGCGCGCGCTGGAGGGCCACGAGGTGATCGTGGTGCTGGGGCGCTGCGCGGGGCACCCGCAGGGACTGATGTTCGAGCGCGCCGTCTCGATGGCCGCCACGCTTTGGCGCGTGCTCGATGGCGAGCAGCGTCCGGCCCGGCTGCTCGTCGGCGCGCAGTGCGTGCGGGACGGAAGAGGCCTGCGGGGGAGCGGGCGCGGCCTCGTGGCCGGACTTGACGCTCTGGCTCTAGCCCGACCGCGCGTGGCGCCGCTGGCCGTGGGACTGCTGCGCGCGCTCGCGCGACGACCCGCGCCGCGCCAGGTGGTTCTGGTGGGCGGCCCGGAGGACAAAGACCTCCTCGCCGCCGGCCGCGCGGCCGCTGGGCCGCGAGGCGGCTGCTGGCAGCTCGACGCACGCCTGCCGCAGGCGAGCCGCTGGGTGGAGGGTCTGGAGACATGAGCGCCCGCGCGCTGCCCCTTCTGACCACCCTGCTGGCCGCCCTGGCGGTGCTGCTGTCGGCGCGCCTGCCCGGGAGCGAGCCCGCGTTCCCAGCGGGCTTCGCGGTGGCGCTGCTGTGGAGGCTCTGCTGGGGGCTGGACGGGCGCGGCCTCGTGCCGCGCAAGGCAGGCGCGCTGCTCCTGGGTGCGCTGCTGGCCGTGGCCCTGCCCTTCCTCCTCACGCACGCTAGCTCGACCGACGCACACACCTTCTTCCTCGCGCTGATCGGCACGCTGACCTGTTTCTTGGGCCTGGTGCTGCTGCTGCCGCTCTCGGCCTTCGGCGCCTTCTGGCTGGTCCTGCTGGCCACCACGCTGGTGGCCGTGTCCTGCTCGCTCGATGGCGAGCTGCTCGGCGCTCTGCTGGTGCCGCTCTACGTCGCGTTGCTCGCGCTCACGTTGATCGTGCTCGAGCGCACGGCCTCCTCAGTCGGCGCCGGCCGCGAGCCTGCGCCCGGGCGCGTGGTGCTGAGCGACGCGGGGTCGCCCCTCGGGCGGGCGCTGAGCGTCGGCGGCCTCAGGCTGGTGGGCTGGGGCCTGAGCCTGGGTCTGGCGCTATGGGTGCTGGCCCCCCGGCCGGGTCAGGGCGGCTCCGAGACGACCGCGACCCGTGCCGCCTGGGAGAACGCCTTGGATGGGGGGCGTGCGCGGCACGGCTCCGGCAGTGAACATGGCGCCATGACCGGGCCCGACGCCGGCACGCACGATGCGCTCCTGGGGGCGGTGGAACGCATCCAGGAGGACAAGCGCGTGCACTGGGAGGTGCGCCTGCTCGAGGGCGCTCCCGACCCGCCGATCCTGCTGCGCGAAGCCGTGCGTGACCAGTGGCTCGACGCCCCGGAGCGCGCGGCGCCGCGCTGGCGCTCCTCCTTGGGGGACGAGCGCCGCGCGCTCCTGCCGGACGCCGACGGTTGGGTCGAGCTGGACGACCCGCTGGTCGGGCGCCCCACGCGCCGGCTCGAGGCTCACGCGAGGTTGGGCCTGGGGCTGATCGTGCTGGAGCCCGAGCCGCTCGCCTTCCGAGTCGAGCGTCCCGTCGCGGAGGACCTGTCCGGCCCGCGTGTGCCGCTCGCCGACGCCACCGAGCTCCTGGGAAGCGGCCGACTGCGCCGCCAGATCCTGCCGGGCGATGTGCTGCTGATGCGCTCGCAACCTCAGCTGCGCGGCGGCGCCTTGCTGGGGGGCCGTGAGAGCAGCGCCCGCGTGGCGCCGCTCGCCGTCTACGCCGCCATCGACGCGCGCCAGCGCGGGCGACTCCTCGAGCTGACGCGCGCGGTGCCCGGGGTGGGGGAGGGCGACGCGTGGCGGCGGGCCCAGGCGCTCGAGCGCTGGCTCCAGGGACCCAGCTTCGTCTACGAGCTGATGAGCCCCTCCTTGAAGCCCGGATACCGGGTGGAGGACTTCCTCTCGCGCGTGCGGCGCGGCAACTGCGAGTGGTACGCCACGGCCCTCACGCTGCTCTTGCGGGCGCACGGGATGGCGTCGCGCTACGTGCAGGGCTACTGGGGCGGCTCGCACACCCGCGACTCGAACCTGTGGACCTTCTACGGCGCGCACTACCACGCCTGGACAGAGCTCTACCTCGACGGCCTGGGCTGGGTGCCGCTCAACCCCACGCCGCCCGAGCGCCTGGCGGACGGCGCCGACCCGCGCACGGGCGAGGGTCGCCGCGCCGCCGACGGCTCCGCCGAGCGTTCCTCCATGGCGCCGGGACAGCACCTGCGCGACACCTTGGCCGCGCTGTGGAGCCTGTTCACCGGCGGGCTGCACTGGTCGTTCGGCCCCGGCGCCTACTACCTGGGCTGGGTGCTGCTCGCCGTGCTCGCGCTGGCGGGTGTGGTGCGGCTGCGGCGCACCACGGTCCTGCGCGCTCCCCCTGCGGCTGCCGGGCGTAGCGCCCACGGGCCCTACCTCGAGGCCTTGCGACTGCTGGCGCGCCACGGCAAGGCCCGGCGCGGCGAATGGACCGCGCGCGAGTTCCTGCGCCGTGTGCGCGGCCAGATGCCCGACGAAGCCGCGGGAGCCCTGGCCCGGCTGACCCAGGGCCACGAGCGCGAACGTTATGCGGCCGTTGCGAGCGTCGGCGCGGACGCTCGCGCCGACCTGCAGCTCCTGAGCCGGAGTCTCAAGCGTCCGGCGCCGGGCCTCTGAGACGGGCGGCTGAGGGGGGAGTCCCAGTTTCAGCTCCGGAGCGCGTTCTGGGGCACTTCGGAGCGCTGGCTGGGGTGCGGAGGGCTGCCGCGGAGGACGACGTGTAGTCTTCCTACATGAGGACGACGCGGGGGCCCGAGCGCCCCCAGTCCAGCGCTCCGCCCGCCCGCTGGGACGTCAAGCTAGGACAGCACCCGGCTGAGGGGGGAGTCTCAGGGAACGGGGGTCGGGCCGTACGATGGGAGCATGCCCACGCCCCCGCCCTCGGGCCTAGACCAGGTGCAAGGCCGCGCTGTCGCCCGCGCGGTGGCCGACCGGCTTCGCGACGCAGGCCATCAGGCGCTGCTCTGCGGTGGAGCGGTGCGCGATCGCCTGCTGGGCCGCGATCCCGGCGACTACGACGTGGCGACCTCGGCCCCGCCCGAGGTGGTCGCACCGCTCTTCCCCCACGCGATCCTGGTCGGGGCCCAGTTCGGCACGGTGGTGGTTCCGGGGACGCACCATCAGGTGCAGGTGACGACCTTCCGCGCCGACGGCCTCTACATCGACGGCCGGCGCCCCACGCGGGTGGTCTTCAGCGATGCCGCCACCGACGCCCAGCGCCGCGACTTCACCGTCAACGGCCTGTTCGAGGATCCCTGGACGGGTGCCGTGATCGACCATGTGGAGGGCCGCCGCGATCTCAAGGCGCGGCTCTTGAGGGCCATCGGCGACCCGGCGGCGCGCTTCCGCGAGGACCACCTGCGCATCCTGCGCGGCGTGCGCCTGGCGGCGCAGCTCAACTTCGCCATCGAGCCGCGCACCTTCGCGGCGCTGCGCGACCTCGCGCCCCACGTGGCCTCGGTGGCCGTCGAGCGCGTACGCGCCGAGCTCGCCAAGCTTTTGCGCTACGGCCGTGGCAAGGCGTTGAGGCTGCTGCGCGACGCCAACCTACTCGCGTACACCCTCCCCGAGATCGAGGCCATGCAGGGCGTCACCCAGCCGCCCAAGTACCACCCCGAGGGCGACGTGTTCGTGCACACGGCGCTGGTGCTCGACAACCTGGGCGACCTCACGGCACTGACTGCTGGCGACCAGGAGGACCTGCTCTGGGCCGCGCTGCTCCATGATGTCTCCAAGCCCGCGACGCGCAGCGTGGGACCTGACGGGCGCATCCGCTTCCACGGACACGAGTCGTTGGGGCGAGAGGCCAGCGGAGCGCTGCTCGAACGCCTGCGCTCGCCACGCCGCTCGATCGAGCGGGTAGGGGATCTCGTGGGCACGCACATGCAGTTTCCCAGTCTGCCGAAGATGCGCCCCGCCAAACTGCGCCGCTTCCTGGCACACGAGGACATCGAGCTGCACCTCGCGCTGCACGGCGCGGACACGGGAGCGAGTCACGGCGATCGTTCCCTGCTGGCCTTCTGTCGCGCGCGCCTGGCCGAGCTGGGCACGGAGCGCGCGCTGCCCAAGCCGCTACTCACGGGCGCGGACCTGATCGCGCTGGGCCATGCGCCTGGCCCCGCCATGGGCGAGCTCTTGACCTGGCTGCGCGACCTGCAGCTGGAGGGCGAGATAAGCACGCGCGAAGACGCGGTACGGCGCGTGCGAGAACGTGGGGCGTCCTCCGCCCCGGGGAGCTAGGTGCCGCCCGATCGTCTCCTCTCCACGACACCGCGTTCCCAGCGGGTAGCGCCCGCGACGGGAGCGTTGCGGTGGGGGCTGCTCGTCCTGCTGGTCCTGGCCGGCGCCGGACCGGGCGCGGCACGCGCTGAAGAGCCCGCCCCGGTGGACCTGGCGCGGGAGCTGCGCCGGGCGGCGCGCACGGATCTGCCGATCGCCGAGCGCGTCGCCGCGGCGGAGGCGGCGCTGAGCGTGAAGGTGGGTGGGGATCCCGAGGCCTGGGCACGCGCCAGCCTGGCCCTGCTAGGTGCCCACGACGACGAGCTTGCCGCGTGGATGCTCCTGCGTGCCACACATGAGGGGCTTCGTCCCAGCGAATGGGTCACCACCGGGTTGCTGAAGGCCGAGATTCTCCGGCAAGCGAGAAGCCCTAGCGATAGGAGCTATCCCCCCTCCGCGGCGCTCGTCGCCATGGGACTGCTGCTCGGACGTGGGTCGGCGCGGGAGCTCTTTGAGACCTGGCCGCCCACGCCGGTAGTCGCGGCTTGCCTCGCGGATCTGCTCGGGCCGGACTTCGCAGGGGGCGACGCCTTGGGCGTACGCAGGAATCTGGAGACAACACTTCCCCTGCGCAACGACCTCGGCAGCGCCGCGAGTAACGACGAGGCCGAGGCGCGGGCCGGGCTCGAGGCGCTTGTGGCGCGTGGCGAGGCGGCCTTGCCGTTGCTCGTGAGCCAGGCCAAGCGTCTCGCCGCGGGCGTGCCTACGGGCCATCTCGCGCAGGGGATGGATGTGCTGAGCGTGCTTGGCCAGCTGGGCCGCCGCGAGGCCACGCCGGTGCTGATCGCGTGCCTGGAGGCCCCGCAGGGCTGGACGCGCTACGCCGCGGCCAGTGCGCTGGCCGACCTCAAGGACCCCGCCGCAGCGGTCGCGCTCGCGCGCCAGCTGGTCTACGCCGGCGATCCCTTCCGTGCGCGCGAGTCGTGGGACTTCCCCGGCACCACGGAATCGAAGATCCCGCCCGAGGCCTGGCCAAGCGTCGAGTACTACGTCATCGACGTGGCGGCCGCCGACGCGCTGTTGACCCTGGGGGCCCGGGGGGCAGCGGGCTGGCTCATCCGCAACGCGCTCAACCCGGCGCGGCGCAACCTGCGTATCCGCGTGGCGCAGGACGCGCTCGACAGTCTGCGCCGCCACCTGCCGGGCGCGCCGCTGCCCGAGCTGCTGGTGGAAGGTGGCCTGCCGCAGCGCTTCGAAGCCTTCGAGGCGCTCGATGCCTGGTGGAGGATGCACCGCGACGACGTGCAGCTGCTGGCCGTGACCTTCCAGCGCGACGACCCGGCCTTTCGCGAGACGGCGCTGGCCCTGTCCACGCGCCTGACCCAGCCGAAGGTGCTCGAGCTGATGATCGCCAAGGACGCCTGCGAGATCCTGGGCGCGGCCGTCACGCCCGCGCTCACGCAGGTGGTGGGGGGTGCGAAGCCCGGGGCCCAGACCGAGCTGGCGCGCGCCCTGGCGCGCACGCGCGACCCGGCTGCCGCCGCGCCTCTGCTGGGGCTGCTGCGCGCGCCGCAGGGTTTCGTGCGCGCGGCAGCGGCCGAGGTGCTCGACGTCTACGCGGGCCGCGATCCTGCGGTGGTGACGGCACTGGTGGCGGCGCTGGACGACTCCGACTGCGGCGTGCGCTTGGCCGCCATGAAGGGCCTGGCCGGGGCGCCTCCTGCCGCGGCCACGTTGGCGGCCGTGCGTGCGCACGACGAGGCGCAGCATGTCGAGCGTTGCGGTGCGGATGCCAACTTCGGCTGGGCGCGCACCACGGTGCTGCTGGTGCAGGAGGGCGCCGTCCATTGGCCCGCGCTCGAACGGGGCCTCCTGCACGAAGACCGCGTGGTGCGGCGCACCGCCTGGGATCTGCTGCGCACGGCGCTCGACCTGCCCGAGCACCTGTTCGACCCGCTCCCTGTGCCGGGGGCTGCGGGGACGCGCTCGATCGACAGTGCGCGGGTGCTCAAGGCCCTCGAGCGCCGGAGGGCACCATGAGCCGCGCGCTGGTCATCGACGACGTTGCGAAGCGCTTCGCCCGAGGCCAGAGCGTGCTGGATGGCGTGTCGCTTGCGCTCGAGGCCGGCGGGACGCTGGCGCTCCTGGGCGCAAGCGGCAGCGGCAAGAGCACCCTGCTGCGCATCGTGGCCGGGCTCGAGATCCCCGATCGAGGGCGTGTCACCCTGGGCGACACACGGGTGAACGATCCGCGCTCGCGCGTGCCCGCGCACCTGCGGCGCGTGGGGCTGGTCTTCCAGGATCTCGAGCTCTGGCCGCACCGCAGCACGGCCGAGAATGTGGCCTTCGGCCTTGCAGGCCGGCCGCGGGGTCGCGCCGCGCTCGACCACCCGCGTGTGCGCACGCTGGCGGCGAGGCTGGGCATCGAGGGCGTGCTCGCGCGACGCCCCGACAGCCTCTCCGGCGGCGAGCGGCAGCGTGCGGCCCTGGCGCGCACGTTGGCGCCCGAGCCCGATGTGCTGCTGCTCGACGAGCCGCTTGCCAGCCTGGACGCGCAGCGCCGGAGCGACCTGATCGGCCTGCTCGCGGGTTTGACGCAGGAGGGCGGGCCCACCACCCTGCTCGTGACCCACGATCCGGCGGAGGCGCTGGCCCTGGGAGCGCGCGTGGCCGTGCTGGCGGGGGGCCGCATCGCGGAGGAGGGCCCCGGACAGGAGCTCTACGCGCGACCGCGCACGCGTGCCGCCGCGCTGGCGTTGGGCCCTGCCAATCTGCTGGCGGCGCGCCGCGAGGCGCGCGGCTGGAGCACGGTTCTGGGGCTGCTGCCCGCCGCGCGAGCGGAAGACGCCTCCGCGCGTTGGGTGCTCGTGCGGCCCGAGAACCTGCGCGTCGAGCCCGCTGACCCAGCCCAAGCTGGCAGCAGCCCTGGTGTGGAAGGGCTGGTTCGTGCCGTGTGGCCGCGCCCCGAGGACTTCGCTGTACAGGTGGAGGTGGGGGGGCAGATCCTCGAGGCTCGCAGCGCCGGTACGCTCCAGCCGGGCCGCCACGCGCGCCTGAGCGTCAGCGGCGCGGTCGCCGGGCTCCACCTCGACCCACAGGAACCGCTTGCGGAGGAGGAGCGCGTCGCATGAGGCTTCAGCTGCGAACCATCGTGGGTCGGAGCCTCTTCGCCAGCGCGATCGGGCTCGCCGCAGCAGCCTGCGGAGGAGAGCACCCCCCGGTCAAGCCGCCCGCACCGCTCGAGCGCCCAACGCTGTCGCCGGGCGCAAGCCTGATGAACCCCGCCGTGCCCGCGCCCCCGGGTCCCGTCGTACCGGCGCCGACCTTCGTGAGTGCGGAGCAGTGCGGTCGCTGCCACACGGAGATCTACGCCGAGTGGAAGGCCTCCTACCACGGTCAGGCGATGGTGGATCCGCTGTTCCTCGAGCTCTCCGCCGACGTCAACAAGGAAGAGTGCATCCGCTGCCACGCGCCGGTGCCGTTGCGCGAGGTGGATTTCCAGACGCCCATCGCACGCACCGAACGACGCGAAGACGCCATCTCGTGTCTCTCCTGCCACCAGACCCAGGGGGGCATGGCCGGGCCTTTCGAGGGGCTTCGCGGCGCCTGCAACCCGGTCTACGACCCCGATCAGCGTGACGTGGTGAAGATGTGCTTCGGTTGCCACAACCAGCACGACACCGGCAACGAGTGGCTTGCAGGTCCCTGGTCGCCCGAGGCGCCCGAGCCGCGCCAGAAGCCCGCGACCACCTGCCTGGACTGCCATATGCCGGAGGTGGAACGGCCGTTGGTGGCCGGCGGCCCCGTGCGCAAGGGGCGCCGGCACACCTGGCCGGGCGGCCACGACATGAGCCAGCTGCGCAAGGCGGCCACGCTGGAGGTGGAGGTGACGCAGCTGGCCGGCGGCGGGCAGCGCCTCCAGGCCTTCGTGACGAACGTGGGCGCCGGCCATTTCATCCCCACCGACGCGCGCCACCGCTCCTTCGACGTCTACTTGAAGCTCTGGGACGCCGACGGCCGCGTGATCCTCGATCCCCTGGATCCCAACCAGCAGGCGCAGTCGCAGCTGGCGAAGTACCGCAAGAACTACCGCGGTACGGGCCTGCTCGACACGCAGATCCCGCCGCTGGCGCGCGTCTCGGGCCTGGGCGACCTGTGGAAGGGGTGGCGCGAGCTGCCTCCGGGGGCGCGTGGCCGAGGCGAGGCCTGGCTCGTCTACCGGCTCACGCCGAGCGACGTGCTGGAGGCCCTCAGCCTGGAGGACGGCCCGCTGGTGCTCTACCGCGCGCGGCTGGTGACGCGCACCGCCTTCGAGTACGGAGCGCGCTGATGCGCCCCCCCGACGGACATCGACCGGTCGCGATCCTGCTCACCTTCGCGTGCGTCCTGGGCACGTCGGCCTGCGGGTCCCTGGAGACGAGCAGCCATGTGCGCGTGCCTCCGGCCGTGCCGGCGGCGACCTCGACGGTCGTGGCCCGCGCCGTCGGCGAGCTCTTGAGCGGCGATCCGGAGCGCTCGGCCGCGGCCGAGAAGCGCCTGCTGGTGCTTGACGAGGCCGAGCTCCAGGAGCTGAGCCTGCTCGCTGAGCGCATCCCCGCGGAGCGCGACCCGCGCTGGCTGCATGTGCTCGATGAGCACCAGCTGGGCCCTCAGCTGCGCGCGGAGGAGCGCGTGGCCTTCCTCTTGTGGAAGGCCGCGCGGCCCGAGCCTTTCTTCGCCATCAAAGCGCGCGCGGGCCTAGCCGAGCAAGCGCGCCGCGATCCGGCACCGCTCGTGGCTGCTCTGGAGGCGGGGCTCTCCGGCGGCGAGGCGCTGGCCGTGGCGCTCGCGGTGGCGGGTCGCCGTGAGGCCGTACCGGCCCTCGCGGACCGTTTCGTGGTTGCGGAGGACGAGAGCGAACGCCGCGCCCTGATCGAGGTGCTCACGCGCCTGCTGGGCGAGGAGACGCGCCTGCGGGCGACGGCCCCCCGCGATGAGCGCGAGCGCGAAGCCCAGCGGCTTCGCGAACGCTTCCTGCTGGGGCGACCTGAGCCGGCCAAAGCGGTGCGCGCGGAAGGCGCGTCCAGCGGTGGCTAGCCGCTCGCGCTCCCTCGCTCGCGCGCTCGCGACGGCGGCCGTGCTTGTGGCTCTCCCCCCCATGGTCGGGAGTGGGTCCGGCGCTCGGACCTGGGCCGACGAGCCCGCCGGGAACGAGCGCCTCGCGCAGGCGGAGAGCCAGTTGGCGGAGGGCCGGGCCGTCGAGGCTGCCGTCGGGTTCCGCGCCCTGCTCGACGAGGCCGTGGCGGCGGGCGGCGACGCGCCGTTTCTCGCCTCGTTGCGCCGCGGGCTGGGCAAGGCGTTGCTGCTCGCTGAGGAGACCTACGCCAGCCTGGAGCCGCTGGAGACCCTCTCCCGCGATGGTGCGCCCAGCGACCTGGCGCTCTACGCCGAGGCGCTGCTGGCACACGCTCGCCGCACCCTGGCCGAGGCCAGCGCGACAAGCCTCCAGGTGGCGCCCTACCTCGAAGATGCGCGCGGCGCACTCGCGCGCATCCCGGCCGAGCAGGCTGCGGCCACAGGCCGAGCCTGGCTTGCAGGCGAGGCGGCCTACCTGGGCGGGCGACATGCACAGGCCGTCGAGCTCTGGGCGGCGGCGCCGAGCAGGGGGGACTCCGTTCCCCAGGAGCGCTGGTACCGCGAGCGGCAGGCGCACGCGCTCTACCAGCTGGGTCGGCAGCGCGAGGCGGCGGAGGTCTACGAGACGCTGGGCCATGCGCGCGCGGCGGCCTCGGCCTGGGCGGCTGCGCGCGAGGGCGAGCGGGCTCTGGCCCACTACGCCGTCCTGCTGGCGGCCGCGCCCGGGGACCCCCTCCTGCTCGAGGACGCCGTGAGCGCCGCGCGCTTCACCTCGATGCAGGTGCGCTTGGAGTCCATCCTGGGCGCGCTCACGAGCGAGGAGCCCGCGGTACGCGCCACCTGGGCCGTCGCGCGCTCGCGGCTGGCACAGCAGCGTGGCGACCATGCGCTTGCACGCAGTGTGTTGCGCGAGCTGGTCCCCAGCCTCAGCGGTCCCCCGCTGGCGACCCTGTGCTACGAGCTGGCTGCCTGTCTGCTGCTCGATCCCCAGGGGGGGGAATCGGCGCGGGCTGAGGCAGGCAACGTGCTGCTCGCAGGCTGGACGGCCGAGCCCGGCCAGGCCGACCTGGCCGCCCTCATGGGTCTGATGGCCGAGCAGGACTTCCGCGCCGCACCGCGCTTCTGGCCCGAGGCCGGCCCACTTCACCGCTCCCTGGCCTTGCAACGCGCGCTGGTCCTAGCCCTGCCCGAAGATCCATTCATGCAGGCCAACCTGGGGAACATCGCTCGCCTAGCGGGCGAGAGCGGGGTCGCCGTCGCTGCCCTGCTGACCGCCGTCCGGTTGCTGCCCGAGGACGCCGCGACGAAGAATGACCTGGGCTTGGCGCTGCTCGCCGACGAACGCGCCGCTGAGGCGCAGGCCGCCTTCCAAGCTGCCCTCGCCGACGATCCCGGATTCCTCGCGGCGCGCCAGAACCTGGCGCGGCTGCGCCGACCCTACGCGGGCGAGGCGGGATTCGAGGCGCGCCGCCTGCTGCTGGGGGCCGAGGCGGCGGCGCGCGCCACCGGCGAGCCCAACCTCCTGTACAGGACTTTGGCCCTGCGCGCTTGGCGTTACGGTCGCCGCGCGGAGGCACGCTGATGGCGACCTGCAGCCCCCCCGAGCGTGCTTGCCCGCATGTTCGGCGGCTGAGGGGCCAGGTAGCGGATCCCTCGTAGGATGGAGGCCGCGCTGGGGCGAGCCCCGGAGGCACTCCTTGGAGGTCTTGATGACCAGGGCGCTGAGTGGCTTGACGACGTCCCGAACGCGGACCCATCCCGCGCGCCCCCTCGCCGAAAGCTGGCGTACCCCGCGCGCGCTCCCTTGGCTGTCACTATCCCTGCTGGCGCTCCTGGCGCTGCCGGGTTCGCTGCGTGCCGAAGACAAGCCCCTTGATCCCAAGCTGCGCGTCGAGCTGATCAAGGCTCTGCGCAGCTACCTGCAGCTGGATGTGGATCCCTACGCCGGCCGCGAGGCGACGCGTTCCGTGCTCACCAAGATCGAGACCGGTGGGGGCCCCAAGGTGCTGGCGCGCATGGACCTGCTGCGCGAGCTCACGGACCAGGGCCGCGACTTCGAGAAGGACTACCGCGACCGCAAGTGGCAGAAGCTCGAAGCGAACACCGAGGTCAGCGACGGCAAGTACGCCGTCAGCGTCTCCCGTCCCGACAAGCTGCGCCTGGCCTTCTCGGCCCCCAAGGGCTACGCCGAGGCGGCCCTCGCGAAGCTGCCGCGAGTCGATCCCTTCCCGACGCTCGTCACGCTGATCGAGGAGAAGGATTACAGCGGCAAGAAGTTCCCCGGCGAGGAGGCCATCGCGCGGCGCTACTCGGCGTTCAAGGAGCTGTTCGAGAAGTGGCTCGTGCTCGCCCCGGTGGCCGTGCGCGGCAATTATGTCGATGACGGCAACGTGCGCCAGCTCTTCTACACGGCGCAGCTCAAGGACTTCTACCAGCGCTTCCATCTCGACTTCGAGCGCATCGTGCTCGACGGCGACACGAGCAACGCCACCACCATCGTCGCGGCCCAGCCCTTCATGTATGCCGGCCTCGTGGTGCGCCGACCGCTCACGGGCGAACCCGTCGTCGATCCCGACACGGTGGTCAACTACGCGCACGTTCCGATCTACGTCATGGGCTGCCCGGTCACCGAGAAGGCGCTCAAGGACGCGGGCCACCCCAGCGTCACGCTGGGAGACGAGGCGGGCCTGATGGCCTGGCTGGGCCAGCGCAAGCGCGTGATCCCCAAGACCTTCTCCTGGCGCCTCAAGACGGCACAACAAGTCTTCGCCAACTGGCTCATCCTGACACCCGACTGGAACGTCGAGAAGCGCACGGTGGACGTGACCGTGCTCGACACCGCCGAGGACCCGAACACCATTCGCATCCAGGCGACGGGCGTCCTCGACCTCACGGCCCTGCTCAACGACGACCTCGTCGCCCTCGACAAGGACGTGCGCATGGTCGTCAACGGCAAGGAGCTCTTCAAGGGCAAGCTTGAGCGCACCCTGGAACGCCTCTACGACAAGGACCCCGTCGAGGCACGCGAGGCGATCTTCTTCAGCCTGCTCTTCACGACCATCACCAAGCAGTTCTTCGCGCCGCCCCCGGCGGCGGCTCCCAGCACGCCGACCCCGGGCCCCGCGGTGGTCGCGGACCCCGAGAAAGAGGCCAAGGCCAGGAGCTGGCTCGAGAAGGCCGAGGGCTTCGTCACCGACGGCAACACCGAGAAGGCCGTCCAGATCCTGGAGCGGCTCGTGAGCGAACTGGGCGAGACGAGCGTGGCCGTGACGGCCTCGGCTCGCTTGGCCGAGTTGAAGGCGGCTCCCGTCAAATAGCTCGGCAAGCAGCCTGAGCGGGATCCGCGGGCCGGCTGCCCCGGGGCGAAGGAGCCACGACCCATGCCTTCCGCCGCGCCGCCGCAGGGCACCGTGCGCGCCTTGCCGCTGCCCAGGGGCGCTCTGCTGTGTGGGCTGGCAGGGCTGGGGGTGACCGTGGTCGAGCTGGCCGCAGCGCGCGCGCTGGCGCCGCACTTCGGCCAGTCCGTCCACGTGTGGGCCGCCGTGATCGGCGTGCTGCTGAGTGCCTTGGCGCTGGGCTACGCACGTGGCGCACGCAGTGCCGAGCGCGGCGGCTCGCCCCGGAGGCTCGTTCTGCTGCTGCTGCTGGGCGCAGTTTGGCTCGCGGCGGCGGCGTTCGTGGGACCCGCGCTCTGCCGCGCGCTGCTCCCCGAAGGGCTGCCCACGGCGGGTGGCCTGCCGATCGGGTTGACGGGCAGCGTGCTCGCCAGCCTCGTGCTCTTCGCGCTGCCGGTGGGTGTGATGGGCGGGGTGAGCCCCTGGCTCGTGCGCGCGCTCGACGGCGGTCAAGGCACGGGTCGCGGCGCAGGCTTCCTCTACGCCGCGGGCACGCTGGGGAGCCTCGTCGGCTGCGTGCTCACACCACTGTTCCTGCTGCAGACGATCGGCACGCGCGCGACGCTGCTGCTCGGTGCGGCGCTGCTCGCTCTGCTGGCCGCCGGCCTTTCCCGCGTACGCCTGCCCGCGACGCCGGGTGCTGGGCGACCGTTACCCGGCGGCGCGGGCA
>Ga0163150_10006523_pt1 | contig 14215 bp, 6 predicted proteins | sample OliLakLV19P2IB_FD_148628 | JGI IMG/M metagenome (GOLD analysis project Ga0163150, IMG submission 148628) | Freshwater microbial mat bacterial communities from Lake Vanda, McMurdo Dry Valleys, Antarctica - Oligotrophic Lake LV.19.P2.IB | ecosystem: Environmental > Aquatic > Freshwater > Lake >...
GGATCACCTGGCACGGGAACGAGCCCTCCTCAGCCAGCTCCAGTCCGTTGCCGAGCAGTCCCGCATGGTCCCCGATGCCCGCGTCCTCTGGCTCGCCGCGTGGCTCCGCGCCAACTGCCTCGAACCAGACGGCCGCACCTGGAAGAACCGCCGCGTCCTCATCTTCACCGAGTGGGAAGACACCCTCACCTACCTCAAAGCACAGATCCAACACATCATCGGCGACACCGAAGCCGCCGCGGAACGCCTGGCCGTCTACCGGGGCTTCACCAGCTGCAATGACCGCGAGCGACTCCGCGACGCCTTCAACGCCCCGCCAGACGAGCACCCCCTGCGCATCCTCATTGCCACCGACGCCGCTCGTGAAGGCCTTAACCTTCAGGCCCACTGCAACCACTTGTTCCATTTCGACGTCCCCTGGAACCCCGGCCGCCTCGAACAGCGCAACGGCCGCATTGACCGCAAGCTGCAGCCCGAGCCCGTCGTGTACTGCCACTACTTCGTCTACACCCAGCGCGACCACGACCGCGTCCTCAAAGCTATCGTCGACAAGACAGCCCGCATCCGCGCCGAGCTCGGCAGCGTCACCCAGGTCATTGAGCCCAGGCTCGAAAAGATCCTCAGCCGCGGTATCCCCGGCCGCTCCGCCAAAACCATCGCCGCCCAAATCGACGCCCTCGAACTCGAAGCAGCGCACCGCCAGTCGATGGAGGAGGAGCTCGAAGCCGCCCGCAAACGCGAAGAGGACCTCCGCCGTGAACTCGAAAAGCTGGCCACACTTCGCAAACACTCCGAGCGCGACATCCAGTTCAGCGAGGATCACTTTCGCGCTACGCTCGACTGCGCTCTCGAACTGAACCGGTGCGACCGACTGAAGCCCCTGCCCGAGCCACGCCCCGGCGAGCCCCAGCGCTTCACCATCCCCCCTCTCTCCGAACAGGCCGGAGCAGGCTGGGAGGATGTCACCGACACGCTCCGCGAGAAACGAGACCGCGGCATCCACCCCGTCGAATGGCGACGCACCGCGCCCATCCGCCCCGTCGTCTTCCGCGACCCGGGCATTGTTACCAACTCCGTCGTCCAGTTCCACCTCGAACACCCCGTGGTCCAGCGCCTCCTCCAGCGCTTCCTCTCCCAGGGCTTCGTGCATGACGACCTCTCCCGCACCTGCATCGCCCACAGCCGCGACGCCATCAAGCGAGTCGTCGTCCTCGGCCGCCTCGCCCTCTATGGACCCGAAGCCGCCCGGCTCCACGAGGAGATCGTCTTTGTCACCGCCCGCTGGACCGACTCGAAGATCCGGACCGCACCCCTACGTCCCTACGAGCAGGACCGCGAAGCCTACACCGTCAACCTCCTGTACGATTCGCTGCTGGAGACGCCGTTCCGCAGCCTGCCCGCCGTCGTCACCGATCAGCTCAAAGCCTCCGAGACCGGCGACCTCAACGACCTCTGGCCGCATCTCGAAGCACGCGCCCAGGCCGCCGAAGCCGACGCCCGCGCCGCCCTTGCCCGCCGCGGTGATGCCGAAGCCCTCGCCATGCAAGGGATTCTCGAACTCCAGCGGAAGCAGATTGAAGATCGCCAGAAAGCCAACGCCCAGCTCAAACTTGAAGGCATCGACGAAGAGGAGCGCCGCCAACGTGAGGCCGAGCGCCGCTTTCAGAACGACCGTCTCCGCGATCTGCCCGCCGAACTGGACCGCGAGCCCGGCCGTATCCGAGCCCTCTACAAGGTCAGCGCCGCCCGCCTCGAACCCGTAGGTCTCGTCTACCTCTGGCCGGTAGGAGCCTGATTACCCATGTCGGAAACCAGCTCCCTCCGCCGCAACCACCAGATCTGGATCGGCAATCTCCAACCCGTCGGCCTGCTCATCTCGGCGCCGGTCCTCGAAGCGGCCCAGGTCCCCATCGATCTCAACCCAATCGCGCTCCACCGCGATTTCCTCAGCCTGCTCCCCCGCGACCGCCGGAATGAGCCCGTCCCCGAACTGCCGTCCTTCCGCGACTTCGCCGAGCGCATCCTCGGCTGGCCCCCGGAGCTCTGGATCAGCCCTGCGCCCGACAATACCAGGGCCTTTCTCGAAACCTACCGAGAGCAGCTCGAACCCGACGCCGTTCTCATCGAGCCACGCGACAACTCCGTCATTCTCCTCGTCAGCAACGTCCCGAATGGCGTCAACTTCGACGACCCACCGCCCGAGAAGACCCGCAACTGGAACGCCTCGCCTCATGCTCGATTCGAACGGCTTCTCCGCGAGACCGGACACCCCATAGGCATCCTCGCGGGACCCGAAGCCGTCCGGCTCGTCTACGCCCCCAAAGGGGAATCCACAGCCTGGGCAACCTTCCGCGTCGAGCACATGGCAGCCGTCCAGGGGCGCATGCTCCTCGGTGCCCTGCAGGCCCTTCTGGGTTATGAGCGCCTTCTCACCGGCCCTGTCGGCGAGCGCCTCCTCGGCATCCTCCGCCGCAGCCGCGACTACCAGAACGATGTCTCGAACGAACTGGCCGAGCAGGTTCTCGAAGCCCTCTACGCGCTGCTTCGCGGGTTTCAGGCCGCTGACGATTTCAGTAACGGGAAACTCCTCCGCGAGACACTCGACACTGACCCAGGTCTCGCCTACAACGGCCTGCTCACCGTCCTCATGCGCCTCGTGTTCCTCCTCTATGCCGAGGACAAGGGGCTCATGCCGCAGGACCCCGTCTATCTGGAGCACTACAGCGTCAGCCGCCTCTTTAACCAGTTGCAGCACGACAAGGATCAGTTCCCAACCGAGATGTCTCGCCGCTATGGGGCATGGGCGCGCCTGCTGGCTCTGTTTGGCCTCATCTGGACAGGGGGACGGCATGGCCGCCTCACCGTCCCGGCTCGACACGGGTACCTGTTCGATCCTGGGCGCTACCCATTCCTCGCCAAAAAAGACGCGGCCGGCGAACTGCCCCACGTCCCCGACGGGACCGTCCTCGAAGTGCTCCGCAATCTGCTCATCCTTCAAAAAGAGCGCATCAGCTACCGCGCCCTCGATGTCGAGCAGATCGGCTCGGTTTACGAAGCCATCATGGGCTTCGAACTGCACAAGGCCACCGGACCCAGCCGCGCCATCAAGTCCTCCAAACGGCACGGCCCGCCGGTCACCATCAACCTCGAAACGCTGTTGACCAAGTCGTCGGACAACCGAGCCAAATGGCTGAAGTCCGAGACGGGCATCGAACTTGCCGCCGAGGCTGCAAAACTCCTGAAGAGCGCGAAATCCCTCGAAGATCTGGAGGCAGCCCTCCAGAAGCGTATTCACGACAAGGTCACACCGGAGCGCGTGCGCAAGGGTGCCATGATCCTGCAACCGTCGCTCGAACGGCGTCGCAGCGGAAGCCATTACACTCCCCGCTCTCTTACCCGGCCCATCGTCGAGACTACGTTGGAGCCGCTGTTCAAAGCGATGGGCTCCGACCCCTCGCCCGAACAAATCCTGCAACTCAAAGTCTGCGATCCCGCCATGGGTTCCGGAGCCTTTCTCGTCGAAGCGAGCCGGCAGCTCGGAGCAGCGCTCGTTGAGGCATGGCAGCGACGCGGCGAGCGTCCGCCGCTGCCCTTGGACGAGGATGAAATCCTCTACGCCCAGAGGCTTGTTGTCCAGCGCTGCATCTACGGCGTGGACAAGAATCGCATGGCCGTCGATCTCGCCAAGCTGTCTCTGTGGTTGGCGACACTCGCCCGCGATCACGCCTTCACCTTCATCGACCACAACCTCCGGCATGGCGACTCTTTGGTTGGGCTGACCGTCCGGCAGATAGCGAGCGTCAGTTGGGAGGAAGGGCAGCGAGCCCTCTACCTCGATGAAGAGCTGCGCCGGCGACTTGCGGGAGCGGTTCGCGAGCGCAATGAGATTCTCGCGGCAGATGACGCTCAGCCCTATGACCAACTGAGGGCGCGTCTCGACTCGGCCGACCAGAATCTCGATGTTATTCGCACCATCGGTGATGCGGTCTGTGCCACGTGGTTGCGGAATGAGACCCCGAAGGCGAAGGCTGCCGCATTAAGGAATCTTCAGTACCTCCTAAGCCAGTACCTCACGGCCAATGATCTCGAAGCGGGAGGACAGATCGATGCCGAGATCCGGGCAATGCGGTCCACCGACAAGCCCATCGTGCCGTTCCATTGGGAGATCGAATTTCCCGAGGTGTTCCAGCTCGATTCAGAGCAGCGCAGCCACGGCTTCGATGCAATTGTAGGGAATCCACCTTTCGCCGGTAAGAATACGCTTGCCGAGGGAACAGTCAAGACCTATCCGAAGTGGTTGCAGCAGATCCACGAGGAGAGTCACGGCAACGCTGATCTTGTGGCGCATTTCTTCCGGCGCGCATTCAGTCTGCTTAGGCCGAATGGTTGCTTCGGACTGATCGCTACCAACACGATTGGCCAAGGAGACACTCGCTCCAGCGGACTTGGCTGGATACGCAAACACGGTGGAACGATTTACTGCGCCCGCAAGCGACAGCCTTGGCCAGGGGAGGCAACCGTTGTCGTCAGCATAGTTCATGTTCACAAGGGCATCTTTATTGGCCCATTTACGTTGAATTCTCGAGACGTTACAGGTATAAGCGCGTACCTTTTCCACCGAGGTGGTGATAATGACCCCTCCAAACTGAGGTACAACGAGCGGAAAAGCTTCATCGGAACGTACGTCTGCGGCATGGGATTTACGTTCGATGACTCCGACCGGAAAGGAGTTGCCTCGTCGTTAGCCGATATGGCCGCGCTTGCCGCCAGCCCATCGAACAGAACACGGATATTTCCATTCCTCGGCGGTGAGGAAATCAATAGTCATCCGGAGCATCAGCCGGATCGCTACGTTATCAATTTTGAGAACTTCCCGCTGAGGCGAACCCAACTCGGAAGCACTTGGCAGAAGGCCAGCGTGGAACGTCGTCGGGTGTGGCTGCAAATAGGGTTGGTACCGACGGACTATCCCGGGCCTGTGGCGGCCGATTGGGCAGATCTCCTGCAAATTGTCGAGAAAAGAGTCAAGCCGGCCCGAACTACTGATAAGCGTGATCGATACCGGGAACAATGGTGGAAATTTGCTGAGCACCGGCCTGGGCTCTACAAGAGCATCCGCAACTTGGCATCGACCCTTGTCATCAACTGCGGTGCCTGCCCACATCTCGCTCTCGCGAGGGTGCCCGTCAGTTCGGTGTTCAGCAACACAGTCGCAGTCATCGCGCTTGAGTCGTTCTCCGCGTTCGCCGTCCTCCAGAGCTCCATCCACGAGATCTGGGTGCGCATGATGACCTCCACCCTGGAGGACCGACTCCGCTACGCCCCCTCCGACTGCTTCGAGACATTCCCATTTCCGCCCAACTACGAGAGCAATCCCAGCCTCGAACAGGCTGGGCGGGAATACTACGAATATCGGGCTGAGCTCATGCGGAAGACCGGCAAGGGTCTGACCAAAACCTACAACCGGTTCCACGATAAGTACGACCAGGCAGCCGACATCCACAAACTGCGCGCCCTTCACGACGCCATGGATCGTGCCGTTCTCGACGCCTACAACTGGCAGGATCTGTCGCCCACGCCCGATCACGAACGCGAGTTCGGTGAGGCTCTTGCCGCCGATCCCGACGCCAACGAAGCCAGCGCACTCCCCGTCAGCGGCAAGGGCAGACGCGGAGCGGGTCGCAAGCCCGCCAAAGAAAAGTACCGCCGCCGCTGGCCTGAGGAGGATCGAGACGAGATTCTCTTCCGTCTCCTCACCCTCAACGAACAGTACGCGAAGGAAGCACCCACGTTTGCATCCGCCGGTGCTTCGCCAGCCCACCCGGCTCTCGAAGGTGGCGACGATGCCGAGCTGGCACAGGAACTCGACGAGGATGCAGAAGAGCAGGAAGGTGACGAAACTGATGAGGACGAAGAATGACGTCTGCTGATGTCCGGACAGAGCTGGTAAACGCCCTCCGGCTCGACCTGGTAGGTCCTGAGTCCGCCGGTCTCGGCGATCCCAACGAACGCCTCGATCAGGCCCCCTCCCGCTGGTATCTCACCGGTTTCCTCGTCCCCACCGGCGCACCGCCGGAACAGGTCAACTCACCCGATGACGACGACGAAGAAGTCGAGGCAGCAGTCGAGCCCGGTGCCACCGACGACGACACCCCTCGCGAGAAGGCGGCTGGCCGCGACCGGCGCTTGCCCAGCTCCGCCGGACTCAGCGTACTCCTGCCACCCGGCGCAGCAAAGCTCGGCGTCCGGATCACCTGGGGCGACTACAAGCTCAAACCACCTCCGCAGGACGAACCCGAGGTCAAAGACAAAGACATCTGGACCCGAACGCCCCGCCAGGAGTCCGTCACCTTCAACGTCAGCCAGCCCGTTCTCGAACCTCTGGAAAAGCTCGTCCCCCTAAGCGACGGTTTGTACGCCGCCCTCCTCGTCCGGCCTCTTGACGCGGCGTGGACGGGCAACGGACTGCCCGCCGGAACCAAAAGCGTTTCCGTCTTCCTCGTCAACAAGCGTCCGGCCTCTTCCCAGGACTTCCTGCGCGATGAGAGCTTCGCGTTCCAGGTCTCCCTCGAACTCTCGCCCGACCAGCCCTTTCTACCCAGGCCAGACCCGCGGGGCATGCTGACGGAAGAATGGGACGAGGACGTCGCGGATCTCCAATACCGCGATACCGGAGAGTTCGCCGTCGGCCACAATGTGTCCACCGAAACCCGCCTCGACGAGGATGGACACTGCCTACTCGCGCGTACCTGCTGGATCCCCAAGTCCCAGGTCGAACGGGTCGAGCCTCCCCAGAACCTCGGCAACTTCGAGCTCGGCATGGACCGCATCGCCGCCATCGCAGATCCGGCTCTCATGCAGGCCGAACTGCAGGACCTCCCGGCAAAGTACCGCACCTGGATCGCAGCCCAGCAGGCATCCATCCCCTCCATTGATCCCGCGAAGCGCCGGGCCACCGCCACCAACCTGATGGCTTACGCGGGCGTTGCAGCGGATCGCATTGAGCGCGGGATCCTGCTTCTCACCCGGGATTCGCAGGCACTGCTCGCCTTCCGCGTGGCCAACAAAGCGATGGCCGACGCCGCCCGCCAGCGCCTCAACATCCCGGTGCCTGAATGGCGGCCCTTCCAGTTGGCATTCCTCCTCATGAACCTCGAAGGAATCGCCGATCCCGCCAGCCAGGACCGCAACAAGGTCGACTTACTCTTCTTTCCCACAGGCGGCGGTAAAACCGAGGCCTACCTCGGTCTCGCGGCCTTCACGCTAATCCTTCGGCGCCTTCGCAACCCCGGAATCTCCGGAGCCGGAACCAGCGTCCTCATGCGCTATACCCTCCGACTCCTCACGCTCGACCAGCTCGGCCGCGCCGCCACTCTGATCTGCGCTCTCGAACTGATCCGCGAAAAAGACAAGGAATTCCACCCCGACCTTAAACTCGGCGACTGGCCCTTCGAAATTGGTCTCTGGGTGGGAAAATCGGCAACGCCCAATCGTATGGGCAGCACCAAACAAGGGGAGAATCAACCCGACACCGCCCGCCGCCGTACCAAAGCCTTCAAGGCCGGCGACACCGACAAGCCCCCTCTGCCCCTCGAAAAATGCCCGTGGTGCGGTGCCAAATTCACAGCCAGCTCATTCAACCTCTATCCCAACGAAACGCAGCCCGCCGATTTGCGGGTCAAATGCGCGAATTATCGCTGTGAATTCAAAGGCGACGCCCGCTGGCTGCCCATCGTCGCCGTCGACGAGCCAATTTATCGCCGGCTCCCGTGCTTCATCATCGCAACGGTCGACAAGTTCGCCGCTCTGCCATGGCTCGGCCGCGTCGGCGCCTTCTTCGGAAAGGTCGACCGGTACGACGCCAGAGGCTTCTATGGACCTTGCGATCCGAAGGTCGGCGACTTCCTCCCTGAGCGGAGACTCCCGCCGCCGGACCTGATCATTCAGGACGAACTCCACCTGATTTCCGGTCCTCTGGGCACCATCGCCGGACTCTATGAGGCCGTCGTGGACGCCCTCTGTGAACAGGAAGGCCGAAGGCCCAAAATCGTCGCCTCCACCGCCACCGTCCGCAAAGCGGATGCCCAAATCCGCGCTCTCTTTGGCCGCAATGAGGTGGAAGTGTTCCCGCCGCCCGGCCCGGACCGTCGCGACTCTTTCTTCGCCGAAACCGTTCCCACGTCAAAGACACCGGCCCGCCTCTACGTGGGCGTCGCTGCGCCCGGCCGCAACGTCAAGTCCGTGTTGCTCCGTGTCTACCTCGCCGCCCTCTGCCGCTCAGAACGCTTCAGCAAGTTCCCTGCGTCCGACCCCTACCGGACCCTCGTGGGCTACTTCAACGCCCTTCGCGAACTGGGTGGCGCCAGACGCCTGATCGAGGATGAGGTTCGCAGCCGGGCCGATGCCGGCGGCTATGAAACCCGCAAACGCGTCGGGGAAGCGCAGGGCTTGTTCGACAAACGCCGCATCGCCAGCCCGCTCGAACTCACCAGTCGCGTCGACACCATCGAGGTGTCGGAAGCCAAACGGCGTCTCGCGCTCGACATGTCCGATAAAGAGCGCGTCGATGTGGCCATCGCTACCAACATGATCAGCGTCGGCCTCGACATTGGACGCCTCGGCTTGATGGTGGTCTTCGGTCAGCCCAAAACTACAGCCGAGTACATTCAGGCCACCAGCCGCGTCGGCCGCGAAAAAGACAAGCCCGGCCTCGTCATCACCATACTCAATCCCAATAAGCCCCGGGATCGGTCCCACTACGAGCGCTTCACTGCGTGGCACCAGACCTTCTACCGAGGCGTCGAGGCCACCAGCGTCACTCCGTTCGCCCCACGCGCTTTGGACCGGGCACTCCCTGCCGCCACCGTCGCTCTCGCACGCCATGGTCACCCGCCCATGACGCGCTCAGGCGGAGCGGATGCCATCGTGCCCGAGAGAAAGAACCTCGCATTCGTGGCTAAGTGGCTCTCCGAACGGGCGCGAGACCATGCGAAGGCAGATCCCGCGGTGCAGGAAGCGTTGCGCCTCAAGGTCTGGAATACAGTGGCCTCTCTCCTCGATGCCTGGGAAGATGTCTCAGTCCAACAGCAGAAGAATGCCGTGCGCATGAAGTACTGGCAGTACGAAGGAGACGAGTCCGCCTGGCTCCTTCGCGACTACCTCGCCGAGGAACTCAAGACGCTCCAGCCAACCAGTTGGAAGTATCGCTTTCGAGCCAAGTGGAGCATGCGCGATGTAGAGCCTGCAGTTGAAATCAGCGTGCGCGGCCCCGGCGCCGAAGAATTGGACGAGGTCTAAAGCCATGGGAAAACGCCCACAGCTGCGTCAAAGCCAGATCATTACCACCTATGGCCCCGGAGCCATGACAGACCTCCCTGAACGCAGCGTCCTCATCTCCGGTCTCGACGGCTGGGTCGGCGACGGAGGCCCAGTCGAGGAACCACGCCTCGCCGCAAAAATCGCCCGCATCCTGAACGTGCCCGGCATTCAGCTCCGCCGCCCACCTGAGGCCGAAAAAGAAGGCGGCGGATTCATCCGCTCCTATGTCTTTCCGCTTTGGTTCGTCACGCAGAACACGCTGCCGTACCGAACGGGCTGGCGAACCCGGATCTTGCAGCACTGGGCAGGTCTCGAAAAGAATGGCCGGAAATTCCGCATGCCGGATACGGGCAAAGAATCGCCGGTGACTCCAGTGCGCTTCGTCCGTGCCTGCCGCTACGGACACCTTGGCGACATCGACTGGAAAGTTTTTGTTCATGGGCAGAACCCTCCCTGCATCGGCGGCACGCTTTACCTCGATGAACGCGGCACCAGCGGCGACCTCGGCGAGACGTTCGTGCGTTGTTCCTGCAAACTCGAACGCCCCATCTCGCTCGCTGCAGACCCCAAAAGCCAGGCGCTCGGCAAATGCGACGGAGCACGCCCCTGGCTCGGTCAGAACAAAGTCGGAGATGAGCGCTGCGGCGAGCCCAATCGCCTCCTCACCCGCGCTGCCTCTAATGCCTGGTTGCCGCAGCCATGGCGCGTCATCTCACTGCCCCAGGTGGACCGTGCGGTTCGTGATGCAGTGGCACGGCTCTGGTCCTTCCTCGAAGCCGTGGAAGGTCCCGAGGAAGTCGGATACGAACGAAAGAAACCAGCTGTCCGGGAAGGGCTCGATGGTTTCACCAACGAACAGGTTTGGCAGGCCGTCCAGGATCGCCGTAACCCCGGCGACGCCGAGGAGAAGCCCGTCAAAATCGTCGAACTCGACACGCTGCTTTCGCCAACCCTGCCCATCGGCGACGACAAGCCCGATTCCATCTTCTTCGCGCGCGCTCTGCCGAAGTCAGAATGGAATACCAAACCCTGGATGCAGGGCTTTGAGCGCATCCTCCTGGTCGAGCGCCTCCGCGAAGTCGCTGCCCTCGTGGGTTTCACTCGTTTTGAGTCCCAGTCCCCCGACGCCGAGACCGGTGACCTGGACGCCGGCGTTCAGCGCGCCGACATCGCCCGCCAGCACGAATGGGTACCTGCCGTCGAAAACCGTGGCGAGGGCATATTCCTCCAGTTCCGCACCGCCACCCTCGCCGATTGGTTTAACCGACCCGCCGTCATCAACCGCTACGTGCAGCTAAAGCGCGGGTTTGAACTCTGGAGAAAGGAACACCCCGGAGCAAACCGGAAGTTCCCCACGCCCGAGTACATCCTCATCCACTCCCTCTCCCACCTGCTCATTACCGCCATCTCGCTGGAATGTGGATATCCGGCCAGTTCCCTCATGGAGCGCATCTATGCCATTCCGGACGTCGGCTATGGTCTGCTGATCTACACCGCCAGCTCTGACGCGGAAGGCACCCTCGGTGGTCTCGTACAGGCTGGCCGCCGAATCTCCGAATTCATGGGAACGGCACTGCAGCTCGGCCAGCTCTGTTCCAACGATCCAGTCTGTGGTCTCCACCGGCCAGACGACATGTATGAAGGACGCCCCCTTCACGGCGCCGCTTGCCATGGCTGCGTCCTCATCGCAGAGACCAGTTGCGAACAAACAAACGATTTCCTCGATCGCTCATTCGTCACCCGAACGGCCGCCGCGCTTGGTGCCGAGTTCTTTGTGGATATCGGCACCGGAGTATCCATTTGAATCCCCTCCTCTCCCTCGCTGCCACTGAACTCCGGACGCTGGCCGGCGTGGCAAGAGCAGGAAAACTGCCGTCGCTTGATTCCGCCGTACTCGGCCGCTATGTCGCCAACCCTGCCGCCGTAGCCTGTGCGCTCCGGAAACTCGGCTCATCCGGCGCCTCGGTCGCCGCACTCCTGGAATTGCTCGCCGAAGCCGCCGAGAACCGCCGGACCGTTGAGGACGCCTGCAAGCTCGTGGTAACCGGCCCCGATGACAGCAACAGCCGCACTACCCAGGCTGTCGTGCGCCAGCTTTTCAGCGATGCCGGGCAATCCGTCTGGGTCTGCGGCTACCGCCCCTGGGAAGCTCGCGAGATCTTCGAAAACCTCGCGCGCCCCAGCCTCATCGTTCGCATGCTCCTGGACGTTGGCCCCGCAAAAGGCCGCACGGAGGCGAAAACGGTCGCTGATTTTCTCGATGAGTTCCGAAATAAGCACTGGCCCGAACAGGCACCGCTTCCCGAAATCTGGTACGACCCGAAATCGCTGCTCCCCGATGCCTCCGAACGCGGCGTCGCCCACGCCAAGTGCGTCGTCACCGATGACTTCCGCCTGTTCATCTCATCCGCAAATTTCACGGAAGCCGCCCAAAGCCGGAACCTCGAAGCCGGCCTGCTGGTCGACTCCTCCGCTCTGGCTCGCCAGATGGTTTCATACCTCGAAGGTCTAATCAGGGAGGGCCGCATCAAACTCGCGGCAAATCAATGCCTCGCAATGTCGTCATCCCCATCAAAGTAGGCGACCATGGCGAATTGCTCTTGTTCGATGAGCGTTCCGTAACCGGTGCCTTCCGCCCCGGCTCGCGCATGACGCTTCGCTGCGAACTGGCCAGCATCCAAGACGCGCCGCTGTATCGCTTCTATGACAACCACAACGAAACAGTCGAGGTGGCACGGCCAGATGACGAACTTATGCTCGGACTGCAGGCTCACCTCGTGTCCTTAGATGGCCATCAGAAACTGCTCGGGGCTTCCGCCCAGGAGATCGTCTCGCCCTTCGTATTCGCGAGGGTAACGCTCAAAGAACCCCTTTCCATCCACTGGGAACGTGGACGCCTGCCCCGCCTGTCGTCATGCAAATGCGAAGCGGTAGGTTTGGGCATCGAAGCTGATAGTCTCAATCAGATCTACACTCGGTTGTCGGAAAAGTTTGAGACTGAACGGACAACGCATACCGCCAACGTATTTGATCGCGCATGGCTCAAGAACAAGGACAAATGGGTAAAGCTAAGCGTTGCGCGCGACGCCATCTTCGGTTCCACAGAGCCAGTCGCTCCATACGTTAGCCGCAAACAGAGAAAGGCAGGTTCCAAATGAGTAGCCCTGCCCTTGGCCGCCTGAAGAAAGTGGAACTGCGAACCGCGTGGGCATCCGAGCCCTTTGGCTTCACACCGTGGCTTGCCACCCAAGAAAACCTCCAACTGCTCAGTGAGGCAATCGGTATCGAACTCGAACTGGAGTCGCAGGAAAAGGCCGTAGGACGCTTCAGCGCCGACATACTCTGCAAAGACACAGCAACAGGCGACTGGGTTGTCATCGAGAACCAACTCGAACGTACCGACCATACCCACCTCGGCCAGCTACTCACGTACGCCGCCGGCCTCAACGCGGTAACCATCGTCTGGATAGCACAGCGATTCAACGAAGAGCATCGGGCCGCCCTGGACTGGCTGAATGAAGGTACTGACCAGAAGATCCGGCTCTTCGGTCTGGAAATCGAGCTCTGGCAAATCGGAGACTCGCTGCTGGCCCCGAAATTCAACATCGTCAGTAAGCCGAACGACTGGGCAAAGACGGTGCAGGAGGCTGCCGCGAACGCAGGGCTGCCGAAACTCAAACAATTACAGCTACGCTTCTGGACCGGGTTCAAGGAGTTTATCGAAGAGAAACCCAGCCCAATTCGCTGCCAAAAGCCCCAGCCGCTGCACTCGACAAACCACGCTCTGGGCAGGTCTGGAATCTACCTGGCCTCAATCATCTCCACTTGGGATCCGGAGGCCAGCACCAACGACCCCGAAATCCGCGCAGAAGTCTACTTGGACGGACCTTCAGCGAAACAGAATTTCGCCGCTCTGTACGCACAGAAGGACGCAATCGAAGCAGCCACCGGCTTTCCTCTCGTATGGCGCAACCCAGAGAACAAAGCGATGTGCAATATCTCCGTGCGCCACAAGACCGACGTGACCAACCCGGATCTCTGGCCCACCCAGTTCGAATGGCTCCGCCAGAAACAGGAGAAACTCCACGCAGTCTTCGCACCCATGGTGAAGAACTTGACTTCGTAACGGCAACTGAGTTCCCCCAACGAGTTCTTACCAAAATCAAGGTGGAATTTAACCGATATCGTGAATACTTCAATGGCCGTATAGTCCGAATTATGACTAGCACGTCCGATCGAAAGATGAGCGATTTGCCTACGATCCAGCAAAGACATTGAGAGGAACAACGGGGTACAGCGTGGGTGAACCAGGTTCGGTCAAATCGTGGCTAGTCTCAGCAGGACGATTCGAAGCCCGGGCTCGCCCCTACACGTAACCGCCATGACCGGCGTCGAACTTCGTACTGGGCGAGCGCCATTCATACTCTTGCCACGACGGCACTGCGGGACGAACGGCACTGGAGGAGATCGTCGACGGCCTCTACAGAACGTGGCCGACCTTGACCTTATCTGTGCAGCGCGGCGCAAATCGGGAGCAACCCTCGGTGTGGACAGCACCTTCGCAACGCCGCTGCGTGCGCCCTTTTTGCCGCTCGGTGCCGACGTGACCGTACGATCAGTTAGCAACTGCATCGGCGGGCACGCGGACTTGTTCGGAGATGACGCGCACTTGCTGGCATCGCACCGAATTCGGCCATAGAGGTCCCCGTTGTGGGGGAGGACCGGGAACTCGCAGGTGCAACGCCCGGCACGCTGGAGATATTCCTCGCCGTCAGCGGAGTTAACCCAAGTTCGTCACCAAACCGGTCAAGAATGGCCCAAGCCATTGAAAATAGGTTCAGGCGATGGCCGAGTCTACACTACATTCGCGGTTGAATTGTAGATGTTCAGGTAAGCT
>Ga0163150_10006528_pt1 | contig 14212 bp, 12 predicted proteins | sample OliLakLV19P2IB_FD_148628 | JGI IMG/M metagenome (GOLD analysis project Ga0163150, IMG submission 148628) | Freshwater microbial mat bacterial communities from Lake Vanda, McMurdo Dry Valleys, Antarctica - Oligotrophic Lake LV.19.P2.IB | ecosystem: Environmental > Aquatic > Freshwater > Lake >...
GTTGTACTCGCCGAGCTGAGCTGGACGAGCGCGGAGCAAACCCAGGCAATCGATCGCGTACATCGCATCGGTCAGGAACTGCCGGTGACTGCCTGGCGCATCATCGCAGCGCACACGATCGACGCTCGCATCGCGGAACTCATCGACAGCAAGGCGGGGCTAGCGGCTCGAGCCTTGGACGGTGTGGAGGTCGACGCGACCGGTGAATCGAACATTCAGCTTCAGGCTCTGGTGGGTATGCTCACCGAAGCGCTCGCGTAAGGGTTGATGATCTGCTAAGACTGTGAACCGGCAAGCGATCCGCAACGGAGGGACAGCAACCATGACCGCCGAAGAAGAAAGTACTGAGTCGGCAACTCGCGAGGAACGGGATTCGCTCGGCTCAATGCGGATTCCAGCCGAGGCATACTGGGGCATCCATACCGCGAGAGCTCTTGAGAATTTCCCGATCACTCGCCGCACGATCTCGAACTACCCCGATCTGATTCGCGCTCTCGCTCGCGTCAAGCAAGCTGCGGCTCGAGCGAACGCAGAACTGGGTGTGCTCGAGCCGGCAAAGGCCTCGATCATCGACGAGGTGTGCGAAGAGATCATCGCAGGAGGTCTTCGCGAAGAGTTCTGCGTCGGCGTCATGCAGGGCGGGGCGGGCACCTCAACGAACATGAACGCCAATGAGGTCATTGCCAATCGTGGACTCGAGCTCATGGGCTTCGCGCGAGGCGACTACGACAAACTGCACCCGATCGATGACGTCAATCGCAGTCAGAGCACGAACGACGTCTACCCGACAGCGATCAAGCTGGCGATGGTGTTCGGCGTGCAGCGACTGCTGACCGAGCACCGCAAGCTGAGCGATGCCTTCGCCGCAAAGGGGGTTGAGTTCGCGACGGTGCTCAAGATCGGTCGAACCCAACTTCAGGATGCGGTGCCGATGACACTCGGCCAGGAGTTCAGCGGATTCGCCCATACCCTCACCGAGGATCAGGACCGTCTCGGCGAAGTGATTCCGTGGCTCAACGAAATCAACATGGGAGCGACTGCGATCGGCACTGGCATCACGGCTGATCCGCGCTATGCCGAGTGTGTGCGCAAACACCTCGTCGAGGTCACCGGTATCGAGATGGAGACAGCACCAAACCTCATCGAGGCGACGAGCGACGCCGGCATCTTCATGACACTGAGCGGCACTCTGAAGCGGGCAGCGGTCAAGCTGTCCAAGATCTGCAACGATCTGCGGTTGTTGTCAAGCGGTCCACAGGCGGGGTTCGGCGAGATCACGCTTCCACCTCGCCAAGCTGGTTCTTCGATCATGCCTGGCAAGATCAATCCGGTCATCCCAGAGGCGGTCAATCAGGTCGCCTTCAGCATCATTGGGGCGGATGCCACGGTGACCGCAGCAGCGGAGGCCGGCCAATTGCAACTCAACGCATTCGAACCGGTGATTGCGCATTCACTGCTGCAGTCGCTCGCCTGGCTCACGAACGCGTGCTACACGCTGCGCGTGAACTGCATCGACGGCATCACAGCGAACATCAAACACTTGGCAACCCAAGTCGAAACGAGCGTCGGCGTGGTTACCGCCTTGACTCCGTACATCGGTTACGCGGCGGCGGCGACGCTAGCACACACTGCGCTGACCACACACGCCTCAATTGCCGAGTTGGTTCTGGCATCGGGTCTGATGTCGCGCGAGCAACTCGATAGGGTGCTCACGCCAGAGCGACTAAGCGGCTTGGTTCCGATTACCGGAGCGATCACCCTTCCGCGACCAGAGTCGGTGCCTGACTAGCTATTCTTGGGGCTGCTGTCGTTCTTCGTTTCACCGGTCTTCGTCGCACCAGTCACCTTGTCGACAACATCCTTGGCCGTTTCGCTGATCTTCTCAGCGACATCCTTGGCGGTAGCGGAAACCCGACCGGCAACATCCTTCGCGATCTCTGCGGTGCGATCCGCGGCTTCCCGGGCGGCATCCGCAGTGACCTTTGCTCCGTCGGCAATAACTCCAGGCGCAGCTTTCGCGGCAGCTTCAGCGCGCTCCATAATGACGGGGGCCTGAGCCTTGGCGAAGTTCTCGACGTCGACCCGAGCCTTGGCAACGCGCGGATTCTCCCAAAACTCCGTCACCTTGCCTTTCATGGCGTCGTAGCGTTCGCGCCCATCGCGCGTACCGAGAACGTAGCCAACAGCAATTCCAAGACCGAGTGCAAGAAGTCGAAAGCTCATGCCACCACCTTACGCACTAGGGCCGGGCGCGGCCAGTGAAGCTACCAGGTCGAGCGGCTGGAACCGCCAGCGACTGTAGGTACAGTGGTGCAATGTCTGACGTCGTCCTCTTGCTTCGGGCTGCGATGGGCGACTTGGTAGTGACCGACCAAGAAACGCTCGACGCGATGCGGTCAGACAAGTCTGGTCACCGTTCAGACGGGGCTCCTCTTGCGCTCGTGAATGCGCGTTCGGTTGCTGACGTTCAAGCGGTCATGCGCATCGCGACCAAAACCGCTACGCCCGTCGTCACCCGCGGAGCCGGTACTGGCCTGGCCGGTGGCGCGATCGCAACCGGGGGAGAAATCGTGCTGTCAACCCTCGCCATGAATCGCATTCTCCAGATCTCGGCCGATGACGCGCTTGCCGTTGTCGAGCCCGGCATCATCAACGGCGACTTCAACGACGCACTCGCCAAACACGGAATGTGGTTCGTCCCCGACCCGGCGAGCCGGGCAATCTCGACGGTGGGCGGAAACATCGCCACGAACGCTGGCGGATTGCTGTGTGCCAAGTACGGGGTGACGAGAGATTCGGTTCTCGGTCTCAAGGTCGTGTTGGCGGACGGCAGACTCATCTCCGTCGGTCGACGAACCGTCAAGGGGGTCACTGGGTACGATATGACCGCCTTGATGATCGGCTCTGAAGGCACGCTTGGCATCATCGTCGAGGCGACGGTCAAGCTTCGCCAGCGCACTCTCGGCCGTGTTGTAACCATGAGCGCCCACTTCGACTCGGTCGAGACTGCCGCCGCCGCCGCGACAGCGATCGGTGTGGCTGGAGTGCAACCCGCCGTGATGGAGTTGATCGCCGAGAGCGGGATGGCGGCACTTTCCAGCTACCTCGAGCTGGGTGCGGTTCGTGGTTCGCAATTGCTCGTTCAGACGGATGGCGCAGGAGCGCAAGCCGAAGCGGATGCCGCGCTCGCGATCATCCGCCAGTGTGGAGGAATCGGGGAGATCGCGAGCGACGAAGAAGAAGGGGAGCGTCTCTTCGCCATCCGGCGCTCGTTCCATTCGGCGGTGGCGTCGCTCGGACATGTCTTGATCGAAGACATCTGTGTGCCTCGAACCCGCCTGGCTGAGATGTTTGCCGTGATTGCTGACATTGAGCATCGCTACGGCATCGTGATTCCGACTGTCGCGCACGCCGGCGACGGCAACCTGCACCCCAATTTCATTCTCGAAAGCCCAGAGGTTCCACCCGAAATCTGGGCGGCAGCCGATGAGCTGTTTCTCGCAGCACTGCGGCTCGGCGGCACGCTGACCGGCGAACACGGCGTCGGCCTGCTCAAGCGCCGTTGGATGACAGACGAACTCGGAGCAGATCAACTCGAGCTGCAGCGCAGCATCAAGGCTGTCTTTGATCCGCTTGGGATTCTCAACCCCGGCAAGGTCTTTTGATGAGCAGTCTTTTAATGAGCGGTGTATTCACGGGCAGTGTTCTGGTGAGCAGTAGCCTGTCTGCATGAACTTCTTGTCAGCCGCAAGCCTTGACAGCCTCGATTCGGTGAGCGCTACGGCGAGCGAGTCCAGGCGCGAGGTCCAGGGCGCAGAGCCGGCTCACCTGTGGGCAGCCCTGCTCGGCCACCTTCCGAGCTACCACGCCTATCTTCAGTGGTTCGAGGTGCGTGACAGCGTCGCGCCTTACATCGGCGATCGGGCCGTTGCACTGTTCAGCTACGCAATCTCCGAGGCAAGCGACTGCCTCGTATGGTCTGCATACTTTCGCCGCACCCTCAGCGAAAGTGGCGAGAATCCAGACAGTCCGAGCGTGACCGAGACCGAGCAGCTCCTCATCGAGTGGGGGCGACAGATTGCATCGCATCCAGCGAGCATCGACGGCGACTTCTACGACCGGCTGGAGCAGGCATTCAGCCCGACGCTGCGCATTGCGCTGCTCGCGTTCGCCGGACTCACTGTTGCACTCAATGTCGTGACCACGGTGGGCAAAGTACAGATCGACGATTCGCTGTTGCCGTTTCGCAAACCCGGCGATCAACGAAACAACTGAGTGGCAGCAAGGCTGACTCGGGAACTCCCGCTTGCGCTCCTGGCGGCTTGAGCATCAGTGGCAGCGGCGAGTGCGCGAACAACAGAAGTGAGTTGCTGAGAGCGCTGAGCCGATAGGGTCGAATCATGAGTGCGCTCGACCCGACCGCCAGCATTCGGGACTACACGGCAGCGGCCGGAGCAACTCCCAGTGCGCCAACCAGCGCCCCGGCCGAGGTAGTGCAAGCCAGCCACCGTCCGCTGGAAGCCATGACGACACCTCCGGCTAGTCGCGGGGCCGGATTGATTGTCGCCGCTGTGATCGGCATCACTCTGGCGTCCGTCGTGTGCCTGCTCGTGATCGTGTTCTTGCTCGTCGGCCTTGGACCGGCGGCGTTCGCGATCGGGGGAGTAATGGCCCTCATTCCGTTCACGATCGTCTATCTCGGAGTTCGATGGGTTGACCGCTGGGAGCCGGAACCCCGTGCTGCCGTTGTCTTTGCGTTCATGTGGGGTGCCGGCGTCGCCGTGCTGCTGGCGCTGCTGGTTGGCGCTGAGGTCTACAACGTCATCAATAGTCTCGGAGGCCCTGGACCGGACTTCGAATTCTTCAGCGCTGTCGTTCAGGCACCGATTGTCGAGGAGGTCGGCAAGAGCCTTGGGGTACTGATCATCTTCTTCGTAGCCCGCAAGCACTTCGACGGCCCGGTGGACGGGCTCGTGTACGCAGCCTGGGTCGCTGGCGGGTTCGCCTTCACAGAGAACATCCTGTACTTCGGTTCTCAGATCATCGAGCAACAGGCCATCATCGAGGTCTTTGTCATCCGCGGGATCATGTCGCCGTTCGCCCACCTCATGTTCACTGCGCCCATCGGGGTTGCGCTCGGGTTCGCCGCTCGCCGAGGCGGCACGCTCGCTGCCATCGGTTATTTCAGCGCAGGATTGATACCAGCGATCCTTTTGCATGCACTCTGGAATGGAGCAATAGCAGCTCTCCTGGATTCCCCCGTCGAGGCCGCCCTTGGATACTATTTGCTCGTTCAGGTGCCACTCTTCTTGGGAACGATCGCTCTGGTGATCTTCCTCCGCCGGCAGGAAAGCAAGCTCACCCACGATCGCTTGGCTGAGTATGCCAGTGTCGGCTGGATCAACGCAGATGAGGTGAACGCCCTCGCAACGCGCAGCGGGCGGAGCCAGGCGATTGCCTGGGCCGCTCGGCAGGGCAAAGCGGACCAAATGAAGCGCTACATAAAGGACGCGACGCGGCTCGCGTTCGCGCGCCAGCGCATCATCACCGGGCGAGATCGCATTGGCGCTCAAGCCGACGAGGCGGAACTTCTCACCAGAATGGTTACTTCGCGCGCTGCGCTGGTCCCGCGTGCGCAACACTGAGCCGCTTCAAGCACTGAGCCGCTTCAAGCACTGAGCCGCTAGAAGCACTCTCCAATAAGAATCCTAGAAGTACTGCGCAACAATCGGTGCAAACCAGAAGACGAGAAACGCCGAGATAACGATGGTTGCGCCGACCGGGAAGGCGCGGCTGAGGCGCTGCCCTTGTGGAGCCACCATGTTCGCCGAGAACTCGCCGATCCGCTCGTCCAGGTAGCGGTCGGTTTGGCTGAGGGTCTTTGCTCCAACAGTGTCGACAATGTGCAGGAGTCGCTGGTGCACAGCGGGCTGTGCCATGTCGAACGGGGTTTTCGAATATACGAAGAGCCACCGGTCGACGACTTCGACGTCGAACGGTGCAGCTCTGTCAATAAGGAGCGCCATGAGGTCCGGCGTGAAGACATACAGCGCATCGCGTTCGTACTCGCGCGGGCAGTACAGCGTGAAGTACTTGTCGAAGTCGCCCTCGAGGCTCAGCACTTGCTCTTTGCGGAACGTTGCCGGAAGGTTAGTCAGACCGAATAGACCGTTATTCGCGCGCGAGTCGAGCACCATGTGAGGAAGCGATCGCTCAAGCGCCAGTGCAAGGAAACCCCAGTTGTGTGTGGTCCGGTTCTTTCCGCTTCCGGTCGAGTAGCGGTAGTTGCCATAGTCAAGAAAGGATTCGCCGGCGGAGCGAAAATGGTCAAGAGCGCTGCGCGCATTGCCCAATCCGAAGATCGCACCTGGGTAGCTCGGGCTGACGCTTGCGGGTGAATAGCTGAGGCCGTTCGCAAGGGCGAACTCGGTCAAGCGCAACCATCGAGACCAGCGGCCCCGGTGCGCTATCAAGCGTCGCACAACATAGACAACGCCAACGACGAGGCCGGCCAAGAGGAGGAGTGGAAAGAGTGCGTCAGAGATCTCCACGGCACGTCCAGCCGCGATGTCTCCGGTCACGCTGATCCAGTTGACGATCGCAAATCCGACGAATGTGAACGTGAACGGCACCAAGAACACCGCGACGACCACGATCTGAATCAGGAACGCCGTCGAAGCGAACTCGGGCCGATCACGCATCCGCGATTCGTAGGCTGATACCTCAATCCGACTCAGCGGGCGGACCAAAGCCTGGTAGTTGACCATGCGCTGCATTGGCCAAATCTAGCGAAGTCGCGCCGCGCCGCGCTGGACGCAGTTCCCGCAACAGACCCATCGCCCGGCGGTGCGGCAATGCCTGCGACTCGACCGAGCGATGAGTTGATCTGATATCAGACTGCCACTGCCGTCGGTCGAGGTCAAGACCCCGATCGCAAGCCCCGTACACTTAAATGCCGGATTTGGCTCCGGTGCAGCAGGGAGTAACGGAATGCCTTCTGGCGAGTTGGCGAACGAGCGCGGCTACGTCAGCACCCTCTACGCCAGACTTGACGCACTCCGCGACGACGCGCAACGCCAACTCGAGGCCGTTCGACGGTCCCAGCCTGGCGGCACGCATCAGAACCGATCAGAGCGCGATGCGTTCGCGAAGATCTACGAAGATCGCGTGAGTCAACTGCGGCAGATTGACGAGCGACTTGCGTTTGGTCGAATTGAACTCAGCATGCCGACAGCTGATGGCGCCTTCCACTACATCGGTCGCATTGGTCTTCGCGACGATGACCAGCAGCCTCTGCTGCTCGACTGGCGAGTGCCACAGGCCAGAGCGTTCTATCAAGCGACTGCGGCGACACCGCTCGGGGCTCGGTCACGTCGCCACCTGCAGAGCGAGGGTCGTGAGATCGTGCGCATCCACGACGAGATCTTCGATCAGGATCTGCTCCAGGGTGATGTGTCTGAATTGCAGGGCGAGGCGGCCCTCCTTGCGACGCTCGCCGCGGAGCGCACCGGCCGAATGGGTGACATCGTCGCGACAATTCAGGCCGAGCAGGACGCGATCATCCGTGCCGATCTGGCTGGCGCGCTGGTCGTTCAGGGCGGTCCGGGCACCGGCAAGACGGCCGTCGCACTGCACCGCGCCGCCTACCTGCTGTATTCGCACCGGGAGCGGCTCGCAGCTTCCGGTGTGCTCATTGTCGGGCCATCACCCTCCTTCTTGCAGTACATCGAGGCAGTGTTGCCTTCGCTCGGCGAAACTGGTGTCGTGCTCGCCAGTGTCGGACAGCTGTACCCCGGCCTGGACACGGCGCTCGAAGACTTGCCCGAAGTTGCTCAGCTCAAGGGTTCGCTTGAGATGGTCGGGCTGCTTGCGCGAGCGGTGCAATCCCGACAAGTTGTGCCGACCGATGCGCAAGTGCTCGATGTCAACGGCGAGTTGCTCTCGGTGCCCCCGCAGCTGATTCGGGACGCGATGCAGCGCGCGTGGGACACCAAGAAGGCGCACAATCTGGCTCGCGTTACCTTCAACAAAGCCGCGCTCTCCGCGCTCGCCAGGCTACTCGCTGACCAACTCCGCTCACATGGCAACACGATAGAAGAGTCCGATCGGGCGTGGCTTCGAGAAGACCTGCGCACCTCGCATGATGTCAAAGTCGCGCTCAACACCGCGTGGTTGCCTCTCACGCCCGAGAAGCTTCTGCGGGATCTCTATTCGCGACCTCAGTGGCGCGCGTCCCTGACGCCCGATTGGTCGGATGAACGCCGAACGCTCCTGCACCGCGATCGGTTCGCTCCATTCACCGTGAGCGATGTTGCACTGCTCGACGAAGTGGCTGAACTTGTGGGCGAGCCCGATTCCGAGAGCGCGACAGAGAAAGGGGAGCGCAAGCGGGAGCGTCGGCGGGATCTGGAGAACGCCGAGCAAGCCATTCGCAACATGGATGTCGAGGGCCTCGTTGATGCTCGGACACTCGCCGAGGGGTTCCAGGCGACGGCATACCGAGGCACAACGGCAGAGCTCGCAGCCGCAGATCGAAGCTGGACGTACGGCCACATCGTGGTCGACGAAGCCCAAGAACTTTCCGCGATGCAGTGGCGAGTACTTGTGCGGCGAAACCCGCTGCAGTCCTTCACCATCGTCGGGGACGTCGCTCAGTCGTCCGCTGCGGGTGGTGCTACGAGTTGGGCAACGGCCCTCGACCCACACCTTGGCGATCGCTGGCGGCTCGAAGAACTTACCGTCAACTACCGAACTCCTGCGCTGATCACCAAGGTGGCCGAAAGCATGGCAATCGCGCACGGCGTACATATCACCAGATCACGCGCGGTGCGCACCGGGGAACGGCCAGTTCAGCTCGTGCTTGGCGGTGATCCAACCGCGGATGCCACGGCTCTCATCGCCGCCGATGCAGCGGTCTCGGGGCGCGGCACGATTGCCGTGATTGCCGCAGCAGCGCGAATCGACGAGCTCGCGGCATCCCTCGACGCTGCGTTTGGTGCGGCGGTTGGCCGCGGTGCTACTGGACTCAATCGAACGATCGCAGTGCTCACGCCGCTCGAGTCGAAAGGCCTCGAGTTTGATTCAGTCGTTGTTGTCGAGCCTCAGGAGATCGTTGACGAGCTCGCCAGAGGAGCCGCAAACCTCTATGTCGCGATGACCAGATCGACTCACCGACTCGCTCTCGTCGCCGCGCGGGACCTCCCGGTGGGAATCGCCGAGTCAATCGGCGTGTAGCGTGCCGGGCGGTCCCGGCGCTCAGGAGTCCGTTGAGTTCCCCAGAACTGGGGGTTTCAGGTCCGATCAAGGATCGGCACACTGGTGGGGGGCTGAAGCTTGGGTTGTGCCATGAGCGATGATCGCGCGCTGCGTCAGCGGGTGCCAGGTCAGTCGGCCATGTCCAATGTGGTTCACGCCCAGGCCACGAAGCCGCCACGGAGTCCGGTGGCGCGGCTGCTCGGGGTGAGTCCACTCACCGTGACAGCCAGACGTCACTATCGCGACGCGCTTGCAGAACTCGAAGTCGGCGACACGCTCGCTACGCTCGGGCCTCGCTGGGATGTCTTGCATGATGTTCCAGTCGGTCCGGATGGGCTCGACCATCTCGTCATCGGACCGACGGGCGTCTACGTCGTCCAGACGGTGATGGCGCGCGGGCTGGACGTTGTTGTGACGGCTGACTCGGTCTCGGTCGGCGGGGCAGCCTCCGAATTGGCGAGCGTAGTCCGCGATGATGCCCGCGACGTCGAGGAGGCTCTCGGTCTCGCGAGTGCATTGCAACTCACGGTCAAACCCGTTCTTGTCATTGTCGGCCCTCGTCGGCTCACGATCGCGACGCCGCCATACGAGGTAGCAGTCGTGAAGTCTGCCATTCTCGGCTCAACGATCGTCAATGCAGCCAAAGCACTGTCTGGTGCCGAGGTGGCTGGGCTCTCTGACGTCGCCGAGTTGGCGAGCACCTGGTCGGTCGCGGCACCGGTGCGGCAAGATCTGCCGCAATTGTTCCAAGCCTTCGCCGCGATCCGAGGCGAAGTCTCGGCCGCATACCGTCGCCGCATTGGCTTGATCGCGGTTTCTGTTGCTGCGGCATACGTCGTTGTTATTGTTGCCGTTGCACAACTGAGCTGGCTGGTCACGAGCGGCTGATTGAGGGGCTGACCGTTCGGGGATACGTTATCGAACGCACTCGCCGGTGCTTACTTGCGTCACGAGCGTCGCTGACTGTGCGGCCACCGGCGCGAGTTCAGCCATCGTCATCGCGTAGCCGATCGTAGCGCTCTCGGCATCCCTCGCGAAGATCACCCCAGCGACCGCCCCATCGAGCGTGAGCAACGGCCCCCCAGAGTTGCCTTCTCGAACCTCCGCTGCGAGCGTATATATCTCCCGCGGCGAGCTGCCGTCTGCATAGATATCGTCGACGTTGACGGTGGAGATTGACATAACTGACGCGGCACCGGATGTGAATGGTCCACCGAAGGGATAGCCCTGCACCGCGGCATCCGCATCGACGGGCAGAGATAAGGTCAGCGCAAGGGCTCCGACGTTCAGTTGCTCGACCGCGATGACCGCGAGGTCATCAACGAAATCGAAGTAGACGACTGTGCCAGGGATGGTCTGGCCGTTGGGTGCTTCGATGACCGGTTCAACAACCCCCGCCACAACGTGCGCGTTCGTGACTATTCGATTTGGGGAAACGACGAACCCGGTACCAGACTGTGCGGTCCCGCAAGCGTAGGCGTTGCCTGTGATGCGAACGACGGATTGTGCAGCGTTATTGAGCTGCTCGCTCCCGGTGTCGATGTTCGGAATCAGTGGGTCGCGAACTCCGGGCACGACACCGGCGATGATGGGCAGGCCTTCTTCTAGGATGAGGCCGCGCAATTGGGCGACCCATGCCTCAACAGGGTCTGGGGTGAGGAACGAGATTGCTCGTAGCACGCCAGAGTTTGCGACCGCACGGGTCAACGATGGAAAGCCGAGTTGGGCGATGCTCGACGCGACAACGCTCGCCACGAGTGCCGCAACGACGCCTGCGACAATCGCGCCGAGCAGTCGGTCGAGGCCGCTGAGCGATCCTTTGGCGACTCCGCGCCGTGCGAGCCTGCCGAGCGCAATACCGATGACTTGACCGAGCGCGATGAGGCCGACAGCAACAAGAATCGTCGTTATCGGCCGAAGTCCAGGCAACGGCACCCACGAGGATGCCAAGGGTGCGAGAAAGTATGCGGCGACTATGCCGGCTGCCGTTCCCGCAATGACCAACCCGGTCCTGGACAAGCCGGCACCGAGTCCCCAGCCGATGTAGGCGATGAGCGTGACGACCAGCAGAACGTCGAGAACGATCGCTTCGGTCATGGATAAAGCGTACGCGATCGGGGAGAGATATATGAATAAACATCGAATATGACCTGCACGGTCATGACCGGGATGCTCCTGCCGATCCCGCTCTCCTCCTTCCGCGCCCCGTTCTGGGGACTGCCAAGGTGCAGTCCATCGCTCTAGGCTGTCGACAATCGAGCTTGGGGGGCGCCGTGTCAACAGTGTTGGGGAACGCATTCTCGCTTGCAGCAGACTCTGTCCCGCAGCGAGAGCTGAGCGTCGTTCGTGGGCCGGCCTTCCGGGTGATCGCTGAATGCTTGCGGCTTGCCGCGGCATCCCCTCGGCCAAGTTGGCTTGCGACGCTGTTCGGAACACACCCGCTACCGTCGGACGCATACGGCTGGTATTTGAGCGCGATCGGAGAGCTGGAGGCTGCGCACGTACTCAACGATCTCCGAAGCGAATGGGTGCTTCTACACCCCCTGCGCGACGTCGAATCGTACGGCGGCGTTGACTATCTTCTGGTGGGCCGCCCCGGAGTGTTCACCGTCGCAATCAAGGATCACACTGACCAGCGCGTGCGAGTCGACGGGGACGAGCTGACCGTGAACGGTCGCAGGACCGATCATCTGAAGGACGCAAACATTGACGCTGCCAGACTGACGCGCGAACTCGGTGTCGATGCAGTATCGCCGATCGTCGTCGTCATCAACCCTCGCTCGCTCGAGCGTGCCGATGCGCCTTCGAAGGCGTCATCGCTCCAAGAGCCGATTGTCGTGGGCTCCTCGCACCTGGCGGCGCTTCTTTCAGAGCTCGTCAAGAACAACGCCAGCCGACTCGATCGCGCGTCAGTCTTAAATTCCGTGCGATCTGCAGAACGGAGTGGTGTCTGGAGGTCTGCGGCCGCCGTTCACGACCAAACGCTTATGCATGAAGACGCAATCAAGCGCCTTCGGCTTGCGGTCGAGCGGGCGTCCCGCCGCCGCGTGATGTGGCTCGCAGTGGCCGCAGTTGCGACTGCCGCCGCGATCACGATGCTCGTCCTGCTGTAGAGCGCAAGCCACTCGAACTGCACCCTTCGCGACACGACCGTGGCGAGCTATTCGTCGGCGGCCTCGACTGGAGCGTCCACCACCGGAGTCTCCGCAAGGCTCGGTTCTGTCAGCCGTACAATCAGCACGATCAGGCCAGCAATCGGAAGCAGGATCCAGAGCAGTTCTGTCCACTCGCGGCCGGTGTCACGAAGTCGGCGAACGGCAACAGCCAAGCTGGGTAGCAACACGGCAATGCTCCAGGCGCCCGCGAAGCTCATGTAGCCGGTGAACGAGCCTGCTGTCGTCGTCACCTCGAACATTCGGGGATTGATCGCGGTGAAGGTAAGGCTGTTGAGTGCTGCGCTGACGAGAACCGTAAACAGGGTGAACCACCAGAACTCCGGCCGAGTCGCTCGACCGCCGAACTCGGCATATTTGCGGAACACGGTCTTGATGGACTCGAAGAATGTCATAGTGTGAGTCAACACTCAATGGGCGTCTCGCGGTAGGGCCGAAAGACCCTCGACGGCGCGAGGCGACGAGCCAGTACGATGCTGCGATGAAGGCTATTCATATCCCGGGCGCCACCCTTGCCGCGGCCGTCGCGCTCGCCCTTTCGCTAGTTGGCTGTGCGCCGGGGCCGCTGGCTCCCGGCTCGAACTCTGGCTCGTCTTCAATCGAGGGCACGGGCTCGAATTCCGAGGGCCCGACTGCGACACCCTCGCCAACGTCGAGCGGGGTGGCAACCGTCGTCCCGAGCGTGCAGCCCGACCCCCTCATCGACCTCGACTGCAGCGACTTCGCGGGGGTCGCATCCATCGGCACGATTGCCGGGGTGACCGAGCGTGATCCACGCGGGGTGGTTGCCGAAAATGTGGATGTGGTTGCGCTCGCCGATATCGTGCGGACTGCTGGCGGCATAGCGTGCGAGTTCAGCGACGGTGGCGCGTGGCGGGTGACCAACGCCGAGGGCGGGTATGCGCTGAACACGGCTTGGCGCGGAGCCGCGATCTTCATTGTGCCGAACGTTGGTGCCGCCAGCGACGACTTGCTCGGTGATGGAGCCTGTGGCGAACCAGTCAACAACAGGACGAGCCTGTGCCTCAGAGATTTCATGGTTGGTAGCTCCTGGGTGACGGTGGTGTCGTCAACCAACGACCGGAGAGCGACTATTTCGGCGGTATTCACCCTTGTCGAGAGCATCGTGGCCGGAGCGACCTCGAAGGCCGGGCCCATTGTGCACGCGCGTGGCACCTTTCAGCCGCCGCGCGACTGCGCGTTGCTAGTGCCGACGGCAGAGGTTGCCTCCCTGCTGGGAGGATCCGACGTCGTCGTGGACCGCCCAATTCAGCTCAACGTGGCGGCCGAGGCCACCTTCGTTACCGAGAACATTGGCTGCCAGTGGTATCGCGACACCGGTGACAGCGCCGCCCAAGTGCAGGTGTTCCCGGGGGGCGGGTGGGCTGCAGACTTGACGCTTTCAGGGCTCGACACCACCCCGATCGAGCTCGTCGGCCTGCGCGACGGCGACCGCGCGCTGTCGCACTGCACCGACGTTTCGGCCTACGGCTTTTCGATCTGCACTGTCGAAATGGTCGTTGACGGAACCTGGGTACGTGGCATCGGCAGTGGGCCCGATCAGGCCATATCGACAGAGATTGCGGTCGCAGTGGCCGAATCCGCGCTCACCCATCGCGACTGACCGCCCGGGCTGAGCGCATCCTCTGCTAAACTCCCAAGGTTGCCGTACAACGGCCGCGGATAAAGAGAGCCCGATCATTCGGATCATGGGCGCCGCGCAACGAGGAGAGAGGGGATCACCTTATGGCTTTAGAAGCCAGTGTCAAGAAGGCGATCATCGA
>Ga0163150_10006529_pt1 | contig 14211 bp, 8 predicted proteins | sample OliLakLV19P2IB_FD_148628 | JGI IMG/M metagenome (GOLD analysis project Ga0163150, IMG submission 148628) | Freshwater microbial mat bacterial communities from Lake Vanda, McMurdo Dry Valleys, Antarctica - Oligotrophic Lake LV.19.P2.IB | ecosystem: Environmental > Aquatic > Freshwater > Lake >...
CCAGAAGATTGAGCGGGCACGCGCGAAATTGGAATCCATCCAGCCTGGCTGCACGCAACCCCGCCGGCGCCAGAAACGAGAAGAATAATATGTCTAGTTATTTAAGGGACACTACACTAGGTTTTCGCCGTAAGGCTTTGCTGCCTGGGACCAATCCGCCCTTTTACTCAATCCATCTGTCAGAGACATTCATGGCGCAGGTCTAAACGCTCGCCAGCGAGCCCCCGCCTCACGTCAAGGGGTTGCCAGCCGCACGCTCCTCGACTGCAATGGAGTCATAGCGCGAGGAACCCCTACCCTATGAGTACAAACACACCGCGATTTTCAGGTATGCACTTTCTGGAACGATCGTCGGTGTTACTGACTGCGTGTTAGGATATGAGCTGATCTCCTGCAGGCACCTGACTTCTTCGGACAATCCATGAACATCGTCCGCCTGATCCCTCCCTCCGTTGCTTCCTTCTGCTGGATTCTCTTGGCCTCTCTGCTGCTGAGGCTTGCAGTCTCCCGAGGCAGCTCAGTTCAGCTTCTGTTTGAGGAAATTGTGCCTTCAAAGAGCGGGATTGCCTGGGTTCACGATAATGCCCGTTCTGAGAAGAGATATTTGCCGGAGACGATGGGCCCAGGGGCTGCATTCTTCGACTACGACAACGATGGCTGGCTGGATCTCTACCTGGTGAGCTACGGGCCTTGCGATTTCTTCAAACCCGCGAAGCCGCTGCAGAGTGCGCTTTACAAGAACAATCGCGATGGAAGTTTTACGGACGTTACCGCAAAGGCCGGCGTTGGTGGCAATGTCTTTGGAATGGGTGTCGCGGCTGGCGACTACGACAACAATGGTTACGTCGACCTGTTGGTAACCGCCTACGATCATTCGCCTGTCCTGTATCGTAACAATGGCGACAGCACCTTCACCGACGTAAGCTCCAGATCGGGCCTCCAAACTCACAGTTGGACGACCAGCGCCGTCTGGTTCGACTACGACAATGACGGCCGGCTGGATCTCTTCCTGTGCAGTTTTGTCGACTACGGACTAGACCGCCACATTTTTTGCAGCGACAACAAGCTCGGTCGAGCCTACTACTGTATTCCACGCGTTTTTAAGCCGACGCCCAGCTACCTGTTTCGTAACAACGGCGATGGCACGTTCACGGATGTCACCAAGCCGTCGGGCATCTCCAAATCGCTTGGCAAGGCCCTGGGAGTCGTCGCAACCGATATTAACAATGACGGACTGATGGATTTGTTCGTGGCCAATGACACGGTTCAGAATTTTCTGTTCGTCAATCGCGGCGATGGCAAATTTGAAGAAACCGGGCTAATGTCTGAGGTGGCTTACAGCGAAGATGGCCGGCCGCGTTCCGGCATGGGTGTAGACTCGGCAGATTTCAATGGTGACAGCTGGCCGGACCTGTTTGTTGCCAATGTCGATCAGGAAAAATTCTCGATCTATCAGAACAATAAAGACGAGACCTTTCGCGACCAGGCGATGACGACTGGCATCGGCCAAGCCACGTTGCTCCTGAGTGGCTGGGGGTTGAAGTTTTTCGACTTCGACAACGATGGCATCATGGATCTCCTGCTGGCGAATGGCCATCCCGATGACATGGTAGAAATCAACCTGACCAAGGTGACATACAAGGAGCCGCTGCTGCTTTTTCGGCAGGAGAATCAAAAGTTCATTAACGTTTCGGCAGACGCCGGAGCTGCTTTTCAGCGCCAACACCCGGCTCGCGGATTAGCGCTCGGCGATTACGACAATGACGGCCGTGCCGATGTGCTGGTTGCCAATAATGGAGAAGCGCCGTTATTGCTCCATAACAATGCGGGCAAAGGCAATCATTGGTTGGGCATCCGGCTTGTGGGCACACAATCAAACCGCGACGGCATTGGCGCCCGCTTGACTTGGTCTGCCGGAGGTGTGCAGCATTCAAAATTGCGAACCTCAGGCGGCAGTTATCTCTCTTCGCACGATGCCCGCGAGATTCTGGGCCTTGGCAGAGCGACGAAACTCGATTGGGTCGAGGTGAAGTGGCCCGGTCCGAACGGGAAGACGGAGAAATTGGCTGAGCTTCCCGTTGATCGCTATGTTGCGATTACCGAAGGTAAAGGCATCAGCCAGTGAATTGAGAGTTTAGTCTTTTCCGAGGTTGAGGTCTGGGATACAGCGCTAAGACAATGTGGGGCAGGCTTTCCAGTCTGCCGGTTCGCCGGAATTTCCAGTCCGGCCTGGGGCGACTGGAAAGTCGCCCCAACTGGCAGACAAGAATGTCTGCCCCACGCAAGCAGCCCTGCGGTATCGCTGGCCAACTGCGGAATTCACGTTTAGGTGAGGCATGACGAGCGTCGCACTCTTGCGATCAGTGCTCTGAGTGTTAATCCACAGGTCGTCAGGATATGAGATGAAGCCACTGCTGTATCCTCTTTGACAGCGCGATCCATCGAACCCGCAAGACCGATTCTTTGATGGCTGGCTGGGACCAGCGCGGACGCAGAGCTTTTTCTATCTTGAATCTTTGTAGATGACTCCGTCTTTCATCACGAAGGAGACACGAGTCATCGTGGTAATGTCCTGCTCCGGGTTGCCGTCCACGGCCACGACGTCGGCCAGCTTTCCCGGCTCAAGGCTACCAACGCGATCTTGCCACCCCATCAAATCGGCCGCAGCGCTCGCCGCCGACCGCAATGCCTCCAGGGGCTTCATTCCGTAACGCACCATCCAGGCAAACTCGCGCCCTGCCGTTTCGTGGTTTCCATCCAGGTCACTACCAAACGCAATCTTCACAGGTAACTTCAGTGCACGTTGGAATGCCTCTTTGTGGCGCTGGGTTGTTCCTGTCATCAAGCGGAGACGTTCCGGCGACACTTTCGGATCGTCCATGAATTGAAGATACGCCATCAGCGTCGGGACCCAGTAGACGCCCTTCTCCGCCATCATCTTGAACGTCGGCTCATCAAGGTACATGCCATGCTCCAGGGAAGCGATTCCGGCTCGAATCGCCGTTTGTGCCGCCTTGCCGGTGTAGACGTGCGCTGCCACTTTGGCGTCAACCTTGGCCGCTTCCTCGACGATGGTTTTCACTTCATCGAATGAAAACGTAGGCCAAGCCGTCAGCATGTCGGGATTGGGCGTGCCCCGCCGCCGGTGGTCGATGTAGATCTTGATGAGATCGGCGCTGAGGGCGCGGGTCGCGCATTGCATTCGAGGTCCAATGACAATGCCATCGTTGATTGCGTCGCGAAGCGCCACGTCGCCATACCAACCGCCTTCGGTTTCGATATCTCGAACAGAGGTGAACCCAGCCAGCAACGTCTTGCGCGCCGCCACGCTGGCCCAGATGGCACGGTACTGTTGTGATTTCTTTAGAATGGCTTCGTCATAGTTGATCCCATGGAGGAACATGTGTGTGTGGCAATCGATCAAGCCCGGCATGACCGTTGCGTGGCTAAGGTCGATGACTTTGGCCTCAGCCGGGATGGCGATCGATTTGCCAACGGCACGGATCCTGTTGCCCTCAACCAGTACGACAACATTCTCTTGCAAGGAAAGGGTCTTCCCGTCAAACAGCCGTCCACATTTGATCGCGGTTAGCGTAGCGGTTTGTGCCTGGGCAGCGGCGGAAAATGCTGCGGCAAGGATTAGGCGCATTAGCGCCGATCGTAGGTAGATCATTGTATCGAGCATCACTGCGCCCTCGTGGTTTCCTGTCGAATGCTACTGCCCACCCGGTATGCATCGCTGACGTTGACCGGAAGCCTGCCTTCGGCCTTGATCTCGCCTTTCACCCATTTGATAAAGGAATCAAAATAGATGGGCTGGTTCCCGAACCATCCGCGTTCTCCATACCCCACGACAAAGGCTGGGACGGCACTCAGCTTGCGAATCAGGTGAGGGTTGCCATAAGACATGGCGATGACTTGGTTCGGTTTGGCTTCGAGAATCGAATTAATCAAGGAGAGATCACTCACTCGAAGTGGCGTTGCATCTCCAAGCCGATCCCGCTGAGCGAACAGGGAAAGGATGACCAAATCCGCAGCCTTGGCGGCCTCCAGCACACGGTTGTAGCCCGCCGGGTCCAGATCCGGCCGAATGGTGAAATCCCGGATCGAAGGGAAGGCAGCCTTCAACTTTGTCGAAAGCAGCGGCGGCGAAGGGTCGGATTCCAGTTTCTGAATACTAATGTTTACAGCATTCTTCAGCGCACGCGATGAGAGGGGCAACACTCCGTCATTCTTCAACAAGGTCAAAGAGCGATCCGCAACTTCCTGTGCCAAGGCCCAGTGTTCCTGGGTTCCGACGGCGGCACTAACCTTGGACTCCTCCACGTATCGGTTCGCAGGCAGTCGCAGCCTCCCTTTCCAATAAAGCAGTTTGCGTACGGCCTGGTTCACGTGGTCTTCGCTGACCTGTCCTGTCTTGACGGCTTCCACAATGCCGCGAATCATCGCTGAAGCATCCTTGGGCTTCAGCAATAGGTCGTGACCCGCCTGTAGCGCTTTCACCCCCACTTCAACCGGGCCGAAACGATTGACGACGTGTTCATACCATAGGTCATCGGTCGTCAGGATTCCCTGAAATCCAAGCTTCTGGCGCAGCCACACCGTCGCCAGTTTACGTTCGACGCTCGCAGGCAAAGCTGAATTGTCCGTGAGGGACGGAACAACGATGTGTTCAGTCATCACCATTGGCACGCCCGCTTCAATGGCTTTCTTAAACGCGGCCAAGTCCTCACTTTCCATCTGCTGCACCGATTTCTTGATCATCGTAAACAGCGGCTGCGCCGGCCATGGTTCGACATTGCCCCGTCCCGGATAGTGTTTTGCTGTCGCCAGCATGCCTCCGTCCATGTATCCGCGAATGTAAGCTTTGACCAAACGTCCCAGCAGGTTCACATCGCTTCCGAACGACCGGACACTCTCAGCAGGGCTCTCGGATCGCGTGGTTAAATCCACCACGGGCGAGTAGGTAAGATGAATGCCCATCGCCCGTCCTTCACGGGCCCCCACTCGGGCCGCGCGATATACGAGGTCTTCGGATCCGATGGCTGCAAACGCCATGTTGGCGGGAAACTCGGTGGCACCGGCGACCTGTTGCCCCGGGCCTCCTTCGAAATCCGCAGCCATCAGCAGCGGAAGCGGGGCTTCTTTCTGTAAGCGATTCAGCAATGCAGCCACGTCACGCGGAGTCCCACCATACGTTACAATTCCACCCACGCCCTCACGCGCCAGCCGCAACCAGTCCTGCAGTCGATGATCCCGCTCGGGGACATATCCGCCCGCAATGTCAATGAACACCAACTGAGCAACTTTCTTCTCCAAGGGCAGCTTCGATAGCGTTTCCTCTGCCCACTTCTCCCCTTCTTCCGGAGGAGCAAAAGCTTGGTTGCTCTCGCCAAACTCGCGAACATTGAGGAAGCACACGCTGACGAGACAAAGGACCAAAGTCACTACCCGAGACTTCATAGGAGACTCCATTTTCATTCTGCCGGCGATTTGTGGGTCAGACACACTGGTGTTCTGATTTAGACGCGGTTATTAGATTCAGTTTCCATTCCCCGGCGAGCCCCGTGCCGTCCTGTTCTCAAGGAGCCAGTTGGGACGTGGTTGTCTTCCCCTTCTTCAGTTTCTGGAATACCTCCAGTGCCGCCTGGGCATTCTGAAGCTGTCCCTGCTTCCTATAGATTCGGTTCAAAGCATAGTGCGGTTCGGCGTATACCGGATCGGAAGCGGCCGCTTGTTTCAGTTGCGCAACAGCGTCGTCAAGTTTGCTTTGACGCTCAAGTAAGAGAGCCAGTTGATAGTGTCCCTTGGCAAACTTCGGGTCGTAGCGCAAGGATTCTCGCAGGCTACTCTCTGCGTCATTCAGCCGGTCCGACTTAAGCATCAGTGAGCCGAGATTCAGAGGAGGCCAGGAAGAGGGCGACGTACTCTCGCGATTCAATCGGTTGGCCTCTTGATAGGCATGGAGGGCTTCCTGTTGCTGACCCAGTGCTTCATAGGCAAGCCCCAGATTGTCCCACCCTCGTATGAATCGTGAGTCCAACTTCAAAGCCTGACGGAACCGTACGACTGCAGCCTGAAAGCGCTGATCGAGGTATTCCAGCCTTCCCGTCCAGTAGGGATAGAGTGCTTTGTCTGGGTGGCTCTTCTCGAGCTTCAGCAGCTCAGGACGGCTCCATTCCCGCCGGCCCAGCCGAACGTAGGACATCGCCAGAAGAAACCTTCCCGCTTCATCCAACCCTCCGAGGACGTCTGCCTTCTTCATGGCTACCGCGCAGTTCAAATACCTGCCATCCAGGAAAAAGACATGCCCAAGCAGCTTGAGTAGATCAGGTCTCTTAGGGTCCCGACCAATCTCGTCGGCGAGCAAGACTTCTGCGCGTGGATAGTCGCGCGAGCTCAAGGCTTGTTCCAACTGGGAGCGAACGGCTGGCTGCAGCCGGGATTGGATTCCCGAAGTCAGGTCAGCGCCACCGGTTTCTCCTGGCTGCAGATCCTGCGCGAACAGATTTCCAGGAATGAGAAAGAGAAGAAGTGTGACTAAAGCTCTCATCCATCAAAGTTCCAGACCAACTCAGCTCTTGCCACGAATGATTCAACGAGGCTTAACTCTCTGAAGTTCCCCCTGGAAAGCCGACGATTCAAACCGCCGGCGGATTTGGGTGGTTGGTTGGGGAATTACTTTGCAGCGCTCTCTAGCACCTGTTCATTGCGAACCTTGGCGGGAACAGCCAGTGCCGCCAGGCGATCCAAATCGAATTGTTTGTATAGATCAAAGCAAAATAGTTCCGGCGCTTGATGGAACTCCACGGGCTTTTCCAGGAGATAAGCCAGGCTCGCCATTCCGTCGCGAATCAGAACCTCGGAAAACAGCTCGGGCTCCAGTGCGGAGGCTACCAAGGCAGCAACCTGATTACGGATGCCGCGACTTTCCACGCGCACTTTGGGGTTTCCTGACTGTCCACAAATCCAGCGGGTTACCGCCAGCAACTGTGCGGCCTCAAGACCTAAGGGACGGTCGCCCGTGCCATGCAAAATCTGTTGATAGGCAGCGGATCCGATCTTGCTCCAAGCGTCACCGGTGAAGAGGAGATCGACTGCCAAAACCTGGTCTCCACGGTTTATCCGATCTGAAACCTCTACCGCGGCAGCTTTTTTGCCCTCGTCGTGGACGACGACCGTCACCGGCGCGTTTTCAGCCGCCCCGATTGACCTTGCCCAGACAGCGTTCGCACTCAGCCCATTTTCGAACGAGAACAAGAACGACTTGGTTTCCACACCCTTGTTCTTCGTATTGGCAACAGTCCAAGCGCGTCGGATGCCGGTTGGCTTGTATCGAACAACTACTTTTAGTTTTGCTCTTTCTGAACTTGCCCACGTGGCTTGGCTGGCGGCATCCGCAGGTATTGGTTGGCGCTGGATGTCGCCGGCAAGTTTTCGGGCCAGGCCCAACATCGTCAAGTTGTTCTGAGGCAACCCCACCACCAGCTCTTCATAGCTTTTGATTTCCGCATCTGACTGGATCTCCTTTTCAACCAGCGGGAGCTTGAAGTGTTGGCTGAAAAAGCGGTACGTCTGAAGTCGGTTGTCCAGTTGATAGTTGTGGTTCCCAGGATCGCCATTTTCATGCCACTCCAGGCTGCCTTCTTTTCCGTAAAGCTTGTAGATGGGTTTCAGAAAGTCGTAGACCAGCGGTTTGACCAGCGGGGCTCGGAAGCAGCAATCGTCCTCGGCGTTGTAGGTCAGAAGCATTGGGCGGGGAGCCATCAACGCGGCCAGGTGCGTGTAGTCCTGCCCGTCAAAAATATCCGTCGCTGATTGTTCCACATCTCCAAGATCGCCAGTCCAGCTTGCCTCGATCCGCGGAACGAACGACGAGAATCCAGCCACCGGCACCGCGGCAGTAACTCGTTCGTCCAGCGAACTCAAAATAATGGTCTGCCAACCGCCACCAGAAAGACCCGTCATCCCGAGACGGCTTCGATCGGTGTTGGGATGTTGGTAGAGATAGTCAAGGCCTCGGCGCATCGCCAGGATAAACAACCCCAGTTCATTGGCACCCACCAGATCGAGATGCGCGCCGAACCAATGCTCGTTCTCCTTATGATTCAGTTCACCAAACGACAGCCATTCCAGATTCAGTGCGAGGATCCCTTGCTTCGCAAAGTTTATGCACCGTTTCTGTTTGTATTCGATCGATTTTCCCGGTGCCCCGACGTGTCCATTGACATTCAGGATTGCCGGAACCGTGCCCTCAAGCCTCTCGGGCTCATAGAGAATAGCGGTCGACTGAAACCCTGGCACGATCTCATAGCGCAGCTTGCGTATTCGATACCCGGTGCCGGCTTTGATGAATCCCAGATCTTCGAATTTTGGCGATGAATTCACCCACTCGTTTGGCCATCCTTTGAAAGCCACTCTGAGCAAGCGTTCTCGCAACCGTTTGGCTTCCGTCGTCCAATGCTGAGCCGAGGTCGAAGCCGGAGGCTTGGCGACACGCTTCAGCAAATACTCTTTGAGTTGAAAGAGGGCCACTGGCGGAGCAAGGATTTCCTCGCCCAGGACGACTGCCAAGGGTCTGGGCTCACTCTGACCAAAAAGGAAAGCACCATCGTAACAGAGAAGCGCGACAACAAGTGTTTTCCAGCCAGCTTTGCGAAGAAGCATTTGAAACTCCTGCAGTGGATTGAAGTGGGTATCCCTTTCACTCAGCTAGCCCCAGCATGTCGTGTGGCCGACTTTGCGTGCTTGACCATGGTGTCATAGGAATCTAGAAGTTGTGGTAGGCTGAGTCAAGGGGATACCCCCATTCTCCCAAATGGGTAGAGGACAGCCGAGAATCTGAAAAAGTGCAGCAGAAGACGGGCCGTTTCGCAGCTCCTTGGCGACAGCGCGGGGAGACCGCCTCTATGATTCGGTGTCCCTTTCAAACGGATCTCGGTAGCTTGGCACCTGAAACCTGGCACCTACCTCACCCCGTGAAGTAAAGATACGCAATCACGATGAGGCTCAAGACAGCGCCTGAACTGGCAACATCCCAATGGTTCCAGCTCAAGCGCGATTCCAGCCGGTGCTCTTCGGTCACCGTAGCGTAAGTTAACCCCTCGATCTGTTTTTCCTGCGGGGCTTCGCTGAGATAGCTGACTCCAATCATCACTGCAACCGAAACGAGAAAGATCAGCAGGCTGTAATACTGGAAGTAGATGTTGTTCACGATCCAGAGAAACGAACCTTCGGAATAGCCATGCTCAAACCCGGCCATCCGCAGGCTGACGGGAGTATCCACGGCGAGACGAAATGCGCCGAGCAGGAATCCCGTTATGAGAGCAGCCAGGCAGCCTTTCGCATTCAGCCGCTTCATGAATACGCCGAAGAAGAAGACCACAAAGATCGGCGGAGCCAGATAGCCTTGAACGCCCTGCAAATAGTCGTAGAGCCCCTTGCTTCCACGAATCACGGGTATCCAAAAGAGACCGATCAAAACCATGGCCACGGTGGCGGCACGTCCAACCCAGACGAGTTGGTGTTGCGTCGCTTTCGGTCTGAGTTTTTGATAGAAGTCGATGGTGAACAGCGTCGAGCAGGCGTTGAAGGCCCCGGCCAGCGAACTCATCAGAGCTGCTAGCAGACCCGCGACCACCAGTCCCCTAACTCCCGTCGGCATGACGTACTTGACCATCAGTGCAAACGCGGCCTGCGCCTGGTCGGGAATAGCTTTGCCGTTCGCATCGATCATCCCGGCAAACTCCGGAACCTTGCCGGTCTTTGCCAGTCCGAGCCAGATCATTCCAGGGATGATAAAGATGAAGACGGGCAGCAGCTTGAGGAAGGAAGCAAAGATGCTGCCGCGTCGAGCCTCTCGTTCGCTGGGCGCACCGAGTGCCCGCTGGACGATGTACTGGTCCGTGCACCAATACCACAACCCGATGATCGGCGCGCAGAACAGCATGCCGGGCCAGGGATAGTCACCGTTGAAATACCACGCAATCCGCGCGGATTCCTTCACCGGCACCCATGTCCCTTCCATGCCAGCAGGGATTAGGGGCTTCCAGAGATTGAACATTTCGGAACCGAGGGCCGCCCGCAGTTCGCCCCAGCCACCGAGCCGATTGATGCCGACGATTGTCAGCAGCGCGGAGCCGAGAATCAGAATGATCGTCTGAAGGGCTTCGGTATAGGCCACGGTGCGCATACCACCCAGCGCGGTGTAGAGGCCAGTCAGGACCACCACCAAGACTGATCCGATCCAGAAGCTGTCGAGCGTTGTCGAACCAAGTTGCATTTGCATTTCCGGCAACAAGGTGCCGAACACCACACCGCCGGCAAAAATGCCTACAGCGATCTTGGTGAGTACATAAGCGACCAGGGAGATTAGAGAAAGCACCCAGCGTGCCGTTGGAGAGAAGCGCTTCTCCAGAAACTCCGGCATCGTGAATACCTTGGAGCGCATGTAGAAAGGGATCAGGACCCATCCCAGCACTAGCAGGCACCAGGCGTGAAGCTCGTAATGGGCCAGAGCGACACCGCTGGTTGCGCCCGCGCCGGCCAGGCCAACCAGGTGCTCCGATCCGATATTGGAAGCGAAGATCGAAGCACCCACCACGAACCAGCCGAGATCCCTTCCGGCAAGAAAGTAGTCATCGGCTGTGTCTTTGCCCTTGCGGATCACCCACGCAGCCAACCCCAGCAGAACGCTGAAGTAGGCTGCGATGAAGAACCAGTCGACTGAGGTCATACAGTATGTACCTCTCTTCTAAATCCAGTGGAGACGATCTGAGCGGCCCTAAGCCGAGAGCACGCAGTCAAGGAGTCAGGACAAAGGGATGGAAGCGAGTCTATGCTGTCCTATCCTTGCGCGTCCTTCGGTTTGTTTAACACTGCAATGCAAAAATGCACTCCGGACGAAGCAAGTAGGGGGGGACGATGCAGGCCATGTTGGAGAGAGGGAGAACTTCCTCCGGCAGCGCGATGCCCAGTACTTCCTGGACAAAACGCCGCCGAGCCTGACAACGCTGGTAACACTCTGGGAAGCGGCGTTGGAGTTCCTCTCGCAAGGCTCCGTCGACGATGGCCACTCCATCCTCCATGCGAGTCGAGAAAAACACTGGCGACGACGGAATCACATCTGTTTGAATCACCATTCCCGGCCGGATGGGAATGTCTGATCCTTCGTAAATTGGAGAACTCACCCATTCATCCAGGTGGATGAGGTGGCCGGGGTTGAGGAAGATGCCGAATTTGTCAAACGGCAGACGCTCCCGGATCACGCGGTAGAGCACTCCGCCCGGCTGGCCGATGCGCAAGTGATTGAACCAGTCAGCCATCGCCTCAAAATAGGGACCCGCAAAGGCGCTGACGTATTCTCGCGCAATTGGTGGCAAATCCGCCGCTCTTTCCGCGATCCAGCCCGCCCTGCAGATGTTGCTTCCCCAGAAGGAAATGTTTGCCGACCAGGTATGGCCCTTCTCGATCCGGCTGCCCTTGGGACTGGCCAGGCTGATGCGGCCTGGGCCGGTCTTCAAAGTCAGGTGACAGGCGAGCGGCGTTCCGTCGTAACGCGCCTCTTCCACGAGTTCGCGGTCCGTCATGCCACAGCGGAGTGCGAAGTGGATGCGCTTCATGGCTTCAGATGCCTTGATGTTGCTGTATTCAAAAAAGGCGATCTCAGATGGGGAACAGTTCGAGCGGAGACCTTGGCCGGGGTGGACAAGCAGGGCAGTGGCATCGGTCACGTTGTCGAATCCAACAACGCCGCGAAGCGCATCGACGATGTATGAAGGCACGTCCAATTTGTGCGGGTCGCCATAGTACTTCCATCCCACACAACCGACATGGGCGCCGGCTCCGATGTTCTCACCGCGAAAGATGTCCTCCAGGGAACGGCTGCGGTCGCGGGGCTGATCCAGAAGAGAGAAGGGTTGAAAGCGCTCCGTGCGCAGGCTGCCGTTTTGGAATAGCGGACTGATCGGCAAATAGGCCTCGCATTCGTTACCAACGATCAGCAGCGGCCTAGACTCCGGACCAATCACCAGTAAAGCTTCTTCAAAACGAGGATCGAAGTTTGTGAGATAAGCGAGATTGGCAAAGTGTTCCCGATCTCCGTAGACGACGAGATGGCTTAGCCGCTGTTCCTCCATCTGGGCGCGCAGTCGGTCGACGCGGGATTGGAACTCTTCGACCGGCACCACGGGCGGCTCTGCCACTGGCGGGAATTCAGGCCAAGCCGTTTCAATGAGGCGATGGGGTGATTTCATAGAGATCCTTCAAAGCGGACACTCGATTCAGCCAGCCAGTCCGCCATCGACTCCAACCCCAGCTTTGCCTTCTCAATCCGCAGCTTCGACTCAGATTGGCCGATGCGGTACGCATTCTGAACCCACTCCGTTTTGAAGCCTTCTCCCGTATGATGGATGAGAAGCTTCGAGCTTATTGGCAGAGTCAGAGCGACCTTGAAGTCGCCGGCCCGGCGCAGCAGGGGTATGTAAAGATCTTTCAGATAGGCTCGATCGTTCTCGCTCTCGAATCCCTCCACATCCGCCGCCGTGGCTTGCAGATCTGGCGACAGACCCCGAGCCAGCAAAGACCATAGGCCCGCTTTGCCCAACCCCACCAACTGAACGTCGCCAACGTCGTCCCTCGTCTTCAGATAAGCCAGTGCTGTCAGGATGTCCTGCACGCGGTTGGCATCATCGGTCCGGTTATAGGTCGTGAAGAACCGGTCGCTCTGGTCTCGTTCAGCTTTGGCCTCGCCGGTGTTGAAAGCATCTATAGAAAGAATAAGGTGCCTCCGCTTCAGCAGAGCTGAGAGAAGAGCTGCCCCTTTCTGCCCTAGAGCGGCTCTGCCTTCAGGGTGCACAACCAGAGTAGCGACGCGTCTGCCTCCGCGCCGTCCGCCGGTCCAGAGCCAAGCTGGGATTCGGTCGCCCTGCTTCTTGCGGCCGATGAACAAGCTCTGCGGACTGCCGGAACTGGCTGTGCCTGGGGAAGACGCGATGATCTCGTCTAGCTGGGGAACCTCTGCTGCCAGGGAATGCCTGAGGACCGGCTCCATAGTTTGTCGAAATCGGTTCAGGCTTTCGTTGTCCCTTGGCCGCAGCGTTTCTAGCTGCTGTTGGTTGCGTTTTAGTAGGGAGTCAATAACTTGCTCCTCAGTGAGGGCACCAGCCGGCAACGCGCGGCGGAAGAACACAAGCATGTCGGATGGAAACTCGACCTCGAAAGACCTCTCACGAACAACCTCGGCCTTGGGCAACCCCAGAAGCCAATGTCCAAACCAGCTGTACACTGCTTCGCGGCTCTGCCGGTTGTAATTGTGTTCGGCGAAGATCTGCTGGGTCTGAACTTTGCCGGGCGCATCAAAGAGACGGTAGATGCTCTGAATGGCCGGAAATTCAATGCGGGCCGTGTCGCGCGTCCAGTCGCCCGCGGCGGAAACCAGAAACATCGGTCGAGGCGCCATGAGCGCCCCGATTTCCATATTGTTCGTGTCAAGTCGCAGGTTTGGAGCGTTCTCGCAAACGTCTCCACCCTGCATATAGTGAGAGATCATATTGACCGGGGCAGAAACCTTGACGCGATCGTCCACTGCAGTTAACAGGAAGGTTTGGGTGCCTCCTCCCGAAGCCCCTGTGCAGGCCAGACGTTCCTTGTCGACATCAGGCAACGATTCCAGGAAATCCACTGAGCGAATTGAATTCCACAGATGAAGTCCAAGAGATCCAATCCCCCACAGGCTGAGCCTCGTGTCCATCAGGCGGTGATTGACCTGCTGGCTGTCGTTGTAGCCCACCATATCGTAAGAAAAGACGACGTAACCCTGGCGGGCGAAGTTGATGCAGCGGGCAGGAATCGATCCCAGTTCGCTGTTTTCCAGCCGCCCATAGCTCCAATGGCCGTGCGGGTTGAGAATCCCAGGAAAAGGTCCCTTCTTCCCCAAGGGACGAAACAGGTTCCCCGTAACCAGGAAACCGGGCGTGCTTTCGAAATAGACCTTCTCTATGGAATAGTCGCCACGTTCGAGTCTGCCGAAGACCGAGGGATTGAGAGGAGTCTTCTCCGGCATGGGCCAAAGCCCGGCGCTGACCAGTACGCGTTGAGAAATAACCTACGGGAGAAAAAAAGTACTGGACAAATTCCCTCGCGTCGTGTAAATCAGACTGGGTAAGTGTTTGAGAAAGGAGAACCCATGTCTGAAGAGACGAGTGCGACTAG
>Ga0163150_10006530_pt1 | contig 14206 bp, 12 predicted proteins | sample OliLakLV19P2IB_FD_148628 | JGI IMG/M metagenome (GOLD analysis project Ga0163150, IMG submission 148628) | Freshwater microbial mat bacterial communities from Lake Vanda, McMurdo Dry Valleys, Antarctica - Oligotrophic Lake LV.19.P2.IB | ecosystem: Environmental > Aquatic > Freshwater > Lake >...
GTGGTGCGCATTGTGATTCAATGATGACAGATCGTTGATTTGATTTCGAAAACGTGTCGACGAACAGGCTCGAATCTGCCCTCCCTGCCGCCATCCGCCAAATGCAAGAAACAAAGGGCAACCGGGCAACAATCGTGATCGAGGTTGGCTCCCCACACTCGACACGGTTCGAACTTTTGCCGCCTGGCGGCTTGTCTCTCGAGAAAGGCTAATCGAGTCTGCGGGGTTGCCATCGCTGCCGACAATCCCGAGGGCTGCGCACTGAAGTGGCGCAACGCCATTGGGATTGAGCCTCGAGTCTGGTTCTTCTTTACGATCTGAAGCGCGAATTTCCATTGCGATCCCGTGCCGTCTCCAGTCGACTTAGCCGAAAGACTATCCGCATGACACGCGTCTGCGCGCTCCCCAGGGCCATCCGAACCCTCGCTCTCCTGTGTGGCAGCGCGACCGAATACGCAATCAGACGTTCAATCCCGACAGCGGCCAGCATTAGATCTGTCTCGACTTAGCCGGCGTGCGTCAGGCCCTTAACTTTGCTTTCGTGCGGCGGCGATGCAACGAAGCTGAAGCAGCAGCCCAGCGCCACCGTACATACCGTGGCTATGAAACCGAAGTAAAAGTTCGAAACCGCAACACCCGCGAGCGGAAGATACAACGTCACCATCAGGCCGCATAAAGCACCTGCGAGTGTGGGAGTTCCGCTTACACGGCGGGTCAGTAAACCGATCAGGAAAATGCCGAGGAGCACTCCGGTAAACGGATACATCACTTTGTTAAGTATCTGAAGGATGCTGTTGTTCTTGCCCAGTTGCGTTACGCCCAGCGCAGCAATCGTGATTGCAACACCCCAGGCTGCCATCAGCAAACGTCCGAGCCGTACCGATGTCGCATCGTCCAGCGGGCGCATCCACCGTTGCAGGTAGTCGACCTGAACACAAGCCGCCAATGCGGCGAGCCCGCCCTGCAGACTCGTCAGCAACGCCGCCATGATCCCCGCAAGAGCTAATCCCCGGGCTCCTGCAGGAAGGACCTGAAGGATGAATACAGGCAGCGCATCGTCTGGCACGCGCATCAGTGCCTGATCGGCAGGATGGGCGCGAAAGTAGACGAAGATGATCATGCCCAACATCGGGAACATCAGGCTCAGCGGCTTCAGGAAAATGCCGTTGAACCAAAGTGAGTCTCGGGCCGTTTTGACATCCTTCGAAGTCAGGTACGTTTGCAGTACCACCTGATCTGTTCCGACGGCGCTCAACAAGCTGATCATTCCCAGGAAAAGTCCACTAACGACGCTCAGGTCATCCTTCACGCTAAACAGCGCCGGGGGAGTGAAGCGATTTGTTTCCGTAGCGATCATAATCACTTGTTCGATTCCACCCGAGCGGCTGATCGCGAGCGTGGCCATAACTAGAACAGAGCCGAACAAAACGAAAAACTGAGCGACGTCGGTCCAGATCACCGCCCGCATTCCGCCGATCATGCCGAGAATACTGGCGACACACATCAGACCGACGGCAGACCATCCGAGACTGTCATGGAACCCAGTGATCTGGGTGGCTACCAGAGCTCCGCCGTAGAGCATCGTCGCCATCCACATCACACGAGCCGCGATGAACAACACGCCGGCGACCGCTCTTACCGGATAATCGAAGCGTCGTTCCAGATATTCGTATGCAGTTGTAATCCTGAGCCGGAAGAAGATGTTCGGATACAGCCACACGGCGATGGGCACCGCGAGGATGATGCCGATATTTTGGAGCCCGATCCAGACCGTACCGTCGGGCCGGTTCAGCCATCCAATCACGCCGACCATCGTGTTGCTGCTGAACAGGGCGACGTACATGCTGATCGCAACCGGCCATCGGCCCATCGACCGGCCCGCCAGAAACAGATCGTCCCGGGCCTGAACCGTTCGCGTGTGGAACAAGGCCATACCGATTAGCATCGCGAGGTAACTTGCGAGCACCGCCCAGTCGGCGAAGCTCAGCGCGCGCAGAGCGTCACCTCCCATTCCGAACTCAGGCGCTGTTGTTCATCCTTGCCCAGCGGCAGCATCGGATCGCGCATCATACCCTGATCGAACCCCTGCAGACCGCAGATATGCTTGAGCGCCGGGATCAGGCGGTAACCTCGCACGATCCGGATCGTGCGATTCAGTTGCGCCTGGATTCGCTCAGCGCCGGCGGCGTCGCCGGATCGGTTTGCGCGCAGCATCGCGACCGCAAAGTCCGCAGCGATGTTATAAAACGATCCGATGCCTCCGTCCGCACCCATACGCAGTGCAGCGCTCAGGTTAGGGTCGTGACCATTCAGCACCGTATATGGACCCTCGAGGAGAAGTCCAAGATCGAACAGATTCATATCGGTAAACTTATAGCCCGCAATTCGACCGACGGGCCGCATCGCCTCAAAAAACGATTCACCCGTAGCGCCGCCCGTGAGCCGCGGGAAGTAGTAGATCAGAAAGGGCAGATCTGTGGCGCCGGCGAGACGCTCAAACCAGCAGCGAACCTCCGGCATACTCCACCCCTGCGTGTACGGCGGCAGGCTGCTGATTCCGTCTGCCCCGAGGTCTTCCGCATGACGAGCCAGTTCGATGCTGTCTTCGATACGCGCCGCCCCAACGTGAACCAGCGCCAGGCCTCGTCCGCGGGACGCGCTCACTGCCGCGGCGGCCAGTGCTTTTCGTTCCTCCAGCGACATCGCATACCACTCACCGGCGTTGCCGCCCACGTAGATGCCGTCGACGCCAGCTCTGTATAAGCGGTCCACATGCGCGTGGAAACGGTCGAAATCGACCCCGCCACTCGGAACGAAAGGTGTCAGAACCGCTGGAATGATGCCTTGAATCTTCATTGCTGCCGATAGAAGTAGATCCATCCGCCTTCGCTGCCGGCGATGATGTCCGTTTTGCCGTCGCCGTCCCAGTCAACGGGTTCGACAAGGTGGTAGTGATTCCAGGGCAGGTTCAGAGGGATGTTCGGTTGCCTCTGCATGGCCCATTGTTTGGCGGTCCCTGTATTGCGATACCATCGGAGGCCGTCGAAGTTTTCGACGGCGTTCCCCACCATCAGGTCGAGTGTGCCGTCGCCATCCCAATCCATCGCCGTCAGATTCGCGCGGCCGGTCTCGCGGCCAAATCCGTCGAGCTTTACCGGCTTGCCATCCGGCTCGTTCACCCGTTCGGCAGGGCCGAGATCGAATTGACCTTTCGCATCGCGCGTCCCGCGATATACAACAAGCTGCCCTTCAGGATTCAGTGCCATCAGATCCTTCAACCCGTCGCCGTCCAGATCGCGAATCACCGGCCGCGTTCGCCACACCGTAGCAAGCGTTGTCCCGCCCATGTGCGTGAGGACCCGTGCCTTCGCAAAGTCGAATTTCTTCGCGGTGCCACGATTCTCCAGATAGAGAAAATGCTCATGCATACTGCCGGTGACGATGTCCAGATCTCCGTCGCCGTCCCAGTCGACGAGTACAGGACTCGTGTATCCCCAACGGCCTTCCGCCGGGCCTTGCAATGCGTTGGGAGTTTCAACGCGGAAAGTTTCACCGCCGGCCTTCAACTCCACCGCCAGCGCGAAGCTCTCGGGTAACTTCCCTCGGCTCGTGTTTTCCACGTACAGCAGATATCCGTCTTCATTGCCTATAACCAAATCGAGCTTTCCGTCGCCGTTCAGATCGCCTGCCGTCGGCACTGCGAAGTCTCCCCCACTCACCGGCGCATGCTTTTGCAAAAGCGCCTGTATCTTCTCGTATCGCGGAGCACCTTTGTCTCCGGTATTCGGCAGGTACCACGCAAAGCTCGAACCTTGCAGCAGCAGGTTATGACGATCCTTCTCGTTCCAGTTCACTTCCATGATCTGGACCCGCTCCCACGGCAGTCTGCTCAGGCCTGCGACGGGAATGCGCTTTCCCGCTTCGAGTCGTTTGCCAGAATTTCTGTACAAAAACAGATTGTCGAAGCTGGCCACGAGGAGATCCGGCTTGCCGTCGTCGTCCCAGTCGGTAACCACCGCAGTCGCCGTATCGTAGTAGGAAATGGCCCGCTCGTCTTCACCCGCAATGAGCCGGCGGCCTGTAGTGAACCACAGCTTGCCGTCGAGCTTGCCCATGAATTTATGCATGACGACGGAGCCATTCCGGTCGCCACCGAGCCACGATCCGTCAGACGCAAACCCCTTGCCGAAGCCGATCTCCTTGCGCGGATAGTAATTGTTGTTTCCTCCGCGGCCGCCGACGATCAGATCCTTCTCACCATCTCCATCGAAGTCAACCAGTTGTATCGAAGGCGCCATGCTGACGGTTTCCAGCAGCCCCAGGTCGGTCTTCAGCCCGAAATCCTGCAGATTCCCCTGAAAGACGAAGTTGCGGTCTCCGCTTTTGGATGTATCTCGATACCAGCGAAATACCTTGCCATTCTGGATAATCAGATCCATAGCACCGTCATTGTCGATGTCGTTAAAATGCATCGAACCGACCGGGTAGTCCAGAGGCACCTGATAAGGCTCGGCGAAAATCGGGACATTATCCTTTCGCTGTCCCGTGTTGAGGTACACAACTGTACGGAATCGCTGATCGCGCGGCCTGTGGTTGTATGTTCCGGCGCTGAGCCCGCGAATTACGTCGACAAGACCGTCGCGATTCCAGTCGACGAACGCCGTGTCGGGCCACACCCAGTCGCTGTCGAGCGGGCCCACGGAATCCGGGCCGCCGTAGTAAAGCAACTGCGGCGCCCATGGAAAACGCCCGGCGAGCCGGTCTTCGCTCCGTTGATTCGTAAGGAAGTCGGGGTGCGACGCCGGGTGGAACTCACGTGGCACCACCGCGGCCTTCTGTGCTGAAAGTGAGCTGGCACAGACCAGAAATGTCCAGACAAAACTCTTCATATCGCGTCAAATCCAAACGAATAGAGGGATGCGTTCCTGAGATAGAACTTCAGCCGGACGGCACGGCCGCGCAGTTTCGACAAGTCCGAAGCGCGCCAGCGAATCGCATCCTTTGTCAAAGTCTCTCCGCTCGCGAGACCCTCAATCGCCGCCCCTGCTTCGTCCAGGACTTCGACTCGGATCTGGCCGTTCTTCGCATCGGCATTGATAAACAAGCCCGGATCGTTGAAACGCAGCGGAACCGTCGTAAGCGTGCCTTCCCGATCGCCGGCATCCATCGACACGAACCCGTCCAGTCGCAGCTTTGCAAGACCGATAGCCCCTTTGTTCGGCTCTCTCCCCTGCCCATCGACCGGGTGGCGGTAGGCGCGCCCGCTGTAATAAAACCAAAGTTCGTCTCCGACTCGGACAGGCGGGCCGCTCGACGGCGAGTGGAAACCGAAGTCCCAGTCGACATCCCGCCGCCCAACGGGCAGAAACGGATCTCGATTCCCCACACGGCTCCACGACCTTCCGTCACGGCTCGAGATGAGTTGCAGATCCAGGTAGATGTTGTCGAGCGGTTCTGGATGAAAGACGGTGACCAGTCCCAGATACATGCCTTCGTACGGAAATCCCGTGTTGTGATACAACTCCACATTCGCCGGATCGCGCTCATCCGCGACAAGCATCTGCTTCGGCGTACTCCAGGTCAGAAAATCGTCGCTCTCACTAACAAAGCGCGCGCGCTTACCGTTCACCTGCTGCTTCACGAACGCAATGTATTTCGATGCACGTGGATCCCACATCAGCGACATCGTGTCCCGCACCGGCAGGTAAGGAAATATGAGCCGCTCCGGCCTGGACCATCGAATACCGTCTGGCGAAAAGGCTGCGTAATCTCCCATGCGATGCTCACCTTCCAGCACGTACGTGGACTTGTTGCCGTCAAACTTCTGATTGTGACGCCAAACCATCAGCTTGTAACGCCTTGATGCATCCGGGTCGTTCACGTCTTTCAGAACACTGACCGCGTCGAGGATTCCTTCGATGCCTTGTTCCGGCGCATGTGTACCTTCGAGCACGATGTTGTTTTGTGTTTTGCCCCTGTACGCGATCACGCCGAGATCGGGTCTGGTCCAGTGCACGCCGTCACGCGACGTCGCGTAGCAGAGATACGTGCTTTCGGGGAAGATCTTCTGGATATAACGGAAGTGGTTCATGGTGGAATACCACATCTTCCAGATGCCCTCTTCCTCGTCGCGGATCACCGTGCCGTAAAGCAGCGTGTACTGGCCTTCCCATGGCTTCACCGGCAGCAGAATCGGATTGTCCCCGTATTTGGAAGCGGAGTGAATGACCCGGTTCAGGCCGGACGACGAAGATATCAGATGGTCGTCCACGAAGAGCTGTCGATGCCGCGTCAGCTTAATCGCCTGATCGGCCCAGAGCGAACAGGCGGCCAGCGCCGCTACTGGCAGGACGATACGCGAATGCAGCATACGTTCCCTCTCTCGATGGCTTCTTCCGCGAAGTCGTAGACGTTAATTCCTCTCGCCCCTGGATACACGGGCCACACCTTACCCGCTTCTTTCTCGATCCGGCATCCTTCATCGAGCAACTTGCGGATCGCGGCCGATAACGGCTCCCCATCCGCTCGTTTCAGTCGGAAGTACACCTCAGCAATCGACCGCCACAGCATCGCTGCGTTCTCCGCGCGCCGCAAACCGCCGTGGAGTTCCTCGTAAGCGGCGGGGCTGAGCTTCGCCCGAACGCTCTCAATATCGCGTTGCGATTCGCGGGCAGCTGAGGCCGCCGCATCCTTCTCCGCGAGAATAGCCGCAAGCTGCTCCGCAGAAGGATTGGTAAGCGCCTGATGCGTCCGGCGGTAATCCGCGTTCTGCGGGAAGAACTCCAACAGATAACTCCTGTCGAGTTCCGCGTCAATCGTGTCAAGATGCGGAACCATGTTCAGGTGAGTCAGAAGGCTGAATCCCTTTACAAAAAAGATGCCTTGTGCGATCGCGGAAGTTCGGCGCAGGGCACGCTCCACCGATGGCCATGCCTGTTCTCCGTAGCGACCCACGGTCCACTCCTTCCACAGAGCGTCAATGGAGACGGAGGGATCCCATGCCAGCCGGCTCGCCGCAAGAACATTGAAGCCGTTCGGCGTCTCGAACGTGAGCACCGGAGGTCCAGGCGTAAAGAACGTCGCGTGTCCATACTGCAGATGATAGTCCGTGCGAATCGCCACACCCTTCAGCTTGCGGTCCACCGCAACCCGGCCGATCGTGCGTTGGTAGAACTCGCCCAGCAGCGCCGGCAAGTAGCCATATCCACTGCCTTCCGGTGTAGCCGTCAATTCAAGCGCCTCTCGTTGTCCAGGAAAGGCGCCCAGCATTGGGTTGTCGGGGTAATCGGTGCCCCGGAAATCGACAACCGTGTTTTTAGTGATCACTGGTATTTCTCGCGGCAGATCACGCAGCGCTGCCAGCATTCGCTCCGCATGTGCCGGAGCCTGATTGTACGAGCGCACCTCGAACCGCTTCTTGTTTCTCTTGCACGCCTCGTACATCGCGACTGCAACACGCCGCAGTTTCGCGTCCCGCGTAAGCCGGCTGCACTGATCGCACTTGCAGCCATCGTGCTCCAGAATGTTATAGCCGCGCGTTTCGGCGAACGTCAGATTAATTCCGTCGATTTCGGGAAGACGGCGAAAGAACTCGTCCACCTTGGAGTTCAGAAAACGCATGACCAGTGGATGCGAAAAGCAGAAAGGGTAATCCGTTCCGCGCATCTCCGGGTACGCTTCCAGCATCCGGTCGGGAAAAACAAGTTCATGGTCCCAGATGAGGAAGTCGAGCCCGTGCCTGTGAGCTTCGCGCGCCAGTTTTCGGATCTCTTCCGTGCGGCGCTCAATCCCGTAACCTATGCTTCGCGATTTGAGCCGGGAAAAGTCGTCGTAGCGCAGGAACCAACTCATGTCGATGCCACCCTCGCCGGCTCGACCCATCAACTGAATGGTGTTGATGCCGTAACCGGGGGCCTCCTGAATCGTCCTGCTGACGATCGCCGAGATCTCTTCCACAGGCCGGTCGAACGCTCCTCCAAGTGGCAGATTGAAGTTCGCCTGGAACGCGGCCGACCACCACTCGCGAATCGGAAAATACGGCCGGGTACGCAGCGGCCGATCGGGAACGCGGCGGGCAACCGCATACGCGGCATAAAGGGCGGCGCGTGGTGTCGCTGCGCGAATCGTGATCGTGGCACGGTCCGGAGTGACGGAGTATTCCTCCGGCGCGAGCGATCCATCCTGGACCACATGAATCGCTCGTGTTCCGCAATCCACGGCACGTAGCTTCGCCGACGCCGTGGCAAGTACCTCCGATGCCTCCCAGCCCGCCGCCGTGACGCGGCACGGAGCGGCCTGCAACACGGCCATCGCGGAGAGGAACGCCATTACAATACGGAGATGCATTAGAACAGAATGCGTCCACCAAACTGAATCTGGCGCGGCAGGTTCGACTGACTCGTGACCCGCCCAAAGTTCGTGTTCCCCGGTGTTGTGTTGGCGCCGCCAAACGTTGGATGATTCATCGCGTTGAAGAACTCCACTCGAGCCTGGAACCGTACACGCTCTGTGATCCTTGTGTTCTTGAGCAGGCTCATATCGAAGTTGTTGATGCGGCTCTGCCGTACCGAATTGACTCGTGAAGGAAATGTACGGATGTTGGACTGGAGCTGGCGGGCAACTGCGTTCTCGAACACGCTGGTATCGAACCACCGGTCCACACTGGGCTTGTCAACTGCGATCGGGCCTCCATAGTAAAGCACGTTGCCCCAGTTCAGAAGTTGTCCGCTCTGCGCCATGGAAATACCCTGAATCTGCCATCCTCCGAACCGGCTCTTCGGTGATAAGCCGAGCGGCAACTCCCAAACGCCGCTCATCACGAAGCGGTGGGGACGATCCTCGGCCGCGAGGCGCCGCTCGAGTTGCTGGTCGGAATCGTTCAGGAAGCTGCGTTCCTCAATCGTTTTGGACAGTGTGTATGACGCAAGGAATGTCACCCCGTGCGAGAAGCGCTTCTCTGATTTCAATGTCGCGGCATGGAAGTCCGCACTCCCGACCGGCTGGCGTCGCTGCGCAACCGTCGTGAACTGCGGGAAGGGAAGTAGCAGTTGCTGGCGCGCGATGGTGTTCCCGTTCAACGTGGTTCCGGGCAGCCGTCCGGCCAGCGGATTCGGCACCGCCTGCGTCAGAAAATCGATCGTTGCCTGATCGCGAGTCGGTGAAGTGGACAGCCGTTCCCGAGGAACAAAGTTAATGTTGCGGTCCACATCCATGTTCGACGAATGGTTCCCGGTGTAGGTCAGATCCATCACGATCTGGCCCGGAATCTGGCGTTGGATTCCGAAACTCCATCTCTGTGCCCGCGCGTGCAGGCGCCCTGTATCGATGAACTCAACAGCAAGGCCGTTGAACGTTGCGATTCCGTTGGCCGCACCAGCGGGAATCCGAAGACCGCCCGGGAATGGATTCGTCAGAGTGGCCTGGTACGACTGACCGAAGTCTGTTGAGACCACCATCGGTGTCGATTCGCTGAACCCCGGCTGCAGAATGCTGTCAGTGATGAACGGCTGGTAGAAGATCCCGTAGCCGCCCCGGATCGTCGTCCTGGGAGTCATCGACCAGGCGAAGCCGATGCGCGGAGCCCATGTGGTACGCTCCGGATTCCATATGCCGCGATTGTCTTTGCTGGCGAACGACAGACCACCTCTGACCGGGAACGAAGCCGTCGATACGGGATTCGGACTTGTTGTGTCAAACCCGCGCACCGCCCGATTAAAGCGTTCTGTTAATGGAGCTTCGTACTCATAGCGCAAGCCAAGATTCAACGTAAGGTTGCGCCTGATTTTCCAGTCGTCATGCAGGAACACACCCGTGTAAACAGCCTGAGCAGCGCGCGATGCATTGAACTCTACCGTCCCGCTGCTCGGCAGCCCGTACAGGAGTTCAGCCAGATCCTGCCCAATGAGAGCGCCGGCGGCGTTGTCGGCCGGACCTCGCGTCCAGTCCGTGCCGAACGTGAACCCGCCGCTCGGCCGCGCCAGATCGACTCCGGTCTCCCGATACACGCGGAAGTCGATGCCGGTTTTCATGATGTGTGCCCCGAGCACCTTGTTGACCGATGCCGCCGCGGACGGGAGGTCCGTATTCGTAATTCGCGCCGCGCGTCCGCCGAACCCGCTGTAACCCGTGAAGCTAATACCGGGAATGTGCGGTACGGCAATCTGGCTGATAAATGCAGGAGAGAAGCCGAGGCTGCTGACGTCATAGCCGACGCTCTTGCCCTGAATCGCCGGTTCTTCGAACCGTGTCCAGCTGAACCGCCCATTGAACACGGTTGTCGGGTTGATCGTCAGGGTGTCATCCAGGACCGCACCCTTGTTGATGCGCTCGGACGTACTGCCGGTGGAGATGTTACTGAACGTATCGCCAGTCGTCTCGGTACGGTGATTCCAACTGAATCGGGAGGAAATGCGGTGACGGTCGTTCAGCGAATGATCGAAGCGCGAAATCCAGGAGGCGAACCGGTCGGTCGCCGGGCTGTCCGGGTTGAAGTAGTTATTCCGACCCTGCGGGTCGGTGGTCGCGAGGTTCGGGAGCGGAAAGAATTGCAGCAGACTCTTTGCGACCGGATCGATGCGGTTCGCAGGTACTACGTTGTTCGGCAGCGGGTCGCGCATGAATCGCCCTGGAGACGACGGATTTGGTCGCGTGCTGTAAGGATCGTAGATGCGAATGCCTGCCGTCAGGAGTTCGGAGAAGTCGCCCTGCCGCTGTCGCTCCGTCGGCACCGTGCCAAGGAACGGTGCAGGCGTCGAGCTCTTGATCCCTTCATAGGCGGTGAACCAGAACGTCCGGTTCCGTCCGTTATAGAGCCTGGGCAACAGGACTGGACCGCCTCCGGCCGCGCCCCACTGATGAAATGGCGATACGGTTTTCGGCCGGCTGGCGCGGTTATTAAACCAGGTGTTCGCCGTCGTGCCGGCATCGCGGTGGAAGTAGTACAGCGAACCGTGCAGATCGTTGGTTCCACTCCTGGTACTGATGTTGATGGTTCCTCCGGACGTATGTCCCGAACTGGCATCATACGTCGCGGTCTCCACCTTGAACTCTTCCACGGCGTCTGCCGGAGGCACATACGCGACCGTATTGCCGCGGGTCGTGTTTGGTGCGCCATCCAAAGTGAAGTCGTTGCTTCGCGTGACCGCGCCTCCCGTTGCGGAAACGCTGCCGCCAATCGAAATGCTGGATGCGCCGTTGATATCGAACGCGCGCAGAAACGTCGGACCTTCAACGGACACAACGCCGGGCGAAATTTGTGCCAGCGCCAGCGGATTGCGCCCGTTCAGTGGGAGTTCCACAATGCGTCGGTTCTCAATCACTTGCCCTGTCGATGCGGTAGCCGTGTCCAAAATGGGCGCGTCGCCGCGTACGTTGACAACGTCCGACACCGAGCCCAGTTCCAGAGATGCATCGACATCCACCTTGCTCTGTACCTGAATGAGGATCGGAGAGCGCTTCAGACTCTTGAAGCCTTTCGCCGTAACTTTGAGCGAGTATTCCCCGGGCGGCAGGAACGGAATCGTATAGGCCCCGCTGGCGTTGGTCTGCCCGCGGTAGGGGACACCCGTGGAAACATTGGTGGCGACTACCGCTGCGCCCGTAACCCGTGCCCCTGAAGGATCGGTGATTAATCCCGCCAGTGTGCCGCGGGACTCTTGAGCGCTCGCGCACAGGACCACGGCGAATAGTATGAGCACCAGTTTCTGCATTAACATATCGAATACCATCGATCCCTTCATTGCGGGCGTGCATTTGTTATGCTGTTCCGATATGCGGAACGAAATCGTATAGCTGTTCCGCTGTGTGGGACGTAATGCCGCTTCAAACCATAGACCGGACGCTGGATGTTTTGGCCGCGTTCGGCGCAAAGCAGGAATTTGGAGTATCCGAGATGGCTCGCGCGGTCGGTTTGCCGAAAAGTGCGACCCACCGCATCCTGAGCACGCTCACCCAGCGAGGGTTTCTGGAACAAGGAGAGAACCACAGGTATCGCCTTGGGCTAAAGGTGCTGGAACTGGGCAACGCCTGTCGTTTGCGGATGGAGCTGGCTACCGTGGCGCAACCGATCCTGCAGAGCTTAAGCGTTCAGGCGAATTGCAACTCCCATCTGGCAAAACTCGACGGGCTCGAGGTCGTCGACGTGCTTCGAGCCGAGTACCCCGCACCCTTTCGAATCGGACGAACCGCGATGCTTCGACGCCCGGCGCACTGTACCGCTCTGGGAAAAGCGCTGCTTGCATTCTCCGACGGTCCCGTCGCGGCGGAGGTAATCAGTGCCGGCCTTCCGCGCCTGACGCCCTACACCATCACCAGGCCAGAACGTTTTCTGTCGGAACTTGCGCGTATTCGCCAGCGCGGCTACGCGGTCGATAACGAGGAGTTCTACGCGGGTCGCCGTTGTCTTGCCGCCCCGGTGTTCGATGAGCACCGACGTGCCGTCGCGGCGATCAGCATATCTGCCATGATCACGGAGATTACGGAGGATCGCGTTCCGGCGTACGGAGCAATGGTTGTAGAGAGTGCGTCAGAAATTTCCACGCAACTCGGGTACCGCGGTGCCCCTGTGCGAAATGCTGGTTTTCGCTAAGCCGGTAAGTATCTGCGGCGTTCTGGTGCTCACTGCCTCCCAATCGCCTCTGGGAAGCGGCCCGCTCGAACCAGCCCAACTTCTTTCGCGCCAAGTCGCTCGCATCCACACGGGGCGCCCAGGAGCGATCCACCTCGAACCCTCCAGTTCTCGAAAAGACGCGGCACTGGCATGGCGGATTGGAGTGTAAGAAATCTCCGCCAGCCGGAGACCACTCAAATAGAGGCAAGAGAGGACTTCGGTCGACCGGGACCTGCAGCGAGATCTGCGTCAGGAGATCTGTTTGGAGTTGTGGGACAGCCCTGGATCGATTGACGGCCGTTGCAGTTGCAGGTCGCTTTGTCAGATTCTGCTGATATTCGAGGTTCTGCTCTCCGGTCACGAGGCAAGCCGGCCGCTTCCGCTTCGCTGAGCAACGCGCCGTTCTTCAGCCCAGCCCATGCCTCTTGCTGTACCGTTCGAACGTCGTGCCCAACCAGTGCCGAGCGGGTTGCCGAGGCAACTGTTCATTGAGGAGAATGCGCACGCGCTCTCACCGCTTCGTGAACGGCCTCCAGTGCTGCCACCGCCTGTTCCCGCGACACCGTCGGGAATGAATCGAGAAAATCAGATTCCGCAACGGTACCCGGGTACCGCCAAACATGAGCATCGCGCCCAGGATGTCCGGATCGCTGTGAATGACGACGGCAGTGGTTGACATTCGCGCGGAGGGCGCAATGCAACGGTGCGCGACGAAATCCTGATAGTTCTTCTTCTCAGACTCAAGAAGGTCCTGCAAGAGCTTCTTCATGCCAGCCATTCCGGTACGCATCCTCAGCGCGCAATCGCAGTTCTTTTGCGGCTGTGTCGAGCGGTGCGCGGATCGCGTCCAATATTGAGGTGAGCGTAGCTTGCTGTATGTCGAGTTTCCAAATCACTTCTCCCATGAGGATGTGGAAATCGGCTCTCAATCGGTCGATGCCCTCTCCCACGCGCTGGACCTCATACTGCACGCATCCAAGGCGCTTCCCATCTCGGATTGAAGGGAACCCAATCCCTCGCGTAACGCTCGTTCCTGCGATCCCACTTGCACCGTCAGTGCTCTGGTTTGAGCAGCCTGGGATGTGGTGATCGCCCGTTCGAACCGATTGGCGAGGTCGCGATTGCTTACGTAGTTCGTCCAACTCTGCTGGCCAGTAAAGTAATCGTAAAGGGACAATGGGTGGCCTCCTCTGAATCACAGCTTCCAGGTGGTAGCAGTTGATCGGTGCACCAACACGACAGGATATCTCGAGTCATCGTTTTGCGTGCGGCGAGCCATTGTCACGTCTGGACCACCACGGTCAGGTCCGACCCGGGGTTGAACTTTCTGAGGTTGAATTGCATGGTAGTTGTGTCTCCTCCCTAATCGCACTCTAAACCACGCATAAAATATTAGTGCCTATGTGCCAAGAAGTATTAGTGGAGATTCTTCACTGCCAGTAGTTTCGGTCCAGGCTTCGGTATTGCACCGCCTCGGCGACGTGTTTTCCGGAAACGTGTTCCGACCCGCCAATGTCGGCAATCGTGCGGGCCACCTTGAGAATGCGGTCGTGAGCACGGGCCGAAAGGCTCATCCGCCGCACGGCTAACTCGAGGGTC
>Ga0163150_10006531_pt1 | contig 14202 bp, 27 predicted proteins | sample OliLakLV19P2IB_FD_148628 | JGI IMG/M metagenome (GOLD analysis project Ga0163150, IMG submission 148628) | Freshwater microbial mat bacterial communities from Lake Vanda, McMurdo Dry Valleys, Antarctica - Oligotrophic Lake LV.19.P2.IB | ecosystem: Environmental > Aquatic > Freshwater > Lake >...
GTGCGGCGGCTGGTGCGGCGGCTGATGCGGCGGCTGGTGCGGCGGCTGATGCGGCGGCTGATGCGGCTGATGATCTGGAGCACATTCAAAGGTCTTGCCGCGAACTGCTGGCCAGGATGATCAGGCTGACTGAACCACAAGAGCAAGTGGCAAGCAACGAGAGCCGATTGACCACGAACCAACGAGGCTAGATGGACGGCTCGCAGAAAAAAGCTACCCGCGCTTTCGCCGACTGGGGCTCGAAGGCCGACGCGGAATTCGTGCGCGATGTTGTCGAGTGGTTCCGCAAAGAAAATGGTGACGAACAATGAGCGACACGAACCATCCGCATTATCCGTTTGAGATTTTAACCAGTGGACGCCAACGGGAGAACACGATGGACATAGCGCAATTACAGCGACTCACGGAAGTCGAATTCTCGAAACTGCAAGCCGAGATCACCAGGCTGACCGCCGAGCGCGACCGGCTGCTCGCGGATGCCTCTGTTATGGCCAGCGCCGCCGCCGACAAGAGTGGTGTACTGCAAAAGTACTGGGGCGTGCTCTCGGACAATGCCGTCCGGGCGATGAAGATCGGCAGATTGCAGGCCGAGCTAGCCGCCGCGAAAAAACAAATCGAGGTCATGCTCAGCGCCAATCGTGAGTTGGCAAGAGGGGAGCAAACCGCCGAGCCGGTCAGCGAGGCAGGGGAGCAAACCGCCGAGCCGGTCAGCGAGGCAGGGGAGCAAGTTGACACCAGTACGCTACATGTCAAAGCGGTCATCCACTGTTTAGCGCTGGAACTGCCAGAAGAAGTGTTTGTATCTGCGGCCCCCGTGCTGCGCGCGACACTGGCCGAACGGGACCAACTCGGGACCGCCGTGGTGTTGGCACTGGACTGTGAGAAGCGAACCAATAAAATTGCCTGCGCCTACCGTCAGGGACTAGGGAGGATTGCGCGGCTGCTCGGCATCGTCGATGAAGGTTCGATCAAGGGACTCTTGCTGATGCCGCTGGTCGAAGCCACCGCGGGCTCCATCTGCGCCGAACTCACGTCACTCCGGCCCCGACTTGCCGCCGCCGCTAAGACCGAGAAAGGAAGTGAGTGAAACAGTGACGGCAAAAAAAGAGAACGAACTGTTGCGGAGGTGGCTTGTCGGGCTCTGGGCTACATACGATCAGCAACCACATTCAATCGGCGATTCTGAGCATGAGTCGATGCGAGTTGCGCGCTGCGATTCCGTCGATGGAAAGTTCAGCCATGCCGTCTACCAGATCAGGGCATCGGACATTGACAAAATGCTGGAGCGGATGCTGCGCTTCGATTATGAAATCTCGCACGACTGAGTAACCGAGAGAGGAGTGAGCGATGGATGCTTTTGATGCCGAACGATTCTGGAAGCTGACGGCCGCCTACGAACTCGACATAAGCTACCTGCGGAATACCATCCAGTGTCATCGAATCTCGTTGCTCGAACGAACGCTGACCCTGCCGCAAACCACACGAGCCGTGCAGCACCGCCTGACGCTCAGCAAGGAAATTCGACGTGAGCACGCAACGGAAGCAGAAACTTGAACTGACTTGGATCGGCAAGGAGAACCGGCCGAAGTTGGAGCCACGTGTATTGGTCGAAAACCAAGATAAGTCGTATCACGCAAAGCACCGCGTTTCCAAGAACGATATCTTCGACAACCGCCTGATCTTTGGCGACAACCTGCTGGCGCTGAAAGCGTTGGAGCAGGAATTCACGGGCAAGATCAAGTGCATCTACATCGATCCGCCGTACAACACAGGATCAGCTTTCGAGCATTACGACGACGGAATTGAACATTCGTTGTGGCTAGCGATGATGCGCGATCGACTTAAACTTCTTCGTCAACTGCTGCGGCTAGATGGTTTTATCTGTTGCCATATCGATGACTCAGAAGGTCCGTACTTGAAAGTGCTAATGGACGAGGTGTTTGGTCGCTCGAACTACCTGACAACAATCTACGTTCAGGTGCGTTACCCAGAAAAGACGCTTAAGCAAGACATGGATTTTCACAAGGAGATTGAATATGTCCACGTCTATCGAAAGGAGTACGGTGCGGAGCCGAACCTACCCCGAAAAAAGAGTTCGTTTGACAAGTTCACTTTTTACATTGAAGAGACTGGACCAGGGAAGGAGATAACTCTCGGCGGGAAACGCGTGATTGTCTTCGATCAAGGCAACTATGGAATTAGTCAACGCGAAGGCTCAGAAGATGGTCTCAAGGAAATATGGGCAACCGGTACAATTCTGGACGGGAATTCATCAGGGCGTTTCTTTCGAGATTATTTGAGTGGTCGAGTTGAAAGTGACGGCCTAGGGGTTCTGTATAAGGTTTTTGGAATTGGCGACGACAAGTTTCCGCATCGCTATTTCACGGGTCCAAGGCGCGCAACTGCAACCAAAGGCAAGTATTTTCAGGGTGTCCCGATGTCGCAACTCGCCGACGATGCAGAGGAAGCGACTTTACCCATCGAGAACTTTTACGACCTTGCGGGGAGCTTTGGAAATTGCCGCCATGAGGGCGGCGTTGAATTTCGCAGTGGTAAGAAACCAGAAGCATTGTTGCATCTCCTTCTGAAGTACTTCAGTAATCCAGGAGATTGGGTTCTTGATTCATTCGCTGGCTCGGGAACAACTGGTGCCGTGGCTCATAAAATGGGGCGCAAATGGGTTATGGTTGAACTTCGGGAGCAGTGCGACACCCACATTCTGCCCCGAATGCGAGCCGTAATCGATGGTCGTGATCAAACTGGCATTTCGTCCCAGATGGAGTGGAAAGGAGGGGGCGGGTTTCGCTACTACCGGCTCGCCCCGTCGCTGCTGGAAAAGGACAAGTGGGGCCAGTGGGTCATCAGCAAGGAGTTCAACGCCGCCATGCTGGCCGAGGCGGTTTGCAAGCTGGAAGGCTTTCAATACGCCCCCAGCGATTCGATTTACTGGCAGCAGGGGCATTCGACGGAACGGGATTTCATTTACGTGACGACCCAGCATCTCACCGCCGATCAACTGCAAGAGCTTGGCGACGACGTAGGGCCCATGCGCACGCTGCTGGTGCTCTGCACGTCGTTCCGGGGCAAGGCCGACCGTTGGCCCAACCTGACCGTGAAAAAGATTCCCAAGCAGGTTCTGTCGCGCTGCGAATGGGGCCACGATGATTACAGCCTAAAGGTCGAAAACCTGCCCAAAGCACCGAAGAAGCCGGGCCAACAGGCGCTGAGTCTGAGGAGAGTGCGATTAAACAATCGCGGAAGGTTGCCCAGGCGATGAATATAAAAGTCCTGGAGTAGCAAACGCAGGGATGGTTCGCCCCGCACAACAGGGAGGATAAGTATGAGCAATATAGGGCTGCAAAAGGACGACGTTCTGAAGTACGAAGGGCTGGTTTTGAAGGTCATTTCGGGGTGCGTCGAGTTGTCGGCCACGTTCGATGACGGTGCTATGGCGTACAGCGATGAGCTTTTGGATGGCGAGTTTCACTTGACAAAGCTGCCGATTAAGTCCAAGCTAACGGACGACTGAACATAGGGCGGCCGAAAGCTGCCCAACCGAGCGACCTCAAAGCCCGGCGATTGTGCTCTCCCGAAAGGTGAGCGTGATCGCTGGGTTTTTTTTGGCCACGACGGACCACTCGATGCAACGAGTCTTCGGAGCCGCTGCCCTTCTGCTGCTGGTCGCCATGCTGGCGCCCGCAACGCTCCGCGAGGCCACGCGAATCTACATGGCTCCGCTCGAATCCGAGCCGATCTACCAAGCCTCGGTGCCATTCGACGGGGCCGACGTGCAAGCGACGGACGAAGTGCTGCGCAACGTCGGGCTAAGAGTCACGGCGGCGGCAGGCGGCAAGGTGTGCATCTTGGACGTGGCACTGCGGGGGGCGCCGTGAGCGAAACAGCAACGGCCGCCGCTCGACGAATTGGTATTTCTAGGGCAGCGCTTTACATGCGATTCGCGGCCGGCTGGAAATTGGCCGACGCCATGAGCCTGCCTAAGTTTGCGATTCGCGGACGGCGGAAGGGCGGAAAGAACCGACCGAAAGCTAAGGCAACGCCATGATTCCGATTGACCGTGCAGAGTTCGTGAAGACGCTGCTCGCCAAGGGGCTGAGCGTTCGGCAGGTGGCCGCTAGAGCGCAAGTCGCAAGGCCTACGGTGGTGTCAATAGCGTCTGGCCAGTGGGAGTGGAGCAAGTATCGGCCCGACACCGAGGAAGCGACCAACGGGCTGACGGTGCGGGAGCGTGCAGAGTTGGCCCTTATCGCATCTGGTCGTCAATTGAGGTTCTGAAATGATCGCTATTTCCAAGCCATCCCGCGGCCCCCAGCAACGAGACGCCGATCCACTGCCCGATCAGATAGCCAGGATGTGCGGGGAATTCCAGGCAGGCTGGACGAAACGAGATAGACGCAATCGCGGTGAGCCGGACAGGGCATGGACGCCGAAGGTGATCGAAATGCGTGACGTAGCGAAATCGCCCGCGCCGGAACGCGGCGAACCGTTTCTAACCTGAATTGGGAGGAGGTGGTCATGCTTCTCGGCGGGCGTGAGCGACTGGTTGCCCAAGAGGCTTTAGGCGGCTGGCTGGCACTTCATCGCCACCAGTCCGGCAATGACTTCAGCTATGCGAATCTGGCCAACCTATTCGAGAGTCCGCTGTTTGAATATCTGATTCGCCTGGACTTCGAGGCCCGCGAGGCGTTGGTCTATTGCAGTGACGGCGAGGCGGACCACGACGATTTAGTTTTGAGAGTTATCCATCGACGTAAAGCGTAAAAAGCCCCGTGAGAATTACAAGCGAAAGGCGTAAATTTATGAAAACCTTAATTTTGTCCGTGGCTTTGTTGTTCGTTCTGGCGAGTTCCGCTTATGCCCAGCCGACTGCGAAGTGCAAGGGCGGCGCGTGTATCAGGCGGCCGTTCAGCAACATCTACGTTGGACCTGGCGCGAACGTCGAGGTGCGGCAAGGGATTTTTGGACTACGTCGAACTATCGTCAATACGCGGTAAATAGGTTTCATGTTGAGCGACTACCAAGGCGTCCGCCTGAATATTCGAGACGGCGATATTGCCGGTTTTCGTAACGGCGGAGTTGTCGAACTGGCTGGATGCTGGACGCACATTGCCATGTGCTTGTGGGTCAAGCAAACCTTGATGCTGGCCGAATGTCGAGAGTGGCACGGAGGTCGCATGGTCACATTAGGTTCGCAGGTCACGAGGTGCCCAGGCAGGATTGACATCTTCCGGCCGAGCTGCGAACGGAACGTGGCAGCCTACGCCGCCGAATTAGTCGCACGGCAAGCGGGCCATGATTACGGCTGGGGTTCGATACGCATTGCGGCGCTGAAGCGACTGTTTTTTTTGGGACGAAGGACACGCATGGCCTGCCGAGACACGACTCCATCGAAATGGTCCGATCCGAAGCACTGTTCCCAGACTGTGGTCTGGGCGTTTCGTAAGTCGGCGAAGAGGGCAGGTTCGGATTACTTTCCATGCGAGGGTATGGCTGATAAATGCGTCGAGCCGACGCCTCTGGTGGAGAGTGTTGACAGTCGAGGCGTTGGTCATTTTCGGCTGGTTTTCGAGGGCCTGAAGCACATGAGCGCAGCATGAAGCCGACCATTGCAATTCTATTTTTGCTGTTCGTGTTCACGCTGGCCGTGATGGCGCATGGCCGCGACGGCTGCGAGATGCTCGACCCGTCCGTGTTGCAGTACATCGTCTCGCGCCCCGTATCGACCGGCACACGTCAGCCCGATGCGTCGATGCAATTCGGTTGGCATAAGGTCGAACCGCTCAAGCGAGTCAACGTCGCCAAGCTCGGTAAGACGCTGGCCGACATTGAATCTCGGATGCCGGACGGTCACATTTACCGTGACGCCGACATGATTACTTGGGCGCACGAGACAACCCACGGCATCAACAGCCGCGTGCGTGTGAACTGTGGCGCCGGCATCAATGCCCTCTACTGCCTCGACGGTTACGTGGGCATCTTCCGCGAGCCGAACGTGACCAAGAGCATGGTCTGCCGCTACGTTCCCAATCACCTGCGGGGCGACGTGTTCGGCCTGTACATGAGCGGACAAGGTGCTTGGGATCGACAGCCGCTTTACATCCTCGATGAATGGGTGGCGTACATCAACGGCGGCACGGTCGGCATCGAGTTGATGGCCGGCGGTGGCGTCGGCAGTCGTTCGCTGGAGCATGACATTCGGCACGCGATTGAGTTCAGCGGTTACGCCTCGGCGCTCTTGACGGCGATTGATGCGCAGGACCCAGGCTATCCCGATCGCGCGGCCCTTGCTGACTTCGTGGCCTGGAACGTCAAGCGTTCGATTGGCTTGACCCAGCACCACGCGGCGGGGCACGTCCAGCAGTTCGTCGCTCAGTACATGAGCGGATCATCGTGTGCCAACGGCAACTGCCCGCCGATCCGCTGGAACCAAGGCCGGTATCAGCCGCAACAGCAGACCGCCCAACAGCCGTTGCTCGCACCCGTACCGCCGAAGCCCGTGGCACAACTCCCCGGCCTCAAAGGTGACAAGGGCGACAAGGGCGACAAGGGACCGTCAGGGCCAGCGGGCGACAAGGCGGATTGCGTGGATGAGATCGCAGCGCTTCGGCTGGAAATCAACCAACTCAAACTCGCGCTGAGCCAAGGCGCGACGAAGGAAGACATCGACGAAGCGATTGCCAACCTGCCACCGATCACGTTCTACAATGTCGACCCGAAAACCGGCAAGCCAAAGGGCGCGGGCTACACCGTTCCGCTCGGCGGAAAATTAGGAATGCTGCACCAGCGGCTAAGTAAATAACAAATCCGGCAACCACGTCCCCGGCGATTAGTGACGCGGACAGTTCTTGTGACGGAGAGAAACCTATGGCTGGCGATCTTAGTGACGACTGCTTGAATCGACTGCTGGATGAGCAAATGGCCGCGTATGACGCACTGAGCGTCGAGGCGACCGGCAACGGTTCAAGCGCCGACAGCATCGTGCGACATGCCGCCGCACGGAAGTTCAATCAGGAAGACCCGATCGAAGCGGCTGCTACGGAAATGATTTTGCAAAAGAACGTCTAGCGTTGGGCTGACGTTCGCGTGTTTACTGCTACCCCACGTAAAAAAAGGAAAGACACATGGCCATTCCGGTAAACGTGATGACGAAGCTCGAAGCTTTGTTTCACAACTCACACAACCTGCACATGACCGAAGCCAAAACCAACATCCGCAGCGCGAATAACATCGTGCGGCATTCGTCAGCCAAGATGTTCGATGAGCCGACGCCCCAGCAGGCGCGGGCCATCGACAAGATTCTCCGCCTCCCCGGCAAGTAGTCAAGGACTAGAAGAATGAGCGGCTTGTCGGAAGCATTTCGCCAGAAGGCCAGCGATCAGGTGGCGGCTAGTTCGCCCCTGTTCGATGCGCCTGATTTTGAAACCAACGCCAAAAAACAGGCGCTGGCGATCATCGGTCAGGTAAACGCGACCATCTTTGGCGCGCTGGCCGACGTACTGGAATCTGGACGACTGAGTGCCGGCACGTCCGCGATCAGGGAATCAGTCGAGGCAGTGTCTCAGTTGAGCAGCGCAATTCGTTTAGCCACCGCGCGTGCGACGGTAACAGGAGATTGGCATGAGTTCGATCGACTCGCCGCCGGAGTCGCCACCAGCGACGGAAACGGAACTGGAGCGGGCGGCACTAAGGGAAGCTTATGAAACGACCGAGGGTATCCGACGACTCGTTCGGATGGCCGGCTACGAAAGTTTGGCCCGGAACCTGGAGGCGGAAGACGAAGCGGTCAAGCAGAACGTCGCGGCGGCAGAGGCCGTTGTGCCTGGGGTGAAACCGTCCGCGACAACTTCAGCGGAAGCCGCCATGCGAGTAACAGCTGCCCGCGACGTGAATTATTACACGACCACCACGACCACCACGGCACAACCGGTTGGAGGCGAAGTGACCCAAGCAAAAACAGACAACGCGGCAACGCCATCGAAGCTCGGCACGATTGCCAAGTGGGCTGGCGTTGCAGCGCTGGCGGCCGGCATTCCTGGAAGCTCATTCCTGACGGCCTACCTAATGAAGCCCGCCCGGCCGGCCGCAGTCGCGCCTGTTGACCCGCCCAACTTCGACGCCGGCTTCGTGCCGATCGAGGGCCAGTAGATGGGAGCCCTGGAAGATTTAACAATCGAGCTACGGCGCATTGCGGACGTGCTTGAGCGCGCCTTTCCCCCAGACGAACCGCCGCCGATGCCCGGCACACTTGGCATCACGTTTACCGGAGAATTTCAAGTAACCATAGGAGACGAAATCATGGACTTAATCAAATTTAAAGTGGCGGTTCCCGCCGAAGCGACAGGCGACGTGCTGAAGCGAACCGGCTCAGTCACGTTTGCTAATGGCACGGTCACGCCGTTCGAGGTTTCCGGCAAGGACGCCGCCGAGAGCGAAGAATTCTCTGGCGATCAAGATTCAACCGTCATCGTTTCGTTGGTGAATGTGGACGATGCCGGAAACGAGAGCCCGGCCCGCGTGCAGTCGTTCGTGCTGGTCGACACGATCGCTCCGCCGGAGCCCGGTGAGATCGGCTTGTTTGTGACGGGTGAAGTGACACCGTAGCGATTATCAACAGACACCGGACCCCGCCAGGGGACTCACGACCCTTTCTGTTTGGGAGCGGCTGGCGAGTAAATAAGATTCTGCGCTGGGCGGTTGATACCGCCCGCAAACGTGACCCGGCTGGTGACGATCCCATCACTAGCCGGGTTTTTTAGGAGTGACCGTAAATCAAACTGAGCACGATAAAGCCAAGAGCGGAAACTGATTCGATGACCGTAGAAACGATAGGGGCACTTGGATACGGCATCGCAGCCGGCGTTTTGTTTGTGGCCGATGCGAAGGGGGCGATACCGGACTTGGGCAATTTTGATATTGGGCAAATCGGCTCGCTTGCCTTTGCAATCTGGTACGGATATTACCTGACCACCCAAAGCCTCCCACGCATCATCGAGCAAAACGCGACATCGCTTGCCGCGGCGGAGGATAAGCACTCCAGGCAGGCTGACGCTCTGATAGAGGCATTTCGATCGGAAATGGCGGCGCTGCGTGCTGCAAGGGAACTGGACCGCGGGCATTTTTTGTGCGAAGCCAAGCAGCAAGCGGAGAAGCGATGACGGCCGTGGTAAAATAAAAAGAACCCCGCGCAGTTGTAACCTGCCGGGGCGATGGTCAGCCCCTTTTTGCGGAAGGAGTCAACGATGCGAATTGTAGACCAGCGTAAGACAACAGTAAAGATTAGTGAGAAATTCGGACGGCTGACTGTACTTGGTTCAAGTTTTTATGTCGGCCGGCGGCAATTTGTCGTGTGCGAATGCACATGCGGCAATGTAGTCGTCGTGATTTTAGATAACATCAAACGCGGTCGCACCCGATCTTGCGGCTGTTGGTATCGGGAGACTATTGCCACCCACGCGACAACGCATGGCCTTCGCCGGCATCCGCTGTACGCCGTGTGGTGCGGTATGAAGGGACGGTGCTACAATCCGGCAAGCACGAAATACTATTGCTACGGCGCCCGTGGAATCACGATTTGCGATGAATGGCGCAATGGTTTTCTGGCCTTTTATGAGTTTGCCGTTGCCGGTGGCTGGAAGTCTGGATTGCAAATTGATCGCATCGACAATGATATGGGATATTCGCCGGAGAACTGCCGATTCGTGACGGGCGCCGTGAACATGAGAAACAGCCGCCGCGTGAGGAACATTACTGCGTTTGGAGAAACAAAGTGTCAAGCAGAATGGGCACGTGATCCGCGTTTCGAAGTCGACATTAAGACGTTTTTTAGTCGGTTGAGCAAGGGAATCCCGCTGGAATTAGCAATGGTGAAGAAATCTTGAAAGCAAACATGGCGGTCCTGATTCTGCTCTACGGTCAACTCGCCAGCTCCAGCTTCGCGCAGCCAACGGAGCCATTGACGATCCATCCCATCGGATACCTGAGGAGCGGCTACGCCTACGAAGTCTTGGACTATGCGACCGTCAACAGGGGAGAGGGCAAACGCAAGGATTCATGGCGCCGCGATCAACGCCAATCCGCCGAATGGAGCGCGAACCAGGCGGATTATTACGCCAGTGGCTACGTCAAGTTCCACCTGGCGCCCGTCGAGGACTTCGCCGATCAGCTTTGGAAGGATCGTACCTTCGTGTATGCCAACTGCGCACCTGGAAACAAGGGCTTGAACAACGGACCCTGGAAGGCACTGGAAAACCAAATTCGATTGTCGGCCGATAAGGTCACGACGCTGTACGTTTTCACGGCGCCGCTCTTGCTGGCCGATGAAGCTGGAACGCTCAACGTCAAGGTGATTGGCGATCATAAGATTCCAGTGCCGACGCACTTTGCCAAGAGCGTTTTGCAAGTCCGCGACTCCAGGCCCTCGATGACTGCTTGGATCGCGGCGAACACGGAACCGGCGGACGACGCGACGTATGAAGATTGGCGTACCAGTGTAGATCAGGTGGAGTTCGCGGCCGGCGTGGATTTGTACTGCTGGCTGGATGACGAGATCGAACGAAAACTGGAAGCAGCGAAACCGGTCAAGTGGTGAAGGTGGAATAAGATATGGCAGTTTTGTGGCAAGCAATCGGGAATGGTGCTGGCGTCGGTGGCCAGACAACTCCCTGGCCGACTCATGTGGCCGATGACATCGGTATTTTGGCCGTTGAAACGGATAATGAAACGTTTATTCCCAGCGGCTGGACACAGTTAGCCAACTCCCCGCAAAGCACGGGTGGCACTAGGCTGAATGTTTTTTGGAAGCGGGCGGCGTCTAACGCCGAAACACAGGCTGAAGGCTTTTTTCCTGTCGATCACAGATACGGTCGCATCATCACGTTTCGAGGAGCATCACCGGTAGGCTCTCCGATTGATGTTACGGCCGGCGGGGTAAAGGCTGTTGGGTCAACAGCGACCTCTATTGATGGTGTGACTGCGGCCGAGGATGGCAATGACGTGCTCTACATTACGACTCGGGATAACGATATTCCTGGGGGAGTAAATTGGTCTCTGCCAATAAACGCAAACTTGTCAAGCGTGACGGAGCGTGGTGAAGGTGGCACGGTCAACGGCAATGGCGGCGGTATTGGCTTCTGGACCGGAAGCCTGGCAACGGCTGGGGCAACTGGCACGCTGACCGCTACGTCCGTTTCCACGATTGTCGAGGGGTTTATCTGCATTGCGTTTCTAGTCGCTGGCCGCGAGTTGCAGCCGCCTCGCACGATTGAGCGAATTCCCATGCTCGGCAAAAGAAGGATTGGATAAATGGCGGATTACGCGATTCCAAAAAACGGCGCGGCCTACGTCTTCTTCACTGGGCTGGTGACTCGGGCCGATACGCGGCTGCTGAAATCCGTGCCCACGCTGGCCGCCGGGGACTTCAAAGTCAGTATCGACGGTGGAGCACTGGCGAACTTGGCAACGCTGCCAACGAACACGCCGGGTGGTGTGATGATCAAGCTGAGCCTCTCGGCTGCCGAAATGACGGGAGACAATATAACGGTTGTGATGATCGACGCGGCTGGCGACGAGTGGTGCGACCAGATCGTCAATATCCAAACAACGGCACGCGGCATGGCGGACCTGGCTTATCCCGCCACGACTGGCCGGAGTATGGTCGTCGATGCCGCTGGCCTGGTCGACGCGAACATGGTCAAGGCTGGACCTACCGGGGCAGGCACGGCGCTGACTGCCCGCGACATTGGTGCGAGCGTGCTGCTTTCCGCCGGCACCGGAACTGGCCAACTGGACGTCACCTCGGGAATCGTCAAGTCGAACGCCACGCAAATTCTCGGCACGGCTGTCTCGACTCCAGCGACAGCCGGCATCCTGGACGTGAACGTCAAGAACATCGACAACGATGCGGCTAGTGCATCGGGCACTGTGACATTTCCGAATTCGACGTTGGCCAGCACAACGAACATCACGGCCGGCACGATTGCGACAGTGACAAACCAACTCACGGCGGCTGCGATTGCGACTGGTGTATGGCAAGATGCAACCGCTGGAGATTTCACCACGGCGTCCAGCATCGGCAAGTCGCTTTACACTTCGGGCGTTGTGCCCGGCGGAACTGGTGGAATCTTCATCGCCGGCACTAACGCGGCCACAATAGTCACCACATCATTTACGACGACTTTTACGGGCAACTTGACCGGATCAGTGGCAAGCGTGACTGGCCTAACAGCTTCCGACGTGGGAGCGATCAAGGCCAAGACTGACTTTCTGCCGAGTGCGACTGCCGGCACATCGACTGGCCTGCTTATCTCGGGCACGAACAGCGGCACGACAACGCTGGCTGCGCTGACTATCACTGGCACGACGACGCACACGGGCGACACGGTTCACACCGGCAACGTGACTATGGCGGCAGGGCTCGCGATCACGCAAAGCACGCTGAACGGCGATGCCTTCAGCGTCACCGGCAACGGTACTGGACGCGGTATTTACGCCAAGGGCGGCACGACCGGCAGGGGTGTAATGTTCGACGGCGGCGCGACAAGCGGCAGTGGCCTGGACATCACGAGCGCTGGCGGTAGTACAGCCATGCGGGTGTACGCCAACGGGACTGGCTGGGGACTATTAGTCGGTGCCTTAGGGAAAGACGGAGTAAGAATCGAAGCGGGCGGGCATGGAATCGAAATTGAGGCCGGCGGAGCCAGCAAGCACGGCATCTTCGTGACCGGCGGCACCTCCGGCGTGAGCGACGGCATCAAGGTTGTTGCCGGCTCGGGTGGCGTTGACATTCGAGGACGCATCACTGGCAACATCACGGGCGTCATTGATAGCTGCTCAACTTGTGACATAGTCGGAACCCTGGGAGACACCGCCAAGGCACAGGTCAATACCGAAGTTCTGGACGTGCTGAACACCGATCTATTCGATGAGCCTGGGCAAGAGACACCGGGCGTCAATGTGAGCCTGGCAGCCAAGATCGGCATGATTTACAAAGCCTGGCGGAACAAGAGCACGCAAACCAGCACCGCGTACAAGCTCTACAATGACAATACCACGCAAGTAGATCAGAAGGCGACAGTGAGCGATGACGGGACTGTATTCACGCGTGAAGAGATGACAAGTGGACCGTAAATGGCTATCGACACTGCCCAAAAACGCATGTCCGCGATCAACCCGCGTTGCCCTTGGCGCGGGCCGATGGTGGCTGCGGCAGAAGCTGGCTTCAGCGTTGGAAATCGGCAGGCGGCGGCGTTCATGTACTCGGGCATCGCGGCTGACGTGGCGGCGCTCATTAACTACTTCGGGATCGTCGGTTGGGTATTTTCTATGGGCGGAGTTATTGGAGCAGGAAAGGTCACGCCGGAAGGTCTAGTCGGCTCGGCGTTCGAGCCCGGATCGGAAATCGGCGCCGGAGAGGTGAAGTAACATATGTCCGAAAGAACCACCTACGCCATCGTCTACGCCGGAACCGGCAATATCCTGCTGAACCGCGTTGTGGGCAGCTCCGGCAGTTACATCACCCAGGCTACGACATCCACGATCACCTGTGCCGTGGACGACATGACGACTGGCATGGCAGTGAGCGTGATTACTCCCGCGATTGTTGTGGCCACGGCGATCTATGACCAGCTCCAAACAGGCGCATTGTGGGAGAGCAAGGACGCGACTGGCTACAACTTTTACCATGCCATGCCAGCTACAGCGTTCCCCACGGCCGGGCGTCTGTACCGCGTGATTTATACGTTCACGCCGACAAGCGGGGCAGTTTACACGTTGCGTTACTTCTGCACGGCGGCTTAGGAGAGCGCGACTGATGCCCACCAAGCCAAAGGCCCACAACCACGCCAAGCTAATCCAAAGGCGCGATCAATACACCAAGGACTACAACACACGGAGAGGCACCAGCCGAGAGCGTGGATACTCCCACGCATGGAGCAAGTACAGCAAGGGCAGGATCAGGCAGCACCCGCTATGCGCCCGCTGCAAGGCCAAGGGATGGCTCGTGCGGGCCACTGTGACCGACCACATCAAGCCTGCCCGCTGGTTCCCTGAGTTGTTCGATGACGAGACGAATCACCAGAGCCTATGTACCGCCTGCAACGCAGTAAAATCACGCGAGGATGAGCGTAAGTACGGCAACGATTGAATATGGGAAGGTAGGGGGGGATAGGAGGCATCGAAAACATTCGA
>Ga0163150_10006532_pt1 | contig 14200 bp, 11 predicted proteins | sample OliLakLV19P2IB_FD_148628 | JGI IMG/M metagenome (GOLD analysis project Ga0163150, IMG submission 148628) | Freshwater microbial mat bacterial communities from Lake Vanda, McMurdo Dry Valleys, Antarctica - Oligotrophic Lake LV.19.P2.IB | ecosystem: Environmental > Aquatic > Freshwater > Lake >...
CGGAAAACCGGCCGGACTCAATGCCGGAATCGCTGCCATCGCCGGCGGGATCGTCGTGTTCGCAGATGCCCGCCAGGACTTCGCCCGCGATGCAGTCCGCCGCCTGGTTCGAAACTTCGGCGATCCGGAGATCGGCGCCGTGAGCGGCGCCCTCGAAATCCGGAAGGCAACCACCGCCACCGGCTCGGGGGTGGACACCTATTGGCGGATCGAAAAACGCATCCGCTGGAACGAGAGCCGCACCGGTTCCTGCGTCGGCTGCACCGGTGCGATCTACGCGGCCCGGCGGGAGTTGCTCACTCCCATTCCCGAGGATACCTGGCTCGACGACGTGCTGATCCCCATGCGCATCGCCCAGCTCGGCGCCCGCGTGCTTTTCGAACCCGATGCGCGCGCGTTTGACCCGCAACCCCTCGAACCCGAAACCGAGAACCGACGCAAACCGCGCACGCTCGGAGGCAATATCCAATTGCTCGTCCGCCACCCCGCGTGGATCCTTCCCGGCGTCGGCCGGCTCTGGTGGCGTTACCTTTCACATAAAGCCCTTCGGCTCACCGGTCCTGCATTGCTCGCGATACTCTTTCTCACCGGGGCCGCACTCGCCCCGCTGAACCCGTTCTATGCGGCCTTGTTCGCCGGTCAACTTACCCTCTACCTCCTCGGTTTCACCGGCATCCTTTCCCATGCCCGAAATCCGCTCCTTCGGTTCCCCGCAGGGTTCCTGTTCCTCAATGCCATGGTGATCCGCGGCTTCGCATTCTGGTGGCAGAATCGTGGACGACGCACCTGGGCCACCCCGACGGCCTGAACTCCATGTTCCGCGCTCTTGATCGCTGGCTGGTTTCGTGGCTCACCTCTCCCCGGCGTCCCTGCTCGGTTCCGATCCGACACGTGGTCTTCACCGTGTGCGATCATTTCGAACCGCTCCATCACTCCGACCTCAAGGGTGCCCTCAAACGCATGGCGAACTGGCGGTTAAAATGGCCTGCGCTCGCGCGCACGACCCGCGACAGCGGGGGCGAACCTCCCAGGCACACCTTCTTCTATCCCATCGAGCAATACCGCCAGGACATCCTCGCCGAACTCGCGGGCCTGTGCGCGGAATCCCGGTCCGAGGTCGAAATCCATCTTCATCACCACGACGACACCCCGCAAGGCTTGCGCGCCACCCTCCGCCAGGGCGTCGCGGACCTGCGATCCCACGGGTTTCTCGGGGCCGATTCGAGCGGACTTGCCAGGTTCGGGTTCATCCATGGCAACTGGGCGCTCGATCATTCCGACCCGCGCGGACACAATTGCGGGGTCGCCGACGAGTTGGGAATCCTTCGATCGGAGGGGTGTTTTGGAGATTTCACCATGCCTTCCGCCCCCCACCCGACCCAGGCGCGGATGGTCAACCGACTCTATTACGCCCCCGACACCCCGGCCCCGCGCTCCCACGATACCGGCACCCCGGTGCAGGCGGGCACCACCGGCGAACTTCGCGATGATCGCACACACCTGCTGTGCGTCCAGGGACCGCTCGCACTGAACTTTCGTCGACGCAAACTGGGCCTCCTGCCGCGCATCGAAAATTCCGATCTCACGGGTCACAACCCGCCGACCCTCCTCCGCCTCGGTGTCTGGCTCGCGCAGGCAATCCACGTGACCGGACGCCCGGACACGCTGTTCATCAAACTCCATACCCACGGGGCCCTGGACACGAACGCATCGATGCTCCTCGATGGCGAGTATGCCCGGTTCCTCAACGCGCTCTCCCAAGCCTCGGCCCAAAGGCGATGGGGACTCTGGTTCGCCAGCGCCCGCGAGTTGGTGAATATCCTCCATGGCATCGAGGACGGCCTCCCAAACCCTCCCGGGGAACTCCGCAATTATGCCGTCCAGTTACCCCCGCTGTTGGAGCGCTGACCGGGATGAAACGGGCGCTGCTCTTTGTCTCGAATCTTTTCCCCGACGCCGCGAACCCCGTCCGCGGTCTGGACAATGCAACCCTTCTCCATGAGCTCGCCGGTCGCTTCGAGGTTCGCGTGCTGGCGCTGCGCCCCACGCTCGGCCCGGCCGCATGGGGGGGGGGCGGGGATTGGACGCCCCGTCCCATCGACGCCCCATTTCACCCGGAGTATCTCGGTGTTCCTTACATTCCCAAGTTCGGAAGCCTCTGGAATCATCGCCTCGCCGCACTCCGCTTGCGCCCCCGTGTTGCACGGTGGAGAGTCGCGAATCCGCACGGCGCGGTTCTCGGGGCCTGGCTCTTTCCCGACGGCGCGGCGCTGGGCAGCCTGGCCGCCGGACTCGGCTTTCGCCCGGTCCTCGTCGCGCAGGGCTCCGATGTGCATCAGTACCTTGCGGTCCCGGCCCGGCGACGCGCGATCCTCGATGCCGTGGCGGCTTCCGGAGCGGTGGTCACCCGCAGCCGCGATCTCCGGGACAAATTAATCGCCGCCGGTGCGCCTCCCGAGCGGGTGGTCTGCATCTACAACGGAGTCAATACCGAGGCATTCCGGCCGTGCGAACGCGCGCCACTGCGCGCGGCTCTGGGACTGGCGGAGAACGAGCCAGTGGTGCTTTGCGTCGGCAATCTGTTGCCGGTCAAGAATCCCGAATTGCTGGTCCGCGCCCTCGCGACGTTGCCAATGCCACGGCCCCGGTTGGTATTTGCGGGGACCGGACCCTTGGAGGGCAGGCTGAAGGAGTTGACCGGGACGATCGGTGTCGAAGCCCGGTTCGTGGGGAGGCTCGACCCTGTCGAGATTGCAAAATGGATGAGCGCCGTCGACCTGCTTTGTATTCCCAGCCTCAACGAAGGAGTCCCGAATGTTTTGCTCGAGGCGCAGGCAGCCGGGCTCCCGGTCATCGCCACAGCAGTCGGCGGCATTCCTGAAATCGTGATTCCCGGGGTGACCGGTCTCCTCGTGCCATCGGGGAATCCGGCGCTGCTTGGCCAGGCGATTGGGCTTGGCTTGCGCCAGGCATGGGAGCCAAATCGCATTCGGGAAATCGGTGGGAGATTCTCCTGGAAAGCGACCTCTGATCAGTACACCCGATTGCTCGATGCCGCCTCGAAACCTGACTGAGGACAAATCCACTTGGCTGCGCCCGGCATGGCACTTGCAGCCTTTGGCTCTTGAGCCTGTGATGCACTTTGGAACAGCGCTATGAATTGGCCGAGCATGATCGAAAAGGCCGCCAGCGAGTGAAAGCCTGCCAAGTGCGTACGCAGTCTCGCTTGATCCGAAGCTGACATGTAGTTGCAAAAAAAAGTTGACAAGGGAGGGCTTCCGTGATAAAAAGTAGCCAGTCCTGTCACCAGATCTCTGGGAAGCGAGACAACTAAACGAACTCATAAACTCCATAAAATAGCCATGCTGCAAAAACTAACCAAGAAACACGGGGCTTTCACCCTCGTGGAAATCATGATCGTGGTGGCCATCATCGCCCTTCTGGCGGCGATTGCCGTCCCGAGCTTCCTGCGCGCCCGCAAGCGTTCGCAGGCCACGCGCATCCTGAACGATCTCCGCCTCATTGATGCGGCCGTCGACCAGTACGCGATCGAAACCAACAAGTCGACCGCTTTCCAACCCACCAGCACCGACCTGGTTCCCTACCTCAAGAAGGGAACCTCGCTCTACAACACCTGGAAGAGCGTGCTGAACCAAGCGTATGCGTCCCCGCAGACCGTCGACACCCTGCCTTCGACACCCGCCGGCACGATGGCGGCCTTGTCGGACGTGGCCCCGGCCGAGTTCTGGTCGCCCTACGGGACCCAATAGTCTCGTCAGCTTTGTCTGATTACGCAGTGCCCGTTCTCCATCAGGGGAACGGGCACTGTTTTTTTGCGGCCAACCCCGTGGCCCGTCGTCCCCATCATCTCGCCAGGGGAGATCGCCCTCTTAAACGGAACTCGCTTGCAAAGGGCACCATCGTCTGATTGAATAAAGGCAATCGTTGGCGAAGGCCGAATTTTTGGCTTGGATCGACGAACATTAATAGGAATAAGATATATAAAACCATGAACCTGACCCTTGATCATAGGCGGGGCATGGGAGGTTTCACGTTGGTCGAAATCATGACAGTCATCGGAATCATCGCGCTGCTTGCCGCGGTCGCTGTGCCGTCATGGATTCGAGCTCGGAAGCGCTCCCAAGCCACCGTTATTTGGAATGACCTGAAGCAAATCGACGCCGCAGTGGACCAGTATGCCCTTGAGACCAACAAGGGCCAGGGACACCCCGTTGAGTTCGCCGATTGGCGCCTCTACCTGAAAACCAACTCCAGACTGCAAGTCACCGGGACCGACATCTTCGGAAACGAGTTCGGCAATCAGCTCGTCGACTCGCTGCCGAAAGTGCCGCTGGGCGCCTACACCGCCCTCGCGGATATCGTGACGCTCGATTTCTGGTCCCCCTACTCAGTCGGCAACTGAGCCCGGTCCGGGCTGGGGAAACAACACGCCCCACCACTCCGGATGCTCTGGATACCCCTGAATTGCATCCGGTGACGGGTGCGGCGCCGGGGGTCACTCCAATCTCCCTTGGCGAATACGACGCAGCCCACGGCCCCCCTGCTCACCCGCCCGGGCCCAGGAGCTTCCTTCCTGATTGGGGGCGCCCTGCTCGCCCTGCTGGTCTTCGCCACTTACTTGCCGACGCTCCAGTTCGGCTTCGTCAACCTGGATGATCCCCGCTACGTCACGGGCAACCGGCTCTACGCGGAGGGGTTCACCGCCCCCAACCTGCGCACGGCCTGGACCGCACAACTCACCCATCACGATCCGGGGGTGGAATATTGGGCCCCGCTCACCGTGCTCACCCGGGTTGCCGATGCGTCCCTGTATGGACAAGAATCCGAGGCGGCAGGCGGGCATCACCTCACCAATCTCGCCCTCCATGCCTTGGCGGCGCTGTTACTTTTCGCCGCGATGGCCGAACTCTCCGGAGCGCTGTTCCCGGCCTGGTGCGTCGCCGCTCTGTTCGCAGTGCATCCGGTCAATGCGGAGGTCGTCTGCTGGCTCTCGGCGCGCAAGGACTTGGTCGCCGGCGTGGGGTGCTTTCTGACCCTCTGGGTGTATGGGAGGTTCCTGCACGGTCGCGCCTCATTGTTCGCCGTGTTCCTCGCGCTCCTGGTCGGGTTCCTGGGGAAACCGATGCTGGTCACACTTCCCTTTGTCCTCATGCTCGTGGATCTCTGGGTTCGCCCTCCGTTGGCAGATTCGGTTGCCGGATGGATGCGCTTCCAGCTTCGCGAGAAGGGTCTCTTCCTGGCTCTTGCGGCTGTTTTCTGCATCGTGGCCATGATCTCCCAGTACAATCACGCGGCCATCTCGGGTGCGGACCGCTTTCCTCCCCACCACCGCGCCCTGAACTTCCTCGATGCCTCAGGTGACTACCTGCTGAACCTGCTCTGGCCGGTGGATCTTTCGGTCTTCTATCCGCACCCACTCGGGGACACAAAGCCCGCCGATGCGGCGTTCGGGGCCCTCGCGGGGCTGCTTCTCCTGGCAGGGGGGCTCGCCCTTCTCCCTCGCGCCCCTTTTCTGTTTGCCGGATGCGCCTGGTTCTACGGGATGCTCGTGCCTGTTGGCGGTCTGGTGCAGATCGGGTCGCAGAAAATGGCCGACCGCTACCTCTACCTGCCCGCGGTCGGCATTTTCCTCGTCGCCGCGTTCGGCCTTTGCAAGCTGAGCCGGTGGGGACGGGGTCTCCTCCTATTCGCGATTGCCGCCCTCGCACTCGTCGCCCACAACCAGGCCCGGACATGGGAAAACAGCGAAACCCTCTTCCGGCACGCGCTTTCGGTCGCTCCCCGCAATTTTCTGGCGCAATTCAACCTGGCGACGGTGCTCTGGCAGTCCGGAGATCCCCTCGCTCGCGACGAGGCCGTCTCGCTCCTGCGTGCCGCGCACGCCCTGTCACCGAGCTTGACCGCCCGCCATCGCGAGACCGCTCCCGCGCTTTCGTTGGCGTCGCGCCACGCACTGGATCGCGGCGACCGGGAGGTCGCCGAGCAACTCGCCCAGGCAGCCATCCGACTCGATCCAGGCATGCCCACCGCGCGTCTCGTTCTCATCGAGGTGCTGGCTGCGGACGGCCGGGTCGACGCGGCGGCCGCCCACGCCGCACGGCTGCGGGCCCGGTTCCCCGGAATCGGTAATCCCGGGTTATTTGATTGACTTCGCTCATATCGCCCCGCAGACAGATTGGGTGCGATGAGAGTGCCGCTGCATTTGGTCCAGGAACGGCGCCAGCGGCTTGCCGAGCTTCTGGAAACCCACTCCTATCTCCCGGTCCAGGAGGTGTGCCGACGGCTGGAAATCTCGGAGGCCACTGCCCGGCGTGACCTGGTGGCGCTTGAGAAGGAGCAGCGCATCATTCGGACCTTTGGCGGAGCCCTCTCGGATTTCAACCGCCGCTTCGCCTCCTTCCACGAGCGACTCGGGCGGGATGAGACTGGCAAGGAACGGATCGCGGTGGCCGCACGTGCGCTGATCCAGCCGGGCATGACTTGCTTCTTCGACACCGGCACCACGGTCTATGCCCTGGCGGAGTGTCTCGCCGCCGCACCCAACGGGCCGTTCCGGGTCGTGACCAACAGCCTGCCGGTGGCCGAGAAACTCGGCGGGGTGCCTGGGCTGACCCTCTTCCTGCTGGGGGGGGAGTATCTTCCCCGTCAATCGGCGCTCATGGGTGCGAAAGCCCGCCGTGCCCTGTCCCTGCACACCCTCGACCTCGCCTTCTTCAGCGCCGAGGGAGGTGATGCCGCCGGCGTCTGGAACTCGCAGCAGGACATCGTTGAGTTCCAGCGCGCACTCGTGTTGCGGTCCGAGCGCCACGCGCTCTGCCTCGACCGCTCCAAGTTGGGCCACCCGGCCTCAAATTTCTTGCTTCCCTGGGGCGAGGTTGGTCTTCTCATTTCCGATGTCCGCCCCGACGATCTCCACGGCATCGGCATCCATCTGCCGCCCGATCAATTTCTTCAGGCCTGACCCCCCGTTCTCCAGCCGCCCCGCACCCCATGAGCAAAACCGCCAAGACCGCCAAGACTGCCCGGACCGTTTACCTCCTTGCCAACGGAGACCTTCGCGTTTCCGCAAACCGCAACTGCGAGGCCGCCCAAGTGGCGATGGAACAGCAGATCGGTGCCGCGTTGAAGAAGCTCGGCTGGACCGTGAAACGGGCCCACGCCTTCGACCCCGAAAAGGGGCACGGCTTCATCGACAGCCAAAAGTACGGCATGGAAATCTTCCGCGGGCTGCCGCCGGAGGCGCCGCTCATTGTCGCCGAGGCCGTCTGGCAGTACAGTCACCACATCCTGCACGGTCTCTCCACCCACAAAGGCCCGATCCTCACGCTCGCCAACTGGAGCGGCACCTGGCCCGGCCTGGTCGGCATGCTCAACCTGAACGGCTCGCTCACCAAGGCCAGCATCAAATACAGCACGCTCTGGAGCGAGGATTTCACCGACGCCTTCTTCCTCGACGGGCTCCGCGCCTGGCTCAAAAAGGGGAAGGTCCGCCACGACACCGCGCACGCCCGGCCCCTCCGCAAAGTGGAGGTGCCCGCCTCGACGGAAAAACTCGGGCGCCGTTTCGCCAAAAAACTGCGCCATGAGAAGGCGATCATGGGGGTGTTCGACGAGGGCTGCATGGGGATGTACAACGCCATCATTCCCGACGAATTGCTCCACCCCACCGGGGTCTTCAAGGAACGCCTGAGCCAGTCGTCGCTCTACGCGAAGATGCTCACCGTGAAGGACGAGGAAGCCCGGGCCGTCCTCGACTGGTATCTTTCCCGCGGCATGCGGTTCCAGTTCGGGCCGAACGAGGAAACGGATCTCACCGAGGCCCAGGTGCTGCAGCAGTGCAAGATGTACATTGCCGCCGTCCGCATCGCCGACGAGTTCGGGTGCGCCACCATCGGCATCCAATACCAGCAGGGGTTGAAGGATCTTGCCCCGGCCTCGGATCTCGTCGAGGGAACGCTGAACAACACCGAGCGCCCGCCGGTCTACCACGAACAGACCGGCGCTGAACTCTTCGCGGGTGAGGCGCTTCCGCACTTCAACGAGGTGGACGAATGCGCCGGATTGGACGGCCTGGTGACCCATCGTATCTGGCGCGAACTCGGTCTTCCACCCGAGAACACCCTTCACGATCTTCGATGGGGACGCCACTACAAGGACGACACGCTCGACGCTTATGTCTGGGTCTTCCTGATTTCCGGCGCCGCCCCCCCCGCGCATTTCATCGGCGGATGGTCGGGCGCATCCGGCGAGCGGCAGCCGGCGATGTACTTCCGGTTGGGCGGCAGCACCCTCAAGGGGATCAGCAAGCCCGGCTGGGTTGTCTGGAGCCGGGTCTATGTCGCCAAGGACAGTCTCCGTTTCGACACCGGCCTCGCCGAGGTTGTCGAGCTTCCGCGCAAGGAGACCGAGGAACGCTGGCGCCTCACCACCCCCCAGTGGCCGGTCATGCATGCCGTCCTCCAGGGCATCTCCCGCGACCAGATGATGGCACGCCACAAATCCAATCACATCCAGGTGGCGTATGGCACCGACAAAGCCTCCGCCCGCCGCGCCCTCCTCGCCAAGGCCGTGGCCATGCAGGAGCTCGGGCTGCAGGTCTCCGTCTGCGGCGACCTCTGATGAGCATCGAGCACTTCGTCGCCTGCGACCTCGGCGCCGAAAGCGGGCGCGTCATCCTCGCCTCCCTCTCCTCAGGCAAACTCCAACTCGAGGAGGTGCATCGCTTCCCGAACGGGCCCGTCCGCATCCTCGGCACCCTGCGCTGGGACGTGCTGCGGATCTTCGACGAACTCAAGCACGGGCTCACCCGCATCGGGCGGCGGGGGATCCGTCCGCGCAGCCTCAGCGTGGATTCGTGGGGCGTCGATTACGTCTGGCTCCGGCCCGGCACCCCGCACCTCTCCGCGCCGTTCCACTACCGCGACGCCCGCAACGACGCCGCGTTCGAGCGGGTGGTCGGGCGACTCGGACGGGAGACCATTTTCAACGAAACGGGCGTGCAATTCATGGCGCTCAACACCCTCTACCAGCTCGCCGCCGACCGCGAAGCCGACCCCGGCTTGCTCGACGCGGCGCAAGGGTTCCTCAACATCGGCGATTACTTCAACTATTTGTTCAGCGGCGTGGCCCGCGCGGAACAAAGCCTCGCGAGCACCACCCAGCTCTACGATCCGCGCACCCACCGGTGGTCGGACAAATTGCGCGACGCCCTTGATCTCCCGGCCCGGCTGTTCCCCGAGATCGTTCCCTCCGGCACCGTGCTGGGTCCGCTGCTCCCCGACCTCGTTGCGGAGACCGGGCTCGAAGGGTGCCGGGTCGTGGCCACCTGCTCCCACGACACCGGCGCCGCGGTGGCTGCGGTCCCGACGCAAACCGGAGCGCGCTCGGCCTACCTCAGCTCGGGGACCTGGTCGCTCCTCGGCGTCGAGCTCGACGCCCCCTGCATCGATCCCGCCGTGCTCGCCGCGGGATTCACAAACGAAGTCGGCCACGGCGGCAGCATCCGGTTCCTGAAAAACATCGTGGGCCTCTGGATCCTCCAGGAATGCCGGCGTGGCTGGGAGGGCACGGACGGATCGCTCACCTATGACGACCTCACGCGGATCGCCTCCCAGGCATCCGCGTTTCGTTCGCTCATCAATCCCAACGCCGCACGCTTCCTCAAGCCGGGCGGCATGCCCGAAAAGATCGCCGCCTATTGCCGCGAAACCGGTCAGCCCGAACCGCGCAACCGCGCGGATACGGTGCGGTGCGTGCTCGACAGTCTTGCGATGCTTTATGCGGACTCACTCGATGAGATCGAGAGATTGACCCGTCGTACGATCCGCACGCTGCACATCGTCGGAGGCGGCAGTCGAAATCTCCTGCTCAACCAAATCACCGCCGACGCAACCGGGCGCACCGTTCTCGCCGGTCCGGCCGAGGCCACCGCCATCGGCAACGCGCTGCTCCAGGCGGTCGCCGCCGGTTCCATCCCCTCCATCGACGCGCTCCGCGCCACGGTCCGCGATTCGTTTCCAGTGGTCGGATTCCAGCCGGTCAGCAATAGCGCCGTCCGCACGGTCCGCCGCTTCTTCAACTCCCTCGACCTCGCCACCTGAACCCCGGTCGATGCGCGTCACCCTCTTCATCCCCTGCTTCGTCGACCAGTGTTTTCCACGGGTCGGCGTCTGCATGGTCGAACTCCTGGAACACCTGGGGCATACCGTCGAATGCCCGGACACCATCGCCTGCTGCGGGCAACCGGCCTTCAACTCCGGTTGCTGGGACGAGGCCCGGCCGGTCGCTCGCCACGCGCTCGCCGCGCTGGGCGATGCGGAAGCGGTGGTCGTTGCCAGCGGATCGTGCGGCGCCATGCTCAAGGTCTTTTATCCGCAGCTCTTCGAGGGTCATGCGGAGGCCGGGCGCGCCGCGCAACTGGCTGCCAGGGTCTGGGAGTTCTCGGATTTCCTCGTCTCCAAACTCGGTGTGACCGATGTCGGGGCCCGGTTCGACGCGCGGGTGACGTTCCACGACGGCTGCCACGGCCTGCGCGAGCTCGGGATCAAGCGGTCGCCACGCGCGCTGCTCGAACACGTGCGCGGACTCGAACTCGTCGAGATGGCCGACGCCGAAATTTGCTGTGGATTCGGCGGCACGTTCGCCGCGAAGTTCCCCGCCATCTCGACTGCCATGGGCGAGGGAAAATGCGCCTCCGCGATCGAGACCGGCGCCGACTATATCGTCTCGAACGATTCGAGCTGCCTGATGCAGGTCCAGGGTCTCATCGATCGCAAACGCCTCCCGATCCGAACCATCCATCTCGCCGAGGTGCTGGCCGGGCGGTGACGCACGCAGCGCTTTGGAGTGCCGTTTCGACAGGCTCAAGGCCCCGGGCACGCCGAGGGGCTCCGCCTCGGCGGAGATTTGAATGGCCACCCGCGCGGCCGGTCTCACGCGCAGCGGGCAACCGACGATTCGCCTGCAATCCAAAGCGGCGCTCCCACGCGTCGCACTCCAAAACAGGCTGCGCCTGCGAAGCATGAGCGCGGGTGCGCCCTCTGCCGCCGCCGCCGGATGTGCCGCCGCCGGATTGACACTCCGGTTGCGAATTCCGATGGTGGGGGCGCCCTGTCCCGTCCATGACCGTCGAAGCCCAGCAATTCACGCGTGATGCGAAAATCGTCGCTGCCGATCTCCGCCACCGCGGCCTGATCCGGAAAGCGCTCTCGGGCTACGAGGTCAAGCGGGACGAGTTCAAGGCCCGGTTCCGCGACTGGCAGGGGGCGCGGCAGGCGGCGGCGGAGATCAAGTATGACGCGGTCAACCACCTGGATCGCTATCTCGTGGAGTTTGCCGACCGGATCGAGGCGCGCGGGACCCGGGTGTTCTGGGCATCCGACGCACGCGAGGCGCGCGACTACATTCTGGGTGTGATCCGCGCGCGCAAGGCGCGTTGCATCGTGAAGTCGAAAGCGATGACCGCCGAGGAGATCCATCTCAACGAGGCTATGGAACGCGAGGGCTTCGAGGTCGTCGAATCCGATCTCGGCGAGTACATCGTCCAACTCCGCAGGGAGGCTCCCTACCATATCGTGTTCCCTGCCATGCACCTCACCCGGGGGGAGATCAGCGACCTGTTTCAACGGGAACTCGGCACCGCCCCGACCAACAGCCCGGAGGAGCTCACCCTTATCGCGCGGCGGGTCCTGCGGAAGAAATACATCGAGGCGGACATCGGCATCAGCGGGGCCAACTTTGCCGTGGCGGATACCGGCATGATTTCGGTGACCGAGAACGAGGGCAACGCGCGCCTCACGACCTCGCTGCCCAAGGTGCATATCGCCCTGCTCGGCATCGAGAAGATCGTGCCGCGGATGGCCGATCTGGCGCTGTTTCTGCCGATGCTCGCGACCGCCGGCGCGGGCCAGCCGATGACCTGTTACAACACCCTCATCGGCGGGCCCCGCCAGCCGGGCGAGGCGGATGGCCCGGAGGAGTTTCATGTCGTTCTGCTCGACAATGCCCGGACGCGTCTGCTCGCCGATCCGGAGCAACGCGACGCGCTCCATTGCATCCGCTGCGGCGCCTGCCTGAACGTCTGCCCGATCTTCCGCAACGTCGGCGGCCACACCTACGGCACCACGTACCAGGGACCCATCGGATCCGTCATCACCCCGCATCTGCGCGGGCTTCAGAATTGGAAACATCTGTCGTCGGCCTCCTCCCTCTGCGGCGCCTGCACCGAGGCCTGCCCGGTCAAGATCGATCTGCACCATCACCTCCTCCAGAACCGGCGCAACGCGGTCCGCGAAAAGCCGGTCTGGTGGGAACGCATTGCGTTTCGCGCATTTGCGTTCGTCGCCACCCGCCCGCCTCTCTGGCGGGTCGTGGGTCTCGCCGGCCGGCTGGGGCAACGCCTGCATCCGCTGATCAAGGGCGGCCCGCTCGATCCCGCCCGGGCATGGACCGGCTCCCGCGACCTCCCCGAGGTCGCCCAGGTGAGTTTCAAGGATTACTGGAGGGGGCGAAAGCAATGAGCGCCCGCGCCGCGATTCTGGACCGCATTCGGGAGGCCCTCCGCCTCTCCGCACCGCCGCCCGGATCCCACGAACCCGGAGCCCACGGACCCGGAGCCGGGCACGCCGCGGGCGTTGAGGACGGCGCGTTTCGCGAGTGGTTGCCCGCCGTCGGCCCGGCCATTGGGGATTGGATCGCCCTGTTTGCAGCCTGCTCCGAGAACCTCCGCACCCGGTTCATCGTTTGCGATTCCGAGGCGGAGGCTGCGCAACAGGTCCGCGCCATCGCCGCCGAGGATCGCTGGAGCCGGATCGCCTCGCACCGGGCGGACCCGGTCCGGGCGGTCGCCGGAGCCGCGGGAGTGCCGGTGTTGTGGACTGATGGCGGCTACGAACCCGGCGCACTGGAGGCCTGCGACGCGGGCCTCAGCGGCTGTGATGCCCTGGTGGCGCAGACCGGGGGTGTCCTGCTGACCGCTCGCAGCGGGGGAGGGCGGGCGTTGTCGGTGCTGCCTCCGCATCACCTCGTGGTGGCCCGGCGCTCACAGATGGTCCCCGATCTGCCGGCGGCCTTTGCGCTGCTCACGACCCGGTATGGGGCCGATTACCCGAGTATGATGACCTTCATCACCGGCCCGAGCCGCACCGGTGACATCGAGCGAATCCTCGTGCTCGGTGCCCACGGTCCGCGCAAACTGACCGTGCTGCTGGTGCCGTAGCGGGTCGGGAGGTCGTTCGCCATCCGTCCCGATTTCCGACAACCCTGAAAGCGCGGACCCTCCCGGCGGGCTCACCGGATCACCACACGCGCCCCGGTCGTGACGAGATGGCGCAGCTTGTCCGCGTCCCAATTGGCGAGCCGGATGCACCCATGGCTCGCGGCGCGCCCGATGGTGTCGGGAAAGTTGGTGCCGTGGATCCCGATGCCCCGCCGGCTCAAGCCCATCCACAGCACGCCGACGGGGTTGTTCGGTCCCGCGGGGATCATGTGGAAGGTATCGGTCCTTTCGCCCCGCATCAGCACCCCCTCGTCGTGGCGGTACCAGGGCAGGGTGGCAATGCCCACAATGCTCCAGGTGCCGACCGGTGCGGGGAGGTTCGATGAACCGGGCGTGATCGGGAAGGTCGCGACCAACCGGTCGCCCTCGCGCACCTCCAGCATCCGGATCCCGGTGTCGACCACGAGTGAGCGCCCGGCGAGGGCCGATTTACGGGGGAGATTCGCGGTTTCCGGGACGTTCTCGATTCGGAATGGGTTGACGTTCGGAACGCGAACCGAATCGCCCGCCTGCAGGCCGGTGAGGTTGACCCCGGGATTCAGCACTGCCAGGAACCGGCGGCTGGTGTGGAACCGTTCGCCGATGTATTCCGACACCGTGCGGTAGGGCATCGAGCGCTGTTTGGCCTGTTCCTCGACCGTGCGGGCCACGGTGCCAATTCGGCGGATGTCGGCCTCGGTCACCGTGTAGCTGATGTAGGTCGGCCCCATTAATTGCACGGCGCTGAGGTCGGTGAGATCGGTGCCCATCGGAAGGCCACGCACGGCAAGCCAGCGATCCCGCGCTTTGAGGCTGAATTCCCCAAGGTGCCCGTCAATGACTCCGGGTCCGAAGTTCTGCTCATCCAGGAAGATCTGGAGACGGACGGTGTCGTCGGAATGTTGGGTGGCCGCAACCCGCCCG
>Ga0163150_10006533_pt1 | contig 14199 bp, 11 predicted proteins | sample OliLakLV19P2IB_FD_148628 | JGI IMG/M metagenome (GOLD analysis project Ga0163150, IMG submission 148628) | Freshwater microbial mat bacterial communities from Lake Vanda, McMurdo Dry Valleys, Antarctica - Oligotrophic Lake LV.19.P2.IB | ecosystem: Environmental > Aquatic > Freshwater > Lake >...
GAAGGCATACACGCTCCGCACCCACAGCTCGTCGTCGAGTTGTGAGCGTGCGCCCGGGCTCTCATCCATGAGCCGCGCGAGCAAGGCCGGCTCGAGCACCTCCTCGAGCAGAGGTGTGATCTCGACCATGTCGTGCCGGGCGTGGTCGGCCAGGGTTTGATAATCCCACGTTGCCGCGTCGGGTACCACGAGCGGGTCGGTCCCCCAGGTGCGCAACGCCGCCATGCCGTCGGCCTTGAGCCAGAACGGCTCATGTGCGCGAAGGCTTTCGATCAATGAGAGGACGACTTGGCGCACCGCCTCGCGGAGCGTGGTTCGAGTGCCGGCGGCCGTCGTTGCCGGACGCCAAATCTGACCGACCACAAAACGCTCGGCCAGGGCCTCGGTTCGGAGCCACAGATCGATCGCGAACCTCGCGGCCTCATGATTCCAGATGTCCTGCTCGAGACAGTGCGACGCAAAACGTCCTGAGCAGGCGAACTCGGAACCGAGCGGCTCGTCGAGCGCGACGCCGTAGAGGGCGCGCACCAGCGGGCGTGCGAGCTGTGTGATGAGGACGCCGTCGCGAGGATGTCTTCGATAGCGTGGCGCCAGGAACTCGACGTCGGAGCGGGCGATGGGACCGATAAGCTCGGTCACGCGCTCCGCGGTGGTCGCCGGGCCGCTCGGATCGATGACGACGACCACCTTCGCCTGCATCAGCTCCCCTGCCGCAAAGACCGTACGTAGGGCGGTGTGCTTACCGGGCAAGCCGTGATACGGCGCGACGACGCGATGGAGCGTGCGCAGCGAGTGCGACGTCTGGACCATATCCGCTTCTGCGAACGACGCGTCACGAATCAGGTCTGGCGTCCCGTCTGTCGAGCCGCCGTCGGAGTTGATCATGACCGTGCGCAAGCGGGGGAAGTCGCGCGTGAAGCACTCGTGCACCGCGCGCACGACGCCGACGATCGTCGTGGCGTTGTTTAATGTCGGCAGCCCGACCAGGATGTCCGTCTGGCCAACGGCGATCAACTGCCGGAGCAATGCGTCGGAAAGGGTGCTCTCGTTCTCCACCGTGCTATCTAAAGCCAGCGCAGCCGAAACCAATAAAAATCGTACGGCCCCATCATCATGACGTACGGCTCCCGCCCAATCCGCGGAAAGATGCTGCCGCCGAACATCTCGATTGGTATGGCACCGGCGACTCGGGACAGATCGAGCTCCGCCACCTGGGCGGTTCCGGCAAGGTTGCTGACCACGAGCACAGTGTCGCGTTCGTGCGTCCGTGTGAACGCCAGCACACGATGGTTGTCGGGCTTGAGAAATTCGATCGACCCGCGACCGAAGACCTTCGTGAGACGCCGGACCTCAATGAGGCTCCGCGTCCAGTTCAGGAGCGACGTCGAGTTCTGTTCCTGCGACTCGACATTGACCGCCTGATAACCGTACACGGCGTTCGAGATGAGCGGCAGCCACAGGCGTTCGGGATCGGCGGACGAAAAGCCCGCGTTGAGGCCGCCGTTCCACTGCATCGGCGTGCGGACGCCGTTCCGATCGCCCAGGTAGACATTGTCGCCCATCCCGATCTCGTCGCCGTAATAGAGGATCGGGCTGCCCGGCAGCGACATGAGCAGGCCGCTCATCAGCTCGATGCGCCGTCGATCGCCTTCCACGAGTGGCGCGAGCCGGCGCCGGATGCCAAGGTTGATGCGGGCCCGCGGGTCCTTGGCGTACTCGTCCCACATGTACTGCCGCTCGATCTCCGTCACCATCTCGAGTGTCAGCTCGTCGTGGTTGCGCAGGAAGATGCCCCATTGACAGGAGTCTGGAATGCTCGGCGTGCGCTCGATGATGTCGATGAGCGGCTTGCGATCTTCGAGCCTGAGCGCCATGAACATCCGGGGCATGATGGGAAAGTGAAACGACATGTGGAACTCGTCGCCCGCACCGAAGTACGGGCGGACGTCCTCTGGCCACATGTTGGCCTCGGCCAGCAGCACTTTGCCGGTGAAGTTCGCGTCGAGTCGGGCGCGTAGTTCCTTCAGCACGGCATGCGTCTCGGGCAGGTTCTCGCACGATGTACCCTCGCGCTCGACGAGGTACGGGACAGCATCCACACGAAACCCATCGACGCCAATCTCCAGCCAGAACTTCATCACGTTCCAGATCTCTTCTCGCACCTCGGGGTTGTCGTAGTTGAGGTCCGGCTGATGGCTGAAGAACCGGTGCCAGTAGTACGACTTCGACACCGGGTCCCAGGCCCAGTTTGAAAGCTCGGTGTCGATGAAGATGATGCGCACTCCGCGATAGCGATCGTCGGTATCGCTCCAGACGTACCAATTGCGACGCGGGTTGTCGATGGAGCTGCGCGCCTCCTGAAACCATGCGTGCTGATCGGAGGTGTGGTTGAGCACGAGCTCGATGATGACGCGCAGCCCGCGCGCGTGCGCCTGGCTCAGGAAGTGCTCGAAATCCTGGCGCGTGCCGTAGCCCGGATGGATGCTCGTGTAGTCGGAGATGTCATACCCGTCGTCCTTGAACGGCGAGGGATACATGGGCTGCAGCCACAGGCAGTCCACGCCGAGCGAAGCGAGGTGATCGAGCTTCGAGGTCAGTCCCGGGAAATCACCGATGCCGTCGGCGTTGCTGTCGGCGAACGACTTGACGTTGAGCTGGTAGAAAACGGCATCCTTGTACCAGAGGGGATCGGCGGATCTCAGAGTCGGCATCGATGTCTCGCTTCCACTGCGGCTGTCCCGCGCCAGAGATCAGCGTACGCAAAGCGGCTGGCGGACACAAGCGACGAGAACTACCTGTCCTAGGCTACTACGGCATTTGGGACGCCAGCGCTCGAAACCGGCGCGGACTCTGGCGACAGCCCGAGGAGCGTCCAAGGTGCTCGGCGAGCCGTCGCGTCTCCCCAGCAGCCAACGAACAGTCCTGCGCCCAACGTGCCGATAGTGAGAGCATGGCCTCCGTCGACCGCATTGTCCTCATGCTTCTGGTGCTGTGTGTGGCTGTCATTGGTGCGGCAGATTACCTGACCGGCCCCGACATCGCTCTTTCGCTCTTCTATCTCGCCCCGATCGTGTGGGGAGCGTGGCACATCGGCGCCGTCGCTGGCCTGAGCGTCAGCGTCATCGCCGGGCTGTCCTGGGTGGGCGCCGACGTCGCCTGGCACGGGGTCAACGCCGTATCTCTCTGGAATGGCTTCACGCGCAGCGGAATTTTCGTCTCGATGGCCTGGCTGATCAGCCGCCTCAAGCGCGAACAGCAATCGCTCCATCAGCTGAACGAGCAGCTCCGTGTGATGTTGGACCATGAGCAGGTGCTTGCGCGGACCGATGCGCTGACGGGTCTGCCCAACCGCCGGCGCTTCGTCGACGAACTAAAGCGCGCGACGGCGAAAAGCCACCGCACGAAGGCTCCCATGACCGTCGCCTATGTCGATCTGGACCACTTCAAGTCATTCAACGATCTGCGCGGGCGGCTGGCGGGAGACGTCGTCCTCCGGGCGATCGCGGAGGTGGTGTCGACGCATACGTCGGGCTCCGGCGTGGCTGCGCGGCTGGGCGGTGACGAGTTTGCTCTGCTGTTCGAGCATTGTCCGGAGGAGACCGCCAGCGGCCTCGCGTCTGGTCTGCTCGGTGATCTCATGCGGGTGGTAAGCCGGCTCACACACGACTCGGTCGGCATCAACATCGGCGTGGCGTGCTTCGATCGGCCGCCCTTATCACCCGAGGCGGTGATCGATCACGCCGACGCGGCCATGTATTGCGCCAAAGCCCGCGGCAAGAACAGCAGCTACCTGACACACATCGCGGCGGAGTAGGTGCTCGCACGGTCTTGACATCCGCTCGGACAGCGAGGCGCGAATAACGCATAGCACCGGCTCCGCGGGTTGTGTATGCTGGGATTCCCTTCATGCCCCCACCCTGGCAAATTCTCATGCCTCGCAGGCGATCCCCACTTGCGTTCGTCGCAACCGTGGTGCTTGGCGCGTGGTTCGCGGGTTGCAGCGCTGTCATCAATCCGGCCACGATCGCCGACGCACAAACGGCGGCGCGGGTGAAGACCGCGCTCGTGAACGATCCCGAAGTGGGCGAGTTCACGATCGAAGTGCACGTGATCGGCGGCGTCGCCGTCCTGTCCGGCCGCGTCGTCTCGCCCGAACAAGTCCTGCGCGCGGTCACGCTTGCCCGGTCCGTTGCCGGTGTGATCGATGTGAGGTCAGAGCTCAAGGTCGGGGGCGATCCTGCCGTGCCGGCTGGCCCTGCGGACAGGGCGGCATCGCTTCCGGATGTGTCGGAGATCGACGGCGATTCGGGCGTTGTGGCGCTGGGCGCGTCTGTGGGGTGGAGCGTGCCGAGCCCGGAGGCGCTCAAGACCCGCGTGTCCGTCAGCCCGCTCATCAGACTCGGTTCGCCGCGCGGGCTCGGGCCCGCGGTGGCGTTCGACTGGTTCCATTCGAACGTGGAGCCGGCCGACGGATCCGCGCAGCTCGCGCGAGTGCACGTAAAGCCCGTCATGGCGGGCGTCGGTTACACCCTGGCGGCCAAGCGCGTTGCGATTACGCCTTCGATCGTGGCTGGTTATGCGTTCAACAGCCTGACGGTGACCGCCACCGGCGTGGCGGAAGGTCTGCCGGTGGAAGTCGACAACAGCTTCGTATGGCGTGTCGGAACGTCGGCATGGATTGACGTCAGCCGAAGAATCGCACTCAATGTCTCGGCGGGATATCTGCTGACGGGTTTGCATCTCACCGTTCTCGAAGGCGGGAGACTGGAGCGGCGCGACGCCAGTGGCAACACCACGGTCGTGCATGTCGGCCTCGCGTATCGCTGGTTTTGATCGAGGCCAGAAATGCGATTCCTCAGTAGCGTCGGCGATTCCGCACAGTTCGCGGGTCGAGTCATCGTGGAAGCGGTGCGGCCGCCGTACGAAGTGCGGGAAATCGCACGTCAGCTCTTCGAGCTCGGGTGTCGATCGGTGCCCTTGATTGCGGCGAGCGGGTTCGCGGTTGGGATCGTCCTTTCGATGCATACACGCGCGTCGCTGGCGCGATTCGGTGCGGAAGCGTTGATCCCGGCCGGGCTCGCGCTGGCCCTGGTCCGCGAAACGGGGCCACTGACGGCCGGCCTGCTGCTGTCGGGACGAATCGGCGCGGGCATCGGCGCCGAGCTCGGGGCGATGAAGGTCACCGAACAGATCGACGCGCTCGAGGCGATCGCCGTCGACTCGTTCAGGTACTTGGTGGTGACGCGGGTCGTCGCATGCGTCATCGCGCTGCCCATCCTCACGAGCGTGATGAACTTCATGGGAATCCTGGGCGGCTTCACGGCCGAAGCGACCATCACAGGCATGCCGTTTCGCACGTATTTTCGAATGGCGTTCTCATCCATTCAGTTTTCCGATCTGATTCCCGCCACGCTGAAGACGGCCGTCTTTGGCTTCATCATCGCGACCGCCTCGTCGTATCTGGGCATGCATGCCACACGGGGTACCGAAGGTGTCGGTCAGGCGTCGACCCGCAGCGTCGTGTCGTCGTCGATTCTGCTCATCGCGGCGAACGTGCTTCTGGTTCGTCTCATCTTCTTCCTGTACCCCGGATAGGACGGAGGAGTGCCGCCGCCGATCGTCGAGTTCGTCAATGTCACCAAGTCGTTCGGGAATCGGCGTGTGCTGGATGATGTCTCGTTCCGCATCGACGCGGGCCGCAGCGTCTGCATCCTGGGACGGAGCGGCACCGGCAAGAGCGTGGCGCTCAAACACGTCGTCGGTCTCATGGCGCCAGATTCGGGACGCGTACTGGTCGACGGCGAAGACCTGGCTCGACTCGACTCCCGCGATCGATCGCGTGTGCGCCGGCGGATCGGGTTCGTGTTCCAGAATGCGGCGTTGTTTGATTCGATTGGCGTCGGCCAGAACGTCGAGTTCCCGATGCGGCGGCACACGACGCTGTCCGATGGCGAGATTCGGTCGCGCGCACGCGAGCTGCTCGCGCAGGTGGGGCTCGAGCGCGATTATGAGAAGATGCCGGCTGACCTGTCCGGCGGCATGCGTAAACGGGCCGCCCTGGCGCGCGCGATGGCACTCGACCCCGAGATCCTCCTGGCTGACGAGCCGAGCGCCGGCCTGGACCCGATCACCGCGGGCGAGATCGACGCGTTGCTCGTCGCTCTCAGAGACCGCTCGCGTACGACGCTGCTGGTTGTGACGCACAACATTCCCAGTGCCCGGGCGATCGGCGACGAGTTGATCTTCCTCCACGACGGCCGCATCATCGCTCGGGACGCCCCCGCCGCCCTGGCCGCGAGCGACATTCCGCTCGTCCGGGCATTCATGTCGTCGGAGGGAGGCGGATGAGCCGTCCACGGGTGAGCACAGGAGGATGTCGATGAATCGGATGCGTGGCGCGCTGGTGGGATCCTTTGTACTCCTGGGCCTCCTTCTGTTCGGAGGGGGGCTGTTCCTCATCGGCGACCGCCGGTTGCTCTTCGCCAGACAGTTCGAGCTCCATACGACATTCGGCAAGGTCACCGGCCTGCAGGTCGGCACGCGGGTCCGTGTCGCCGGCCTCGATGCGGGCGAGGTGCTCGAGATCGTCCTGCCGGCCCGGCCGTCCGAACGCTTCCGCGTGCGCATGCGACTGCGCGAGGACGTTCGGTCCCTGGTCCGGACTGACTCGGTGGCGGGCGTGCAGACCGATGGCATCGTGGGGAACGCGTTCATCCAGGTCGGCGTCGGGAGCGACACGGCGTCGATGATCGAGCCGGGCGGCACGATCGCGGGATCTGATCCGATCGAGTTCGCCGATCTGATTCAGGAAGGCCGCGACACGTTCCGCGTGGTCAGCCGTGAGGTGCAGGATCTGACGGGAGAGGTGTCGATCGCGCTGATGGCGCTGACCGAGACCGTGCAGACGGCGAACGGCGTGATCGCGGAGGTCGGCGAAAATGCGGGGCGGTTGACGGCGACGAGTGCGACGGTCCTGGAGACGATCGAAGGTACCGTTGCCGACACGCGGCTGCTGGTGAACAACGTGAAGAACGGGCAGGGTACCATCGGCCAGCTCATCAACGACCGCGCGCTCTACGATCACCTGACCGCTACGGGTCGAGAAGCGGAACAGACCGCCCGCAACCTGCGGGAAACGACCGAACGCGCCCGCGCGGCTCTCGAAGGCTTTACGGCGCCGGCCGGAACGGGACAGCAGATCACGCTGACACTCCGGAACACGCTCGCGCAGATTCAGGAGGTCACTTCGGATCTGGCCGAAGGGACCGAAGCGCTCAAGCGCAATTTCCTGTTCCGCGGGTTCTTCCGGCAAAGAGGGTTCTTCGATCTCGACGCCCTCTCGCGCGAAGCCTATCAGGCCGGGGCGCTCGCCGGCGACGATCGAACCGCCCTGAAAGTCTGGATTGACGCGGGCGTGCTCTTCGAGCGCGCGCCGGACGGCGTGGAGCGGCTCACCCAGGCCGGCCGCCGTCGGCTCGACTCGGCGATGGCGGACTTTGTCCGGTACCCGCGCGACAGCCCGCTGGTCGTCGAAGGGTATGCCGAGGGTCGCGAAGGGGAGGCCGCCTATCTGATTTCCGACAGTCGCGCCCAGATCGTGCGTGATTATCTGCTGGGGCGCTTCCGGCGTCAGACGACGCTCACCGGCGTGATGCCGATGAGCGAGATCGCGCCCGGAAGCCCAAGAGGCGACGACCGATGGTCGGGCGTCGCCCTGGCGCTGTTCGTGAGAAACAGCGCGCTGGCTTCGGCCGGCCGGCCCACGTCACCGTAGCCAGAAGAGGGGCATCATATTGAACTCACCTGAGGCCGCGCCATTGCCCGCGACTCGAACGATTCCGCGGGAGTGAGGTCGTCGCTGCGATCGCGCTGGCGCGAAGCGTTCGCCGGGCGGCCGCTTCGATCGCGGCCATCCGATCGCCGGCTGATCAGATCGCGGCGTTCAAGCCGCTTGAGCAGGGCGGTGAGCGAACTGGGGTGCACGTGCAGGATGTCCGACAGCTGTTTGTGGTAGATGCTCGGAAACCGCCCGATGATCCGGATGACCAGTCGCTGCGGTCCGGTGAGACCCAGTCTTCGGACCATCAGCTTCGATCGCCGCTGGAGGGCATGGTCAACGGCCCAAATCAACCTCAGAAAATCGATGGCGTCGCCGACGGGAGATGACGACCTCCACGCAACGCTGCGAGCATTGAGAGCAGTCGATCGATCTCCTTCTGATTCGAGAGATAGTAGGTGGCCGCCGAGCTCCGCTTCCGCCCGACACGTATCGACAGCAGCCGCCCAGGTCGATCGAGTTCGAACACATCCTCATCCGTCTGGTCGTCTCCAATGTAGATGACCGTATCGCAGGCGAAGTGTGCGCACACGCGCTCCAGCGCCAGACCCTTATGGGGCGCGTCTGGCACCACGAAATCGAACACGAGCTTTCCGCTGATGATCCGGGCGTCGTCGATGGCGCGCGCGGCCGCCAGGATGGCCCGCCGGGTGGCCGAGCGCCGTCGGGCCTTGCGATAGTGGACCGCGATCGAGAACCCCTTGTTCTCGATCACCACGCCCTGGCAGTCAGACAGGTGGGCTTTCAGCACCGGCAGCCATCGCCGCACACGGCGTCGCGGCATCGGGCCCCCGTACGGATCTGCCCCGTGATTGCCCACGACACGGCAGGCGTCGATCCCGCGAAGCTTGCTGAGCGCGTCCTTCCTGGACCGGCCCGAGATCACCACGCACGGATACAGCGTGCTGATACGCCTCAGTAATGTCCGCGTGGACGCGCGCATGCGCGCCCGGGCAGGTGTCGTCGCCAGCGGCGCGAGCGTGCCGTCGAAGTCGAAGGCGAGCAATACGTTCGACCAGGCGAACATCTCGAGTACCTGGACGTTCGCGCGGGTAAACAGGTGGGTCATCAACATCGCGGAACGGGACGGGCGACACGCCCATCATCCGGAGTGTATGCAACTATTGGTTTCATCACAAACCAAATAGAGAATCTGGCGCCGCTTGCAGCGCCCGACCGATTGCCGATCGTGAATAATCAGAAGGTGTCGTTGCGACGCTCATGATGCGCCGATGGATGGCAGTGGGTGCTGCCATGCTTTCACTGTCGCTGTGGGTAACCTGGCTGCTGCTCGAATGGCTCGTTAGAGCACCTTCCCCGGACCCGCTGCCTCAGGTGGTCCCTGTCAAGATCGCCTCGATATTCCCCACGCCCGCACCGATTCGTATCACGACGACCGCGGATTGGATGAAAGTGCCCGTTGTGGTGTTTCCCACCATGCTCGTTTCGGACCCGGCGCTGTGGAGACGCATGCACTTCGACGATTGGGATACCGTGCCGCCGCGCTTTCGACGGGAAGGACTGAGTGCCATCGTGGCGGCACACGGCCATCTGCTTCGAGCTCCGCGCGATTGGGACGGCATGAGCGCGACAGATTGGGACATGATTCCCCAGCCGGTGCGGGCAGTCGCCTACATGAACATGGTGAGGTACTGGAGCGGCTACTACCAGGTCGGCGCGCGCCATTCGCTGGCTCGAGGCGCGACAACGAATACGTTGAATGCGATTGTGATGGCCGAGTCGTGGTTCGAGCACCGGGCGCTCTCGACGAGCCGCTCCGGCAACCGCGACCTCGGCCTCGGTCAGGCCAGCGATTACGCGCGCGAGACGATGGGGCGTCTGTTCAGTCGCGGGCGAATAGACTTCGCACCAGAAGCTGATGCCGACTACTTCAACCCGTGGGTGGCTTCGCGCATGACCGCTATCTGGTTCGATCTGATGCTGGATGAGCAACGGGGCGACCTGGACGCCGCAGTTCGCGCGTACCATGCCGGTTCCCAACAGTCCGACAGCAAGGCGGCGGGCGAATACCTGTCGAACGTCGTGCAGAAGCGGCGCCGATTCATGCGCGACAGAACCGGCACGCCGTCTTGGCAGCTGCTGATGAGTCTCAGCGAGAGTCCGTCTGATGCGCTCCCCGTCCGTCCACCCCCTTCAACAGCAGCCAGAGAGCGAACGAAAGTTCCGCAATGAAGGCGGGCGCAAAGACCACCAGCGCACCCCACGCCGTCGGCCGTGCACGGGGCAGCCGCGAGCTGACCTGCTCGTCGTATTCGACCCGCGAGCCCTCCGGAGCGAGTTAAGTCGATCCCCGCGTCGGTCATGCGCGAGGCTCGTGCCATTGCGGTGTTTCCCAAGGTTCGCCGGGATGGCCCGATCCATCGTGGTGTCGGAATCGTCGGCAGCGCGGACACGCTGGGCCAGTGGTTGCCGCCGGCGTTTGTCACGCTCGCGAGAACGATCCCGGTGGATCGACGTCTTAAGATGTCCGATGTCATTCTGGTAGCGATTACGCGCCGAGGGTTCGACTACATGGCGCAAGACGAGTTTGTCCTGCCCGAGGATCTCCGGCTGCCTGCTGGTCCAGTTGGGCGTGATGTGCGTGTGGATCTTGACGCCGATATCCTGGCGTACGCGCGCGTCGGACGGCTGTTCGCGGGAGTCAGTCTTGCCGAGCTGTCGATTCGTGAAGACGCCATCGCGATGGAGAGCTTCTACGGAGTTTCGCACGGGTTGCACGATCTGCTGTTCGGCTTTGTGCTTCGGGCCCCGGCGGGCGCCAGCGGGTGGCGGCGTTCGCTGGGCCTGTCCTTCCGAGAATTGCCGTAATCCTCGGCTTTGTGCCTGGTGCTAGACCGACGTCTCTTCCCATCCCCGGACCGAATAGAGCAACGGCTTGGTCCAGAGAGTCTCGAGCCCCTCCAGGATGTCGGACGCCCAGTTGAAAACGTTCCGTCCAGCCACCACTTTCCGCATAGCCCGCATGCGCGTCACCTGCTCGTCGCCTGTCATCTCGATCGCTTGTACGAGGGCGGCCGCGAACGCATCCACGTCGTAGGGATTGATGATGACCGCATCCTCGAGCTCCTGGGCGGCGCCTGCCAGAGCGCTGAGCACCAGCACGCCGTGCTCGTCGTCCCGGGCGGCAACGAACTCCTTGGCCACGAGGTTCATCCCGTCATGCAGCGAACTGACGACGCAGAAATGGGCGAGACGATAGAGCGCCACGAGGCTGAACGCCCCGAGTGGCGTTGTGTAGTACGACACCACAGGTGAGCCACCCACCACCGCGTAGCGCGCATTGAGGGCGGCGATCCGCTGTCCGATCTCCGCTTCAATTGCCGAATAGCTCGTGAGATCAGAGCGAGATGGCACCCCAATCTGAACGAACGTTAGCTTTCCCCGCAGATCGGGCCGCCGCGCCATGAGCGCGTCGAGCGCATCGAGGCGCTCGGGGATGCCTTTGGTGTAGTCGAGACGATCGACGCCGAGCCCGATGATGTTCGCCCGAAGGCCGAGCAGTTCGCGCAAACGCTGCTGTTCCGGCAGGAGCGTCGGGTCAGCGGCGAAGCCCTGGATGCGGTCGTAGTCCACACCGATTGGCACCGAAACGACGGTGCTGACGCGCCCACCGAACCGGACGCGCGACGATTCGAGCTCGACCTCGGCGTGCAGCTCCTCTTCGACCGCCAACAGGAAGTTTCTGCGGTCGCGTTCCAGCTGAAAGGCGATCAGGTCGTTGGCCAGCAGCCCCGCGACAAGCTCGCGTCGCCACGGACAGATGCGGAGGCGATCCGGATAGGGCCAGGGGATGTGCCAGAAGAGGGCCGTGCGCGCATCGGGCCGATGGGCCCGCAACGCGGGCGCCACGAGGGCTAGATGATAGTCCTGGATGAAGACTGGCGAGTCGGACGCTCCGAGCTCCGTGTGAATGGCGGAGGCGAAGCGCGCGTTGACGTCCTGGTAGGCTGCCCAATCGTCGCTCCGAAACTGTGGACGGACATCGACCACATGACACAGCGGCCACAGTCCCTCATTCGCGAAGCCTCCGTAATACGCCGAGAAGGTGGGCTCCTCCAGCCATAGACGCCGAAGCGCATACGATGGGCTCTCGGGAGGAATCCGCACCTTGTCGGTCGCATCGACGACCGAGCGGTCCGCCGAGCCGGCCCCGTGGGCGATCCACACTCCGCCTCGCTCACGCATCAGCGCATCCAGTGCCACGGCGACACCACCCGTTGCGGCCTTCACGATGATTCGGCCACTCTCATCGTGACTGTGGATGTACGGTTCGCGGTTGGACACGACCACGAGCGGATGAGGCACGTGCGGGTCGAGTTCGCCAGCCTGCATCAACCCGCGGCGAAAAAGAATCGGTCCCACGAGTTCGTGAATCGCGATCGATGCAACCAGCAGCAACTGCACTTGGTTGCCCCATCCTGGAAACTCGCTGGCGACGACGGACGCAAATCCCAGGGTAATCCCGGCCTGAGATATCAGTCCGGTCCATGCGTGTTTCCCGATCGGTTCGGGTAGCCCCGAAAGCTTGCCGCCCGCCCCGACCCCAAGTCTGATAAATGCGAGTCGGACCGCGGACAACGCGACCGCGATGGGTCCGATGGTGGCGGCCAGCGCGTCGAGCCGAAGGGACGCGCCGACGGCCACGAAAAAGACGACCAGCACCGGTGGAGCGCCACGTTGCACGGCGGCCCGCAGCGTGTCACCCTGCGCAACCGCAAGGTTCTCAATCACCACGCCCGCGGCCAGGGCGGCCAGCAGCGGCTGAAGTTGCTGCGTCGTACCAACCTGGCTCAGCACGGCGCACACGGCCAGCAGGACCAGCGTGATCTCGCGGCCGATGTAGCGCAAGTACAGCGCAAACAAGACGCCAATGAGGACCCCAAAGGCGACGGCGCCGCCGATCTCCCAGGCCAGTCGCGCCAGTACCTCCACGCCCTGGCCTCCGCCGGTGTCGAAGACGATGCGCGCCAGAAGCATCGCGACGGAGAACAGCACCAGGATCGCAAGATCGGCGAGCACCACGATTGCCAGCACCGTGTCGCTCAGCCGCCCGCGGGCTCCCGAGTCCGCGACCACCGCCGCCGTCATCGTCGGCGAGAACGAGACGACGATCACAACCAGCAGGGCCAGCATGACCAGCCGTTGGAGTCCCACGGCGTCGGGCGCGATGGGCAGCCACGGCCATACCATCCACGCCACTGCTGATAGACCGACCATGGCGACGACGACAATCGTGGCGGTCATGCGCGCGATCGCGGCCAGCCGGGCCCCGAGGCGTTCGACGCTCAGCGTCAGGCCGGCGATGAGGGCGATCAGCGTCGTGGCAACTCCCGTCACCACTTGAAGTTGAACGGCCATCGATTCGGTGATCAGATTGCCTACGGACGGCCCAACCACCACGCCGAAGAGGAGATACCCCGTCACGCGCGGGAGATGAAACCGTCGCAGGGCGTCACCGGTGACCGACGCGCCCATCAGCGCGAAACCGAGGGCCAATGCAGCGGCGGCTGAACCCACCGTCGCTTGGATGTGGAGGTCGCGTACCACGGCCATCGCGCCGACGGCCAACGCGAGCGCCAGGAGGCGCCTCACTCGAGCGCGCTCCGAGGCGGGAAGAGGGGTGCGACGAGCTCGGAGCCGATGGTGCCCGTCACCACGACCGTGAGCAGCAGCGACGCATCGGCGCCGACGACGCTGACCGCGTCCAACGCGATCGCCACGCCGAAGACGCCCGGTGGGAGGAGGTAGAGTCCGAGATTGCGAGGCGCGTCCAGACCGGCGACGCGCCTTGCCACGGTGGCGCCCGCCAACTGTCCGACGACACGCAGCGCGACGTAGCCCGCCCCAAGTGCAAGGGACACGGCGGAGAGATTCGCACGAGCTCCGGCCACCAGCAGCACGAGCACCAAGAGGGGGTGCTGCACGAAGAACACGTCCCGACTGATCGTCCTGCGCGGGTGCCGTCCGGCATATCGCCAGAACACGCCGGCCATCAGGCCGCCGAACAGCGCGGACAGGGAAAATGTGGACGCAACGCCGCCCACGAGCAGGAGTGCTGAGACGGCGAATACGCGTTCTTCGGTTTCAGAAAAAGCTCGTGTCAGCAGCAGCCATGCGGCGGCGGCCAGGGCAAGGGTGACGCCGCACGCTTGCGCCACCAGAACAGCAGCTGCAACTGAAGAACTCTCACGAACCCACGCCAGCATGAGCCCACCTGCCACGACCGGAAGCAGGACACCGAGTTCAATGACGCGGGTGGTTGCCGTGCGGGGTTCCAGTGGATTCTCGGTTGGCAGGGTGAGCGAGGTTGCCGCGCATGTGCCACTGACAAAGATCAAGAT
>Ga0163150_10006537_pt1 | contig 14192 bp, 13 predicted proteins | sample OliLakLV19P2IB_FD_148628 | JGI IMG/M metagenome (GOLD analysis project Ga0163150, IMG submission 148628) | Freshwater microbial mat bacterial communities from Lake Vanda, McMurdo Dry Valleys, Antarctica - Oligotrophic Lake LV.19.P2.IB | ecosystem: Environmental > Aquatic > Freshwater > Lake >...
GGGCACTGGTGGAGCCGTGGGTTGTTCTTCGTGTCGGACTGCCTGTACGTGAAAGAGCCGATCAAGCGTGTCGGACTTCACCCGTTCCATCATGCCGGAAAAAAGATCGAAGCCTTCGCGCTTATACTCAATGAGCGGATCCTTTTGACCATAGCCGCGTAACCCGATCCCGTCGCGCAAGTGATCCATCCCGAGCAGATGGTCTTTCCAGTGGTGGTCGATAACCTGGAGCATGAACGTCTTCTCCAGGAAGCGCATCAGTTCCGGGCTTAAGTCCTGCTCTCTCCGGTCGTAGGCCTCGCGCACCTGCGTACGCAGATCTTCGAGCAAAGCGTCGCGCCCAATGGTGCGAAGCGCCTCGCCGCCGTCGCCCTTGCCTTGAGCGATGTCGAAACCGAACTGGCCATGCATAAGCTCAGCGAGCCCTTTGATGTCCCATTCTTCGGAATATTGTTCAGCCGGGCAATAGATGTTCAGCGCGGACTCCACCAGACCGTCGATCATGCCGCGAAGATCGTCTTTCAGATTCGATCCACCCAAAACGGCGCGCCGATGTTGATAAATCACCTGGCGCTGCTTGTTCATGACATCGTCATATTCCAACAGCTGTTTCCGGATTTCGAAATGATGGGCTTCGACCTTCTTCTGGGCGTTGGCGATGGCCCGGGTGACCATGCCATGCTCGATCGGGACACCTTCTTCCATGCCGAGTTTGAGCATCAGTTGGGAGACTCGCTCGGAAGCGAAGATACGCATCAGGTCGTCTTCCAACGATAAATAGAAGCGTGACGAACCAGGGTCGCCCTGGCGGCCGGCGCGGCCTCGGAGTTGATTGTCGATCCGGCGGCTTTCGTGACGCTCAGTTCCAAGAATGTGGAGGCCGCCTGCTGCGATGACCTCTTGCTTGTCCTTCTCGCAATCGGCTCGAATCTGTTCGGAGATCTCCAGCTTGCGCGCATCAGATAGATCTTCTTCCCGATACAGGATCTGCTTGAACATGAAATCCGGACTGCCGCCCAGGAGAATGTCGGTGCCACGGCCCGCCATATTCGTGGCGATGGTCACAGCGCCCTTGCGTCCGGCTTGGGCGATGATCTCGGCTTCGCGCTCATGCTGTTTCGCGTTGAGGACGTTGTGCTTGACGCCGGTCCGGCTCAAGGTGGCGGCGAGCCGTTCTGATTTTTCGATGGAAATCGTGCCGACTAAGACGGGCTGGCCGCGCTCGTGGCATTCCTTGATATCTTCAACGATCGCGTTAAACTTTTCTTTCTCGGTTCGGTAGACGACATCGGCGTAATCCAGCCGGATCATCTTGCGATTGGTCGGCACCACATTGACGTCGAGATTGTAGATCTTGGCGAACTCCGCTGCTTCCGTATCCGCCGTACCGGTCATACCGCTGAGCTTCTTGTACATCCGGAAATAGTTCTGGAAGGTGACCGAGGCCAGCGTTTGATTCTCGTTCGCAATCTTCACGCCTTCTTTCGCTTCGACAGCCTGGTGTAGTCCATCGCTCCAGCGGCGCCCCGGCATGAGCCGTCCGGTAAATTCATCCACAATGATGACTTCGCCCTCTTTCACGACATAGTCCACATCCCGCTTGTAGAGGCTATAGGCTTGGAGCCCCTTGACGACATGATGGACGAGATCCATATGGTTCGGATCGTAGAGATTGTCCACGCCGAGCAATTTCTCGACCCGGACGTTGCCGTCTTCGGTCAACGACGCGGTCTTCGTTTTCTCCTCGACTGTGTAGTCCTGCTCCGGCTTCAGCTGTGGAATGATTGCGTTGATGCGGTAATAGAGGTCGGTCGTCTCGTCCGTCGGACCGGAGATAATCAACGGCGTACGAGCCTCGTCGATGAGGATACTGTCGACTTCGTCCACGATGGCGTAATTCAATTCGCGCTGCACGCACTGGGCCAAGTCGGTGGCGACCAGGTTGTCCCGGAGATAATCGAACCCATACTCATTGTTGGTGCCATACGTAATATCGGCGCGATAGGCCTCCGGCCTCGTACAAGGGCGGAGAGACTGGAGCCGTTTGTCGGAGGCGTCATAGGCCGGATCGAAGAAAAATGAGGCGTCATGCTGAATAATACCCACCGACAGTCCTAACGCGTGGTACAGCACACCCATCCATTGCGCATCGCGCTTGGCAAGGTAGTCGTTCACCGTGATGAGATGCACGCCTTTGCCTTCAAGCGCATTCAGATACACCGGTAGCGTGGCCATCAGGGTTTTCCCTTCGCCGGTCTTCATTTCAGCGATACGGCCTTTATGGAGAATCATGCCGCCGATCAACTGCACATCGAAATGGCGCATGTTCAGCTTACGGCGGGACATCTCACGGCAGACCGCAAAGGCCTCGGCCAGTATATTGTCCAGGGTCTCCCCGGCTCCAACACGCTTCTTGAATTCCTGGGTCTTGTCCGCCAGGGCCTGGTCGGAAAGTGGAGTCAGACCGGACTCCAGGCCATTAATCTGCTCCACAATCGGGCGGATTGCCTTGATTTCACGATCGTTTTTGCTACCGAATATTTGATTGAGTATTTGAGTGACCATGATGCTGTCGTTCGGTACGAACGCCGATGTCTCCTGAAATATTTGCTGCAGTATACAATACCTTCTCCTTGAATCCTATAACAAGCAGCAGCTCAGACCTTCGATAATTTCAAACTTAACCTTTCCCTAACCCGCATGATTCATGAAGCTTCTGCTGCAAGCGCGAATACGCGGCTGCGACGGGCAGCCTCGCCGTTCAATCCTTCGACATACTGCACGAGTATACCTCAGGGCTTCACGCCTCCGAGTGCCCGTCTCGCGTCGCGTCTGCACGCTTTCGCGACGAACCTTCATGAATCATGCGGGCTAAACCTTCAACCTTCTTCAGGCTTCCGCCCTGAGCAACCGGCTTGACAGGCCTAGTGGCTGTCCAGTAGCATTCGGCCGAATCGCAACTAGGGTCGTCATCTAATGAACCGTACCGTCCTCAAATTCCTGTCGATCCTTCTGGTGCTTTGCGTTCTTTCCGTCGGCGGATTGGCACAGGCGCAGTCGGTCGAACATGCAAGCCACCATGCCCAGCATCAGGCTGCCACGCATGGCACCCTGCTCTGTTCCTGGATGTGTGCCGCCGGGACAGTGCTCGATACTGCGGTCGTCACGTTTCGGGCGGAAATCAGCCCAATTGCACTCGTCTCGCCCCCCCATTTTGCGCAGACTTCGATCGAAGCCTGCCAGAATTCTCCCAGCCGCGCCCCTCCATCTTTCTCTCTGTAGTCTCCGTCACTCATCGGCTCGCAACAGAGCCGCATTCCGTCTCTCATACTGATCCACTAGTGGGTTGTTGAGCTGGCGGATAGGGACGATTCTTCTAGAGAAAGGACCAGCAGCATCATGGCAGGGAAACGGTTCATCCTCGGATTCATTCTCAGTCTGGCAGTCGCTGTCTTCTCGTGGCCCGTCGCCCAGCAGGCACAAGCCTCCTGTGGCGCCGTGACCTGTTTCGTCGTGATTGGGTCTCAGCAGCAGGTGCCTCAGTCGGGCATCCTCACCGTCAACGCGATGTATAACTACACGCCGATGAGAACACTGGATGGAACCAATGGGGTCATCTCAGCAGTGGATCAAGCGGACCGGATGTTGATTTTGGATCATCATCAGGAGACTCGGACCATTACACAGCAGTCGACGCTGGACCTCAATTATGGTCTCACTGATCGCGTGGGGCTCCAACTCACGCTTCCCTATATGTGGCGCACGCACAAACACATCGATGGCCTGGGAGAGGGTGGAGCGAATGGCGAAGGCGAGGCGTCGAATTTCTCCGCCAATGGGATAGGGGATATTCGCGCAGGTCTCAAATACAACGTGTTGCCCACACTAAGCAGCATGGTGGTGGTGGGATTTGGCGTCTTCCTCCCATCCGGCAATACCCATGCGCATGACAGCGCTGAGAAGGTGATGGAGTCGCCCGTACAACTCGGTCGGGGACAGGTCGGCTTGAATCCAACGATTTATCAGACCTATGAATTGATCCCGCATCGGCTCAATCAATTTGCGTCAGCCAGTTACCGCCACACATTCCGAAACAACGACGGCTATCGGTTTGGCGACGAATACATGCTCAATGCCGGACTGAACCTGGTGGCAACTCCCTGGTTGGTTCTCACCGGCCAGGTTAACTACCGCTACCTGGTGCACGATAATTTCAGCTCGTCGCTCCATCGCTCTGCAGTACCTGCCGATGCACCAGATTTTCCTGAAGACCCGGTGTTGATTGATCCCATTATCAAGAACCGCGCGGTGCCGAACACCGGATCGACCTACTACGCATTTACGCCAGGCTTCCAAGTCGGCCTGGGACAGCTCATCGAATCAAGTTGGACAAACATGACATCGGCTTATTTTTTCGCGCAGATCCCGTTTGAGCGGGATTCCAACAACGGTCTGGCGCAGGGAACCAGTTACATCTTTGGGCTGACACGTTCGTTCCAAGTCACAAACCCATCGTAGTCGAAATGTTTGGAGCCAAGGAGGCTAACATGCGACCAAGAAGAACCAACCCCGTGCTGCTGGGGCTTGTGCTGCTGGCTACTATGACGGCGCTGCCGGCCATCGACGGCTGGAGCATGGGCTCACGAGTCCCGACAGTCGGCATGCAGGTTGAAGATTTTCGCTTGACCGATCTGGCGGGCAAGGAACAGAGCCTCAGCCAATATCGCGGCAAGATCGTGCTCCTCAACTTCTGGGCCACCTGGTGCAAGCCCTGTACGACCGAAATGCCGGCCATGCAAACAGCCTATGACAAGTTGCGTGATAAGGGTTTCGTGGTCCTCGCCGTCAACGAATTGGAGGACGATGCCAGAGTGCGTGAGCACATCAAGCAATACGGCCATACATTCCCGGTCCTGATGGATCGCGAGAACAAAGTGGCCAATCAATTTGGAGTGTTCGGATTACCCGTGAGCGTCTTTATCGATCAAGAGGGGCGCGTACAGGAATACCTCAAAGGTGGCTTGCTCACCGAACAGAAGATCGATGAAGTCGTCGCGCGGATTCAGAAACAGGAGCCGGTGAAAGCAGCGGCTCTGCGGTAAAGATCTATGACGCGTCGCGTTCGACACATTGTCATCGTAGGGGTCGCACTCTGGCTTGTGGCGCTCAGCGGGATTGTCTACCCACAACTGACGGCCCACATAGCCCAACATGAGCATCACAAAGCGGCGACGCATGCCACCGCGCTCTGTTCATGGCTCTGCATCGCCGCCGATGCGACCGAAGGCACGGTAGTCGATCTCGCACCTGTCCACTACTCAACGCTCCTCGAACAAGCACCTCCTGTTACCCAACTCCATTCCTCCTATACCTCGCAACCACCGTCACGCGCTCCACCTCTCGTATAGTCTCTCCATCTCTGTATTTGTCTTCACCGTTGGTTCGCTCTGATCGGGGTTCCTTCATTGCTTTGAAGGAGGTCGACAGATCTGTCCGATGTTGTGCGTGTAGGACTCTACTGTTACGGCCGCTGTCCTGTGCCGGAGAAAGGGTATTTCATGACCGTTCATATTAGACGATTCATTTTCAGCCTTGTGGCCGCAGGATGGTTGTTGTCCATCATCGCGCCGTCTGTTGAAGCGTCTTGCGGCTCTGTGAGCTGCTTTGTCGTCATCGGCTCCCAACAACAGGTGCCAATGGCGGGATTACTGACCGTGAACGCCATCTACAATTACACCCCAAGCGAAGCGCCTTCTGGCGAAGGGGGGAGTATTCCGTTCGCCAACCAGGGCGATCGAACGTTGACGCTGGCGAACTTGAACGCCAGTCAAATTCGCACACTCACGAGGACGGCGACGTTGGACATGAACTACGGGTTGACCGAACGATTCGGAATTCAAGTCTCGCTCCCCTATAAGCAAATAAATTCCGATGCCCAGATCGGAGGACTCAATCCGGTGCCCTACAGCGATAAAGGCCTCGGCGATATTCGTGTCGCGGTGAAATACAACATCCTTCCGACATTGAGGAGCATGGTGGTGCTGGGAGTGGGCGCCGATCTGCCTACCGGGGACTATGGGCAACGGGTACAAGGCGGATCGCTCGCGGAATCGACGCTCCAAATCGGCCGCGGAAGTGTCGGTTTCGTGCCGACTCTGTACCAGAGCTATGAACTTATTCCCCACCGCCTCAATCAGTTTGCCTTAGCCAGCTACCGCCACACATTCAAAAACAGCGATGGGTATCAGTTCGGCGACGAAGTAAACCTCAGCGCAGGGCTCAACACTATCCCGCTTGAACAGACTCCGTGGCTCGTACTGACACAACAAGTCAACTATCGCTGGCTGCAGAAAGACTCGATGGACGCGGCGTTGTTCCAGTTTAACCCTGGAGGAGCCGACATCCTCCTCGATCCAACCATCAAGCATCGCTCGATCCCAACGACCGGGTCCACCTACCTGGCTTATTCTCCCGGCATCATGCTGAACCTCTGGAACTACGCGTCGTTCTACTTCATCGCACAGATTCCCGTGATGCGCGACTTCAACGGCAACCTCGAACAACAGCGCAGTTATGTCTTCGGGCTGAGCAAATCGTTCCAATTACTCGGTGGATCGTAAGGCAAGGGGTAGATGATCGACGTGTTCTTGCAGAAGTGGACAGAGAGTAGACGAGCCAGTTTCCCCCGTACGATAGCGGGCGTCTGCGTGGCGCTATGGCTGACCGGATCCGTCTCCATGCTCTACGGGAATCTCGCGCCGCAGTGGACGACGCCCCACTGTCCACAACCTCATTCGCACAGTACGCAGCCGATGCATGGAGCATGTGCGTGGTACTGCGCCAGCATCGACACCCAATCAGACTCCTGTCCTCCATGGGCCTCGGCCCTGAGTCAGGCTGGATTCGCAGGCAGGTCTCTCAGCGCCTCGTTCGGCATTGCCATTGTCCATGGATGGATGTCTCCACGAGGGCCGCCGATTTTCATGCAGAGTCTGCTCGTTGTCTGAAACGCTATATAACAAGGGCAGGATTTCCACGAGGAAGCCTGTAGAAACAATTCAAGAAGGATAGACACATGAAATCGATGATGACTTATACAACCGTGACGTCAGGCGCAAAAGCCGCAGTGCTGGGGCTCGCGCTGATCAGTCTTGTGAACTGCAGTAGCTCGGATGATACAACGCCTGCGGTTACGAGCGGCGGCAGCGCGGCGTTGCAGGGACCGCTGGCCTTGGTGAACAACACAGGCGATAAGACGCTGACCAGCGTGGCGCTCAAAGGCGACTCGGGGAATGCGGTGCTGGGCACAATTCCTTCTGCTGAGTTCGAAAATGTGGCGCTGGGCGACATGCAGTTCTCTGAAGGAGAGTGGGTCTTCGTGAACCTTGGAGCCGCCAACAAAGTGGCGACCATTGATCCTTTGACCGGAGCACAACCGGATCATAAAACGAATCTGGCGGCAGGCACTAACCCCGTCCATATGAATCGAGACCCGACGGACGGGGAAGTGATTTGGGTGGGAAACGATGGCGATAATGCCACCGGCTCGGCGACACCGGGTGACGATCTGATCAACTGTAATAATCCGACAAGGGTTGGTGGGGCGGTCACAGGGAGTTCCGTCACTATTATTCATAACTCGCATTTGGGTCCGGGCAGCAACCCACCAACAGTGGAAAAAACACTCTGCCTCCTCGCCTCTGGCCACAAGGTCGCGGCGTTCCCTCGGCCCACCGCAACCAACGCGTCAATCCCAAAACGCGTGTTCATTTCCAGTGAAATAGGCGGTGAGATCGCCGTCGTCGACAATGAGCCTGCCTCTCCTACCAAGTGGCAAATGATCGGACGAGTCGACCTCTGTAACCCGCTCAAGGAAACGTGCAATAACGAGTCCGGGACTGTATTGACAGCCCCATTTACACCGAATACCTCTGGGCCACACGGGATTCGATTTTCGAAGTTGACCGGCAAAGTTTATAGCTTTCAAGAGGGCTATGGGCAAATTGTTGAGGTCGATCCAGTGACTTTGGCGAAAACCATCGTTATCGATTTTGACGGAACGCCGTACACGAGCTACGGCATCACGCCTGACGGCCGTTTCCTCCTGTTGCGCGGACAAACGACGACCCCACAAGCGACGAAGCTGGGCGTCCTGAATCTCAGCGTGACGCCACCGGCCAAAACCGACTTTACCATTCCAGAGCTGGATGGGACATCCCCTGGAACGTTCAAGTTCTCTCCGGATGGGAAGCGGTTTTATATTCTAGCGGGGAACGCCGCCACATCAACAAAGAAAGATCGCCTGTTCGCATTCGACGCCTCGACGCTCACGGCGACGCCTCCCGCGCTCACCCTCACCAAGGAGATCATCTTGAACCCGGGTGGAGATCGCGCGGGATTTGATGGGGGACATGGCATAGATGTCTTGGCGCAAGGAGCCGGGGAAGCCAAGTACATCGCTGTGTCGAACAGGGTAGGCAATTCCCTGTCTATCATCAACGCCACAGATAACCTGATCAAACAAACTATATCCGTTGGGCCAACGCCCGGCGGCGTCCTGGTCTATGAACCTGGTGCGGCCTCGGCAGGCAACCAAGCGACGTCATCGCTCACGATACCGTCAAAAGCCAAGCCCTCTGTGTCGTCTGATCAACTCGACGATCACGGCATGCCGAAGTAGGAGAGCACTCAACGTATCTTCTCCGTGTGAGGGACGAGGGCAGGATACCCTGCCCTCGTCCCTTCTCTGGCCAACCTTCACCGCTTTCGCTCCAGCAACGGCTCAAGCGTTGGGAAGACCTTTTCGACAATGAGCCGATAGCCCTCTCCAGTCGGATGGATGCCGTCGGCCTGATTGAGCGAGGAGGACACTGCGACCCCTTCGAGAAAAAATGGAATCAGCGTCAAGCGATATTGCTTTGTGAGGGCCTGATAGAGCGCCTCAAACCCGTTCGTATAGTCCTGCCCATAATTTGGAGGGAGTTTCATCCCAGCTAACACAACCGTGACCGAGGCCTGTTGGAATTGTTGAATAATCCGTTCGAGATTGGCCTTCGTCTCATTCAGGCTGAGACCGCGGAGCCCATCGTTGGCGCCGAGTTCCAGAATCACGATGGTCGGCTTACTCTTCAGGGCCCATGAGACCCTCCGAACTCCGCCTGCCGTTGTATCGCCGCTGACTCCCGCATTCACGACCCGATAGGCATAGCCCGTTGCATCCAATTTCCGTTGGAGGTGTGCGGGGTACGATTGATCCTGTGGCACACCTAAGCCGGCCGTCAAGCTGTCGCCGAAGGCGACAATGCTTGGGCGTCCGTCGGAGACGGGCCGTTTCGGTCGGTCCGATGGCGCCACCGCCTTCGTGTCCGGCTGTAGTCCCGTGCCCTCGCGCAGGGGATTCGACGATGGGGATTGATCGGCGGACGCACGACTTCGGTCATAGCCACAGACCAGAAGCAAGCAGAGGACGAGGCAAGAAAATAGTTTTGTGAGAATCCATGAGCAGCGCATCATCATCCAGTATAATATAGCCTCGACGTGGACGATACTGTGGGGACCTGACCGACACGATGATCACCATTTCTCACCTCACAATGCGCTTGGCCGGAGGCGGCCATCAGATCACCATCCTCGACGATGTCACGCTTGAGATTCCCGATAAACAGCGCGTGGCCATCGTCGGCCCATCCGGGAGCGGGAAGTCCACCTTATTGGGCCTCATCGCGGGGTTGGATCGGCCGACTTCCGGCTCCATCACGTTGGACGGCGTGGAAATCTCGACGATGCGTGAGAGTGCCTTGGCGCGGTATCGTCGCGATCACATCGGCTACATTTTCCAATCCTTTCACCTCATTCCCACCCTCACGGCGCTGGAAAATGTCTTGGTGCCATTGGAGTTGGCCGGGATCCGCACGGCGCAGGAGCGCGCGACGGAACTGTTGAATACCGTGGGCCTTGGAGAACGGCTTCACCATTATCCCGTACAACTCTCGGGAGGCGAACAACAGCGGGTGGCGGTGGCCAGAGCCTTTGCCTGTCACCCACCGATTCTTCTGGCCGATGAGCCGACCGGTAACTTGGATTCGGCCACAGGCCAACACGTCATGCAGTTGCTCCAGTCGCTCCATCGCGATTATGGAACCACCTTGGTCTTGGTCACACATGATCACACCATCGCATCATCGATGGAGCGCGTGATCTCATTGCGCGACGGCCGCATCGAATCCGACCGCCTCACGGATCCGGACCCCCGAGTTACAGAGCCACCCCTGTGAATCGTTTTATCTTCAAGATGGCCTGGCGGGAAACCAGGGGAGCCTGGCGACACTTTCTCTATTTCTTCGCCTGTATCGCGATCGGCGTGGGCGCCTTGGTCGGAGTCTCGCTCTTTGGCGCACATATGGAACGCGCCGTCACGAAAGAGGCGCGAGGGCTGTTGGGCGGCGATCTCGAAATTCGCCTGACTCGCCCCCTGAGTCTGGCTGGTCAAGCGGTGCTGAGCTCGCTGGGGGCGCGCGACATAGTTGTCACCCATGTGAGTGAACTGGTTGCCATGGCCGCGCGCCCAACCCCTGGGTCGTTCATGACCCAATCGACCCAGATCATCGAACTCAAAGCGGTCGAATCGGCGTATCCCCTGTACGGTACGATTCGGCTCGACTCGACGCAGGCGCTTGACGCTCAGCTCCACCCGGATGAGCGCCGCTGCGGCGGGCATTCTTGTCTTGGCGCGGTGGTACAGGAGTCGCTGCTGATTCGGATGGGTCTCTCGGTTGGAGAGCGATTGAAGATCGGTCAGACGATGTTTCTCATCACGGGCGTCGTGCGGACCGAGCCTGATCGAATGGCCAACGCCTTCACCTTGGGCCCACGGGTGATGATTGCGCAGGAGGGGTTATTAGCCGCTGAGTTGGTCAAACCTGGAAGCCGTGTGCGAGAACGATATCTCCTAAAAACACCTACCGCTATGCCGCTGGAGCCGCTCCTTTCCGAGTTGCGCGACCGATTGGCGGCAGATTCTGCACGCGTCACGAGCTATCGTACCTCCCAGTCGCAATTGAAGCAATTTCTCGAACAACTCTCACGCTATCTCGGGCTGATCGGTCTCACCGCGCTATTCATCGGCGGACTGGGTGTTGGAACCTCGATTCATGCGTTTTTGAAGGACAAGTTGCGGACGATCGCGACCTTAAAGGCGGTCGGCGCGGATTCGGCCACGGTCGTCTCAACCTATGTGGTCCAAGCGGTCTTCCTTGGGTCCGTCGGAAGCCTGGCCGGCATCCTGTTGGGAATCGCACTCGAACGAGGATTACCTCCGCTCGCAGCTGCCCTCTTCGCTTCAGACATCCTCGATCAACTCGGCGTGTCTTCGGAATTATCGCAGTCCTCGATCTGGCCCTTGCTGAAAGGAGCCTTACTGGGACTCTTGTCGACGTTGCTGTTTACGCTCTGGCCATTGTTGAAGATTCGAGATATTCACCCCGGTGCGATTTTCCGCCGCGATGCAGAACAGGCGACCGTCGGGGTGGAAACCGCTCCGTCACGATGGCGGGTACGGTGGGGGCTCACCGATGGATGGAATGTCGGCACGGCCGGAGTGATCATTTTCGGGCTCTGCGCACTGTCGGTGTGGCAAGCCGGTTCTTGGTCGATCGGCCTCCTGTTTATCGGGGCGATCTCCCTCGCCATCACGGTCCTCTTTGTCTGTGCGCAAGCGTTCGTGCGAGGGCTGGCCTTGATGCCGTTGCCTCGCGTCTTGAGCCTGCGTTATGCCTTGGGGAATGTCGTGCGACCGGGGAGCCAGGCGACGGGGATCATGGTCGCGATCGGCATCGGTGTGATGGCGATCGTCACGGTGTCGCTGGTGGAACAAGCGTTGCTCAGCCAAATACAGGATAATCGCCCGGCGGATGCCCCGACGTTTTTCTTCATCGATATTCAGCCTGATCAGGCACAAGAATTCGTGTCGCTCATTGATCGACAAGCCGAGGGGGCACATCCCGAGCTCACGCCGCTGGTGCGTTCTCGCCTCCATGCGATCGATGGGAAGGTCATCAAGTTTGACGAAGCCGGAGAGAAAGATGAGAAGCGCACGGAGGGAAACGAGGGTCGCGGGAAACAGTGGTATTTCACCCGTGAGTATGTTCTGACCTTTCTCGATCGGCTCCCTAAAGACAACACGATCACCAAAGGGGAATGGTGGAAACCTGGGCAAGTTTTTTCGACGCCCCAAGTATCAGTGGAAGAGGACGCGGCCATGCATTTAGGTCTCACGATCGGTTCAATCGTGGAGTTCGACATTCAAGGGGCCACGGTGTCGGCGGAGGTGAGCAGCATCCGAAAAGTCGAGTGGGGAAATTTCTCGACGAACTTTTACATGATCCTGTCCCCGGGCGCGATTGCAGGAGCGCCGTTTACCTATGTGGGGACGGTGCGAGTCTCAGCAGAGCAAGAGGTGCCGTTACAGCAGGCGGTCGTCGCCTCATTTCCGAATATCAGCGCTATCCATATCGGTGACGTGCTCGATGGGTTTGCGCGGGTGCTCGACCGTCTCTCACTGGCGATCCGGGCGGTTGCGCTCTTTTGTATTGTGGCCGGCGGGCTGGTCATGGCGGCGGCACTCGCTGCGACACGCTACCGGCGGCTCTACGAATCGGTGATTCTGAAGGCGCTCGGCGCGACCCGAGGCCTGATTGCACGTGCCTTTGCTATTGAGTATGTCTTGCTGGGCGCCGTCGCAGGGCTCATCGGATTATCCCTTGGAAGCATCCTGGCATGGGCCCTGGTTCGGTATGTATTCGACCTCCCCTGGAGCCTACACCCACAAGTACTCGGCATCGGCCTCTTCCTCACCATGGTGCTCACACTGATCGTGGGGTTTGCCAGCACCTACCGGATTCTCGGCCAACGACCGTTGGCTGTGCTGCGGCACGAGTAAAGGATCCAACCAGCAAGATGCTGAAAAAGCCGCCCTCAAGAACCGTGAAAGGTAAAAAGTGGAACGTGAAATGTAGGACTGCCGAGGGCTCTTCTTCCTAAGCCTTTCACATTTTACATTTCACGTTGTATGACGTGCGCTACTTGTCTCAGCCGAACAGGCCAATCAAATTCCGGTGCACCAGCAGTAATTTTCCACAAACTGCTAGTGATGAGCGATTCGCTGGGTTCGATGCAGACATCTGTGACCAAACGGCGAAACTCAGCCGCGCGAGCGTCGGCTGGAGCGTGGAGTGAGACCTTCTATGTCTTCCAGTTTTCTCCCCTTGCCGGAGCGCAGGCTTTCCCGAGACGCCGAAATCCGCTCCAGAAACCCGGGATCATTCTCCAAGCGATAATCAAGCCAATCGTCCTCGGAAGCAAAACCAACGAGCAACCCGGCCGGCTTCCCATGGCGCGTCACGACAATATCTTCCTTTTCTGCTTCCCGAAGAAAGCGCGACAGGTCATCTTTAATTTCAGACAGGGGAATCGTTTTCATTTCAGAACTCCGTGTTGCCGCAACCATCGCTCGGTGTAGGGCTTGCCTACTACGGCAAGCACCTCAGCGCGTTGATCACAAATGTCGTAGAAGACGCGAATATCTCCAACACGCAATCGATACTGAGGCTTTGCCAGGCCTCGTAACCGCTTGATTCGGCTCTTGCTCACTCTTTGAGGCTCGTGACGCAGGTAGGTTTCCATCCCGTCGCGAACTTCAGAACGGATATTCGCCGGCAGTGACCTCAGGTCATCCACCGCCTCTGGCGCCAGAATGATATCGAACCGCATTCTGGCCATATTATAGCCAGATTCTATCGAAAGGTCTACCGTCTCCGCAAATCAGCGAGGACGCGGCGCGCGGGTCTCGCCATTCAGCAGAGGGAATACACGGATTGTCGGGCGAGACGGGGGCCGCGAGACAGCGTGGTGGGATCAGGAAATCAATTCCTGCCTCGCTATTTCATTCCTCGCTTCCGAAGTGTCAAGTCAAGCAACGACCCCGGTGGCATCTCCTCAGACCGCCTCGCTTCACACCGGGCTTGGGCCACAATAAGTCAATAGTTATGCCTGACCCCAAATTGAGACGCCCAAGTATCAGTGGAAGAGGACGCGGCCATGCATTTAGGTCTCACGATCGGTTCAATCGTGGAGTTCGACATTCAAGGGGCCACGGTGTCGGCGGAGGTGAGCAGCATCCGAAAAGTCGAGTGGGG
>Ga0163150_10006539_pt1 | contig 14189 bp, 7 predicted proteins | sample OliLakLV19P2IB_FD_148628 | JGI IMG/M metagenome (GOLD analysis project Ga0163150, IMG submission 148628) | Freshwater microbial mat bacterial communities from Lake Vanda, McMurdo Dry Valleys, Antarctica - Oligotrophic Lake LV.19.P2.IB | ecosystem: Environmental > Aquatic > Freshwater > Lake >...
CTTGATCTCAGATGTTCCGCTGGACCACACGCCCAGCGGAACATCTGAGATCAAGTGCTCGCGGACGGATTGCCGCATCAGCGAGTGAAGCTCTTCGCGAGCGGCGCCGGGGGTGATGCTCGCGTCAGGCGCGAACCGCGGTTGCCAATACGCCTCTTGCCGAATGTCGCCGCTGCGCCACTCCATCCAGTGTCCAGGATGGAGCTTCCGAATGCCGTCGATCAGCGTGAACGGCGCCGGAACATAGTTGAGGGAGAGGTAGTGGTTCAGCCCTTCGGCGCAGAGCCGCCGGTCGATCTCAGGGTGTTCGAGGATGGTCTTGAGTTCCGAGCCGAAGTAGAGGTCCCGCCCACGCCGGTGGTAGTAGAGCGGCTTAATGCCCACCCGGTCCCGCACCAGCACCAGGCGCTTTTCACTGCCGATCCAGATGGCGAACGCGAACATCCCGCGCAGTCGCGAGAACGAGGCCGTGTCCCATTCGAGAAACGCGTGGAGCACCACTTCGGTATCGCAATGAGAGTGAAACTGGTGTCCGCGCGCCTGAAGTTCCCGGCGCAGTTCGGCGTGATTATAGACCTCGCCGTTGAACACAATCACCGCTCGGCCGTCGCCCGAGTGCATCGGCTGCTGGCCGTGTTCAAGGTCGATGATCTTCAGTCGCACGGCGCCGAGCGATACGGCTTCAGTCTCAAAAACGCCGAGTTCATCAGGGCCGCGGTGCGTAATGCACTCGGTAGCCTTGCGGATTCGCGAGGGGTCAACGTTGCGATTGAGATGTGTGAATCCAGCGATGCCGCACAAACCAGACTTCCCCGTTTAGCTCGCCTGCGAGCCCGATCGATTCAAACTTGGTGCTGATTCGTAGCCTACACTATTGCCGCCGAAAGGCGCTGATTTCGCGGGCTAGCGGCTGCCCTGGGTGTACCAGCGTTTCATGACGTCCATCGCGGGTTTGCCCCAGGGCGTGTGTGAGCCGTCGCTAGCGCCGCCGTAGCGGGTGGTGCCCACCTTCCACCAATAGAATCCATCGAACCATGGCTTGCGGTAGAACGCGTTGAACAGCGCCTCGTAGCAGCGTGCCTGATCTTCTGGCGCGAGCTTGCGCGGTGTCTCATCCCACGGCGCCCGGTGCGGCGCTTCAAAGCTCGAGAATCCCGCCTCCGCGAACACCACCGGTTTGCCGAATTTCTTCTGCACGGCTTCCACCTTCGCCACCACCGCGGTCGTGTCAAGTGAGTCCGGCAGTGGGTAGTAGTTGCTGAGGCCGATGTAATCGAGAGCGTCCCAGAATCGTAGCGTTTCGAATTCGGGACCCTGGATCGCGGCGTACGTGATCGGGCCTCGATAGTGTATTCGAGCCTTTGCGATCAGACCGCGCCACTCCGCCTCATGGCGCGTGAGCTTGGCCAGTTCGGTGCCTATGCAAAACAGGTCGGCGTGGACGCGAGTGGCGAGCTTGGCGTAGTGTTCCACGAGGGTGGCGTACTGCTGAAACCACTCCCGGCGGTCAGTTTCGCTCGCTGGTTCAAAGTCCGCCGGCCACGTGCGGCCCCATAGCTGAGGCTTCAACATCACCTTAACGCCGAGGCTGTGCGCCACCCGCGAGAGTTGCTCGATGCCCTCATCACTTTCCCACCCTCCGCCGAACCGGCGCGGCGAGATGATGCTGCCGTAGGGCACGAGCGCGATCGCATTGACGCCGTAGCTGGTGAGCATCCGCAAGGTCTCGCGCGACTGCTGCGACGCATACCCAGCCGGATACTCCGCCGTGAAGTTGACGCCCTTCTGAAGAAAGCGGACCTCGTACGGGGCATTGGTGTCGATTGCAGGAACGTCCGCCATTGCGGTCCGGTTTGACTCCGCCGCCGCGCGTTGCTGCCGCTGTTGTAGAGCCGCGCCGATTCGGGGGGCGCCTACCATCAGCCCCACCGTGGCGATCAGGCCGCATGCGAATGCGATCCATCCTGGGCGTGGCCGGCCGGATTCCCGCCATCGTAGGCTTACGATGAGCGAGACCACCAGCGCCAGCAACGCTGGTGTGACGAAGCGATCGAACGCGAACTTTCGCTGCGGCAATAGCAGCGGCAGCACGAGGAGCGGAAGCGCAAACCCCACTGCCAGAAATAGAATGCGGCCGTAATAGCGACCCGCAGGAGCGGCCCGAATCAAACGACGCAGACCGAGCGTCAGGAGCAGGACGCCGACCGCCAGTCTTACCGCATCCCCTCGCCCCAACCCTCTCCCGAGCGGCCAGGCCATCACCACGCCAATCTGCGCAACCAACAGCCCAACCACCGCCGGCCATCTACGAATCGTGAGCAGCGCAGCGCCCACCGCCGCCGGAGCAAACCAGTTGAGCCACGCGCCGCCCGCATCAGCGCTCACGAGGGTGAAGGCGCCGAAGGGTGACAGCCCATACTGCACGATCGAGGCGCCCGTGATCGACGATCGCATCAGCGCGGGCAGTACGTGGACGATCAGCGTCGCCCCGAAGTAGCACGGGTAGAACCCTGCCACGCAAGCCATCAAGGAAGGTGCCCAGCGCATCGTGCGATTGATTCTATCGTGGGTGAGCTACTCGTACCGGAGCGCCTCCGCGGGCGCAATTCGGGTAGCGCTTCGGGCAGGGTAAAGCGTTGCGACAAAGCTCACGAAAATCGCCGTGCCCGCGATCCACAAGGCGTCGCCCCACTGCGGCTCAAACGGCACGAAGCTCAGCGAGTACACTTCTTCGTCCAGTCGCAGCCAGCGATAATGGCCCGCAAGGAAGCTGATTCCATATCCGAGAATCAGGCCGAGGATCGTGCCTACGACGCCGATGAGCACACCTTGGAACATGAAGATCCGCCGGATCTGCTCGCGCCGTGCGCCCATCGACAGCAGCACCGCGATGTCGCGATGCTTTTCCATTACCATCATCACCAGGGTGATCAGAATGTTGAGCGCCGCCACCATCTGGATGAGCCCGATGGTGATGATGGTGACGTATTTCTCCATCTTCAGTGCATTGCGAATCTGCCGGTTCTGCTCCATCCATGTAGTGGCCGCGAGTTTGGGGCCGACGAGTTTCTCGGACTGTCCGGCGACTTCAGGCGCGCGGTTCGGGTCGTCGAGTTTTAATTCGATGCTGTTCACCACATCGCCCACCGCGAGCACCTTCTGCGCCGACTCGAGGGAGGTAAAGGCGAACTTCGAATCCAGGTCGAAGAATCCGGATTCGAAAATGCCCACCACCCGAAACTTGAAATAGGCGGGCCGCGCGCCGAACGGAGTCACTTCGCCTTGCGGGCTGATGACAGTGACAACGCTATCGAGGATGCCGCCAGTCACCTGCGACAGCCGCGAGCCGAGGATGATTCCCGGATATCCTTTCGACTCGGCCAGCCCCTTCGCCGACCCCTGCTTCAAGTTCGTCAAGACATCCGCGGCGGCTTGATTCGCTCCCGGTGGAATGCCCTTCAACACTGCGCCCTCGCCCGCCACCGCCGCCACGAATACCGTACCGTACAGTCCGGGACTCGCCTGAGTAACGTGCGGGATCGCCCGAACTTTCGGTATCAGCGCCTCCCACTGCTCAATGCCGCTTCCGGGTTCCTTCTCGAGAATCGTCACGTGCGCCGTCGCGCCAAGCAGGTTCCGCTGGAGCGTGTTGCGGAACCCCGTGTTGATGGCGAGAGCGATCACCAGCGCCATCACGCCCGCCGCAACCCCGAGAATCGAGATCACCGTGATGATCGAGATCACCGCCTGTTTTCGCTTGGCGCGCAGGTAGCGGTTAGCGATGAACAGTTCAAAGCGATTGCCCGGCAGTTAAGCCTCCGCCTCTCGCAGGCGATCCACGAGTCCAAACGGATCTTCGGGCCGCAGCAGCGGGAACAGGATGACATCGCGGATGGACTTCTGATTCGTCAGCAGCATCACCAGGCGGTCTACGCCGATGCCCTCGCCGCCCGCCGGAGGCATCCCGTAAGCCAGCGCGCGGATGTAATCTTCATCCATCTGGTGCGCCTCGTCGTCGCCTTCGGCCCGCATGGTAAGCTGCTGGTCGAAGCGGCGGCGCTGCTCTTGCGGATCGTTCAGTTCAGTGAACGCGTTGGCCAGTTCCATCTTTCCGATGATCAACTCGAATCGCTCCGTAAATCGCGGATCGGAAGGCTTGCGCATCGCGAGCGGCGAGGTCTCCACCGGATGATCGTAGATAATGTGCGGCTGCACCAGTTTCTCTTCAACGTGCTGCTCAAACAAGTGCACCAACTCGAGCCCCGCCGACTCCCAGTTGGCCCCCGGCGCATACTCGCGCACCGCCTCCTGCATCGTCATTCTCCGGATAGTCCCGAAGTCAATCCGATCCCCTTGATACTCGACCTTCGTGGAACCCGTAGCGTCGAGCGCGATCCGCGGCAGCATCTCGCACGTAAGATCCATCATGCCGACGTAATCCGAGTACGCCTGATAGAACTCGAGCATCGTGAACTCGGGATTGTGCTTGAACGAGACGCCTTCGTTGCGGAAGTTTCGATTGATCTCGTACACGCGCTCAAGCCCGCCCACTACCAGCCGCTTCAGGTACAACTCGGGAGCGATCCGCAGATAAAGATCCATGTCGAGCGTGTTGTGGTGCGTGACAAATGGACGCGCCGCCGCGCCGCCGTAGAGCGACTGCATCATCGGCGTCTCCACCTCAACAAAGCCCCGAGCTTCGAGTTGCCTTCGAATCGACCCGATGATCTTCGCTCGCGTCACGAAGGTCTTCTGGACGTCGGGATTGGCGATGAGATCAAGATACCGCTGTCGGTAGCGCGTCTCCACGTCTTCAAGCCCGTGCCACTTCTCCGGCATCGAGAGCAGCGTCTTCGCCAGAAAATACAGCGTCTCCACATGCACGCTGAGTTCGTTTGTGCGGGTGCGGAAGAGATAGCCTTCGCATCCGATAATGTCGCCGATGTCGAGCAGTTGGTAGAGCGCGAAGTCCTTCTCGCCAAGCGCGTCCTTCTTGACATAGATCTGAAGCCGCTCGCCGCCCTGCTGAAGGTGGATGAACCCGGCCTTGCCCATCCGCCTCGCCGTCTGGATGCGTCCGGCGATCTTCACATGGATGCGAGGCTCTAGCTGCTCTGCAACCTTCTCGCCGTGTTCACTCAGAATCCGCGGGATCGTGTGCGACGCGTCAAACCGCTCACCATATGGCTTGTAGCCGAGTGCTTCGATCTCCTTGACACGGTCGAGACGCTGGCGCAGAAGTTCATCTTCAAGGGACAATCAGGCTCCTAGTTGGGAAGGCGCGTGTAGCGCAGGTACGTAAACCCGATTATAGCGATTTGCTCCCGCGGACTAGCGCCGCACGAGCACTTCGCGCAGGTGATCGCGCGTGAGGAAAAACTTCACTGAACTGAACTTCGAGAACATCTTCTCGATATTCCGATTGTTCACGCATTGGGCTTCTCGGCGGCGGCCCTTCGGCACCAGGAGTACCGTCTTCGGATCTTCGATGCGATAGGAGTAGACCGGGATGCTCTTCTGCTTCTCGTCGGAATGGAAGAACGCGAGCAGCGACGCCCCCGGCTTCATCACATGGTGCAGTTGATCCACCGTCTGTTGCAGCAGCGGCGCCGTCAGAAATTGTAGAGTGTCCCACACCAGCGCTCCGCCGAAGTTGGCCTCCGGAAAATCGAGCGTCTGCGAAATGAAGGCGTTCACTCGCGCGGCGTCCGTCTGATTTTCAAAAAAGCTGCCGTCCGCTCCAAACGCCGTGTCGAGCGCATGAACGATGTCGTCGGAGTAGAGACGATGGCCCATGTTCGTGATGAAACTGACGTTGGCCTGGCTCGCCCCGGCTAGATCGAGGATCGAGAGTCCGTCGTCCTCACGCATGCATGCGATGAATTGGTCGAGCCCGGGACTCTGGCGCCGATGAGCATCCGCGACCGGTTGGGAGGCGCCTGAACCTGGCTTCTGGGCTGGCCGCTGCGAGCCTGCGCCCACTGGAGTTGGCTGGTTGCCAAGAATGCCCATCAAGCGTTCCTTAAACAAACGCGAACCTCCCGAACCTGCCGCGATTTTACCGCTTTATCTCGCCCGCCGATGCACTCACGCCGCTGGGCGACGGCACGGGTTGTGGCGCCGCAACCGGCTGCGGCTTAGGCGCCGGAGGCTTGACAACGTCAGGTTTGGTGATGTCGATGCTGCCCTTGAAGTACGCACCATCCTCGATCACAATCCGCTGGGTCTTGATGTCACCCACCAGCTTTGCTTCCTTGCGTATATCGATCTTCTCGGTGGCTTCCACATTTCCGTGGATCGTGCCGAGCACAACAATCTCGCGGGCCTTCACACTCGCCGACACGCGCCCGTTCGGACCTACCGTGAGGCGGTTCTCCTGAAGTTCAACCGTGCCCTCTACTTCACCGTCAATGGTGAGGTCCTCGCGGCTGATGATCTGCCCCTTCACCATTACTGACTTTCCGAGCACTGCTACACCTCGAGGCGAATGGTCCACGTGCGGCTCTGAAATGCGTCCAGGCAATGTCGACATTGGGATGCCCTCCTTGCTAAGATCTGCTGAGGTCGGCGGCGACGCTACCGTTCTCGGCGGCGTGTACTCCTCGTCTTTCCGTCGATTCCACATGGGAAAATAACCTCCCTTCCAATGGTCAGAACTCAATCATAGTACTACTTCGCGATCACCTACTCATCCTAGATGAAATCAATGTAGCTTGCTAACTTTCCAGACACATATTTACTTTGCCGGCAGGTGAGAACCTTCTTGTAACTAAATGTCTCACCGGGTGTCAAAGTAAAGTGGGGCGCCGATGTTTGTTGTTGTGGCTGAGCGTGTGCGTATCGATGGCAAACATCGCCGCACAGCCGCAAAATTTCGAGGGGCGAAGGATCGACTCGATCTCGTACTCCAGTAAACCGCCCCTGCACGCTTCGGAGTTGGAACGCGCCCAAATCCTCAAAGTTGGCCAACCGCTTCGCGCTGCCGACGTTTCCGAAACCATTGAACGGCTCTATGCCAGCGGACAATTCGACGACCTCCGCATCGAAGCCGAGAACTCGCCCTCGGGCGGTGTTGCCGTCCGAATCGTAACTGAAAATCGTTGGTTCATCGGCAGCGTGGGCGTCCGTGGCAAGATGTCGAACCCACCCAATCGGGGACAGTTGGTGAATGCGACGCAGTTGAACCTCGGAACGCCGGTCGAAGAAAGTTCACTGCCAGCGGCGGAGTCGAACATCCAGCGCCTGTTCACTGCCAACGGCCTGTATGAAGCTGTCGTCACGCCGCAGGTGGTGCGCGATCCAGCGGCGCAACAATTAAACTTCACCTTCGTCGTCAAGACCGGCAAGCGGGCGAAATACGCAGACCCGGTGATTCGCGGCAACGCAATACTTTCCGAGAAGGCGATCTCCAGAGCCACCGGCTGGAAATATCGCTTCATCGGCCGCGCTAAGCGCGTCACCGAGGGGAGGACACGCGGCGGCCTGATCGGCATTCAGGACAAGTACGCGAAGGAAGACCGCCTCATGGCCCGCGTGGATATGAAGTCTCTCGACTATGACGCCAAGACCCGCCGCTTGACGCCCACCATCGAAGTGGACGCGGGTCCCAAGGTGCAAGTCACCACTGTCGAAGCTAAGGTTTCCAAGGGCAATCTAAGGAAGTACGTGCCGGTCTATGAGGAGCGGCGCGTAGATCGCGACCTCCTTGTTGAAGGCGCTCGGAACCTCCGCGATTACTTTCAGCGGCAGGGCTACTTCGATGTCGACGTCGACTTCCGCCAGCGCCAGGTCGGCAACGATGAGATCGTCGTCGAGTACGTGATCAGCCGCGGTCAACGCTTCAAACTGGTGGACGTGAAACTGGAAGGCCACAAGTACTTCAATAACGAAGTCCTGCGCGAACGGATGTTTCTCGAACCGGCCGGCCTCCTTCGCTTTCGCCAGGGCCGCTATAGTGAGGCGCTTCGCAAGAAGGATGAAGAGAACATCGCGAACCTCTACCGGTCAAATGGATTTCGTGACGTAAAGGTCAGCTCGTTGGTGGAGCGTGACCTCAAGGGCAAGGCCGGCGAGATGGGCGCAAGCTTTCGCATTGACGAAGGTGTGCAGTGGATCGTGGACAGTCTGACGATCAACGGAACTTCGCAGATCGGCAAAGATCGCTTTGAAGCGAAGCTGAGTTCAATCGCAGGGCAGCCGTTTGCGGAGATCAACGTGGCGGCCGATCGGGCGGCGATCCTCACCACCTATTACTCGGGAGGCTTTCCGGACACAACATTCCTCTGGGAGAGTCAGCCCGGTGCAGCGCCGAATCACGTTCAACTGGTCTACAACATCACCGAGGGCCGCCAGCAATTCGTCCGCGATGTGCTGGTTGGCGGCGTCCGCGTCACCAAGCCGAGCTTGATCGAGAAGCGGCTGACGCTCGCTGCCGGCGATCCGCTTTCGCTCGTGAACATGAGCGAGGGGCAGAAGCGTCTCTACGACACGGGCGTGCTCGCCAAGGTGACGACGGCCGTGCAAAACTCGAGCGGCGATACCCTGCACAAGCTCGTCCTCTACGACGTCGAAGAGGCGGCGCGTTACACTTTCGCCGTCGGTTTCGGCGCGGAGTTTGCCCGCCTCGGAGGGACGGCGACTACTCTCGACTCGCCCGCGGGCGGCACCGGGTTCAGTCCTCGCGTCTCCTTCGATGTGACTCGTACGAATATGTTCGGGCTTGGCCACTCCGCCAGTATCCGCGGTCGCTTTTCGACCCTCCAAACGCGTGCGTCCTTCAACTATGTGGCCCCCCGCCTTCAAAGCGTCGAAGGAAGAAATATCACGCTTACAGCGCTATTCGATTCGTCTCGTGACGTTCGAACGTTTTCTTCCCGGCGACAGGAAGGCTCCGTCCAGATCTCGCAGCTGTTCTCGCGCGCAACCACCGGCTTGTTCCGCTATACGCTGCGGCGCGTTACCACGAGCGACGTCGTGATTCCCACGCTCCTGGTTCCGCAGTTACTTCAGCCTGTGCGCATCGGACTGCTCTCGGCAAACATCGTGCAGGACCGCCGCGACGATTCAACCGACGCCACCCGCGGCATCTTCAACACGTTCGACGTCGGCATCGCGTCGCGCTATCTCGGCTCGAGCCGCAGCTTTGTTCGAGGCCTCGCCCGCACTGCCACTTACCACCGCATTACGCGCAACACGGTACTGGCGCGCGTGACAACCTTCGGCGTGATTCTGCCCTTCAGCATCCCCGCCGGCATCGAGCGCAATGAATCCATTCCACTGCCCGAGCGCTTTTTCGGCGGCGGCAGCGTCTCGCATCGCGGCTTCCCCGACAATCAGGCTGGACCTCGCGACATCGGCGTTCCCGCCGCTATCGGAGGCGTGGCAACGCAACCCACGGGATTCCCGCTGGGCGGCAATGCGCTTCTCTTTAACATTGTCGAACTGCGCTTCCCGCTGATCGGCGACAACATCCGCGGCGTCGTCTTTCACGACGCGGGAAACGTCTACCGCGGTATCGGCGACATCTCATTCCGCGCGTCACAACGGAGCGATAAGGACTTCAACTACATGGTGCATGCCGTTGGGTTCGGGCTGCGCTACAAGACGCCGATCGGCCCGGTGCGCGGTGATCTCTCGTATAGCCTCAACCCGCCGCGATTCGTCGGGTTCCAAGGGACCGCCCTTCAACTTCTCCAGTGCGATCCAAGCCGGCCCACTTCTGAACTTCCGTCGTTCTGCCAGGGAGTGCCGCAGCGGATCAACAGGTTCCAATTCTTCTTCTCCATAGGGCAGACATTCTGATGCATCGCTTGCTGATATACAAACTGTTGCTGGCCGCACTATTCACTCCGTTGCTTGGCGCCGTCGTCATAGACCGCATCGCCGTCATCGTCGACACTCGCATCATTAAGCACAGCGATATCGATCGCGAGATTCGGGTCACCAGCTACATCAACTCCGACAAGCTCGACTTCAGCCCGGCGGCCCGCAAGAAGGCGGCCGAGCGCTTGATTGATCAGTCTTTCATCCGTCGCGAGATCGAGATCGGCCGGTATCCGGCGGCGAGTGATGCCGACACCGACAAGCTGCAAGCTGAAACCCGGCGCACCCGGCCCGCATTGCCGCGCACCTATGGCCTCACCGACGAGGATCTGCGGCGTGCACTGCGCTGGCAGTTGACCGTGATGCGCTTCATAGAGCAGCGCTTCCCTCAGCAAGCCCAAGGCGCGCCAAACGACCCGTTCATTGCCTGGCTCGACGAAGAACGTAAGAACATCCCCATCCGGTATAAAGAGGAAGAACTCCGATGAGCCGCGGCCGCCGCATTGCTACGCGCATCGTTCTCGGCTTGCTTGGGCTGCTGGTCCTGGTGGTGATCAGCGCCCTCATCGTCGTTCAAACTGATTGGTTCCGTAACTTCGTCCGTAACAAAATCATCGCGGTTACAGAGGAGTCCACCGGAGGACGTCTCGAGATCGGCAGCTTCAACTTCGAGTGGAAGAAGATGCGCGCCACCATTACTAACTTTGTCCTGCACGGCACCGAAAAACCGGATGAGGCGCCCCTGTTTCGCGCCAGCCGCCTGACTGTCGATCTGAAGCTGCTCTCTGGTCTCAAGCAGGCAATCGATCTGCGCTCATTGGTCGTCGACGTTCCACAGGCGAACATCATCGTTTACCCCGATGGAACCACCAACGTGCCCTCCCCCAAGGTGAAAAAGCCGAGTGACAAGAGCGCTCTCGAAACGGTGGTGGAACTCGCCGTCAAGCACTTCGAATTGAATAACGGCTCGTTCACCTTCGCCAGCCGGAAAACGCCGATTGACGCTCGCGGCCGGAACCTCAAAGTCCAGCTTGACTACAACCTGTTGACCCGCTCCTACGAGGGACGGCTCGCCCTCGACCCGCTCCTGCTTGGCTACGAAAAGAATCCGCCGCTCAACATTCACGCCGAGTTGCCGGTGACGATCGAGAAAGATCGAATCACGCTGAAAGACGCCAGAATCACCACGCCTAAGTCTGAAATCATCATCAATGGCAGCCTCGAGAACCTCAACGATCCGCGAACCTCGGCGAAGGTCCACGCACGTATCGACGTTCAGGAGTTCGCCCAGTTCGCCTCCCAGAAGCTTGGGCCGCAGCCGTCCACGCTGATGGCCGAAATCGCTGTCACAACCGACAAAGACCGCATCCGGATCTCTACCGCCCGCTTTACTCTGGGGCGCTCTCAGCTCGAGGCGTCCGGCAACCTCAAGGACCCGTCAGGGCAGGGAAGCATGCAGATGAACGCCACGCTCGCCATGGGTGAACTTGGCCGGCTCCTGCGGACCGATCTGCCCGAAGGCCTCGTTCAAATCGCCACCACCGCCAAGGTCACAGGCGACTTCAACGATCTCTCGCTGAACCCACTCAAGGTTGATGCGTTCGGCGGCCAGTTCGCCGGATCCGCGGGAGTGCGTGAGATGCGTGCCGTCACGGTGGATGGCAACCTGCGGGGCTTCGACCTCGCGACGCTCCAGAGACTCGCCGGCACGAAGCCCCTCGGCTACTCGGGCGTGATCTCGGGTCCGGTGCATGTCGTCGCCGATCTCAAAGCCCCCGGCGCAACGGGTATCGAAGCACGCGCCCAACTCACCATCGCGCCTGGCCGCGGCGGTGTTCCCGTGCGGGGTAACCTGAACGCGAACTACAACGGCCGGGCAGATTCCATAGAGGTCTCGAAGAGTTTCATCGCCCTGCCGAACACCCGTCTCGACATCAACGGCTCCATCGGCAAGCAGCTCCAACTGAAGATCGTCTCACGCGACCTCGCCGACTTCAAGCCCGTCGCCGACCTCCCCGTCACGCTCAATCGCGGAGCTATCACCTTGGACGCATCGGTCACCGGCACCATCGCCGCTCCCCGAATCGCCGGGCATCTGGAAGCCACCAACTTCGCCGTCGAGGGTCGCGGGTTCGACCGTTTTGCCGCCGATCTCACTGCGTCGTCCTCGGGCGCCGCTGTCCGCAACGGCGTCCTCACGCGAGGTCCCATGCAGACGCAGCTCGCGGCCGACGTCGGACTGCGTAAGTGGAAGGCGACCGCGGACCAGCCGCTCTCGGCCACCGCGGCTGTGCGCAACGGCGATGTGGCCGACCTGCTGGCCCTGGCCGGCCAGTCCACTGTGAAGGCTTCGGGAGCCATCACCGCCGATGCGCGGATCAGCGGCACCGTAGGCAATCCGCGCGGCTCGGTGACCCTCAATGCGGTGAAGGGACAGCTCTACGATCAGCCCTACGATACCCTTCAAGCTCGTATTGATCTCGCCGATCAACTCGTCACCATCCCATCGGCGACGCTCACCGCCGGCCCGTCGCAAATCAGCCTGAACGCATCATTCCGGCACCCCAAGGACAGCTTCAAGACCGGGCAGATTCAGGCGCGAGTCACCAGCAACCAGGTTCAGCTCGGGCAGTTTCAACAACTCGTGAAGCAGACGCCCGGCTTGGGCGGCGCCGCTAATACCAACCTCGACATCACCGCCAGCCTTACCGAGGTGAAGGGGGAGTCGCAGTTCCAACTCACCGGCGTCAACGGCGACTTCAACGTGCGCGGGCTTCGCGCCGATGCCCAGGCTTACGGCGATCTCACCGCCACGGTTCGCACCACCGGCAACACTCTGAACTACCGTCTTGATTCGAACCTTGCGGGATCCAGCATCCAAGCGAGCGGCCAGACTCAACTCACGCCCGAGTACCCCACCACTGCTTCCGCCAACATCGCGAATCTCCCTCTCGAACGCCTCCTCGCGCTCGCGGGTCAGAGCACGATTCCCGCTCGCGGGACGCTCTCCGGGACAGCAAATTTCTCGGGCACGATCGACAAGCCAACAGGCAACGCCGACCTTACACTCACGAAGGCCGTACTCTACGATGAGCCCGTCGATCGTCTTCGCGCCCGCGTCAATCTGACGCCTCAATCCATCCACCTGCCGCTGTTTGAGGCCGTCGCCGGACCGTCCCGCATCGCGATGAATGCGACTTACACGCATCCCGTTGGCGACCTCTACAACGGTCAGTTGCGCTTCCAGGTGGCCGACAGCACCATCCGTCTCGGCGAACTGAAGACCGTTCAGAAATACCGTCCCGGTCTGGCCGGTGCGCTTCAACTCACAGCCGAGGGCTTGGCCGATATCAAGAAGACCAAGGACTCTCAGGATGTTCAGATTGGCCGGCTCAATATCAACGCCAGCACCTCCGGTCTCGCGCTCAACGGCGCCAACCTCGGAGCGTTGCAGCTTCAGGCAAACACTCAGGGCGACCGCTTGAAGTTCACCCTCGACTCGGACATCGCCAAGTCTCGGATCAAAGGCAGCGGCGACGTGCTCCTCCGCGCTGGCTACCCGGTGGATGCCGAGATCACGTTCAACAACGTCACGTATGCCGGCCTGCGTCCATTCGTCAGCGCGACATCAGGCCCGCCGCCTGAGTTCGATGCCGTAGCCGATGGCCGGATCACTGTGAAAGGACCCGTGCAGCGGATGGACGCACTTCAGGGCCGCCTCGAAGTCACCCGGCTCCAAGCGAGCACGGCCGCTCGGCAGGGCAGTGCGCCGATCACGATCCGCAACGAAGGCCCGATCGTCCTCGCACTCGAGAAGTCCGTCATGCGCATCGCTTCCGCACACATCGTGGGCCCACAGACCGACATCAACATTACGGGCACAGCGCCGCTGCAAGGTACGACGCCGATGAACGTAAACGTTGCCGCCACCACGAACCTATCCTTGATACAGCAGATGAGCCGCTCCATTTATTCCGCTGGCTCCGTAGCGCTAAACGCCACCGTGCGCGGAACCATGAGCGACCCGCTGGTGAATGGCCGCATGGAGCTGAAGGACGCCTCGTTCAACATCATCGACATTCCCAATGGCCTCTCCAACGCAAATGGCGTCATCGTATTCAACGGCAATAGCGCCACCATTCAGTCGTTGACGGCTGAGTCGGGCGGCGGCAAAGTCACCCTCGGAGGCTTCGTCGGGTTCGGCGGCGGAACCCTCAACTACAACGTTCGCGCCAATGCCAACGACGTGCGCGTCCGCTACCCCGAGGGCGCCTCCATCAATACATCGGCGAACATCACGCTCACCGGCACCAGCGAACGCAGCATACTGGGCGGCACGGTCAACCTGCTCGCAATCGGCTTCAGTC